>Ga0307987_1000032_pt1 | contig 84885 bp, 68 predicted proteins | sample EllFjometagen181_FD_203157 | JGI IMG/M metagenome (GOLD analysis project Ga0307987, IMG submission 203157) | Marine microbial communities from Ellis Fjord, Antarctic Ocean - #181 | ecosystem: Environmental > Aquatic > Marine > Unclassified | place: Southern Ocean | collected 2014-10-08 | reverse complement strand
ACATCGTTGCCATAAAAGATAACTTTTGTTCAAATGCATTGGTAGCAGTCAAAAGGACGCAGGATCATCGGAGTGGGGGATGTTTTTAAAATCCGCAAAAAGCGTTATCCTATAACGCCCTTTTTGGTGGTGAAAAATGCGATATAGCCCCTGGAAATGCCTGTGAGTGGATGTGAAATTTAGAATTTACAGTCAGTTATCCTGTTCCGAGCCCAGCCCCATTCCACCTTTGGAAAAACAGCGGTTTAAAAATGTCAATTTAAACCGCTGCCGGCCGTTTGTTTCATCTAATTAATATTGGGTGATCATCTCCCCGCAATTGGGCATGTTGTCAGACGCAAAGGGATTTTGAGCTTCCATGGTCTTTTCTGAATTCTGAACCCATTTTTTCTTTTCCATGGGACAATAATATCCATTATAAACGTTTCCCACATCATATTTTCCCACAATATGCAGCAACGCCATGGATATCAGATGATAATTCTGATTATTGTCTTTTCTCGATTGAGCCGGACCGATTTGCGCAAGTTTTCCTTTTGCAAAGGCAAGCGTGGCTTTGATGGTCTGATTTGACAGTTTATCTATGGCGTTTATGACATCTTTTGCCGCCTTCTCCGCTCCGGAATAATCGCGACGGAAAAATGAAATGCGCAATGGTTCATTTGCCTTTAAAACATTTAAGACCTCTTGCTTTTCTCCCTCCAAAAGCGCTTGACGGGGGGCCATCATCCCCTCTTTTTTCATGGACATATGGGAATGTTTTTCTTCCTGGGCAAACGCGGGTGAAAAAACAAACGCGATGAGAAACGTAACGAGTGTTTTTTTAATCATTTTAAACCTCCTTATTAAAAAGGGCGCGGGTTGTGAATTATATTGTGTTTCTGTTTTGTGTATGCCCAATATGCGGCGCTCATAATGGAGAGAAATTTATTTCCGCAAGGACTTGGTTATTTTTTTCTCTTCAATATGACAAAACAGCGATGGCACGATGAACAATGTGATGATGACAATCAACATGCCTCCCATTATGGGAATGGCCATGGGTTTCATGACTTCGCTTCCGATTCCGGTGGCCCACATGACCGGGAGCAATGCGATGATGGTGGTTGACGTGGTCATGACCAGGGGTCTCATTCGTTTTGCTCCCGCTTCGAGAACGGCGGAACGGACGTCTTGAACGGTTTGGGGAGCCTTTTTTTTCAGCGCCTGTGTTAGGAATGTGATCATGACGACGCCATGATCCACCGCTATGCCGAACAAGGCGATGAATCCCACCCATACCGCCACAGATGTATTGAAGCCCCCGGCCCATAAAAGGAGAACTCCCCCTGAAAGGGCCACCGGTATGGCGGTGAAAACAATGAAGCTGTCCCGGAACGATTTAAGTCCTATGTATAATATAAACAAATTGATTAAAAGGGAAAGGGGGACCAAAATCATCAGACGCCTGGACGCGCGAATCTGATTTTCATGCTGCCCGGCCCACTGAATGGAATATCCGGGGGGCAATTCGATTTTTTCCCGGACAAGCTCTTTTGCCTCATCCACAAAACCGATGATATCGCGATCCCGGACATTTAACAAAACCACGGATCGCAACAATCCGTTTTCAGACTGAATCGCCGCCGGACCCGTGATCATTCGGATATCGGCAAGTTGTTTGATGGGAATGTGCTGCCCGGAGGGAGAGGGAATCAATATGCGTTTTAATTCGTCCAGGCTGTCCCGGAGTTCCCGCTGGTATCTCACGCGGATGGGGCTCCGCTCCCGGCCATTATATATCTGTCCGATGGCCATGCCCCCCACAGCAGTTTGAAGAATATTGTTGATGACCCCTGTGTTAATCCCGTATCGCGACGCCGCTATGCGATCAATATCGAATTCGATATAGGGTTTTCCGGTGATCTGTTCCGCGTAAACGCCGTAGGCCCCGTCAATGGTTTCCACTTCTCTGGCCACCTCGGAGGCGATTTTTTCCAGCTTATGGATGTCGTCTCCAAAAATTTTAATGCCCACCTGGGTTTTAATTCCCGTGGATATCATGCCGATTCGGGTCTGGATGGGGAAATCCCATGAATTGATCAATCCCGGAATCTGGAGCATTCCGTCCAGCTCTTTGATGATATCGTAAATGCTTTTTCCCGGAGGCCACACGGATTTATCTTTGAGCCGAATCACTGTTTCAAGCATGGCCACCGGCGCGGGATCAAGCGCGGTGTCCGCCCGTCCCGACTTTCCAACCGCAAATTCCACCAGGGGATGAGAATGAATGGTTTTGTCCGTGTATGCCAGAAGCTTTCGCGCTTTGGTTATGCTGACATCCGGCGTTGTCACCGGCATGTAAAGGATGTCTCCCTCATTCAACTGGGGCATAAATTCGCTTCCGATCCGGGTAAAGCCGACCATGGACACGATGATAATGGCGCATGGGATCAGGGCGAATTTTTTCTTATTTTCCAAAACCGCTCTAAGGGCCGGTTCATACAGTTTCAGGAGCAGGGTGGACACTTTGTTTTTTTCGATGGGTTTAAGGTTCCCCTTTAGAAAATAGACTGAAAGCGCGGGTATCAATGCCAGCGCCACAAAAACCGACCCCATGAGCGCCAGTGTTTTTGCCCAGGCCAACGGCGTGAAAAGTTTTCCTTCGGCGCCTTCCAACGCAAACACAGGGAAAAAAGTAATGATGGTGGTCATCACAGCGGTGAGGATGGCGGGCCCCACTTCACGGGCGGCATTGGTGATGGCCTGGATTCGGTTGGAAGGGTTTTGGGACAAGTGGGAATAAATATTTTCAGTCATGATAATGCCCATGTCCACCAGGGTTCCAATGGCAATGACAAGGCCGGCCAGGCTCATGATATTGCTGTCAATTTTAAACAGGTACATCAGGATAAAACTGACGCCCACGCCAAAGGGGAGGGTCAGGGAAATCAGGAGGCTGGACTGAATGTGCAGGAGAAAAAAGAGCACCACGCATATGGTGATGAGAACTTCCTGGGTCAGCGCCTGATACACCGTGCCCATGACGCTTTCAATAATTTCAGTCCGGTCGTAAAAGGACAGGAGTTGAACCTGGGGGGGCAATCCCGGGACGATTTCCTTTATTCTTTCTTTGACCCGGTCAATCACGATTTTGGGGTTTTCGCCATAGCGCATGGTCACGACGCCGCCCGCCACTTCCTGGCCATTTTTATCCAGAATTCCCCGTCGAAAGGCCGATCCGATCTGCACCCGAGCCACATCCCCCACACGTATGGGAATACCATTTTTAGTTGAGATCACAATGTGTTCAATATCTTCCACTGAGCGCAGGAAACCGAGCCCGCGAATAATCATTTCACGGTCCCCCTCTTCGATGACTTCCGCGCCCACATCGGTGTTTGAAGATTTCACCGCGTGAATGATCGCCGAAAAATGGAGGTCCCTTGCAAACAGCTTCAGCGGATCCACATCAATCTGGTATTCCTTTACAAATCCCCCCACGCTCGCGACTTCCGAGACCCCTTCAACGGACTGGAGCTGATATTTCACATACCAGTCCTGAATGCTTCTTAATTCAGACAGGGACAATGGTTTTTTTGTCTCTTTCTTATTTTCCACGGTGTACCAGAACACCTGGCCAAGGCCTGTGGCGTCCGGCCCTATGAATGGGGAGACGCCTTCGGGGAGAACGGATTGGGAGGATGCGAGTTTTTCCAGTATGCGTGTGCGGCCCCAGTAGAAATCGATTTCTTCTTTAAATACCATATAAATAATGGAGAAGCCAAAGGCGCTGGTTCCGCGAACTTCTTTGACCCCCGGGATTCCCTGCATAAGCATGGAAAGAGGGTATGTGACCTGCTCTTCAATATCGGCGGGAGAACGCCCCGGCCAGCTTGAAAAAACAACCTGCTGGTTTTCACCGATATCTGGGATCGCATCAATCGTTCCGTTTTTAAAGGCAAAAACAGAGCATAGAGCAACGAGGATAAAAAATATGATTACCCAAACGCGATTTTTAATAAAGAATTCTATCAGATTGCCGATCATCTTTGCCCATCGCTTTTTATGGATGGCCCGGTTTTTTTTTCCCGGCCATTGTGTTTTTTATTATTTCCGGCGGCTATTTTGTTTCCATCTCTTCATACCCGCCAAAAAGACGGGCCTGGGCGTCCAGGAGAAAGTTTCCTTCCATGACCACCCGCTGGCCCTTTTCCAGTCCAGCCGTAACTTCCACATATCCTTGGGATTCAAACCCGGTTTCGATGATTTTAGCGATGTATTTGTTCTCTCCAAGGGTCGCCCAGACCACTTTGCGCTTTCCGGTGTCTATCACCGCCGTTTTCGGGATAACCAGGGGTTCTCCCGGGAAATGAAAGGTGATGTTCCCTTCGGCGGCCATGCCGGGTTTTAGCTTTCCATCTTTATTTCCCAGAGTGGCCCTGACGATTAATGTGCGAGTCATCTCATTTAAAACAGGGGATACGAAGTCTATTTTCGAGCGTCGTTTTTCCCCCTCATAAGCGGCGAACGCAAGATCCACATCCTGGCCAATGGCCACCATGCCCGAATCCTGTTCATAGATGTCCATCTCGACCCAGACGTTTGAGATATCGGCCAGATCATAAAATGACTGGCCCATTTTAAAGTACTTTCCAATCACCGCGTTTTTTCTTTTGACGATTCCGCTGACAGGGGAATAGATCGTGATATTTTGAGGAACATATTTTTTTTGATGCCATGAGCGAATCTGCCGGTCAGCGATGCCGAACAGGAGAAGTTTTTTCCGGGCCTGCTCCATGAAAAGTTTGTATTCATCTTTTTCAGTCCTTAAATAATTCTTTTTGGCGATGATAAATTCTTCCCCTGTGGATATCAGCTCAGGGCTGTAGATATCCACCACCGGATCCCCCTGGGAAACCCGGGAGCCCGCTGATGCAATATAAATTTTTTCAACGCGCCCGCCAATGCGCGCGGGAATGTTGGATTCTTCCTCTTCGGGCTGAACCACTTTCCCGAGAACGCGCAACTTTTTTTTCATTTTCATTGACTGGACGGGAAACGTTTCCGCCTTGAAATGATCCACCTGAGATTTTCTCAGCTTTACCCTGGCGACAATTTTGCCTGGGGATGGGGCCTTTTTTTTGATCATTGGGGTTCCGTCAATGGGGCACGTATCCTCTTTTGAGCTTGTGACGTCGGGATAATCCGCGCAATGCCAGATTTCCTCATCTGTATTCATGACATTGGGCATGTCAAAATCTTCATTGGGCTCGGCGTAAATCAACGCCATTGAGCAAATGGGGCATTTGCCGGCGCTTTCCATTTTTACCGCCGGATGCATGGAACATGTCCAATGGCCTATTTCTTTGTGGTCCCCGATTTCTTCCCTCACACTGGGCGGGGTGTCTTTGAGTAAATAGTATCCAACGGGGATTGAAAATAATATCAATGCGATCAGTATAGTGGTTCCGATTTTTGGCCGTTTCATTTCGCAAGCCTTTCAGGAATCATTGAAGCGCCGTTTTCAAACAGATATTGCGCTTTCATCATTTTTATTTTGGCTTCAAGACCTGTTTTTTTGAGTTTCAGGTTTTGCAATTGCAACACGCTGTTTAACAATTCCAGGTAACTTGAGGTTCCCACCCGGTAACGTTTTTCAAGAATGTCTCTGGCATTTTGCGCGAATTCCATTGTCTTTTCACCCAAAATCGTCAATTCAGCCGCATATTTTCCGATCTCATGCCCAAGCCTTTCAAGGTTTGCCGCGAGACTTTTTCGAAAAAATATCAATTGATTCTCCTTTTCTTTGTAATTTTTCAGGGCGGATCTATAAGAAGATGACCGTCTGCCGAAGATGGGAATGGGAATGGATATAAACGCGCCGATAAAGTCTCCATTGGGGTCAAAATCGTCCCGGTAGCGATAACTGAAACCCAACATCATATCCGGGGTCTTTTCCGATTTTTTTGCGTCGTGGAAATACATGGCGGACTTGAATCTTCTTTCAAAGGCCGCCTCCTGTGAATTGCCCTGCGCCGGCTCAATGGAATGGTTTTCAATGAAGGACCATGGGACGGTGTCAATGTCCAGAACAGGGGCGCTCATGCTGAGTGTTTCAGACAATTCGGCGTTCAGGATGTTTAATGTTTGTCTGGCCGCCACAAGAAGAGATTCAATTTCACTGTTTTTTATTTTCAGATTAAAGATATCATGCTGCCCCATTTTTCCAACCATATAACGTTGACCGGAAAACTGGATCATGTCATTTAGCCAGGCCATATTCTCTTGGTAAACGTCAATGTTTTTTAACGCCTTTTCTCTGCTGATGGCGTTTTTCCAGATATTTAAAATCAGTCTGCGTCTTAATGTCTCTTTTTCATTGGAAACGGATTTTTCCCGCTCGTCGAACGCGCGCTTTATGCTCCAGTATCTGAATGTGAGGGGAATTTTTTGGGACAAGGTCAGTTGGACCCCGGTGGTGGGGCTTTTCCCCATGCGAATATCATCTCTGGGGAAATTAGAGGCGTCGATTCGCAGGACAGGGTCTTCCAATCGGCTCTTGGCCATTCCATCCTCTTTGATTGATTCTGCTTTATATTCAATGGCTTTCAGCCCCGGATGCTTTTCAAGCGCAGAGACGGCCTCATCAAAGGAGAACTCGGACAAGGGTTCAAAGGGAGGGGGTTGCTCAGAAAAGGCCATGGGCAAATGTTGAAAAAACAGCGCCAATGCCAGCGTCCATACAAAAAAAAGTTTGGTTGAAAAAGAGTTGTAACCCATGTGTTTTTTCCCCGTTTGCGTTAAAAAAAATCAGGGTCGTTTGCCCCCGCCGGCGTAAAATTTTACGGTTTTTGCCTTTATTTTCAGCGTTAAATTCCCTGGTTTTGCGCATTGGATTTTTGGACTGAAAATAAAACGATGGGGAAACATGACGGATTTTTTAGAAAATACGAACCGGATGAAAAAAATGCGTTTTTCCCCGAAGTCAATGTCTGAAATGGATATTTTGTATACATTTTGTATACAGGGCGGAGCATTGTTCAATGATGTCTACAAAGTCAAAACCATGCTTTTGGATGTTTGCGAAATAGCATGTTTATACATTATAGTTACTTTCTATAATGGTGTCAACATGGTATCCATGTCGTTTTAAACGCCTCATCATCTTCCGCATTCCCCAAAGAGATTTATTTTTTCGTTTTTCTGTCTCCTTTCCTATTTGATTTTATCGCTAAATCCAAAAATACAAGCCAACTCTTGCCAGATCATCCAAAACTTACAACGCCATTCATTTTAACCGGCTCCTAATGATTCAGCATGCGATTGAAATGTTCATGGTGAATCTTTTCCCGGATGGCCGATATTTCTTTTTGTATTTTGGCAACTCTGGATGGGGCGGGCCTCGGTCATAAATGCGGTCCGATCATCCTAAAAGGGCTTCAATTCCTCGGGGGGGGCATTTTTCCTTCTTATTATAAAAGCAAAATCGGCGCCAAAAAATAAAAAAAGGAATTTTTTCTATAATTATCTGTTATTATTTAAAATATTTTTTTTAATCCAATTTTTCAGATCATGGGAGAATGGGGGAGGCCATGGAAATCGTGTCAAAAGGATACAGTTGTCCCACCCAACCGTATACTTTCGACACGGCCGGGCGATCCACTTTGCCCTTGGGATATCAAACATCTCAGGAACCGGGGCAGACGAACCATAAAAATCCCCATTGGCGATAGAATCAAAGGGGTATTTCTGGGGGGTATGGGGGGATTTCTGGGGTCGGACCAAGTTAACTTTTTAATATTATAGAGTATTAATGTTAATTTTGGCCTCAAAAGGGGTCAATCACCGCCTTTTGGGGGCCAAAAAGAGCGATATAGGAATAGAGATAATAAAATGGCAAGAACGAATAGATGATAAGCGCCAGCACATCGTTGCCATAAAAGATAACTTTTGTTCAAATGCATTGGTAGCAGTCAAAAGGACGCAGGATCATCGGAGTGGGGGATGTTTTTAAAATCCGCAAAAAGCGTTATCCTATAACGCCCTTTTTGGGGGTGAAAAATTCGATATAGCCCCTAAAAATGCCTATGATTGGATGTGAAATTTAGAATTTAAAGTCGGTTATTTCGGTCCGACCCCAGACTATGACCCCAGACTATGACCCCAGACTATGACCTTCTCTGAAACACCTGTCTGACTACCTGTGACCCTGTTTCTCACCAAAACGGCGGCAGTCAATGAAAAATGCCGTTTTATGTTTATCCTTATCAGCGCCTGTTTTTCAAGTTTTTTCTCGGTTTGGCAGTCTTATTCATAAATACGCCTCTGGCTATCTGCAACTTTGATTTTACATCCCTGAATCGGGCGTTCTTAAAAAAAATATTTGTGCCAATGGCTTTCATTTGAATTTTTTCCTCATTCGATCCCTGACGCCTTCATTCATGGCTTTTCTGGACGCCGCTTTTTTTCCCGGCCGGGTGAAGTCTTCCAAAAACATCAGCCACCTTTTTGGCCGCTTTCCAGACGGTGAAATCTTTGGGTCAGATTTTTTTATTTTTCTGGTCGTATTATTTTTCTGGTCGTATTATTTTTTTGGTCGTAAAAGAGATGGCGTGCCATGCGGGGCATAAACAGCCGAATCATGGGCGCGGCATGGGGTTTGTTCTTTGGGGTAAGGGGGTTTCGTGAAACGCCTCTGTTTCTTGAACCTGTGGATTTGATTTTGACGAAAAAATGATGAATGTATGACCAGTTCCGGGACCATCGCCGAACCGTTGAAATCCGCCGAACCGTTGAAATCTGCCGAACCATTGAAATCTGCCGAACCGTGAAATTGTAGAGACAAGGCATGCCTTGTCTTTTTCATTTCCAGATTTCCTGATCAATTTGTCTTTCCTGGTTTATTTTAGAGGTGATTTTTTTAAATTCATAAGATTTTTTTCAAAAGCAAAAAATGTTCAATTTACCCTTGACCAATGACGCAACCCGTCATATTGTATTGCGATGATCAAAACCTTTAAATGCAAAGATACGGAAAAACTTTTTAACGATTTTAATGTCAAAAAGTTCAGCGGCATTTCCAAGGCGGCAAGAATAAAACTTGAGGTTCTAAACGCTGCCGTATCTTTGGATAGCCTGCGGGTTCCCCCGGGAAACAGGCTTGAGAAATTGAAAGGCGGCCGGAAGGGCCAACATAGCGTCAGGATGAATGACCAGTGGCGTATTTGTTTCATTTGGAAGGAAGAAAGCGCCGTTGACGTTGAAATTATGGATTATCATAAGGGGTAAAAAGACATGGAAAAAAAATTATCTCCCATCACACCGGGCGATATTTTGCTGGAAGAATTTCTTAAGCCAATGGGGATTGCACAAAATATGTTAGCCAAAGATATTAACGTGCCCGCAAACCGAATCAGCCAAATTGTCCATGGAAAAAGAGAAATAACAGCGGATACAGCGTTAAGGCTGGGGAAATATTTTGGAATAGAACCGGAATTCTGGATTAATTTACAGGTGCGGTATAATATGAAAATAGCCAGGAGCAAGCTGGAAAAGAAAATAGAGAAAGAAGTGAAAGCATGCCTCTATGAACCCAACGAGCGGAATTTAGCCACAGCATAAGCATAAGATTTTACTCAAAAATAAACGCATGGGATCATAGAGTTGCCCTGTTTGATGGATCTTTTGCATATCGACCGCGTTGAAAAATTAAAAGAGCCTCATTATAAATGGGCGGAAGCGGCGCTAAACCAAAATGATCATCCGCATGTCGGCAAATGGACTGAAAGCGTCGGCGTGGGAAGCAAGGATTTTTTTAAAACAGTAAAAGAGAAACTTGGCACAGAGCGAGAGGCCAAAATTTTATTCCATCTGGTGGCCGACATGATGCCGTCGTTTGCCGCCAAACCATTGCTTCGCCGTTTCAATAAAATAAAACCGAAGCGGCGTCACAGGGTGAGGGTGAAAAATATGGAGGCCGTCATTCCACCGATAATGACCACTCCATGGAGGGTTTAATGATATCGACGGCCCACACCGTGCGAGAGATGAATCAAGCGCCAGACGCTATTTTTTTTCCATCCAAAGAAATGGGCTTGAGGCGCAAAATTTTTTCCGCCTCAGGGCCATTGATGATGTGCCAAATATCCCAATCCTGTTGCAAGCCCATCCAAAATTCCGTTGACATTCCCAATACTCGAGACAGACGCAAAGCGGTGTCTGGAGTCACTGAACGCCGCCCCCTGATGATTTCGTTAAGGCGAGGATGCGGCCAAACTCCTAATCGGCGGGCAAGCTCTGTCTGTGTAAGCTCAAGGGGCTTGACGAACTCCTCGAAAAGCATTTCCCCTGGATGGGTGGGGGGACGATTTCGGGGGAGTCGGCAGCCAAGGACTCTATCCGTGGTAGTCTGTGATTTCGACTTCGTAGGCATGGTTTTCCTCCCATGTAAAACAAATTCGGTATTGCTGATTAATTCGGATGCTGCGCTGATTTTTTCGATTCATGGAACAAAATTTAAGTTTTTCAAATGTTTATCGTGGTCCGATCGGTCGGCCGTCATCGCAAAATAAAGATAAAGCGTTGATCATTCACAACTTGACTTTCGATTTGTCCATGATATATTGCAACGATATTTAACAGATGGCTATAAATATCCGAGCATAAAAGTGGATGCGTTGGTAAAAAGTAAAGACAGGTTGGGTTTCGTCCCTCAATCCAATCGGCAAGTGACCGTCATTAATCATCATCCAAATTAGGCGCTATTTGTTTCTGTTTGTGTGTGTGTGTCTGATTGTGTGCGCCTGCTTGCGAATCCGATTTTTTACGAGCGTATCAAAAATAAAGAGCTGATTTTTTTCAAGGAATCATCCGAATAATGAACTATGTTTCCCCCTTTTCCATCCCCAATATCAGGCGGTACATTGCCTTTAAGGTTCTGTTTAACTCACGGTTTTACTACCCGGTTTTTACAATATTATTTCTTGATTTCGGTTTGAGTGTGGCGCAGTTTGCCATCCTCAACGCCGTATGGGCCGCCACGATTGTGATGGCGGAGGTTCCCTCCGGGGCGCTGGCCGATGTCATCGGCCGAAAACGACTTTTGGTCTTTGCCACGTTTAGCATGGTGGTGGAGGTGGGGATGATCAGCTTTGTGCCCACATCCAACCCCTCTCTGGTTTTTTATGTGTTTTTAATAAACCGGATTTTAAGTGGCCTGGCCGAGGCCGCCGCCAGCGGAGCGGATGAGGCCATGGCCTATGATTCCCTTAAAGATCAGGGCCATCCTGATGACTGGGGGAGGGTGCTTGAACTATTGGCCAGGTTCCAGTCCATCGGGTTTATCGTGGCCATGAGCATGGGGGCGGCCATCTATGATCCACACTTGATGGAGAGCCTTTGCCATTTTTTTGGATTTTCCGTCTCCCTGGACCAGGAGACCACCATGCGCTTTCCCCTTTACGGCACCCTTGTTCTGAGCGTATTTGCCTGCCTGGCCACTTTGGGAATGACCGAAAACGCTTCGGAAAGAGAGACTCAACCGGAAAAATCCGGCAAAATGATTCGCTTAACCCGGGCGTTTTCCCTCACCTTTCAGGCGGGCGCCTGGATTTTCAAAACTCCTTTTGTCGTCAGCGTTATTCTGTTTGGGATGCTCTTTGACGGAATCATCCGCATGGTCATTACCCTGTCCAGCGAATACTACCGGGTGATCCAACTTCCGGAATCTGTCTTTGGCCTCATTGGGTCCCTTGTGGCCATGCTCGGCTTTTTGATTCCGAGGCTGGCCAGAAAAACCGCCGAGAACCGACCCCCGGCCACCGGACTTTTTCTCACGGCGGGCCTGACCTTTTTGGGGCTTTTTGGCATGAGCTTTTTTTGGCCCTGGGCCGGCGTTCTTCCCGCCCTTGTCACCTTTGGCGCCATGTATTTTAACGGCTTTTTTGTCAGTTTTTATATAAATCGGGAAACCGCGTCTGAACAACGGGCCACGGTGTTAAGTTTCAAGGGGCTCTCTTATAACCTGTCCTACGGAATGTTGGGCGTAGGCTACGCGCTTTTGTTGAAAACAAAAAAAATAGCGCTTGAGTCCGGGGCGATTCCTTTTGCCGAAAATATAAACCCCGATCCCGCTATGATTGATCCCGCCATGATTGAAAATTTTGTTTTTCAACAGAGTTTTGTATGGTTTCCAGGGATATTCACCGTCGGTTTTCTTCTTCTTTGCCTGGCCCATTTTCTTTTTTTTAAAAAGAAATTTCTTTTTTTAAAAAAAAGAAAGACGAAATAAATCGCCTTTTTTTTAGGTTCCATCATAACGATTCCTTTGGCGTCGATTTTTTATTGGCCCGCGCCAGCCCCAGGTTTTAAACGGTTCGATTTTTGGGCCGGATTTTACAACATGTCTTCCAATATCTCCACAACGCATTGAACGCAAGAGCAGCATGTTTTATTGAAAAAGTCATTTTTTTTAAAATACGATCGGCCTTTCTTTGTGGTCAAGTCGCACCCATCAAGCAGTTCCCGGCAGATAAAGGAGCCGCGTTTGGCCGCGAATCGATCCATCAACTCTTCTGTTTTTTTGTAGGATCGTTGGGTGGCGGACCGGCCTTTTTTTTCACCTCGGCCATGCTTGGCGCCGATGACCAGCAGCCCCCCGGAAACAGCGCCGCAGACCTCTCCCTTTTCCCCCATGCCCGCCCCAAAACAGGTTCCTAATTTTAAAGCGGTCTCTTTTTCTATTTTCAGATCATCGCAGAAAGCATAAAAGACGGCCTGGGCGCAGTTGTAACCATCGTTGAATTTTTCAACCGCCACATCGCCTCTGCTTTTTATAGTCTTTTTTTTCATTTTTTTTTCTTCGATCAATGATCAAAAACCACGGATAACGTGGCCAGTATTTCCCTGGTTTGAAAATTCACAATGTTAAGGGTTGTGGGATCGTTCTCATGTGGCCTTTGAAATTTTTTGGGACACGTCTTCAACTGTTTCCCGGCATGATGCAACGCGATTTTGCCATTCATCAACCCTTTGACGACCCCTTCCAGCTGAAATCCCACAAAGCGCTCAACGCTTAGAATCCGTCGGGCGTCCGCGCGATCCACAGGACTGAAAACATAGGAGCGGGCGCTTGGAGGCCGGGTTGTTGAAACCCTTATTTTCCCGTTGCCAAAATACTCTTTATTCACCCATGTTAATTTTAAACGCGATCGGCCCAAGCCCTGTTCCCATGGCTCAAATATTGATAATAACTGAGCAAACTCTGTGTTGGCGTTAAACTTTAACGTCATCTCGCCGGCGTTGTATTCGATCTGAATGGGGCCTTTGGCCCGGCATCTAATCAGAGCGCCGCAAAGCCGATGGGCGTCTTCTGGAAGGCTGTCGTACCACCAGTTTATAATTTTATATAAAAGGACTTTCTGATTGTTTATGAAATAGGCTTGAGAACCGGCCGCATCCCGGGGCATTGTGGAAATAGATGACCCAACAATGAAAAGAACCCACAGCCATTTTATGGCCTGACTCTGTTTTATTTTTTTGACGGCCCCCTTTAGGGTTCGCTTGAAAACAGGGCGTCTTTCCCCTGTTTTACGGATGGGCCATTGCCGGTTGATGATGATCAATGCCTGTTTTTATCCTTTTGTCATGACCGGTTTCTCTTCTTCCCTTTTGGGCGCTGATGACAACAATGGCCGAGGGCTTGTCCATGGCCGTCGCAAGGTATTTTAGATGTATCCGCCAGTTCTTTGTGGCCCGGATGACCCAGCAGGGGCAGGGGGCCGCCCCCATGAGAAATATACAAGATTGTGGGAAGGGACTTTTTTTTTGATGGGTTCATGATGTTTTCCAGTGTTTATTGCCCCGCAAGGTTCAGTTTCCACCAAGGTCCAGCGTCCAATAGACCACGTCTGGCATCGGGTTATCATAATAGGGCGGCGTCTGAACAAAACCGATGCCCTCATACAGGGTCATGGCCTCGCTCAATCGGTGGAGGGTGTCTAAAAACATGGCGGAATATCCAAGGAAAACGGCTTCTTCGATAATTCGAAGGGCCAGTTTTTTTCCCGTTCCATGGCCTCTGGCGTCCGGGCGAAGAAACAGACGCTTCATCTCGCAACGGTTTTTTTCTTTCGGGCCGAGTCTTCTAAGCGCTCCGCATCCAATGACACGCCCATGATTCATGGCGAGAAAAAGGGCGCCATCCGGGTGAGCGTACTTTCCGGGAAGACCCGCCAATTCTGTTTGGAAATCCTGGAAATCCAGACTGACGCCGAGAAAAGATTCATATTCACGAAACAATTCCCGCGCCTGGTCCATCTCTTGATCTGATTTTGCGTGTATGATCTTCATCAGCGATAATGCTCGTTGAAAATGGCCCGTTGTTTTTAAACGAACCCTTTGTTTTTTTCCAGCGAGTTTAATTCTTCCTGTTTTCGGCGGATAGTGTCTTCCAATTCTTCAATGGCCATGAATTGGCTGGGTTTTGCGGAATGAGGCGGCAGGGCGGCCTCCCGGTCGGCCAGTTCTTCTTTCAAGCGCCGGATTTCTTTTTCAAGGGGTTTGATTTTTGAGTCTGTCATCGTTTTGGGCTCACATTTTTGAGCGGGCCATTTTGCATCGGACGCATACACGCCTCTGACGCCTGCATTGAGCGAACACTTAACAAAGGGAATAGTATTTCTATGGGTTGGCTAATCTGAAAATCCGCGGTATGTTTGACGGTGTTCATCGTATCTCCTGAGCGTTGTCTTTTTTCCCGCGCGCTATTTCACAGCGCCATCTTGATAATCGCCTAAAAAGCAAAGACATGTTGGGTTTTCCCCCTCAATCCACAAGTGACCGTTTTCCGTATAACAAAGAAATTCCGAAGCCAATAAACGCCGCGCCAGTTAATTTGTTGAAAAAAATCAGCGACCTCTTTTTGGATAAAAATGGCGAAGCCAGGGAGGACAAGAGAGCATAACCCGTCAAAATGAAAAATGAAATTCCTTCAATCGTAATGATCAGGGTTAGAAATTGCGGAATAAAAGCCCTGGCCGGGTCGATAAATTGAGGGAAAAGGGCGGTGAAAAATGCAATGGCCTTTGGGTTGCTGATGCCCACTCCAAACCCTTCTTTAAACAACGGGGCAAATTCTTTTTCGCGTCGGTGTTGAATCCGATGTCGCGTCTCTGGTTTTATGTGTGGTTTTATGCATGGCGCGCCCCACGCTTTGATTCCCAGATAGACCAGATAGACACAACCCAAAAGTTTTACAGTGGCAAACAGAGTCGAAGAGGAAAGGATGACGGTCCCCAGTCCGACAGCGGAAAGAGTCGCCAAAATGATCATGGCGATGAAATTCCCAAAAATATTCGCAATGGATTTTTTATAGCCAAACGTCAGACTGTTTTTTATCGTCAGGACAACCGCAGGTCCAGGGATGGCGGTGACTGTGATCGCCAATGCCACATAAATAAGGTAATCATTAATCATTTTATATCTTCATTCTGTTTGCTTGGCGGCGTGTTGTCATCGTTTGTTTTTTTGCCGCGCCATCAACGCCCATCGGCGCGGGTTTTTGCGCCCGCTTGGACGACGGGTCAACGCGTTGATTGAACGTGACTGATCCACACATCGCGCCAGTCGAAGCATGGCCGCAATTTTTTTATGCCATTTTATATTTTGGAATGCCATATTGGATACCACATACAATTTGAAAAAAAAACCATAAAATGCGTCAACGAACCCGTGAGAAAAAATAAAAAGACATGCTTAACACGTGGAAGGAAATCATATATGTAGAAAGGCATGAAATTATTCGGGAAAAATTTCAACGACTCCATTATCCAACGGATTCAAAGCGCCCTGGGCCATGACCCTTCCATATTTAAATCAAGGGCTCGCTGAAAAATAATTCTACATTTTGAACGAACCCTAAGAACGACGGCAAAAAGCCCCCGCGCCTTATGCCAGCCGTTGGCCAATAAAAACCACTTGACAATATGACCCTTAAAATGTACATTTGGATGTACATTTGGATGTACATTTTAAGGAGACAAGATATGAAAACGATCACATTCACAGATTTTAGAAAAAAAGCATCTGGTTTTATAACTGAAGTTGAACATGGTGAAACTATTATCCTTTTAAGGCGAGGAAAACCCATTGCTGAAATAATCCCATTTTCCGATCAATCACGACACACTCCATCATGGAAGCGCCAAAACATCCGATTGCAAATTCAAGGAAGCGATCTTTCGTCAGCCATCCTGGAAGAACGTGAATTCGAAATATGAAACTATTAACAGATTCATCCGCTCTTGCCAAAAGATATGTGCTTGAAGAGGGCAGTGACAAAGTGGATCAATTTTTACAGAATGCGTCTCAATTGGGTTTGTGTGCTATTTTGGTTCCAGAAATAATATCCGGCCTAAATCGACGACGGCGAGAACAAATTTTATCTTCTGATGATTATCGGACTGTTAAAAGGCAATTGATGGAAGATGTCCATGACGCGGTTATTCTTCAAATAACCCCTGCGGTCATTTCTCATTCAGTAAAACTTATAGAAACCAACGTATTGAGGGCTATGGATGCATTGCATGTGGCATGCGCATTAGAATGGCAAGCGGAACTTTTTGTCACCGCTGATAAAAGGCAATATAAAGCGGCTAAAAATGCGGGACTCCTCACAGAATTTATCGGCCAACCATTTATTCCAGCGGGAATGATTGACATCGCAAGGCCAACGACAAATTAAAATCGAAAGAAAGGGCCAATCAAAAGCGAATCAGAGAGCTTGAAAAAGAACTGAACCGCAAAGAAAAAGCCCTCGCTGAAACAGCGATCCTGCTGGTTTCGTGAAAAGTTGGAGGCGCTCAGGACGGACCGCGAGGTTGAATGATCAGCATATCTGTCAATACATGTTAGAGGCGAACCCTTGCCCTGTTTTTATCTGACGCGCGCGCGATGCCCCCATCAACCCAACCCCATCAAAACCCAAACATCAGGTACGCGGAATACCCGGCCTCATCGGCTCCCCCCAAATCTTCATAACGAAACTTCAGGCGGCTCCCCATCCACACAGGGGTGACATAGGAGAGGGTCATCCATTTATTTTCGTCCACCAAATTGTCATACTGGGAGTGGTCGAGCTTGTACCGTCGCTGGGCAAAAAAACCTCCAAAGCGCGTTTGTACGGACAACTCCTCTTTGACTTCGGCCCACATGTTGAAAAAATCCGCGTAATAACCCGATCCGGAAATGGTGGCAAAATCTGATTTCCAGGAGAAAGAGGCCTGATAATAGGTGATGTCATTGAGTATTTCAAAGCTTCCGTTGTCCTTGTTCCCGCCGGGCGTCAGCCCTTTTCCGGCCTCCAGCCTGCAGGTGGCCGAATCGCCTTGATACATGTAACCCAACCCGTAGTGCGTCTCATATTCCGCGTCGGAGAATCCCATGGCATTCTGTTTTCCTTTGGAATACCCGGAGGCGTACACCTCATTGGTGAGGGTGAAAAAGATGGAGGCGTCAGAATCTTTAAACCGGTAAGGGTACGAATAATTATGGTATATGGACCCTTTGAAACTGGTGTAGCTCCGTTTTTCGGTGGGGTTGTCGGCGAATTTGTTCCAGAGAAGCGAGTGGGCGTAATCCACGCCCACCCGATTCCGTTGGGTGGGGGAAAATGTCACTCCGGCCAGAAAATTGATGGTTTCGCTGATGGAATTGGCTGAATCGTCATAATTTTTGTGGGATATTCCCAGACGCAACCCATTCCAGGTCAGTTTTATTTCATGATTCAGCGGGTCCGCTCTGACAAGGAGTTCTTTTTTATGTCCGGGGGGCGACAGGCCCAGGCCCAGATGACGCTCGGTCATGCTTCGGTATCCGGTGGTCTCCTCATACAGGGTGTCGTAGGCCTTTGTTCGGATGTATCCCTCCATGACGGAGTCCGAATTAAATATTCGGGTCAGAGAAATTCCATTCATTCTCTCGTACACCTGAATGGCCCGATCCAGCTTGGATTCTCCGGTGTCGTGAATATTTTGCCAGTCCAGAATATAGTGCCGGCCGTTGACCCAGGCCACGGTGACATTATGGGGAACGCTGGCCGACACAGAGACCGATTGCGCCGGAATGTTGAACTTTTCCTCCAGCAGCCATTTTGTGAATGTGCTGGCCTGGGAGCATACCACACCGCTTCCCTGAAGGCCAAACTGGGAGCCGGGGTAGCTCGCGATGAGGTTGATGACATCGTCCGGGGCTTTTGTTTCTCTGGGGACTTTGAAGGAGGCCACGTCGTAATCGTAGCGTCTTCCCAGCTCTTTATAGACATATCGGGCAAAATCAAGCTTTTCCATGTCGGACTTGCCATTGATTTCAGAGACCTTCAAATCAAAGGAGGCGGAGTCGGAAAATTGATAGGCGGAGTCGGCGTTCAGAGAAGGAATATAATAACGGGCGGCGGCGCTGTCATATTCCACGGTTTCCTGATACCCGATTTCAAAAACATAGTTGAAACCATTTTTATTTTTTTCTTCATCCGCAGTCGCGAAGCCTGGGAAAAGGCAGATCAGAAACAGAGTGATTGCAAATGTTTTTTTCATCAATATCATCTCCAGATCAATCAATGTCTATCGTCGCGGTTGGCACGCCGCTGATAAACGGTTGTTTTTTTTGTTTTCCCGCCGAGGGGATCAATGGGAGGGGAGGGGGAGGCGCCGGCAAAGAAATGTCGCTTCGTTGGCCCGACCTCCCCGCAAGGGAGGGGGGCGATTTTTTTGCCCGCGCTTATTTTTTTGTGAACGCTTGGGGGTTCGAAAGAAAAACGAGCGCTTTTTTCTTCCGAACCCAGGCGGTTATTTTAATTTACCAAAACCAAGCGGTTATCTCAATTTACCAAAACCAGAGGTTATCTCAATTTACCAAAACCAGAGGTTATCTCAATTTACCAAAACCAGAGGTTATCTCAATTTGCCAAAAATAGCGCCCGCGATGGTGTTTTTCTGGATTTCCTTGGTGCCTTCGTAAATTTCCGTGATTTTCGCGTCTCTGTAAAAGCGCTCGACCTCATATTCGGTCATGTAGCCATAGCCGCCCAAAAGCTGTATCGCTTCGTCCGCGATTTCCACGGCGGATCGCGCCGCATACATTTTGGCCATGGAGGTCAGTTTCGCGTCGATTTTGCCCTGATCGAAATTCCATGCGGCCTTATAGGTCAAAAGCCGGGCCAGTTCAAGCTTTGTGGCCATGTCGGCGATTTTGTGTCTGTTGATCTGAAACTGGCCGATTTTTTTGCCGAACTGCTCCCGTTGCTTGATGTAATCCAGCGCCCGGTCATAGGCGCCCTGGGCGGTTCCCAGCGCCTGCGCCGCGATCTGTATTCTGCTTTCGTCGAAAAATTCCAGAACCTGGTAAAAGCCTCTTCCTTCTTTTCCGATGATATTGGAAAGGGGAACCCGGACATCTTTGAAGTTGACTTCGCCGGTGGCCATCATCCGTATGCCCATTTTATCCCCCACGCTCGCCACAGATATGCCGTCGCGCTCCGCTTCCACCAGGATCATGCTCAGTCCCCTGTGGGAGGGCGAGGCATCGGGATCGGTCTGACACAACACAACATAAAAGCCCGCCATTCCAGCGTTTGTGATAAACGTTTTGGTTCCGTTGATCACCCACTCATCCCCTTCTTTAACGGCGGTTGTGTTCATGAAGGTGATGTCTGATCCGTGGTCCGGTTCAGTGAAGGCTCCGGCGGAAAGCATTTTTCCCTCGGCGATCTGGGGAAGGTAGGTCTCTTTCTGCTCATCGCTACCAAAATGCGCCACGCACTCTGAAGCGAAGGCCGCCAGGCAGACCGCGCTTCCAATGGTGGAGTCCGCGCGGCAAAATTCTTCAATGACCAGTATGTCTTCCATGGAGCCAAGCCCCTGGCCCGAATATTTTTCAGGAAAATGTATTCCTATAAAACCGAGTTGCCCGGCTTTTTTCCATATTTTTTTGGGGAATTCATGCTTTTTTTCAAGTTCCAGGGCCAGCTCTTTGTCAAACTCGCCCTTGGCAAAATCCTGCGCCGCTTTGCGAATTTCTTCTTGCGATTTGGTGAGTGCAAAATCCATTTTTTTTAATACCTCCTGATCGTTTGCATTTTTTTTTATGATGGCTTTTTAATAAAAGCTAAGTCTACCACACATTGATCTGTTTTGCAAAAGATCTATTCGGGAATATGGATGATTTTCCGATTTTTTTTAAGGATTTTCCGTGAAAAACCGGTCTTGGATCGATTTTTATTTTTTGAAATCATCCCGTTTATCGTCGCTGAGGGCATCCGTTTTAAACGCATCCGGTCTGTCTGGGCCGCATGAAACGCCGCACGAGGCGCCGCAGGGGCGGGAGTCCGGGCATTTTTTTTTGATGAAAATTCGTCTGACGCAATAGATGAGCGCGCCGACCACGATGAGAATTACAATGATATTGTCCATTTTTTTTCATCCTTTTTTAATATAAAAACAACGACCCGATTTGAAAGGCCAGCACAGCCAGGATAAAGGCGATGACCGTGTTGAACGCCATTGAAAACAGACCCCATTTCCATGAGCCGCTTTCCCGTGAAATGCATGTCACGGTCACAAAACATGGGGCGTAGAAAATAGTGAAAAAGATCAGGCTCAAGGCTACGGCCGGATTCCAGGATGGCGAGCGGGCCAGCTTTTTGGAAAGAGAGATGGTCTGCTCAGGATTAATTTCTCCCAGGGAATACGCGGCGCCCAGGGTGGAGACAATCACCTCCTTGGCCGCAAACCCCCCGATCAGCGCGATGTTGGTTCGCCAGTCAAAACCGGCCAGTCGAGTGACGCCTTCCAACGCCGAGCCGACGCGGCCAGCGATGGAATATCGAAGTCTGGCTTCGGCCTCCTGAAACGTCAGAGACGTAAGCCTTTGCTTGATATCCCGCGCCTTGGGGGAGAGGGGCCGACCCGCATCCGCCCGTTGAATCTCCTCCATAAGACCGGATGAGGCCGATGAAACAACCGCGGCCCGTTGCCGCGCAAATTCAGCCCGCGTTGATTCCGGCGGACCCGGAAATGTCATCAGGGCCCAAAGCAGAATCGAGATTCCAAGAATAATGGTTCCCGCTTTTTTGATATACTGCCATGTCCGTTCCCATGTGTGAATAAAAAGTCCCTTGAAGGTGGGCCATCGATACGGGGGGAGTTCCATGATAAACGGGGTGGAATGACCCTTTATGATCGTGCTTCGCAACAGTTTGGCCGACAAAAGGGCGCCGAGCCATGAAACGATGGTGATCATAAACATGATCAACGCCTCATGTCTGGAAAAAAAGGCGGCGATCAGAAGGGCAAACACCGGCAATTTGGCTCCGCAACTCATAAACGGAACGGTGAGCAACGTGGCCAGACGCTCCTGTTTTGACTTCAGGGTCCGGGCGGCCATGACGCCGGGGACGGCGCACCCTCCGGCGATTCCTCCAGACGTGATGAACGCCATGACAGAGCCGCCATGCAGACCAAAATATCTAAATATTCTGTCCAGCATGAAAGAGACCCTCGCCAGGTAACCGGAATCTTCCAGCGCCGAAATTCCCAGAAACATAAAGGCGATCAGGGGCGTGAATCCCAACACCCCTCCCACCCCGTTGATGACTCCGGAAACCACCAAAGACCGTAAATTTCCGGGAGGCAGGTGGGTCTGGGCGACATGGGCCAGCCCACTGAAAAAAGATTCGAACCATGCCACGGGAATTTCACTGTAATTGAATGTGAAATGATACAGCCCCATAATAACGGCCGCCATAATCAAGGGGCCCATAAAGCGGTTGACGACGATCTTGTCGATTTTGTCCGACGTCTGGAGCCGGTTTTGATCTTTGGAGCGTTTAAGGACTCCCCTCTTTAAAATGGCGTTGATATATCCGTATCGATGGTCGGCGATCATCACTTCGGGATAGGTGTTCAGCGTCTTTTTCAGATGGGCCGACACGTCTTTAACGATTTGTTCCATTTGGTTTGAGAGTCTCGGATCTACCTTTCTCCCCATTTTTAAAATATCTTCATCCTGTTCGAGGTATTTCAGCGCCACCCATCGGGCCGGGCGCGCGTCGGTCAAAAAAGAGCCCTGTTGAATCGCTTCTTCCATTTTGTCCAGGGCGTTGTCGATGTCGTTTCCGTAGGATATCCGGGGCAGGGCGGGCATCGGTTTCTTGATCCGCTCAACAACCGCGTCGATCAATTCGTTTTTGCCTCCGCCTGTCCGGGCCACCGTTGGAACGACGGGAACGCCCAAAAGCTCCGAGAGTTTGTCGGCGTCGATATGCATTCCGCAGGACCTGGCCATGTCCATCATGTTCAGGGCGATGGTCACCGGAGCGCCCATCTCCATCAACTGAACCGAAAGATACAGGTTTCGCGCAAGATTAGACGCGTCCACGATATTGACCACCATATCCGGTTTCTCATCAATCAGATAATTTCTGGCCACCACCTCCTCCAGAGAATAGGCGGCGAGGGAATAGGTTCCGGGGAGATCCACCACATTAAAGGCGTTTCCATTTTTAACGAACTGGCCCTGCTTTTTCTCAACGGTGATTCCCGGATAGTTGCCCACATGCTGCCTGGCGCCGGTGAGCTCGTTGAAAAGGGTTGTTTTTCCCGCATTTGGATTTCCGGCCAAAACGATTGTGACGTTCATATTTTTGTCCCATTTTTTTTTAAAACGCGCCCCGGCTCGCATGAATCCCATTGCCTTTGCGACGGGTGGCATGCGTCAGGTTTGATCGACGGCCACTTCAATGTAATCGGCCTCGCTGTTTCTCAAGGCCAGGGTGAATCCCATCACCTTGACCGCCACCGGATCGTAGAGGGGAGCCCGGCCCTGTATTTTTATTTGGGCGCCGGGAATCACTCCCATATCCCGGATTCGTCTCCCCAGCTCTCCATTGGCGGTGATGGCGGAGATGGTTCCGGTCTGATTTCGTTTCATGTTTCGAATGTTGATGGTTTTCATTGAATTCGCCCCTTTGTTTTTGAATGATGACCCCCATGTTAACCTTTGCTTTAAAAGTTATATATGCCTAACTTTTGTTACTGTCAAGTATAAAGTTCTGTGCATCATTTTTTATATGCCTTGACTTAATATTTATGTGTATGGTAGCATTCGCCCGAATAAAAATTCGCGCGGGAGGCGATATGAAGGCAGAGATGGAACTTTCGGAAAGTCTGGAAGATTACCTGGAAACAATATTGGATCTTCAAAAAACGCGCCATGTGGCCAGATCAAAGGACATCGCCGAAAAAATGGGCGTTCAACGGGGATCTGTGACTGGGCGTTTGAAAAATTTGGCTGAAAAAGGATTGATCCATTATGAGGCGTATGGATTCATCACACTGACCGCCAAAGGGAAGAAGGCCGCTGAAGAGATCAGACGGCGGCACGTGGTCATCAAAGATTTTCTTTCCAGAATATTGCGGATTGACGATCAGCGGGCCGACGCCACCGCATGCCGCATGGAGCATGTCATTGACAATACGACTCTGGAGACCCTTGTAAAATTTGTTGGATTCATTGATCATTGCCCAAAAACGGGCGCCTCATGGACCCAGTCGTTCGTCGATTTTTGTTCCTCTGGAAAACCGGACAAAAAAAAATGCGAAAAATGTGTGGGGCGGATCACGCCCCCATGATGGGCGGGTCGGCATGGCGCGGGGTTTAAAAGAATGTTTCGGGTTGACATTTTTTTAAGCCGTTATTATTATTGGAGTGTTTCCAACAACGAATTGCGTTATTTACGCATGATTATAACCCATTTTATATTTAACCCATTTTGTGTTTACCTTAGGGGGGCGGTTAAAAATAAATTTACAATTTTCAGCGAGTCCTTAAGGGAAAGGAAAATTTTACCCCATGTCCAAGACCATTATAGAAGTGAATGACGATAATTTTGACAAAGAGATATTAAAATCCGACAAACCGGTTCTGCTTGATTTCTGGGCCCCCTGGTGCGGTCCATGCAAGGCCATTGGTCCGGTGATCGACGGTTTGGCCGCAGATTACGGAGACCGCGTCACGTTTGCCAAAATGAACGTGGACGACAACCCCGCGACGCCCTCCCAGTATGAAGTCCGAGCCATTCCGACCCTGATGATTTTCAAGGATGGAAAGGTGTCGGAGCAGGCCACCGGAATGATGCCAAAAACCAAAATTGAGGATTTAATCAAAAAGGCGCTTTAAAAAAATGGAGAAACCAGATTACGATATCGTTATCATCGGTGGGGGCCCCGCTGGACTGACGGCGGGTCTTTATGCGTCGAGGGCCCGATTGAAAACGCTTTTGCTGGAAAAAATGGCTCCCGGGGGTCAAGCCCTGGTCACCGACTGGATTGAAAACTATCCGGGTTTCCCTGAAGGCATTTCAGGGGTGGATCTGGTGGATAAAATGACCGAGCAGGCCCGGCGCTTTGACCTTGAGATCGAAACCGGAGACGTGGTTTCACTCGGTTTGGGTTCTGAGGCCGGTTCAGACCCCGGCTTAAAAACCATCGTTTTGCAAGACAAAACCATCTCCGCTTCGGCCATCATCATCGCTTCGGGTGCCTCCCCCACTCCTTTGGGGGCGCCTGGCGAAGAGCGGTTTTTCGGCAGGGGGCTTTCATTTTGCGCCACATGCGACGGCCCGTTTTACAAAGATAAAGTCGTGGTCGCCGTGGGCGGGGGGGACACCGCGGTTCAAGAGAGCCTGTTTTTGACCCGGTTCGCAAAGAAAGTCTATCTTGTTCACCGGAGGGATCAGCTCAGAGCCACGGGAATACTCCAGGAACGCATCCTGGCCAATCCCAAAATAGAGATTTTATGGGACTGTGTTGTCAGCGGCATAAACGGCCTTTCAAACATTGAAAACATCGCCGTTGAAAATGTCAAAACCGGCGCCCAAAAAACCATTGCGGCGGATGGCCTTTTTGTCTGGATCGGTATTATGCCGAGCACGTCGTTCTTAAACGGCGTGGCAAAGCTTGATTCGTCGAATTTTATACTGACCAATGAAAAGATGGAGACATCCATTCCCGGGGTTTTTGCGGCCGGGGATGTCAGGAGCAAATCGTTGCGTCAAATTTCAACAGCTGTGGGAGACGCCGCTGTGGCGGCATTCTCAGCGGAACATTATATAGAGAGTTTAAAATCATGAAACGAACAGTCATTGGTCTGATATGCGTGGCTTTTTTTGCCGGATGCGGCGGTTCTTTAAGCAATGTGAGGCAAGAAAAAACAGCCCGGCAACTCGCTGACGCAGGAATGGCGGAGTTTAAGAAGGAAAACTACAAAAAAGCGGCGACCGCGTTTGAGAATTTAAGAAACTGGTACCCGTTTAGCGAATTTGCGGAGCTGGCGGAATTGAAAATCGCCGACGCCTATTTCATGGAGGAAGCCTACCTGGAAGCCATCGCCGAATACGAATCGTTTAGAGAGCTTCATCCCAGAAACAGAGCGATTCCCCATGTGCTTTACCGGATTGGACTTTCATATTACAACCAGGTCAGAACCATCGACAGGGATCAAGACTCCACGCGGCGGGCCATTGAGGTTTTTCAAATGTTGAATCGCCAGTTTCCGCGTCACCGGTATCGGAATGTCAATCAATACATACGAAAATGCCGCTCCGATTTGGCGGAGAATATATTTTATGTCGGCCTTCAATATTTCAAGACGAAACATTACCAGGCGGCCATCAAACGCTTCCAGCAGATTCTTGACCAATACGCAGACAGCAAGGGGACGTTGGGAAAAGCGCGCCACTATTTAAATCTCAGCAAAAATATAGCGATGGAAATCCAAGGCGAAGCGGAGAAGAAAAAAAAGGAAAAGATCACGGATGGTCCAATTCATATGTAATGGGTCAAAAAAATCGATAACCAAGGCGTAGTGGTTTTTCGGGAGCGGGGCCATACATAACATGTAGTATGCGTAAACGATTGAAAAACCACTACAACGCAGTAGATCGGATTTTTTACGACGCCATCAAAGAATCATCAGATTCTTGACACGATCCGGGTCCAGGGCTTGCGCCATGATGGTTATTTTTTCATCGCCGGGGATGGAAACAAGAACCGGATGCTCGCCCTGGCGCGGGGCTTTGCTATAACCGAGGCAGATGGACGCCGCCAGATGAATATCCTTCATGGCTCCTTGGTCGGTTATTAAAGCCGTGGGGTCGGTTATTAAAGCCGTGGGGCCGGTCATTAAAACCGTGGGGCCGGGGAACCGGTCTGTCTTGAGAAGAACATTTGCCGCCGGATCCCGGAGTTCCGCGATCCGACTGTTTTCATCTTTGGAACGACCCACAATCACTTTCAGATCGGCGTTGATTCGAAAATGTCTGCCATATTTCATCAAATGCAATTCATTTTCGGTGTGCTGATCCTGGTTTGCAAACAGATCTTTGAGCCGCGCCGAATAGCCTTTGTCGGTGAGGAGGCATCCCCCGGCCGGGGCCGGATAGTCGGCCACCCCGTATTTTTTGGCGATCTCGATTTGCGGTTTGCGAGATCTTCCGGTGATGCCGAGCAACGATTCCCGGTTGACCAGCCCCTTTTTTTCCGGGATGGTTTCAGGAAGTCTGACGGCGCTTAAGGGGCGAAGAATATGGCCGTCAAAACCGGAATGTTTTTCCACATATCTTAAGGACGGCCGCGTCTGAGACATGGGGCGCTGTCCCAGAACTTCGCCGCTGAAAAGAAAATCAAAGCCTTTTTCTTTCATGACGGCGCCCGCCAGTTTGAACATGAGGGCATGGCAGTCCATGCAGGGATTCATATGTTTTCCGTATCCGCATGGGGGATTTTTAAGCATCTCAAGGTATGGAGCGGTTATATTTTGAACCATGACCGGAATCGAGTGAAGCCGGGCGGCTTTTTTCGCTTTTTCCGATGAAAAAAAAGGAGTTTCAAATGTTATCCATTCCACCTCTATTCCCACATCGCGCAAAACCAGGGCCGCAAGAATGCTGTCGAGACCTCCTGAAGAAAGACCCAGCGCCCGCGCTTTTTTTTGATCCGCGCCCATTGACTCACTTATCTGTTCGCTCATCTGTTTTTGTCCGCCCATCCGTTGGTTCAAAGGCCGTTTCATGGCCTCGTTAAAATCGTTAAAATCCCGCTCAGCGATGATATGTCGGATATTAGAATCTAACTATCCGAATGTCAAGACTCAACTCAACCACAACAATCCGTTTGAGCTTCTTGTGGCGACCATCCTTTCCGCCCAATGCACCGACAGACAGGTCAACCAAGTCACCGGAAAACTGTTTGAACGGTTTAAGACCCCGGCTGATTTTGCCGCGGCCCCGGTGAAAGAGGTGGAAAAATTGGTTTATTCCACGGGTTTTTTCAGAAACAAGTCCAGGCATGTCATCCACTGCGCCCGTGAAATTCAATCCAGGCACAACGGTCGCGTGCCCGGTTCATTGGATGAGCTTGTGGCGCTTCCGGGGGTGGGCCGAAAAACCGCCAATGTCGTGCTCGGGGTTATTTTTGGAATTCCGGGCATCGTGGTGGACACCCATGTCGGCCGAATTTCACAGCGGCTGGATTTGACTGAAAACAAGGACCCTGTAAAGATCGAATTTGACCTGATGCGCGTGGTTGAAAAAAAAGACTGGAACGATTTTTCATTGCGGCTGATCTATTTTGGAAGGCAGTTTTGCAAGGCTGTGAAACCCGAATGTCCGACATGTCCCATGATGTCTTTTTGCCGCAACCGCGGGCTAAGGAAAAAATCTATTGAAAAAACAGGGTAAAAGGTGGTATCGTACTCTTTTTTTAAATTTTTATTATACGGTCATAAAAGTGGATAGAGAGAAAAATGCGGGAAGAAAATAAAACGCGTTTAAAAATGCTTCCAGGGGTGGATCATATTCTGGATCTCATTCGGGCGTCTGTTCCAATGGGAAATGTTCCAAAGACCGTGACAGTGAAAAGCATCCGGCGGACCATTGAAACGTTGAGGTCTGAAATCATTGAAAATAAGATAGATATCCTGGAAGATGATTTAAAAGAATCCAACATTATTGAGCGGGTCATCAAGGATATTGAGGCGGAAATGACCCCCAATCTGCTTCGCGTGATCAACGGGACCGGGGTGGTGATCCACACCAACCTCGGCCGATCCATCCTCCCGAAGGAGGCGTTGGAGAATATCGCGGAGATATCCGGGAACTATTCAAACCTGGAATTTGATCTTTCCTCAGGCGGACGCGGCTTGCGATACTCATGCGTGGAAGAGCTGTTATGCGACATGACGGGAGCGGAATCGGCCATGGTCGTCAACAACAACGCGGCGGCCGTGTTGCTCTGTCTGGAAACCCTGGCCAAGGGACGCCAGGTCGTGGTCTCCAGGGGAGAACTGGTGGAAATCGGGGGTTCATTCAGAATTCCCGATGTGATGGCCAAAAGCGGCGGAATATTAAAAGAGGTTGGGACCACAAACCGGACCCATGCCAGGGACTATGAAGAGGCGTTAAACGAGGATGTGGCGTTGCTTTTAAAAGTTCACACCAGCAATTACCGCGTGCTTGGCTTTACCTCCGAGGTTTCATTGAAGGAATTGGCGGCCATAGGCGAGGCCGCTCATATTGCCGTCATGGAAGATCTTGGCAGCGGCGCCCTCATTGATTTTTCCGAGTATGGTCTGCCGAAAGAACCCACGGTTCAAGAATCGATAGCGGCCGGAGTCGATCTGGTGACATTCAGCGGAGACAAGCTGATTGGGGGGCCCCAGGCCGGGATTATTGTGGGGAAAAAAAAGATTCTCGACAAAATAAAAAAAAATCCCCTGACCCGGGCATTGCGCATAGACAAATTGACCCTTGGGGCGTTGGAATCGACCCTGCGTCTTTACAGAGACCCCAAAAATGCCGCCCGCGCGATTCCCACCCTGGATATGCTGACCCTTTCCATGGACCGGATTGAGAAGAAGGCGTCGGGCATGTTAACGGTTTTTCAAGAGATCGATGACCCACGACTTGAGCTGGTTGTCTTAGATGGATTTTCAAGGCCGGGCGGGGGCTCTCTTCCGTTGTTGACGCTTCCGTCCAAATGCGTCGGAATAAAGATTTCAGGCGTCTCCCCAAACCAGATTGAAAAACAGATGCGCTCATTTGCCACTCCTGTGATCGGCAGGATCGAAAATGAGATGTTTATCCTTGATGTAAGAACCATTCGCGATGACGAGCCGATTTTTATAAAAAAAGCGTTGTCCGATATTCTGAACAGGCAGTGAGAATGGCAAAAAAAAGATCATTAAATCCCTTGAGCACGGTGAAAAATTATTTGGTTCCCGACACTGGCTTCACCATGGGCGCCAGCGCCCCCACAAAAAATCTTTCAGAAATCAATGATCGGTTTTTGGGTTCATTTCCAAGCATGCGCTCTGGAAAATCATTTATCGGCCTTTCCATGGCCGCCATGAAATCGGTCCCGAAATTCGGAGTCATCACGGCGTGGGTGGCATGCCCTGAGGATCAATGCGACCCGGCGAATGACAGCGACCAGGACCAGATCGAAAAACTGTTTCAGGCCGCGACCATCATCGACCCCCTTGTGAGAAATAAAAAAGGAATGTGGGGGGCGCTGGATACGCGCACACTCGGATGTTTTTTTCCGGGCAAAGATCAAAAAGTCTGCGAAGCCATCGCCGCCCAAATGAGGTACGATCTTTCAGGGATCGGAAAAGAAAGCGTTTTAATGGGGATCGCCGACTATCCGGCCAACGGGTTTTTAAAGGGACAGGTTCTTGACAATGCCAAAAAAGCCCTCATGGAAGCCAGAATGACAGGCCCTGGGAGCATCATCTCTTTTAACCCGGTGAGTCTGAACATCAGCGGGGATGAATTGTATGAAAAAGGAGAGATCGACTGGGCCGTGCAAGAGTTCAAGATGGCCCTGATCATGGACCCCGTCAATCTGAATGTGATCAACAGCCTGGGGGTCTGCTATGGCGTTTTGGGATTGTATAAAGAAGCGCTGGATGAATTCAAAAAAGCGATTAAAATAGACCCCGCACAGATTATGGCCATTTACAACGCCGGGTTTGTCTGCGCCCGCATGAAAGATCATCTGACGGCGCTTGACTATTTTAGGAAGGCCGAGAGCATTGGCCAAAATGTGTTTGAAGTCTCCTTTCAGATGGGGAAATTGCATCTGGAGATGGGGAACCCTGAAAAGGGGCGGGATTGTTTTGAAAAAGCGGCCAAAGAGCGGCCGGAGCATGTGGCCACGTCCTTTTGTCTGGGAGAGTGTTACGCCGCCACAGGAATGCCGGATGAGGCCGCGCTCTGTTATAAAAAAGCGGTGAAAACAAATCCGGGCGACGCGCGTTCCCTTTCGGCGTTGGGGCATCTGTATGAAACGTATGGGAAAAATCTGGACATCGCCGAGATGTTTTGCAAGGAAAGCGTTAAAATCTCTCCGGAAAACGGCCTTTTCAGACATCGGCTGGGGCGGATCTATTTCCATCAGAAACGCTTTGAAAACGCTCTGGCTGAATTCAAAAAAGCCGGGGAACTGGGGCACGACTCCATCAAAGAGATTGAAAAAATCAAAGGCGGCGGAAAGTAGCCCCGTGTTAAGTAAAAAATAAAAAAGAGAATGCCATATTATGAAGGCTCTGTTTAAACATATTGGACCGGTGAAGGACGCCGAGTTGACGCTTTCGGATTTGACCATTATCGCCGGTTCAAACAACACCGGGAAAACTTACCTGGCTTATACTCTGTACGGTTCTTTGAAAATGTTGCGGGAATTTTCCGTTATGCGGAAGAGAGTCAAACACTTGCCATTTGATCTTGACGAGGCCGCAAACAGGATGATCCATTCCGGGAAAGCCGAATTTCATATCGAAAAATTTGAAAAAGAGGCTCGCCAATCGCTTGAGTCGTTTTACTCTCTGTCAAACGAGGCGATATCTGATATTTTCGGCGCGCCTGCGGATAATTTTAAGGGGAGCGAATTTTTATTGGCAATAGATGACGTCCCAAAATTTTCCGGACGACGCGAAAGTTCTGTGGATATTGACATGGGAGACGGAGAGACATTTCAGCTGTCGGCCTCTTTTGAAGGCGAAACCCTTTCTTTCAGGCTTTTAGATTCTGAATGGCCGTTGCCGAGTCAGATTAAATGGCCGGCTCGCATCAATGCCATAAAGGATATGTTGCTTTCCGTTTATATCAAACTTTTTGCGCAAAAGTTGCCCGCGCCGTTTATTCTTTCCGCCGAACGACTCGGGATTTCTCTTTTTTACAAAGAACTTGATTTCACAAAGAATCGTCTGATGGAAACGTTTCAGAAATTAAAGGAGCGGGGCTCCAAAGACACCGACTCCTTTTTTATGCTGATGGAAAATGCCAGCTCATCGTATGCCCAGCCTGTGAAAGACAATATCAATTACACACGGTCCTTGGAATTTGTTCAGAAAAAAAACTCCGCCACCGGAGATGAAAAATTGTTCGGCACGATTAAAGATATGATGGAGGGTTATTTTAAATACGAAGAAGGCGGCATTCGATTCGTTTCATCGGCCGCCAAAAAAGGGAAATTCAATATCCCCCTTCATCTGGCCTCATCGTCGGCAAGGGGCCTTTCCGATCTTTATTTTTTTTTAAAGCATGTGGCGCAAAAAGATCATTTGTTGATTATCGACGAGCCGGAAAGCCATCTCAGCGCGTCCAACCAGATTGAGATGGCCCGTCTGCTGGCCCGGTGCGTCAACTGTGGCCTGAAGGTTCTCATCACCACCCACAGCGATTACATCATCAAGGAATTCAACAATCTGATCATGCTGAGCCGGAATTTTTCCGGGAAAGAGGCGTTTCTAAAAAAGCATTCCAAATGTTATGGAAACGATGATTATTTAAAACCGGAAGCGGTGGCCGCCTACATCTGTGAAAAGGGGTCTTTGACCGCGTGTGAAGTGGATGGGCTGGGTCTGAATATGCCCCATTTTGATGACGCCATCGACCAGATTAACGCTATTTCCAACACGCTTGCCCTGTTTGTGGAGCCGTGATGAAGTTGCGCGATTGCCTTGAGAAACTATTGATCAAAGACGGCCTGTCCGGCGTTGATGAAAATAAAATAACGCTGGAAGGCGGGCATAAAAAATCAGCGTACCCGGTGGAATTGATTGGGGTGGATGCGATTGGCGAGGATACCAATGAGGTCTCTGTGATCAACCTGGGGAAGGGTCCACACAGTAGTTTAATTTGCCCTAAAAGTGAATATAAGAAAATATGCGACTATTTAATTTTGATTCCGGGGGAGAAGAATAGAGTTGAGGCTCTTTTTCTTGAATTGAAAGCCACTTGGAAGGGAAAGGGGAAAGATCAATTGTATGCGTCCATACCATTTTTGGACTATATCCAATCCATGATCCGTCATCATTTTGACAAAAATTACATATTCACCCATACCTTTTTTCTTATTGCAAATAAAGATGCGGAGCGTCTTGCCAAGGGGCGCGTCCGGCCTAAGCCAGAGCGGATGACGTCATTTGAAATTAAGAACAATAAAAAAATGGATGTCAAACTTATATTCAGCGATGTCATCCCGTTCAAACAGTTTGGAACAATAAATAAACAACGATAAAATGATTTAAAAAAATCGAGGAGATAACCATACCATGCCCATATACGAATACAAATGCGACGACTGCGACGGCGGTTTTGAAAAACTGGTTTTTGGAAGCGAGACCCCGGATTGCCCGTCCTGCGGCGGCAAAAAAGTTAAAAAACTGATGTCTGCCTGCGGCTTTTTAAGCAAAGGGGCCGGGGGAGAGGTCACGGCGTCAACCGCCACCGCCGCCCCGTCATGCGGGGGTTGCTCCGCCACCAGTTGCGGCTCGTGCGGCCACTGATGGAATCTTTAATAAAGATAGGAACCCGGGGCAGCGCCTTGGCGCTTTGGCAGGCGAATTGGGTCAAATCGGCTATTTTAAACCGGTTTCCAGAGGTTTCAGTGGAATTGGAGATTATAAAGACCAAAGGGGACGCCTTTTTAAACGCCCCTCTGGCCGAAATAGGTGGAAAAGGCCTTTTTGTAAAGGAGATTGAACAGGCTCTTTTGGACAAACGGATTGATGTCGCCGTGCATAGCATGAAGGATATGCCCGGAGAGATTCCCGCCGGTTTGAAAATCGGGGCGGTTCCCAAACGGGCAAATCCGTATGACGCCCTGATATCCGCCAATCGCCTTGTTTTTTCAGAGTTGCCCAAATCGGCGGTCATCGGCACGGGGAGTCTGCGCCGCGCCTCTCAACTGCTTCATAAACGCCCGGATATTCGCATCGCGCCCTTGCGGGGGAACCTGAACACGCGCCTTGAAAAGCTTGAGACCGAAAAGATGGACGCCATTGTCCTGGCTGTGGCCGGGGTGACGCGGCTGGGCCTGGAAGACCGAATCACCGAGCGGCTGGACGAGGCCGTCATGCTTCCGGCGGCGGGCCAGGGGGCGCTCTGCGTGGAGATCCGGGAGGACGACCCGAAAATATCCTCCATGATTGAACCGTTGAATCACGACGAGACGCGCTGGGCCGTGACCGGGGAGCGGGCCTTTTTGAACCGTCTGGAAGGGGATTGCCATATCCCGGTGGCCGCGTTTGGAAGAATCAATGACCAGGGGCTGATCCTCACCGGTCTTGTGGCGGATATTTCCGGCCAACAGATCATCAAAAAAAGCATGTCCAGCGCCCCGGATTCGGCGCATGAGACCGGGGTTTTACTGGCCGACGCCCTTCTTTCAGAGGGGGCGGACAGAATCTTGAACGTTTTTAAATCGTGAGGGCGCGTCTCATGATGGGGGCCTGGCCCGAGACACCCCTTCAAAAAAAAGTAAAAAGAATTATTTTATGCGCATAGTCAAAGAACATCATTATGGGGATGTGGAGTCTCTGGAGATCGGCTCCAACCCCATTGGCAAAGCGCTGATGACGGTTCGTCTCTATGTGGCGGGGAATGTCCTGATCGACACGGGGCACAGCGCGATGTCAAAGACGGCGCTGGCGTACCTTGAAGACAAAGATATCCACGCCGCGCTGTTGACCCACCACCATGAGGATCACAGCGGAAACGCCGCCGCCATAAAAAAAAAGTTTTCGATTCCTTTTTTTGGGCACCCCATCACCGCGATAAAGATGGCGGCGCCCCGCCGGATCATGCCCTATCAGACCCTGATCTGGGGGGCGGCCAAAAAACTGCATGTGGAGGGGATTGAAACGGAGATGACCTTTGGCTCTGCGACCTTTGTCCCCATCCATTGCCCCGGGCATTCCCCGGATATGACGGCATGGCTAAACAAGGAGACCGGCGCTCTTTTTTCAGGGGATCTTTTCATTGGAGAGCGGATCAAGTATTTCAGATCCGATGAGAAAATCGAGATTCAGATCGCCTCTCTTAAAAAAGTGTTATCCGTTGATTTTGACGCTCTTTTTTGCGGGCACCATCCGGTTTTGAAAAATGGGAAACAACGGATTTCGGCCAAACTGAATTTTCTTGAGGATTTTTTGGGGAGGGTCGCCTCCCTGCATGACAAAGGGATGGGCATTGACGCCATCATGAAAACCGGGTTATTCCCGGAACATCGGTTTATCCGAAACCTTTCCATGGGAAATGTGTCGCGAAGGCGGATGGTCCTGTCCTGTTTGCGGGCGCTGGATGCGACGCCATAAAATGCGCCCGATGAAACAGCCATGGTTTTTTTTAAATGCCAATGTAAACGACCAGCCGCAAGGGTTTTGATGAGCGCCATTTTAAATCGCATTATTTTAACAAGGATTTTGATGAGCGCCATTTTAAATTGCATTACTTTAACAAGGGTTTTGATGAATGCTATTTTAAATTACATTACTTTAAATAGCGCCATCCGGTTCATGACATTTCTGGCATGCGCTTTTTACTGTTTTCCGGGCGTGGTCCGCGCCGGGGATCATGCGTTTGGACCGACGCGTCAAAATCCCGCCCTGATCCGGGGAGCCGACATCTCTGACGGGAAACTGGGGTCATTCCTTCAGCTTCTCAGCGGGGACTGTTTTTTTCTGGCCAGTCTGGTGGCGTTGGCTGAGGACGTGGATGGCGAATCTCTCATTTTTTCAGCGATTCATGAAACCAAAGCCGGCCATGAATGGAGGGTGGCGTTTCCCAATCAGACAAACGCTCCGGTCGTCGTTGATCGTCGCGACATCGCGGAATACCGATTGCTCAATATCGGAGGGAACGGCCGTGTCCCCCCCGTGACCGGGGACATCGACGTTCAAATACTGGAAATCGCCGCGGACAAGATCTGGAAAATGACCCGTGTCAAACCTCAGGGTCTGTGGGATGACATTCCCATGAACGCCATGTTCATGTTTTCAGATTCCGCCCAGACGTTGATCTGGAACAGGTCGCGGACCTCTTCTTTGGCCGTTGGCGACATTGAAAAGCATCATCGGATTCCACCGGGAATTGTTCGTGACGTTCTCATTGGGTCATCTAAAGACGCGGAGCGGGAGTTGAAACATTTGATCCGGTTTGACGCCGATGGAATCACAATGGTTTTGATTGATTACAAACGATATCATGCGGTGGCCATTACGGATCTGAATTTTTACGATCGAACCTATGGGTACATCGATTCGGTGATGAATACCCTGAACAATCCCTTGTCTGGAAATCTGGATCATCTTCTCGAAGGGATGGCCAATGGGGAATATGCCATCAATTACCTGGAGATTGACGATCCGGTCGATTATGATTTTTCGAATTTTTAGATTTTTCAGCGGGCCTTGGAACGGATCAAGCGGATTAAAAAAAAACGAAAAGGGAATCAAACATATATGTCTGGTCATATGGAAACAGAAAATGGAAAAGGGAAAGTCTATCTCGTGGGAGCGGGTCCGGGGGATCCGGGCCTGATAACCGTCAAGGGAAGGGAATGCATCAACAAAGCCGATGTCATCGTCTATGATTATCTGGCCAGCCCGACGTTGCTGAAATACGCCCCCCAAAATGCCGAGATGATATATGTCGGAAAAAAAGGGGGGGATCACACCCTGTCCCAGGACGGGATCAACCGGCTTTTGGTGGAAAAAGCCAGCGGCGGGGCCGTGGTGACGCGGCTCAAGGGAGGGGACCCGTTTATCTTTGGCCGGGGGGGCGAGGAGGTGGAGGTTCTTGTGGAGCATGGGATTGGGTTTGAAATTGTTCCCGGCGTGACCTCCGCCATAGCGGCTCCGGCATATGCCGGGATTCCCCTGACTCACCGGCGGTTCGCATCCACGGTCTCCTTTGTCACCGGTCATGAAGACCCATTGAAAAGCGGCTCCTCCATCGACTGGAAAAATCTGGGCGAAGGGTCTGGAACCATTGTTTTTTTAATGGGAATGAAAAATTTGGGCGATATCGCGCGGCTTCTGATGGAAAATGGGCGAAACCCAAAAACCCCGACGGCCATTGTTCGATGGGGAACCACCACCAGACAGAGGGTCGTTTCAGGAACCCTGAAGACTATTTTTGACCGGGCCAAAGAGGCGGGGATAACGTCGCCGGCCATCATTGTGGTGGGGGATGTGGTCGGTTTGCGGGACGCCATGCAATGGTTTGAAAAAAGGCCCCTTTCGGGAATGAGCGTCGTGGTCACCCGGGCCAGGGCTCAGGCGGGAAAACTGTCCGGGATTCTCGAGGAGGCGGGCGCCCGATGCCTGGAATGCCCGGTGATCAAGATCGCCCCTCCCGATGATCCGCTTGCTCTTGAGCGGCTGGTTGAGGGTCTGTCATCCTATGACTGGCTGGTTTTCACCAGCGTCAATGGTGTGAGCTGTTTTTTTAAAACGCTTTTTGAAAAAAAGATGGACGCGCGTTGCTTAAGTTCTCTGAAAACGGCGGTCATCGGTCCGGCCACGGAAAAACGCCTTTTGGAATTTGGCATTAAAAGCGATGTGGTCCCTGAAACCTATCGGGCCGAATCCATTATTTCCGCCTTTCAGGGGATGGATGTCGCGGGCAAACGCATCGCGTTGCCCCGAGCCAAAGACGCCCGGCCGATTCTTCCGGTGGAGTTGAGAAAGATGGGGGCCACGGTGGACGAGGTCATTTCATACCAGGCCAAACCGGTGTCAGACTCCGGGGGGCCTCTTTTGAAAAATCTCGAGGAAAAAAAGGTGGATATGGTCACATTCACCAGCTCATCCACCGTGAAGAATTTTGCGGCGTTGCTTCCTTCCGGCCGACAAAATGAACTGATGGAATCCGTGGCCGTGGCAAGCATCGGCCCCATCACCACTGAAACCGCTGAAGGTCTGGGCTTTCATGTGGATGTCACCGCCAAAGACTACACCATGGACGGTCTGGTCCAGGCCATTTTGGAATGGAAAAAAGGGCGATGAAAAAATGCTGACTGAACGCTTGACGGATGGTTGCCATCGACGCATCAATTACCTTCGCATATCCATCACCGACCGCTGCAATCTTCGGTGCGTGTACTGTATGCCCGGCGCGTTCGCCAAAATGCCCCATAATGAAATTTTGACCTACGAAGAGATTCTTAAGATTGTTTCCGTCGGTCGAAATCTGGGAATTTCAAAGCTTCGGATCACCGGGGGAGAGCCTTTGGCCCGAAGGGGGTGGGCTGATTTTTTGAAAAACATCAGCCGGATGGATGGGATCCATGATGTGTCGCTGACCACAAACGGCGTTTTGCTGGAAAAGAATATTGAAAAAATAAGATCGGCGGGGATCAAACGGCTCAATGTCAGTCTGGACACATTGCGGCCCGAAAAATTCCAAAAGATCGCCGGGTTTGATCTGTTTCACCGGGTGTGGGGAGGAATCATGGCGGCCCATGAGGCAGGGGTATATCCGTTGAAGGTGAATGTGGTGGCGTTGAAAGGAATCAATGACGACGAATTGAATGATTTCGCCCAATTGACGTTCAAATACCCGTTTCACATACGGTTCATCGAATACATGCCCATGGGAAAGAATCCCTTGGACGACCCCTCCGGGCTTTTGACGTCAGACATTGAAAAAATCCTTGGCCGGACCGGAACCCTGGTTCCGCTGGAAAGAGAGGCCAACGACGGCCCGGCCAGACGATTCAAATTTCAGGGGGCCCTTGGGGAGATTGGATTCATCAGCCCCGTCAGCCGGCATTTTTGCGACACATGCAACCGCCTCAGGTTGACGGCGTCGGGCGGTTTAAGGCCCTGCCTGCTATCGGAAAAACAGACTGACTTGAAAGGCCCCATTCGCTCAGGCGCGTCGGACAAAGAGATTGAAGACCTGTTTATCCACACCGTCAATGAAAAACCCATGTCGCATCATTTAGGGCAACGAGAAAAAAATGGATCGGCGTTGTCTCAGATGTCTTCCATTGGGGGGTAGGGTCGCAAAATGAGTTTTTCTATGCGGCATAACGGATAATTTCCAACTCAGCGTCGTCCCTGACCATTTCCTAAATGGTTTCAACCCGGCTCGTCACCGGGTCGTCCATCAGATACTCGCCTTTTTTTTATATCACCTCTTCTTTGGCCAACCCGTCGATCTGGCCGTCGGAATAACCCAATTCTTTCAGTATGGCCCGTGAGTGTTCCCCAAACTTAGGGGGCGGGGTTCTCACCGATCCGGGGGTTTGACTCAGTTTCACGGGAACGCCGATGGTCTTTTCGGAAGTCCCGTCTTTTTTTGTCATCTCAACCACGGCCCCCCGCTCAATGAAGGACGGGTCGGACAAGACTTCCGAAAGGGTTTGGATTCCCCCCCAGCATATGTCCACGCCAGCCAAGTCCGACTCCCATTGGGCCAGGGTTTTTTCAGCGAATTTTTCCCGCATGAACTGGGTGATTTCAGTTCGCCGCCCTTCGTCAAACTGAAGGGCGCTGTATTCGGGAACCTCCAGATGAACGCAGAGCGCGTTCCAGAATCGGGGCTCTAAGCAACCCATGGATAAAAATCGGTGGTCCGCTGTTTCATAGGTGTTGTAACAGGCGAACCGATGGGACAATATTTCATCGGCGCGTTTGGGATTTTTGCCGGTGAGTTTTGAAAAAAAGAGGGCCGCCGGGAGAAGAGCCACCATGTTGTCGGTCATGGAGATGTCAATGAACTGTCCCTTTCCTGTTTTTTCCCGGGCGAAAAGCGCCAGCAAAATGCCGTTGACCGCCGCCATTCCCCCTCCGGCGATGTCTGCTATCTGAACCCCTGGAATGGATGGGGGCCGGTCGGCCTCCCCGTTGAGATCAAGCATTCCCGAATACCCCAGATAATTGACATCATGGCCCGGCCGGTCCCGTCGGGCGCCGGTCTGGCCGAATCCAGTGATGGAACAGTATATGACGCCCGGATTGATGGCGCTTACACTCTGATAATCAATCCCGAGACGTTTGGCCACCCCGGGTCGAAACCCTTCGATGACAATGTCTGATTGTCTGGCCAGCTGAAAAAAAATTTCTTTTCCCTTTTCGGATTTCAGGTTCAAAGACAGGTGTTCCTTGTTTCGGTTCACCGTGTCAAAAAAAAAGCCGTCGGCCAAAAAACGTCGGCCTTCCACCGAGATGACTCTGGCTCCGTGATCGGCCAGGATCATGGAGCAGAAAGGGCCGGGAAGAAGACGGGAGACATCCAGAACCCTGATGTTTGACAGCGCTCCTTTGTTTTCAATCATGCTCAACGTTTACCTCCCTTTATAAACCGGCGGTCTTTTTTCCATAAAAGCGACAAAGGACTCCATCAAATCTTCCGAGTACATGGCCGCCGCGTTTTTCTGGGCCACATACTCAAGGCCAGGATAGACTCCCCGGTCCCGGCCGTGGATCATCACCTGTTTGACGCCCTGGGTGGCCAGAGGCGCGCATGACGCTATTTCCAGCGCCAGTTCCCGCGCTGTTTTTATGAGATTCTCGTGATCCTCGCACAGATGCGTGATGAATCCGTTTTCCAGCGCCTCTTTTGCCGTGAAGTCCCTTCCGGTGAGGGCCAGTTCCCTGGCCATGCCATGTCCGATGATGTGAGGGAGCCGCTGGAGGGTTCCAAGATCCGCGACAATGGCGATCCGGGTCTCCCGAATGCTGAACAGGGCGTCTTTGGAGGCCACGCGCACGTCGCACGCGCAGAGCATGTCCACGCCGCCGCCGATGCAGTGACCGTGAACAGCGGCGATGACCGGCTTTCGGCATCGTTCAATCATGTTCATGCTTTCCTGTCCCTGAACAATTTTAAGTCTTAGGGTTTCGCGCCCCGCCGCCGAATCATCGCTCACCAGGGAGCCGGCCTCCGCAAGATCAAGGCCCGCTGTGAAATGGTTTCCTTCCCCCCGGATCACCACCGCCCGAATGTCGTCATCGGCGTCGAATGCCTTGAAATGATCCGTAAGCTCTCTGAAAAACGCTTCGTTCATGGCGTTTAATTTTTGGGGTCGGTCCAGAATCAGCCATGCGATATGCCCCTCTTTTTCAACCCGGAACGCTCTGTTCTCTTTGCCCATGATGATTTTTCCTTATGCTTAATTTGCGGCGAGTTTCACGGCGATCTCTTTGGCCTCTGATATAATGTTGTCGAACAGTTCGGCGACAGACGGAATGTCGTGGACCAGCCCGATGCCCTGTCCGCAGGCCACGATCCCGGCGTCCACTTCTCCGTCTTTGAACATTCTCTTTGCGTTTTTCCCGGAAACAACCTTGAAAATGGAGTCGAGATCCGATCCCTCTTTTTCAAGCTGCTCGCATTTTTTCGCGGCGCCATTGACCCATACCCGATGGGTGGCTTCCAAAGACCGCATGATCAGCATGGTGTCCAGTTCGTTGGAGTCGGCCAGGGCCTGTTTCAGGTTGTCATGGATGGGGCATTCCCGGGTGATCATCAGTCGCGTTCCAATGATCACCGCCTCGGCGCCCAGGGCCATGACAGCCAGAAATCCCCGGCCGTCGGACACCCCGCCGCCGCCGATGACCGGCAGGTTCACGGCGTCTTTGACCACCGGCGTCAAAACCATGGTTCCGATGTCGAGCTTGCCGGTGGCCCCTCCGTTTTCATAACCGACCACCGTGACGATATCCGCGCCCATCCCCTGCACCTTCAGCGCGTATTTGATGCCCACGCATTTGTGGATCCATGTCATGTTCGCCGCTTTGAAACGATCGCACAGCTCCGCGGGCGCGGAATGGCCGGATGTCTCCACGATTTTGACTTTTTTATCAATCATGACTTCCATGTATTCATTGTTGTCGATGGGGCGCAGGGACGGGAACAGATTCAGATTCACCGCAAACGGTTTGTCGGTCAATTCATTGATCCGGTCGATGGCCGCGGCAAAATCTTCCTTTTTCGTGTAAATGGCCGACGCCAGGATGCCCAGACCCCCGGCGTTTGATATGGCCGCCACAAAGTCGGCGTCGCTGATCCACATCATGGTTCCGCCGATGATCGGGTATTTAATTCCAAGTATTTCCGTGACTCTTGTTTTAAACATTGAATCTCCTCCTGATTTTTTTTTGGTCGGGCCTCGTAAAACCGGGCCCCTATTGGGGCTCGTTCAAAAATAACTTGACATTTTGAGGGCCAATTCATCCAGTCTGACTGCGTTATAAAAACTCGGCGGATCCAGATATGCCTGCGTTTTTATGCCTTGTCAGACAGGCGACTTAACCCCCAAAATTGTAAATTTATTATTGAGCGAACCCTTAATAAAATCCATGGGTCGTCCCAGGGGCTCGGCTACCATCCCATAAATTTTCCGACGATGGACTTCATGATCTCATTGGTTCCGGCGAAAATAGACATCACCCGAACATCCCGCCAAGCCCGGACGATTCGGCTGTCGTCCCGCATGCTCTCATTGCCCCACAGATCCAGGCAACGGTCGGCCACCCGATGGGCCATATCTGTGGTCCAGTATTTGGCCATGGATGTTTCGATGATGATGTCTTTTCCGGCCATGTGATCGTAAATGAGGGAATCGACAAAGGTTCGGCCCAGCTTGGCCTCGGTGGTCATTTCCACCAGGGCGAATTGAACGGCCTGGGATTTTATCATCGGACGCCCCGAACGCATGGTTTTTTTGCAAAAATCCGTGGTCATCTCCAACGCCCGCTCGGCGATGGGAATGGCCCACATGGCTGTGACCAGACGCTCCTGCTGGAGGTTGGCCATGAGCAGAAAAAAACCTTTGTTCTTTTCTCCAAGGACATTTGTTTTGGGGATGCGGCAGCCGCTGAAAAAAAGTTCGGATGTGTCCTGGCTGTGAAACCCCATTTTGTCCAGCTTGGCGCCTTTTTCAAATCCAGGGGTTCCCGCTTCCACCAGATAGAGTGAAATGGCGTTGTATGGATCGTCTACTTTGGGGTCCCGGGCCGCCACAATCACGAGATCGGAATTGATTCCATTGGAGATAAAGGTCTTTGAGCCGCTGATGATCACATCGTCGCCGTCTTCCACGGCGGTTGTGGCGATGGCGGACAAATCGCTTCCGGCTCCCGGCTCGGTCATGGCCACCGCGGTGATGATCTCACCGGAAACGCATCCGGGCAGGTATTTTTGTTTGATCTCCTCTGATCCGAAAAGGTCGATGTACGGGACCACCACATCCGAATGAAGGCTGGGCGCCAGACCGGTATGATAGGTTCGGGACATCTCATCGGCGACGATGGCCGAATGGATAAAATCGCCTCCGATTCCGCCGTATTCCGGTGAGACGGCGGGGCACAGGAATCCATTTTCCCCCATTTTCCTCCAGGCCTCCTTGGGGACCATGCGCTGTTTTTCCCACTGATCCACGTGCGGAATAATCTCCTTTTCAAGAAACGCCTTCAGCCGTTTCCGAAAGTCTTTGTGGTCCTCCGTCTCCTTTAATATTTCCATGGCATTCATCCCCCCATTGGCGCAAGTTGAAAAAAAACATTCCAAAACAATCCTGAATTCGCCCGAGGTTAGCAAAATTTACGGGCATTGTAAAGCGGCAATGACGGCGTGGCCGAATCCGTCCAGAGGGCCTGCTTTCGGGTGTTGACTGTTTTATCGTTTTTTTATTTGAAAGCCATCGCTGGATATGGTACGGGAAAACTCATTTATCGGTTTTTAAAAAAAGAGAGAGAACGCTGGCTTTAAAAAATAAGGGGGAGAAAGGTGACTATGAGAACAGGCGTTATCGGAGGGTCGGGTCTGGATGATCCGGGCATCCTTAAAAATCCGTCCACAGAGACGGTTCACACAGATTACGGGCCGGCGGTTTTAAATCGGGGAATGATGGGGGACAAGGAAATTTTCCTTATCGCCCGGCATGGCAAAAACCATGAACTCGCCCCTGGAGGGGTCAATTACAGGGCCAACATCGCCGCGTTGAAATTGAAAAATGTCGATGGAATTTTAGCCACCACCGCTTGCGGAAGTCTGAAAGAAGAGGTTGAGCCGGGAGACTTTGTGATTCCAGACCAGTTTATTGATTTTACAAAAAACAGGAAAAGCACGTTTTTCACCTCCTTTGAAAACGGGATCACGCACACCCCCATGGCCGATCCCTTTGACCCGAAGCTCAGGAAAATTTTGCTGAAAACCGCCGGGGAGCTAAATTTTAAGACCCATGAAAAAGGGACGGTGATCACCATTGAAGGCCCCCGTTTTTCCACCCGGGCCGAATCGATCATGTTTCAATCATGGGGCGCGGATATCATCAACATGTCCACCGCCACAGAGGCCGCATTGGCCAATGAAGCCGAAATTCCCTATGGCGTGGTGGCCATGTCCACCGATTACGACTGCTGGAAACAGGACGAGGAGCCGGTCTCCTGGGAACGGATCATGGAGATTTTTCAAACCAACGCCCAACGGGTCAAAGAACTTTTGATCCAAACCATCAAGACCATATAGAGGAAAAAATGGATATAAAAAAAAGCATTCGATCCATCAATGACTGGCCCGAAAAGGGAGTCATTTTCAGAGATTTGACCACCCTGATGAAAGACCCGGACGTTTTTGCCAAAACCTGCGACATCCTGTTTGAAAGGTATCAAGGCAAAAAAATCGACAAGGTCGTTGGAATCGACGCCCGGGGGTTTGTTTTCGGGGCCGTCCTCGCGTACAAGCTGCATGTCGGTTTTGTTCCCATTCGGAAAAAAGGGAAGCTTCCGTGCGAGACATTAAGCGAAAGTTATTCCCTGGAATATGGCAAAAACGTCATTGAAATTCATCGGGACGCCATCAACGAGGGGGAGAAAATTTTAATCATCGACGATCTTCTGGCCACCGGGGGGACCATGGAGGCATGCGTTTCACTGGTGAAACGACTGGGTGGGGATATTTTGGAATGCGGCTTTGTGGTGGAGCTTCCCGATCTGAATGGGCGGGCCAAATTGCCCGGCGTGGATCTGTTTGCCATGGTGGAGTTTCAAGGAGAGTAGGGCGCGTGGCGTCAAACGGATGGATGGGCGGGTGGGGGCGTCGAAATCAACGATTCCGGCGCGCTTTATTTTTCAATGAAATATCATTGGCGGCGGGTCCACATGCGCAACACATGACCGATTCGCTGTTTTTCATCCACTGAATAAACCGATGGATGTGTGATGGCGATCCGCCTGGAACAAAATTTTCAAACGGTTCATATGGAAAACAAAAGACATGCTTGACACGTGGAAAAAAATCATCTATGTAAAAAGGCATGAAACTATGCGGAAAATACTTCAGCGACTCCATCATCCAGAGGATTCAAAGCGCCCTGGCCGAAAATCCAACCCTGTCCCGGCGCAAGCTCTCGTTTGCGGTGTGCGAGTGGATGGACTGGAGATCTGAAAACGGAAAATTAAAGGATCTCAGTTGCAGAAAGGCGTTGCTGGAGCTGCACCGGCGAAAATTGATCCGTTTGCCGGAGTCCACTCAATCGTATAATTTTCAAAAAAAATCCCGGCCTAGGAATGTCCCGGACGCTCCTTATGTCGATTGCGATTTTTCCGAGTTGGGAAACGTGGCGCTTGAGGCCGTCTCCGCAGACTACAAAAACAGAGAAAAATCAGAGATATGGAACGGTTTGATGGATCGGTTTCATTACCTTGGAAGCGGGCCGCTGTGCGGCGCCCAGATCCGTTATCTCATCGTCAGCGAAAAATACGGGTATCTCGGCGGACTCAGCTTCAGTTCCGGAACCCTTCGTTTAAAAGACCGGGACGACTGGATCGGATGGAGCGAATCGGCCCATTGGGCCAACATGAACCGGGTGGTCTGCAACAGCCGGTTTCTGATTCTGCCCACAGTGAATGTGAAAAATCTGGCCTCCCATATTTTGAGTCGGTCGGCGAAACGACTGGTCCGGGACTGGGAGGAGAGGTATGGATACCGCCCCCTTCTCCTGGAAACATTCGTCGATCCCGACCGATTCAACGGCGCGTGCTACCGGGCCGCCAATTGGACCCATATCGGCCAGACCGCCGGTCGGGCCGGGCGATATGCCAACGGGAAAAAATGCGGTTCCAAAAAAGAGATCTATCTGTATCCCCTTGGAAAAAAATGGAGCCAGATCCTTTGCCGCGCCCCTGAAAAAAAATTGTTTTCCGAGCCCAGGGAAACTGTCTATTCCAACTGGCGCGAAGAGGAGTTTGGCGCCGTTGAGTTGCATGACCCCCGGTTGAAAAAAAGGCTGGATATTCTGGCGTCGGATATGTATGAAAACCCTGGAAAACCGATCCAGGAGGCATGCGGCGGATCTGTGCCGAAAACCAAGGCGGCCCATCGTTTTTTTTCCCATAAAGAGATCCATTCCAATCTAATATTGCGGCCCCATGTGGAGGCCACGGCGGCCCGGATCAGAAAACATAACGTTGTTTTGGCCATCCAGAATTCGATAAAGGTGAAACGCCCCGATCATATTCAGCCCGACCCAGTTAAATCGGATATAGTTAAATCGGACCCGGTTAAATCGGGTCTGGTCTGTAATGACGATGACACATTCACACTTTGCGACACGCTATGTTTCGCGGCAAACGGAACCCCTTTGGGCGTCATAGATTCCCAGTGTTTTCAGTCCAAAGAAAAAAAAACCGATTCCGGGTGGGCCAGAGGCTATCAGGCGGCGGCGGAGATTCAGGAGCACTGCGCCGCGACCATGATGGTCTGTGTGGGGGATCTGGATTCCAGCGTTTTCCATCGGTTCAATGGAGCCGGGAATACGGATGGCCCCAAAATTCTCGTCCGGTCTCGCGTCTCCCGACATGCGAGCGTTCAAGAAAAAAACATATGGAAAAAAACAGCGCTAAGTCCGGTCTCAGGATACTGTGAGGTGGAGATTCCCCCGACGCAAAACAGACCCGGACGAAAAGCGTCGCTGGCCATAAAACAGGCCAAAATCAGCCTGAATGGCGGGGACAAACATTCCGGCTCCATTTCTGTCTGGGCGATTTTCGCCAGTGAGATCGGCCGTCCCGACTCCGGCGCCCCACCCATTCAACGGGCGCTTCTCACCAATCTTCCCATCAATGGTTTTGATGACGCCCATATGATTTTAAACTGGGATATGATGCGCTGGCGGGCGGAGCGTCACCATCGGGCGCTGAAGAATATATCCCCTCTGAACGATCCGGCGATCCAAAATTTTGATGGTTTAAAAGCCTGTCTGGCCATATACATGGTCATTGCCTGGCGCATTTGCCGGATGAACGCGCGCAAGCAAGAGACTCCGGATATATTGCGGGGCCTGTTTGCCTCAAAGCGGGAATGGATTGTTTTGCGAATCTGGGCGGTTCATGGTTCAGGCCGCGCGTCGCGTCATGGCCGGCGCCTTTTTTGTAATGTGGGGTTTGAAAAAATGGCGGATGGAAATCGCCATGCGGAAATGTTTATAAAACCCGCCATATCGCTAAAAAAATTCAATGGAAGCCATTTTTTTCCGTTGGGCGTTCCATAAAAACGCCGGATGTTTAAAATGGATTGACATGCCGTTCCTCTGGCTTATTTTCAACCCGTGGTCGGGTTGAGTCGTTGCGTTTTTGCCCTCTTTTCACTTCCCCCCCCCTCCCAATTCAAATGCCATGCCCTTTATGGATACCCGTGATTAAGTTGTTTGATTTCAACGGTATCGGCGCTTTTATTTCAGAGCTGTATTCTGTTTTATTTATAATTTTTAGTTTGAATATGTGAATTAAAAATAAACTGAACGTATTTTATTTTTTTTGAAACTATAACCATCTGATTTTTATAAAAAAATATATAATTGGACAAGTATTTTTTTATAAAAAAACATAAAAATACTTGACACAAAGAAATGGATAACATAAAAAGAATGACCAGATGGAATTGTTTTTCAAATCAGCGTTTGACTATTTTGACTATCGTTTGACTATATAGCCAAGAAAAGCAGGCAAGAAAAGCAGGCAAGAAAAGTAGCCAAGAAAAGCAGGCAAGAAAAAAAAAGGACCGCCAACCCCACGACTTTGGCGAGAAGAAGGTTGGCGGTCCTAAATGCGAGAAACGATCAAACAAAAGGGGGAAGCCCCCTCTTGTTTTCAACGCCCTCTTTTTTTGTTTATAGTATATTTCAACGCGTATGATCAAGAAGAAAATAACCTTTATTTTTTTTTAAGGGGAATCAGAATGATAAAATATCTTGACAACACAATTGAAACCCTTCTGACGCATGTGAGCCACGGCGTAAAAAAAGAATTGTGCGGGAATGTGACGGTCAGTTTCGATCCTCCCGACGCATCTTTCCCACCCTCGTCTCTGACACTCCCGGCGATCAATCTTTTTTTGCATGAATTGCGGGAAAGAAAAGAACTTCGGGGCGCCGGGGAGAACGCACGGCAGACAGAGAGAAACGGCAAGATATATCAAACCCTTCACCCGGTGTGGCTGGACTGTTCTTATCTGATCACCGCCTGGGCGGCGGACATTTTTTCCGAACACATGATTCTGGGGGAGGTGGCGAGGGTTTTGGCCCGAAATGAGACTTTTCCCAAAGAGGTTCTTCATGAAGCGTTTTTGGGCGCCGATCCCGAGGCGATTATTTTTGAATCCAGAATTCTTCCCATCCAGACGTCAAACGTCCAAAATGTCATGGGCGAAAAATTCAAAGCCGCCATTCATTGCATGATCACCATGGGGATTTCCCTGAAAGAGGAGACGGATATGGGGGCGCCCATCAAAGAGCGTCGATTTCGCATGGATGGAAGCGACAACCTATCGGCTCAACAGGTGGGAGACGACGCTGAGGAATTGGTGTTTCTGAAAAAAAACAGGCTTCCTGAATCGTAATCCGGCGCCTGTTATGTTCAGGCCATTTTTATAATTTTTGGAATGGCCGCGGTTTAAATAAAGAAAAACAATCTGTTTAATCGTTCCAGACAATGTCCAACAAAAGAGTTTAATTCATAATTTTTTAAAGGAGGCAAAAAACAATGGCTCAATACAAAACACCTGGCGTGTATGTGGAAGAGATTCCATCTTTTCCGCCATCCGTGGCGACGGTTTCCACCGCGATTCCCGCATTCGCAGGCTATACGGGAAGAACCAACAGGGAAGCAGGCCAGGCGCCTGTTCCTGTCCGCGTCAAATCGCTTCTGGAATACACCGAGCAATTCGTGGCGTTTGATTCCGACGGGATCGCCGCGTCTGAGCAGACCGCTTTGAAAGTGGAGCTTGCGGCAAGCGGCGATGGCATCAAGTCCATCACACCCCCGGCTCTTAAAGACTTGAATTTGATGTATCACGCCCTGGATCTCTATTTCAAAAATGGCGGCGGACCCTGTTATGTGGTTTCCGTGGGCGATTACAGCGCCCCTGTAAAAAAAGCCGACATCCAGGCCGGGATCGACGCGCTGGAAAAAGAAGACGAGCCGACTCTGATCATTCTCGTGGACGCGGTCCGGTTGCCGAAAGAGGATTATAACGCGCTGTGCCAGGCGGCGTTGCTTCAGTGCCAAAGACTCAAAGATCGTTTCTGCATTTTTGATGTCTTGAATTACGATGACAATGGGGCGCTCATTAAATCAAGAGACGCGGTGGAGGCGTTTCGAACAGGGGTTGGCGCAAACAGTTTGAAATACGGCGCCGCGTATTACCCGTATTTGAAAACCGCTTTGGCCTATCCGTACAGCGACGACTCGGTGGTGATCATCGGCTTTACGGACACCATCGGCGAATATAAAACCGCGGCCAACGGTCTGAGAATCACATACGCCGGGACAGGCGCCCATAAAGTGGGGATAACGTTGGCCCTGGATGAAAAATTCGCCTTTGCGGTGTCCGGGACAGACGCCAAAACCCTGACGATCTCAATTCCAAAAAGCGGCGGGGATCAAGCGCCTTTGGCCATTTGCGACGCATGGAAAAAATTTTCCGGTCAAAAGGACAAATTTGACATGGCCATCTCCGGAACAGGCGCGACCAAAGTCAAAGTCAAAGCCGCGACCCCCCTTGAATACACGCAAATCGATCAAGCCAAACTGGCGGCCCTGAAATATGACAAGACCGCTTTATACAACAAAATCAAAGCCGCCTTGGACAAAGAGCGGATCATCATGCCGCCAAGTTCGGCCATCGCAGGGGTTTACGCCTTTGTCGATAGCGGATCCGGCGTCTGGAAAGCCCCGGCGAACGTGAGTCTGGCCTCTGTGATCGAACCGGTGATAAAGCTGAATTCCGCGGACCAGGAAGATTTCAACATCGACTCCAACGCGGGAAAATCCGTCAATGTCATCCGATCCTTCACCGGCAAAGGGGTGATCGTATGGGGCGCCCGCACACTCATGGGCAACGACAATGAATGGCGTTACATCAATGTGCGCCGGCTCTTTAATTATGTGGAAGAGTCCATTCAAAAATCGACGGCGTTCGCGGTTTTTGAGCCGAACACCCCCATCACATGGCTGAAAGTTCGCGCCATGATCGAAAGTTTTTTAGAAGACCTGTGGCGCTCTGGAGGTTTGGCCGGAGAAACAAAGGAGAACGCGTTTTTTGTCAACGTGGGCCTGGGAACCTCCATGACCGAGCAAGATGTTCTGGAAGGCAGAATGAACGTGGAGGTCGGCATGGCCGCCGTGCGACCCGCCGAGTTTATTATTTTAAAGTTTTCTCACAAAATGCAGGAGAGTTAAAATCAAAGAAAGGACAGATGAAATTTTCTCCGGCGCCGGGAAGACACGCAAGAAATGATGAACGATGAATGATAAATGCGTCTTGACGCCTGGAAGTTTTCTTAAACCAACCCAATCAATTCGGAGGCAATAAAGATGGCTTTACTATCGTCTAATTACACAGTCGATTTTGTGGAGGCGCTGGAAGGTGAAAGCGCTCCCATTACATTTAAAAAGGTTTACGGTTTGAATGTCCGCATGAAAACCGTCTGGACAAAAGATAAAAACGGGAATCTCGGCAATATTCCCGGCGACATCGATCCGGTGACCGTCACTCTTGAGCGGGGAACCGGAGAGAGTTTGAGCGGTTTGTACGCGTGGATGAAGGCGGTTCGCAACGGAGACGTTAAAAAACGGACCATGATCATCAACCTGTTTTCCGGACCGAAACGCGATAAACCCGTCGTCACATGGAAGGCCTTGCGGGCCTTTCCCACGGCGCTTCACGCCCCGGAATGGGACAGCGAGGAGAACGCCATCGCTGTTGAGAAGATAGAGTTGATCGCCGAGGATCTGGAAGTGGAGTTTGCGTAAAAAACCGATGAACTTTTTTACAGGGGCAGAGGCCTGGAGTCTGCCCCTGCATGGAGAAAAAACGACATGCCAGCCAAAAAATATGATCTTGGCAAATATCTGGAATATAGGCCATCGGATCAAAAAAAAAACATCGCGTTTGATTTCGAGGCCATCGGCGCCCTGGAGGCGGAGATCGGCTCCGATGTCTGCACGGACGGGACAGGAGGGGCCAGAGCGAGCATGGGCCCCACAAACCCGGTTTATATAACGGTGGCCAGGGAGGTGCGGTCCGGGGCAGGCGAGGAAAAAAATGTGTCCGCCCGTGAGAATTACCCGATTTATAAGTGGGTCGCCATCATTAATAGCGGCTCTCTTAAAAAACAGGACATCGCCGTCAAAGAAAAAAATTCCAAGGGAATAGAAGGGACCCTTTTTACAATGAAGAATGCCTTTCCCATAAAAGTCATAAAAAGCACGGATCAAAGGGGAGTGACTGGCGAAGAGATAACGTTTCTTGCCGAAGGATTCGAGGCTGGATTGGACCCTGTGAAATTTAAGAAATAATATGGACAACCCATCGCCCGGAAGGAGAAGAGTATGTGGTTTGGAAACATAAATGCATTAAAAGGCGGAAAATCATTGACGGATTTGTTGGAAAAGCCTCCTTCGAGTTGCCACTTTGAAGTCAGTTTTCTCATGGGAGGGATTGTGCCGAATCCTCTTGACATTGCTTTTAGAAAAATTTCCGGGCTTTCTGTGAGGATTGAAACCGTGGATGTGCGCGAGGGAGGCCGGAATTTGAGCATGATCCGACTTCCAGATCAGGTGACGCATGAAAATCTCGTGTTGGAGCGCGGCTTTGTCATCGGATCATTATTGAATATGGAATTCCAGGCGGCAATGGGGGCGTTCAGATTTTTCCCGAGCAATGTTTTGGTCGCTTTAAAAGAACCTGGCAAAGGGGTGGGGGGAGTCATCGCCGGGTGGCTTTTCCGCCGGGCATATCCAGTGGCATGGGACGTGTCTGATCTGGACTCCGACGACAACCGCGTGCTTGTGGACGTCATGGAGCTTGCTTACAGTCATTTTTACAGTTTGAGGATATAACACATGGCTATTGAGATCAGGGAGTTGATTATAAGGGCCATCATTTCAGATTCAGGAGACGATGACGGCGAGGGAGAAGGCATGAATCCAGACAACGTCATTTCTGAGTCGGTGGAGCAGGTTATGGACATTATTGAAAAAGAAGGGGAGAGGTAGATATGTTAGCGGAATTCAAATTAGAGAAGATCAGGATTTTTGCGTATCGTTCTCCTTTAAGAGGCATAATACCATCCAATATAGCAAAAAATAACATCCCGTTTGCTTGGTTATTTTTAAAGTCTATGGCAACGTTTGAAGCCATGTACAATCCCGAATCCCTTAAAATCTCTTATCGGACAGAATGGCAGGAAGATCAGGGGTTGGGGAGATCCGGCTCTCCTGTTCGGTATGTGAACACCAAGCCTGAAAAAATAAATTTCCAGCTGATTTTTTCCAGTGTGGGGGTTGAACGGGCTGGCCTTGCCGTTTGGGAAAAAATCGAATCCGTCTCTGAACGGGTCAAGGCGTTTTCAAACATAACCGGTTATCAGGACAAGATCCATCGCCCATATTATTTGTCGCTGGCATGGGGGGAAACGTTGAGAAGCGGCAAATATGACTATTATCCGTGTCAGCTTTCATCCGTGGATGTGTCGTACACCCAGTTCGATCGCAAAGGAAAACCGATTCGCGCTGAACTGGATGTTGAATTTACCGAAGACCATATACCGGAGCCCAAAGGTCAGGGCAAGAGTTCTCCTGATGTGACTCATGCGAGAGTCGTAAAGGCGGGGGACACCCTTCCCATGATGGCGGAGAAGGTGTATGAGAATCCCTCGTATTATATGCGGACGGCTGAGGCAAACAGACTCGACAGCGTAAGAGACATTCAATCCGGGGATTCCCTGGTTTTTCCGCCAATAGAAAAGTGAGAAGAAAATGGGCGATTTTACTATCCAGAATGTGACAAAAATCAAGGAGAAGAGCCTTCCCCCTGAATGGGAAATAATGACCATATATGTGGTTCGGGAAATAAACAGGATTCCTTGGGCCAGGATAACGATCATTGACGGGGATTTTTCAGAAAACAGGTTTCAAGCCAGCGACGCTGAATTTTTTGAAATTGGGCAGAAAATAAGGATTACACACAGCGATTACACCGATAAAAATGACCCCCCACTGTTTGAAGGGTTTGTCGTCCGGCACAGCGTCCGGGCGGAGGTGGATGGCTCAAGCGTTCTGGTGGCGGAGCTCAAGGACCCTGTTTATAAATTTACGCACCACAGAAAAAGCAACGTTTGGAGAAGTAAAACGGATATTGATATTATTAAAGGCATTATAAAAGAATTTGCCGATGAAAAGGGCGTCGGATTGGAGTCATCAACTCCGAAACATGAGGAAATGGTTCAGCATAATTGCACGGACTGGGATTTTATCGTGTCCCGAGCCGATGTGAACGGATACTGCGTGATGGTCAAAAACGGTAAAATATCATTTAAAAAACGAAGCGATTTTTTAAATCATGACGCTGTTTCGGATCATAATATCAACTATAAGGAAAAGTCCATTTATAATTTCCATATGGATCAGGACATCAGGGAACAGTATTCGTCCGTTTCGGCTCTGTCGTGGGACATTAATCAACAGACGATGACAGGATCTGAAGATAAAATAAATGAGCCGATTTTAGAAACCAAAAGAAAACAGGACACGGGTTCAACCGAGATAAAATTACTGGAAGGCGCTGATTCTGTGGAAAAATCGTTTGACGCCGGAAACTATTCCCTGCTTCATCCCGCTCCTATTTCCAGAGAGGAAGCCCAGGCATGGGCCAAAGCCAAAATGGACAAAGACCGCCTCTCTTTTATCGAAGGGCGATTCAAGCTCGATGGGAAAAAAGAAGAAAAGGCGGATAAAGACATCTGGCCCGGGGAAGTGATAGATGTTGAGGACGTGGCCCATCGGTTCAACGGAAAACATGTCGTGACCGGTGTGCGCCACCAGGTATCAGAGAATGGCTGGTATGTGGACATCCAATTCGGAACGTCTTCCCACTGGTTTACGGAGCAGCATGACGATATTGAAGACCAGGCGGCCGCCGGTCTTTTGCCAGCCATTCACGGAGTGCATATCGGGATAGTCGATGATTTTGAGTCTGATAAAGACGGGCATTTCAGAATCAGGGTAAACATCCCCGGCATGGTGGATGAAAAAGGGGGGAAAAATATAGTGTGGGCCAGAATGGCCTCTCCGTATGCGAGTGAAAACAGAGGCATGTTTTTCAGACCCGAGGTCAACGATGAAGTGGTTCTCGGTTTTTTAAATGACGATCCCCGGCATGCCATTATTCTTGGATCGCTTTATAGCCAGAAGAAAGCGCCGCCCGCGAAACTTTACGGAAAATACGACAAAGAAAATTATGCGAATCGGATTATGACAGAAACGGGATACCTGTCATTCAATCATAAAGATAAACGAATTCGCATCGCGACATTGGATAAAAACGATCAAAAAAAGCTAAGCGGCAGCATCAATATTCAAGATACGGATGACGGCGGGATTTCAATAGTTGACCGACATGGCAATCAGATCATCATGGACAAAAACGGGATCCGCATTAGTTCAATATCGGGAAAACCAGTGGTTTTAGACGGCATAAACGCCATATCAACGCAGAACATGAAGAACGCAAAAAAAACACAGAAAAAACCCATTTCCAATCGTAAACCTTGGAAGTAGTGGCAAAGAAATAGAATCAAGGCGCCGGGCGGCGGCAAAAGGAGCGCGCAATCACCATGGATAAAAACTACGCATTTTTAGGAACCGGTTGGAGCTTTCCCCCATCGTTCGCAAAAGAGGGGGGGCATGTGGAGATGGTCTCAGGCGTCGAAGACGTAAAACAGAGCGTCAAAATAATATCATTCACACAGAGCGGCGAGCGGGTCATGCGCCATGACTTTGGGTGCGACCTGTCGGGTTTCGCATTTGCGGAACTGACGGCGGGAACGATCGCAGGCATAAAGTCGCTGATCTTGGACGCCATAGGGCGCAATGAACACCGGTTGGCCTTGGAAAACGTCGATATCGACATCGATGAAAATGATTCCGGCATGCTTCGCATCAGCGTCGATTACATCGTCAGCCATGACAATTCCAGGCATAATATGGTCTTTCCTTATTACTTAAACGAAGTCCAGCAGCCGGACTGGTAGGAAAGAAAAGAGGGCGGAAGAAAGGAGAAAAAAAGAGATGCCTTTGGATTACATACTTTTGACGGGAGACACGGTTTTTTTCGACCCCGCCGTTGGGGCCGCGATTGTGACCGACCTGAAAAGCGGAACGCTTCAGGGAAGCTCCACCGCGTCGTATGATGGAAAAAAAATTTGTCTGGACGGGGATGAAAAAAAGGTGATGGTTCCAGGGTGTCCATACACGGCGGGGGCGTTTAGCGTTCCGGGAACCGGGACCCTTAAAATAGAGTCCCTGGCTGGAGATCAAAAAGCCCAAAAGACCCAATTCGACGGTAAAGCGGCGATGCTGAAAGGGAGCAAATTCAACGCGGTGTTTGAGGTCGTCGCCCCGGCGCAGGCGCCTCCGCCCGCCTCCACGCCGGATCCCATGCCCAGGCATTCAGGCGGCACAGGGAGTTTTGTCACCACAAACACCAAATGGACAGCGGAATAGCAAACGATTTTCAAAGCCCGAAGAAAAATTTAACCGCGCCATACACATTCATACCATTCAAGGCAGGGGAAAAATAAAATGAACCCGGAAAAAGCGATATTACGATCAGGCACACGGCAAGAGGACAGGAACCTGGCCGCGTTAAACCCGGATTATGTATCCGTGGAGGAACGGAGGGAATCGGACTTCATAAAATTTGCGGAGCGGTTCGCAAAATATCTGAAATTTTACGGGCATGACAACCTCCCGGCCGGGGACTGGTCCCACATGTTTGAGGCGGGGGCCCATGACATCGCGGCGTACCTGGAAAATCCAGAAGGGTTTGCCGTCTATCCCGACGCGGATCCAAACACCCGAATCGCACAGGAGGAACGCCTCGCGCGCCTTGAAAAACCCCATCTGGGTCTGTTTCTGGCTTTTTTGCGTCTTCTCCGTTATCCGGCGGAGGATTTCAAGGCGCTGACCAAACGGCATCTTGATTTTTATTACAAAGAGGTTCTTTGGCTGGACAAACGAAAAGCGGAGCCGGATTACGTTCACCTGTCGTTTCGGCCGGCCGATGGCGTCGTCGGTCATCCCATAAAAAAAGGGACCCTTTTAAACGCCGGTTCAAGCCCGGATGGAAAGCCGGTCTTATACGCTGTGACCGAAGAGGTCATGGTCACTGGCGCCCAAATCGCCTCTGTGAAGACCCTGGGCATATCCGAAAAAAACATCGATCTGGAAAGCATGCGCCGAGGAAGTGAAAACGGGTTTGAGACGGTTTTAAAATGGACGTTGGGCCAGTATTTTAAAGGAGACGACCCGCCGCCGTATCCTTTGGGAAACGTCTGGGACAAAAGTGTGGATTTGTTTTTTTTAATGGATCTGCACGAACAGATCAAAGGGGGAGGGCTGAGTTCAAAAAAAGGACTGGAAGTTGAAAACTATGTTCTCAACCGGCTTTGTTTTGTCGAGATGGACGACTTTCATTATTGCATGGAGATTCAAAAAAGGCGGGAGGCGCAGGTCGATTTTCCCACGCAAGAAGAATGGGGAAACGTATGCCTCTTCCTTGAACGCGCGTTTCATAAAAAAAATCGCCTCAAACGAAGAGATGTTTTCATAAGGGAGCGTCAGACCGGGGGAATGGAAAGCGTCTTTCGGCTCGCGTTGGGAATGCCGCGTCCCGAAGATCATCTGCCGCCCATGCCGGGCGCGGACGACACCTTTGAGACCCTTTACAAAGATTTGACGCAACAGCCCTGGGAATCCGACAAGTTCATGCTGGCGGCGCGTTATGTGAGCCGGGATCTGGGCATGAGTCCCGGGGATTTTAAAGCCGTGATGGATGTGGAACTCAGGCGCAAAAACGGACGGGCCACGCACGCTGATTTGGAAAAGGCGTATGATCTGCTGGTTCGCGCGGAAATCGAAAAAAGAAATCTGGCGCCGCCGGATTCGGGGCGAAACGATATTCGATTTTTCAAACATCAATCCATCGCCGACGCCAAGCCGGGCGCCGCGGCCGATATCCAAAAATTTAAGGCGTTCGGAGACGCGGAATCCAGATCAGGCGCCGAAGAGATCGACCTTTCCCTCTATTACAATCCGGGGTTTGCCATATCGTCCCCGCTTCTTCGCATGACCGGAGGGGAGCGGACCATCAACGTCGAAGCCTCATGCATGGCGACTCATTTCCCCATGAACGCGCTGAAAACCCTTCACCGGGAAAACCGCCTTTTATTCGACGTATTTTTAAGCGGGCAAAATGGGCCGATTCACATCGATCCCCTTAAAGAGCCGGAGTCCGTTGGTCTGGAAATCGACATGCTGGGCCAGGAGATCGTCAAAACGCATCATGTCAACGAGCTTGAATTGTTGTGCGTGGCGCAGGGGGCGTCCGCTCCCATCAGCGCCAATGATTATCTTTTTCTGGATCATGGCGGCGTCCGGGGATCGGATTCATTTTTGGGAATCTGGCAAACCATTGACGCGTCTGAGTCCAATGGAACATGGAATTTGAAACTTCGATTTCGTGGAAGGATCAAAGATCTCTGGCAGAGACAGGCGATCAAGCCGGGCGCCGCCGGTTTTATTGAAATCGGCGCCGCCCCAGGCCAAACGGATCTTTCTCGAGCTGAAATCATCGAAGAGAAAAAAGAGTTGCGGATAAAAAATCCAGCGGCCGGAACACGGTATTTTGACAAAGAGGACGACATCGGGTCGTTTATCGTATGGAGCGACGGAGGCATTTTTCAGATCATGGAGATTTTCGAGCCCCACCGCGTCGGCGCCGAGTACCTGGGACGAATCCCGGATTACACGACGGACGCCCCGAAAAAATATGGGCAACTCGATTTTAAACGCTCGTCGGCCATTGAGCAAAAAGTCGTCTTTTCCGGAGTGTCGGCCCGAGCCGGGGATGAAAAACGTTATTTTACCGAAAATGACGCCCAGCGTCTTCTGATATTTGATCCGGGCCTCAGATTGAAAATATCCCGTCTGATCCCCCGGCTTAAGACAGACGCCAAAACGGGGGGCGGCCCCGGCCAGGAAAAAGAGACGCTGTTTAAAATGGCGCGGGTGGAGACGTTGGAACCTGGAATCCCCGCGCCCATGGAATTCAACGAACACAAGGTTCCGGTCATCGAAAAACAGGCGTCGTATCCGGGTTTTAGATTTAAAATTACGCTGGGCAGAGAAAAACCCGGGGTTCTTCCCGGACCCGCCGACCCGCCTGAACCGGGTCTAAACCCAACGCTTCCCTGGATCAAAATCCGGCTGAGGCATATGGAATGGTCGGATTCCACAGGAAAATACGTGGATCTTCCCTATGAGTATTTCAGCGGAATCAAGCTGCATGACATCCGCCTAAACATCGGCGTTAAATCCGCGGAGGATATCAAAATTCGGGGGGAGTCCTCCACCCTGGATGTGAAAACCCCGTTCGAGCCGTTTGGATACTCTCCGTCAAAAGGAGCGGCGTTCTATTTTGGCAGCCCGGAGCTGTCTGAAAAAAAGATCGACTCCATGGACATAAATATCCGGTGGCAGGGGTTGCCCGAGGATCTCAAGGAACATTACGACGCGTACACCCAGGCCGGGGTCAAGATGGTCCCTGAAAAACTCGACGCGGAGGCCTTTAATCTCGGACTCTCCCTTTTGAATCATGGCGTATGGATGGATATCGAAAGCCCGAGGCCCTTTTTCAAAACCAACCGGCAAGGAGATCGACATGAGCGCTACGACATGGGATTTGACCGGGCGGGGTATGATACCCTGGATGATCCCGGCGATCAAGAGACTGATTTTGGGGAAATCGACGACCCTCTGGATTATCCCCGGCATTTCAGGATTCAGCTCATGGATACCGATTTTCAGCATACGGCCTATCCCCTGGTCATGAGAAAGATCGCCTTGAACGGGGATGCGGGCATCCGGGACATGACGGTCTATCCACCATACACTCCAAAAGTGGGGTTGTTTTCAATTGATTACACCGCGTCCGCCGTCATTGATCCATTTTCAAAAAATTACCGTCAGGGGCCCCACCGGGCGGCTCACATCCATCCGTTTGGATGCGTGGACATCGCCGACACCGTCCCGGTTGGCCGGGAAGAGTCCGGAGCCTTTTTTCTTCCTCCATTTTCCGGGGAAGGGGATCTATTTGTCGGTCTGCGCGACGCCGGGCCAAACCAGACCGTCAGCCTTTTTTTTCAGGCGGTTTCCGGAACAGGGAAAGCCGGCGCCGGTCTGCCTGTGATCCGCCTCTATTATCGGAGGGAAACCGGCTGGAAGCCGTTTGATCCGGCGGATATACTGGACGATTCCACGCGGGGTTTCGTCTATTCGGGAATCCTCCGCCTGCGTCTTCCGTCCGATGCGTCCGATTCGGGCGCGCTCATGCCGGAAGGCGCGTTTTGGATCAGGATCAGCGCGGATAAAAACAGCGCCGCGGCCTCGGTGATTGAGAACATAAAAACAAACGGCGCGTTGGCCAGATTCCATGAGCATGAAAACGGGGGGGAGCCTTTGGCAAAGGCGTTGCCCAAAAATTCCATCACCGGACTCGCCTCCCCGGAGGCCGCCATCGAATCCGCAGACCAGCCCTACCCATCATTCGGGGTTCGGGGGCTTGAAGACGACCTGGGTTTTTATGCCCGGATCAGCGAGCGTCTGGGGCACAGGGGCCGGGCCATCGCGCTTGGGGATTATGAGCGGCTGGCTCTGGAAAAGTTTTCCGGGATACGGCACGCCAAATGTTTGTGTCAGGGAGAAACAGAGGGGAACTCCGCTTCCGGTGAGATCACGTTGATCGTGATACCCGATGTGTCATCCGACTCCGGATCTGTGGAGCTGGAGCCCGGGGTCTCTGTGTCGGTGTTGACGGATATACACGATTACATCGCGCCCCTGGCGCCCCCCTTTGCGAAAATCAGGGTAAAAAATCCCGAATACAGGCAGGTGATGCATCGTCTGGCCGTCCGGTTCAACCCTGGATTCGGAGCCGGACATTACGCCGGACAGATCGTGGAGGATATCCAACGATTTCTATCTCCCTGGGCCTTTCAGAGCAGCGAAAAGATCGCGTTTGGCGGCGTCAAATACAGATCCGCTCTGATCCATTTTTTAGAAAAGTTGGACTACGTTGATTACGTGGCCGTGGTCAAAACATTTGAGCAGCGCCCCGGCTCTGGAGATTACGAGCTGAAATACGATTTTATTGAAGACGGCGCGGCCCGATGCCGCCGGGCTGACGAGGTATTGTCGTCGTCTCCCTTTCACATTGTCGATGTCATCACATCGGATGTTTTCAGGGAAGAGGATTTCGCCGGGATCGGCTACATGATCATCGGACTTGATTTTATATTAAAGGATTAAAAGCGTAAAAAAAAAATAAGGAGAGACCACCATGTCCAAACGATCGCGCAAAGAATTGAAAAATATGTTCAAGACCGGCGCCCAGCCCACGGGTCTTGATTTTCATGATTTTATAGATTCCATCATCAACCTGGATGACGACGGGATTGAAAAACAGGCCGAGCCTCACAAACCGGTGAAGATCACATCCAATGGCGAGCAACAGAATCTGCTGGATTTTTACGACAAGGCCGGGGCCCACACCTGGCGCGTCAATCAGTATCCCGACGATTCAGACGCCGGAATCCAGAGAGCTGGCCTGAATGTGGAAAGCCCCAACGGCGACTCCCGGTTTTTCATCAAGCAGGACGACGGAAATATCGGCGTGGACAATCTGAACCCCAAAGCCAAAGTCCACCTGATCATGGAAGACGCCGCGGGCGACGCGTTACGAGTGGATGACGTAGGGCTCATCCGGGGAGAGCATGACCCGTCTCCCTTTGTGGTGAAAGGAGACGGCCGGGTGGGGGTGGGAATCGAAAAACCAGACACCGAAGCCAAGCTTCATGTCAACGGGCAGACCCGGGTGGATCTGGATTCCGGGGAGATTTTTGAAATTCGCAAAAAAAAAGACGGGGCCCATCCGGAAAAAACGTTTTCCGTGGATACCCACGGCCATATGGTCGCCGCAGGCAATCTGGAAGTCAAGGGAAAGCTGACGGTCCATGAGGAGATGGAGATCAAGGCCACGGTGTCCGGCCAAGGGAGCGCCATTGTTTTGGGCGATCACGACAATGATCAGGTCACGATCAAAGGCAAACTGAACTCTGGTCATTCCAGTGGCAGGCTTGAAGTCAACGACGCTTTGCATGTAACTGGAAATATGGATATGGGCGGCGACACGGATTGCAACGGGACTCTTTCGGTCAGCGGAAACTCTGACCTCAAAGGCAATCTGGCAGTCGCCGGTGATATGTCTGCAAGCCGTTTGTCGGGTGACGGGGCGAATTTGAAAGATCTAAACGCAAACAATATGACATCGGGGGTATTGTCCATCAGTCGCTTGCCTCATGATGACAATCAAAGTCTGGGGGACAAGAATTCAAACGTTCCGACGCAAAAAGCGGTCAAGAGTTATGTGGATTTAAAGACAGCGGAGATTAAAGCGTTAATCGATCAAGTCAAAAAAGAATTAGAAAAGGACATAACCAGCCTTAGAGCGGAGATAGCCAGCGTTAGAAATTCCATCCCAACGGTTCCAGGCCCTCAAAAATTAAAGTGGGGGGGCGTTGTGAAAACCGCTTATCTAAACGTGTATGACAAGCCATTCGACAAGGTTTTACTCGACAATCAAGTCATGGTCGGCCTTGCTTCTGTTCACTCCAATGGTCATGAAGATAGAAAATTTAAAATAGCATACAGGGAACTGATCATCGATTAATCGGTCCGAAAATAGTTTTATGACACTCATATTTCCGGAAAAGGAACAGCAAAATGGCGGAACACATCAGCATCACCACAGACCCCCTTCCCAAATCCAAAGATTTCAATTTCTTAAGGCGGGAAGGCATCAGGGAAATCGCCCGTCTTGCGCAAGACGTATGGACGGATCACAACTCCCATGATCCCGGAATCACCATAATGGAGCAACTCTGCTTTGTGATGACGGATCTGGGGTATAAATTATCGTTTCCGATCAAAGACCTGCTGACGCCCAAAGAGCAAGACCCGGCGTTGAAACAATTTTTCACAGCCGAAGAGAGCCTCGCCGCCGGCGCCGTGACGCGAAACGATTACCGGAGGCTGATCATCGACCGAATTCAGGGAGTGAAAAACGCCTGGATGGAAAGCGTTAAAAATCCCCAGCCGGCGATTTTTATGGATAAAGGCGCCCAACGCATAACCATGATTCGCCGGGAATCGACGGATCGGGTTCCCATTGGCGGGGTTTGCCGGATACTGATTCAGGCCATGCCAGGCGCCTCGGATGGCGACATCGCCGACATAAAAGAAAAAACAGCGACGCTTATTCACCAAAACAGAAACATATCCGAAGATTTCAGCGACATTATCGTATTGGGTCCGGAGACAATCAGCGTAAAAGGGGAGTTTGACCTGGAGCGGGGCGCCGACCCAGAGGCGGTCATGGCGAAAATATATGACGGTATTTTAAGATACATTTCCCCTCCGGTGAGATTTTATTCCATGGGCGAGCTTCTGGGCGACGGTTTTTCAATGGACGAGATTTACAAGGGGCCGCTTCTGTCCAGGGGATTTTTGCCCGATGCGCGTCTGAAAAAAAATCGACTCAGAAAAGACCTGCGGGTTTCGGACATGATTCAAATTATTCTGGATATGCCCGAAGTCAAAACCGCGCGAAATCTCGTTATTTCCAATAAAGAGAACCCGAAAAAAAATGACTGGAGCCAGTGGGCGCTTCAGCTTTCCACGGGACGGGCTCCGGAGCTTTTGGATTTGGGGTCCATGATCGAATCCGGTTGGATGAAATTTTACAGACGGGGCGCCCTTTGTCCGGTGAACGCCCAAAGAGCGGCGGGGTGGCTTGCCAAACTCAAAGATTCGCCCAAAACCGAGGCAAACGGCTTGAAAAATCTTCCAGTTCCTGTGGGAAGAGACCGGAATCCGGCCGCTTACCGGTCTGTCCAGCATGAATTTCCCGCCATTTACGGCATCGGAGAGACCGGGTTGCCATCTTCCGCCGGGCCGAAAAGAATGGGGCAGTCCCGGCAACTGGCCGCCTATTTGATGTTTTTTGATCAGATCATGGCCCAGTCATTCGCCCAACTGGAACACGCCAAACAGTTGCTCGCCACCCGGCGATCCCTTAAAAAAACATACGCGTCGCAAACCTTGGAGGACGCGCCGGGCGCCGGGGATATTTTTACGGATGCCTACAAACGGGATTTGCCGGACATGACCGAGGATTCCGATTCCGAAAAAAGTCTGGACCGGAGGCATCGCTTTTCAGAGCATCTGCTGGCGCGTATGGGTCAAACCTTCACCGACCCATCCATGCTGAAAATGGATATGAAATCCTGGCTGGATAAAAAAGAGGTATTTTTGGGAAACGCGGCGGACATGGGATCGAACCGTTCCCTCTCTTTTGATTACACGGCGATGCCGTCCCCCTCGCCTGATCCGTATCCTCCGGCGTCGGGATTCATGAAACGGATCGCCGGGCTGCTGGGCATGGATTTTAAAAGAGAGACGGATATGGCCGGAAAAGGCGCCGACGAAGGCTTTCATCTGGTGGAAAATGTGTTGTTAAGACCCGTTGGAATTCCCATCGTTGAATTCTTAAAAATCGGCGACGCCAAAATCCGGTGCGTGTCGGTCTCCCACGGGCTGAACACCGGCGCGGCCATTGAAATTTTCAGTTCTTCGGGATTCGACGGGGCGCATCGGACCACGGTTATAAACAAGGATCAATTTGAAATAGACCGGCCGTTTTCCGCGCAATGGTCATTGGCCAGGCGTCATGGAATCAAACGCTTTTCAGACGATGGCGCCGGGGGGACGTTGTGCCAGTCCGAAACACACGGGCTGAGAGACGGCGAAACCGTGGAAATATTGATTCAGGAAGAATCCTGGGGAAAATTCATTGTGAAAAAGGCGGACTCCGGCCGGAGTGTTTTTCATATCGAGCGCCCCTTTTCCTCCCGACTGGGCGAGCGTCCCGGAGAATGGAGACGGGTTTTTGAAATCAAGGAATTTTACCCGGCCGACGCGGGCGCGACCACCCGTTGCAAAGCGGCGGATCACGGCCTCGCAAAAGGCCATGTTGTGGAAATCACAGCCGGCGGGGAATACATGGGTCCATGCCGGGTGACGGCGACCCGCGCCGACGGCTTTGATATTGATAAAATCGTGACGGGGGGGCGTCCCGGAGAATGGACGCGGATTTTTGAGATCACGGGATTTAGAGCAAAACCAAACAACGGCGGAACCGATTGCCAATGCGCGGATCATGGCCTGGGCCAGGGGGACCGGGTGGAGATTGTCATATCGGGAGAATACGCGGGCCAACTCCGGGTGATCGGCGCCGGGGCCGACCGATTTCACATCGACAGAACCCTGGGAGGAAAATGCGTCCGGGTTCATCCTCTGGACAAAATATCCTCGGATGTCACATACTGCGCCACCGCGTCGCCCCACGGTCTTAAAGCCGGAGACGCCATCGCTTTGTTTATCAATGATATGTACCGGGGCAAATTTACAGCCGAGATAGATGATGAGGATACGTTTATCATCCATAAAAACATGGGAAGCGCCCGGAATATAACGTGGCGCCGGGTCCATGAGATCAATGGATTCTCTTTGTTAAAAGATGAAAAGACCGGAATCGAAGGCGCGCTTTGTGTCTGCGAGGGCCATGCTCTTCTCGTCGGGGATGTCGTTGAAATCTGGGTGGGCGCCGAATTCATGGGACATCGAACCGTCATGGCCGCCGATGTTGAAAAAGGGATGTTTCAAATCAGCAAACGTTTTAAGTTTGATGTGGAATGGAAAATTGTTTCAGATCAGGTCGATCATAAAAAACAGGGGGCGGTGGTTTCTTTGGCTCCCTTTGTCTCGGATTCGATCACTGGAGTGATTTACACATCTCCGGAACATGGGCTTAAAACCGGGGACCGAATACAGATGCGTCTGGGCTCTGAATTTAAAGGGCGATTTATCGTGACCCTGCCGGATGGCGCCGACAAAGACCGGTTTGTCCTTGCGGAGCATCCTGATTTTGACATTCGATGGAGCCGGTCCGGGGAAAAGGCCATCCCCACGGAATTTTTCATGGGGGAGGCGGTGTTTCAGGTTCCGGGCCACGGACTTTTGCCTGGAAACCTGGTCTCCTCTTTTACCGGAGATGAATCAAACAGCGGCATTTACAGGATCTCCGATGCCCAGGCGGACAAGTTTTCCGCCAAAGCGGTGTCCGGGGTATGGGGCCGAGTTCATAACATCAAGGGCTTTTCACAAAAAAAGATTCCCGCCAATAAGACCACCGACTGGGTCTATTGCGCCTCTTCAGGACACGGACTGGGGTTGGGAGATCGCGTCAAGATATTCAACTCATCGGGATGCGACGGGGAATTCATCGTGATATTTAGAAACGACGATGGATTTGTCATCGACAAAGAATTTAAAACCGGCGGTTTTGGATCAGGCCAATGGATGGCCATGAAGGATATTGAAAAATTTATGGAGAACCGTTCCGGGGGCGCTCTCTGCGTGTCGCCGGGGCATGGAATCCGAATGGGGGAGACCATTCAGATTTTTTACACCGGGGGGGTTGACGCGGCTAAAAAGAAACTTTCGGGCGAATACGACGGAGAATACAGCGTCATGGCCGCGGACGCCGATACGTTTCAGATTGATCGAACCTTCCCTGGAATCCGGCGGTATGTGAAAACCGACGTTGATCCCTATTCCATGAAAGTCAGTTTTATTTTCCCGGCATGGGCGGGCCGTTTCGCAAAACCCGAATTCAGGGATGCCGCGGCCGATGTGATCCGACGGGAGACCCCGGCTCATGTGGGATGCCGGCTTTTCTGGTTTGATAAAGAAGCCATGGGCCATTTCGAAACGAATCACAAAAATTGGCTGGCCCAAAAAAGAGCCTCCTCGTCAACGATTCAAGTGGTTGCGGAGACGATTTTTGATTGGATCAAATAATGCCAAAACAGACGCATATCATCAAAAGGCAGGTTATGGAGATTGTGATTTCATCTGAGAAAAACGCTTTTAAATTGCAAAACAGAATCAGCTCCATCTGTCATGGGGGATTGATTCCGGTTTTGGACCGGATCTGCTCGGAGTTGAGTCCGCCGGGCCAGGTTCACCGGATCCCCCGGCTGACCATCGACATTGGAACGCTCTTTCCCGGTTTTTCCGAAGAGCGGTTCATCGACCGGATCAAAGGGGCGCTGAAACAGCGTCTGTCTGAAAAAATTTCGACGCCGAAACATGTCTCTTTTTCAGCGAACAATGAAAAAAACAGACCCCGCTTGGATTATCTGCATGGCGTCGAAGGCGTGGGTCCGGGTATGGCCGGGGAATATGACCAACGCCCGGACCCTTTCATGGGCATAGACCGCGGCGCGCGTATAGAGTCGGACTCCGAATTTTTTTCACAGCGCCTGGATGACCTGCCCGGCATGTTTTCAAAAGAAAAAAAAGAGACGGAAAACTCGGAAAAAGACGGCGCCCGCAAAACAGAGGCCAGAGGATTCCGGGGCGGGGATATTGAGTTGCTGGAATTTTTTATAGAGACCGGAACCGTTCCCTGGTGGGTGGAAAAAAATGATTCCGGGGCCGCCGTCGTCTCCCTGGAGCGCCTGGCGACATCCGATCCAGACGCTTTGAAACGAATGCTCAGCGAATTGGCCTTAAATGAAATCGGCATGACGCGTCTGATTTTTCAGTTTCCGGATCGCCTCCTTGAAAAAGTCGCGAACCTGTTTCATGAAGATTTAAAACAGCGAGCCATTGTCCCGGCGGGCGTTGTTGTCCGGGAAATGCGCGAGATATTCCCGGAAGAATTCAGGCTGGAAATATGGCGGGGCGCGTTTTTATCCATGATGGCGCGGCGGCGTCAGATGGTTTCGCCGGGCGGAATGCAGGAGGATATCTTTTTTCATGTCTTAAAAAGCGACACGATCTCCCCCATTGATTTTTTTCAAACCGCGCGCCGCCGAATCCATGCGTTGGAAAAATCCGGGCATGCGTTTAAGAGCGGAATTTTAAACGCCGTCAAACAGTCGCTGAAAAAAATCGGAGAAACACAGGAAAAGACAGACCCCGGACGCCGGGGGTTAAAAAAGGGCCGGGAGTCGTTAAAAGAGCGCGCCCAGGTCATGCCCGAGATTCCGAAAACAGGAAAATACCCGTTCAGCGACATTGAGGAAATATTTGCGGGCAACGCCGGGCTTGTTTTGTTGCATGAGTTTTTGCCCGGCTTTTTTGAAAAAACAGGTCTGATGGCAGACGACCGGTTTGTGTCATATGGCGCCGAAAGACGCGCGGTTCTTCTGCTCCAGCATCTGGTTGACGGCGGCGTCGAAGCGCCGGAACAGACGCTTTGTTTGAATAAAATTTTATGCGGAGTCGATCTGGCCGAGCCGGTGGAAAAATGGTATGAGCCGAGCAAAAAAGAGAAGATGGAATCAGACGCCCTTTTAACCAGGGCCATGGAAATGTCGCCGGGGATCAAAGAGATGAGCGTGGACGAATTCAGATCTGTTTTTTTGCAAAGAGACGGTTCTTTGAGCGTTCGGGACCGGACATGGCTTCTGCGCGTGAAATCCGAGGGAAGGGATATTCTTTTGGATGGATTGTTTTTTACGGCGAGGCCCATCGCTCTGCCCTGGATGCCGGACCCGCTTTTCGTGGAATGGTCTTAAAAAATAAAAGGAGAAGATACGATGTCCCCACAACGAATAACAGAAGCGACTTTAAGCGACGCCCTGGCCGCCGCGGCCTATGGCGTCATGTCCTCGCGGGAGAGACTGAATCATATATCCGTGGGTATCGCCGCAAACTTTCCGGGTTCAACCGGCGCCGACGCGCCAGACGCCGGGCGATCATTTTATCGATTTGACGAGGCGTCCATGGAATTGAGAATGGCCCTTTCCATGGAGAAGGCCGGGGACGATTCATTGATCGTCAAGGCCGCGTATCTGAATGCGGATTATTGCAACGAATATGACTACGACCCCGGCGCCGCCAGCGCCATACGGGTTTCCATGTCGCCCGCGGAGCCGGGTCAGGAGATCAAAGACGAAATTAACCGGATCAAAGAGGTCCGGCAAAAAAAGAATTTTGACGCGATCCGGCTCTATAAAGGGACCGGAGAGGCGCCTTCCATCATTCAGTTTAAATCAGCGGGCCTGAATCATGTCATGGATGAAAATCTTCAGGCGTATCTGGATGCGGTGGCGGCAACGACGGGTCTTTTTGATGTGGCAAAGCTTCAAGAATTGATGGACCGGGTGAACGCATTTCAGATTATCAAGGGGCGCGGCGGCTCTCAGGAGGCGCCAGCCATTTCCATGGACGACCTGACGTCCGCCGGGTTGAAAAACATACTGGAAGCCAATCTGGGCCTGTATCAAAAGAAAATCTCCGAAACAACGATTTCCGATTTCACACAGGCGCAAAACATCGTCCATGAGTCCAATTTTCAGGCGGTTCGCATGGCTCCTGAAATCAGCGATTTGAATCGGCTGAAAATTCTGGGTCTGGACAATTTCATCGAGCCTCTTGTCACGGCGTATCAATTGAGCATGGGGGTGTCGAATTTTTCGACCATTGAGGAATTAAGGGGCCTGTTTCATCGGGCGAACCTGGGCGCCATACGGGATTACAGCCTGAAAGGGGATTCGCCCGAAGCCACGGCGGGTCAGATAACGGCGGTGGGGATTCAGAGAGTCGTGGATGAAAACATCGCGTTTTACAACGAAATCATGAGGCGGTTGTCTGTTCGTTATCTTCCGGATTGGGACAATCGGGTGAAAAACGCGGCGACGGCCTACAGGGATTCGGTGGTCCGGGCCGATTTTTTTACGAATATTCAGCCGTTGCAAGACGTGATTGACGCGGTGAATATGGATGTGATTCGGAAACATTCAGAGCCCATGACCATCAAACGACTCCAGGCCATGGGAATGGAAAAAGAGACGTTGATCCAAGGGAATCTGGAGAACTATCGTCTGGGGGTGGAAAAAAATTCCGATGCGCTGTCCGTTCGATCCGATGTGCAAATACTAATAAATCGTGAAAACAGGCTTGCGGACATGCGGGGTTATCGCTTTGCCGGCGACATGACGCCGGTTTCCGCTCAGTGGCTTTCCGGCATGGGGCTTAACCATGTCAAGGAGGCCCATTTGGAATATTACAAGTCGGTGATCTTGACATCTGGATCAGGTTTTCCAGCAAGCTTTGAGGCGGCGCAGGGTTTGATCCATCGCGTCAACGCCGAGCACGGCGATCTGACCGGCCTCAAGGCGTCCGGGGCCGATGGCATTCGCGATGAGAAATTCGCCTTGTACAGCGCCGCTGTTTCCGGTTCGAATTCAGCGGGCCGTTCGTTGGCGCTGCAGGCCATTGTGGATATGGAAAACGCCATTTCCGCCATTCGGGATTACTGCCTGAGCGGCAATGCGTCCCCCCTTTCCATCAAACAGATCAAAGAGACCGGGGTGGATCAGTTTATGGAGGCAAATTTTCAACATTACCGGACAGGCATTGCCTCGGCCGACTCCATTCCGGGCATTTCCGAGCTTCAGGGGGTGGTGGATTATATCAACGCCATCGTTGAAAAAACCGTCGGGATCAATGAATTGAAAAACGCGGGCATTGGAAACGGGGTGGAGGCCAATCTGGGGAAATACAAGGACGCCGGATTCACCCCGAACATTGGGGATATGAAAAAACGGGCGGATCTTGTTAATTTTCAGGTGATCCAGGCCAGCGCGCTGGCCAAAGACGCCCAGGGCATCTCCATAGAGCAACTCCAGGCCGTGCGGACGGCCGATGGGCTAAGCCTGAATATTATAGAAGAAAATTTAATGTGGCACCGGTCGGGCATTGCCGCGGCGGGGATTATACCGGATGTGGGGACGCTGGAAAACATCATTGACGGCCAGAATGCGCTGGCCGTTATTCAAAGCTTCCGATTGACCGGAGACGCCCGTGAATTGACCCTGGCCCAGTTGAACGCCTCTGGCGTCAAAAATTTGGACAACGCCTATCTGACGGCGTACCAAAGAGCCATTGAAGAGTCGGTCTCCATCGTGAATCGTCACGGATTGCAGGCCCTGATCAATGAAGTCAATGAGGCATAAAATTTAAACATGGAGAAGATCATGACTCATATTTTAAAATTAAATGGCGATTCTTACATTGAGATGCCTGACTTTAACATGGAACATTCCGGCGATTACACCATAGAAGTCTGGGTCAGGGCGGATGCTCTCAGTGCGGATGGCTCGGCCTTTCTGGTGAAAAAAGCCGTGGGAGAGTCGGTTCAGTATGGAATTAAGTTAAACAAAGGCCAGGGCGTCTGGTCGGCCCGGGGATATTACGGAGAGACGGGCGTCATCGAAACAGAGATTTCAGATTTATCCAATACGTGGCGCCACATCGCGCTGGCGGTCTGTTTTTCAAAACCGGGCCATGCCTGCCGGGCGGTTTTGTATATCGACGGCGAGCCTCGCGAGATCAGTCCGCCGGACACGTCGGAACCCATCACCCCCATTTTGGCGTCAAATCTTTATCTGGGAAATGGTTTCAGGGGGGCTATGGCCGACGTTCGAATATGGAACGTGGAAAGAACCGGGGCTGAGATAAAATCAAATATGCGTCATCTTCTGACCGGCAGAGAACCTGGATTGATCGTTTATCTCCCGTTGTTTGAAGGGGAGGGGGCCATCAAAGAATATGTGTTTAAACGAAAGACAACGCCTTTTGACATCGCATGGGAAAAGCAGGCCTCTCCGATTATAAAACCGACGGACAGCTGTTTGAACATGCAATGGGAAAATCATTATGCCAAAGCGGACGCCTTTGACGGATTCCCCTCTGTCCGAATCACAGTGGAATTTTGGGCAAAGACATTCAATACTTCGGATCACTGCGTCCTGTTTTCCTATAATGCCGGGGATGGCCCGGACGCTTTTTGCGTGAAAAAAGCCGGGAGCCTTGTTTTGGGGGTCGGCGGGGAGGAGATAGACTCGGGGGTGAGCGTGGCCGATGGCGAATGGCGGCATGTCGCGGTGTCATGGCATGCCCTCACCGGAAAGACGATTTTGTATAAAGACGGCGTGGAAATGTTTTCCGGCGAGCTGGCCCCAGGAAAATATATCCCGACGTCCGGAGGATTGATTCTGGGCCGGGACTCGTCTGGTCTGGATGCTCTTTCCGGCGGGAATTTGGCGCCTCCGTTTGAAGGGAGGCTGTGCGACGTCAGGATATGGAGCGTTATCCGTTCACAAAAAGAGATTGTTCAGGACATGTTTTTCAGGCTGGCCGGAGACGAGCCGTATCTGGAGGGGTGCTGGAGACTGGACGAAGGCGTTGGCAACCAGGCGTTAAATTCCCGCCGGCAACGTCCTGACCTTGATTTGATCGGCTCTGGAATGTGGAGGGATTCCGCCTTGTTTTTAAAAGACCCTCCGACGCTTCAGACGCTGGCCATGCGCGATCAAATGGAGGGCTTTGATTCGGCGACGTATGAGAGCCGCATCGCCGATCTTCTGAAAAAAATAGGGGAGCTGGAGAGCGCCGCTTTGCCTGTGTCATTCGATGAAACCCTGGAAAATCTAAACAAGCAGATATCAGAGGCCAGGAAAAACTCAAAAGAGAAATACAATTATTATATCGGGGATGTGAATATGGAATTGAAAGCGATTCCCTTATCGGGAGGGTCTGGAAAAGACTCCAAAATTATTTTTCCCACCGCGACCCAGCTTGGGGATATGGAACCGGATCAGTTGAGCGCCATCAACGTAAAATTTTTGCCCCGTTATGATCGGGAAAACGTCGAATAATTTCAAACCAACAGGAGAAGACTCATGCCGAACAGAGCCAATGAATATAAAATCGAATATGACGTTCCCGAAGAACTTGAAAAAAGACTTCGCGATTATCAGCTTCGTTCCGGGGATGTCCAAAAATTTAAAGATGACGTGGTCGTGGAACTGTCTCACAAAGCCCTTTTAAACGGTTCTCCAGATCAGGATTTCAGCGTGAAAAATCTTTCCGTTCAGCACGGCGCCCAGGTGAAAGGAGACGCGACCCTGGAAAAAGACCTGTCTGTCAAAGGCAACGCGGCGCTGGAGAAAGATCTCGTCATAAAAGGGAAGTTGACGGTGGAAGGCGACATGATCGCCAAAGACACGGATCACATGATCGGCGACGTTCTGCTTGGGGATCAGGACGGAGACTCCGTGACCATCAGCGGGTTGTTGCAATCGAGCCACAGCTCCGGGAATCTTGAGATCAATGACGCGTTGCATGTCTCGGAGAATTTGGCCGTGGATGGCGACGCGAATTTGGAGAAAGATTTGTCTGTCAAGGGCGACGCGGATGTGACCGGCGATCTGTCTGTCAAGGGCGACGCGACCCTGGAAAAAGATATATCTGTAAAAGGTGACGCGACCCTGGAGAAAGGTTTGTCTGTCAAAGGCAACGGGGATGTGACCGGCGATCTGTCTGTCAAGGGGAATTCCAGTTTGGGAGACGGGGACGGGGACGCGGTTCTGGTGACCGGGGCCATGAGTTCGGGCCACAGTTCCGGGAATCTTGAGATCAATGACGCGTTGCATGTCTCGGAGAATTTGGCCGTGGATGGCGACGCGAATTTGGAAAAAGATTTGTCTGTCACGGGCGACGCGGATGTGACCGGCGATCTGTCTGTCAAGGGGAATTCCAGTTGGGGAGACGGAGACGGGGACGCGGTTCTGGTGACCGGGGCCATGAGTTCGAGCCACAGCTCCGGGAATCTTGAGATCAATGACGCGTTGCATGTCTCGGAGAATTTGGCCGTGGATGGCAACGCGAATTTGGAAAAAGATTTGTCTGTCAAGGGCGACGCGACCCTGGGAAAAGATATATCTGTAAAAGGTGACGCGACCCTGGAGAAAGATCTGTCTGTCAAAGGCGACGCGGATGTGACCGGCGATCTGTCTGTCAAGGGGAATTCCAGTTTGGGAGACGGAGACGGGGCCGCGGTTCTGGTGACCGGCGCCATGAGTTCGGGCCACAGTTCCGGGAATCTTGAGATCAATGACGCGTTGCATGTCTCGGAGAATTTGGCCGTGGATGGCGACGCGAATTTGGAGAAAGATTTGTCTGTGAAAGGAGACGCGGCGCTGGAAAAAGATTTGTCTGTCAAGGGCAACGCGACCCTGGAAAAAGATATATCTGTAAAAGGTGACGCGACCCTGGAAAAAGGTTTGTCTGTCAAAGGCAACGCGGATGTGACCGGCGATCTGTCTGTCAAGGGGAATTCCAGTTGGGGAGACGGAGACGGGGACGCGGTTCTGGTGACCGGCGCCATGAGTTCGAGCCACAGCTCCGGGAATCTTGAGATCAACGACGCGCTGCATGTCTCGGAGAATTTGGCCGTGGATGGCGACGCGACCCTGGGCGGCGGACTTTCAATCACCGGGAATGTGAAATCAGCCAGCGTCGCCACCGGGAATATCACCGCGTCCGGCGCGGCCACAGCGGCAAATTTTTTGGGCAAAGGTTTTGGGCTGACCGATCTGAATGCGGACCATATTTCCCAAGGCGTTCTTAATCCGGATCGAGTGCCGGGATTGAGCGCGGATAAAATTGTTTCGGAAAAATTGGCCCCGGACAGAATTCCTGATCTGGACGCCGGCCGAATCGCCTCCGGCATTTTTTCCAAAGATCGAATCCCGGCGTTAAACGCGGATAAAATAGTGGCGGGAAAACTGCCCATCGACAGAATCCCGGGGGACCCCAATGAAAATCTCGGGTCCAGCGATTCCGTGGTTCCGACTCAAAAAGCGGTGAAACACTATGTGGATCATCATAAGAGCGGCGTCATAGATATCGACGGCGCGCCCCCTTTATGGATTCGCGAATGGGAAATGTCCGGGGCCGAGACTGAGTTTGACTCCGGCGTCTCCGCTGAAGTATGGGAAGCCGGCATTATAGGGTTCCGGGTTGAAAAAAAGAAAACGAAAGATCCGGATATTTTAGGCGACGAGGCATGGGGCGGTTCGGCGCAGGCGTATCCCATGGTTAAGAATGGACAATGGTCAGTGGTTTGCGAGTTTAAAAACGTATGGAAAAAAACAAGCGCCTGGAAAGTCAAGGTCATCTTTATACGAAAAGAAATGTGCAAAATCGGGGTCGATTTGAGCGGCGTTGAATAGAGATAAAAAACAGGCGCAACACTATAGACAGAGTAGAGCGATCGTCCATTTTACGCCTTTGGCTTGCGACTTTGGCCAGAAGAGGGCGGGCGATGGCCACATGGGGGACGTTATTTTAGAAATGGGAGGAGACCCCCCTTTTTTTTAAAAAAAGAAGATCCGGATTCCTTGATGATCAGGCAATGGAAAGGAATAAACGATGTTTAATTGGGACGCGATCAAGAATTTAAAACAGGGTTCTTCGGATGTCTCGGCCATCAAAGAGTCCCAGACTCTGTTGCATGAGCTGGGGTTTGACGACGAGCTGAACTGGAAAACCTATGGCGCGGATGGCGATTACGGAAAATCGACCGCGGCGGCGGTGAAAGCGTTCGCCGAAAAAAACGGGATTGAGACGGACGGAAGACGGATGTCCCCTGAAATCGCCAACGCGCTGTTGGCCCGGTTCGACATTCTCGACGAGATGCGCCATCTGAAAAACGGAATAAAAAACAAGAAGCTTGGCGATTTTTATCGCCGGGGGTCTTCTTCGGCCACGGCCGTGGCCGCCATTCAGACCCTTTTAAACGAGCTGGGTTTTTCAGAGGCGCTAAACTGGAATGAGCAAAGCCCGGACGGGGATTACGGGGACGCCACCGCCAGCGCCATGAAACAGTTCGCCGAGTCCGAGGGGATCGCGTGCGACGGGGAGACGCTCACTTTGGAGGCGGCTGAAAAAATCATTGAAAAACGGACGGTATTTTATGGAAAAGACTGGGACAACGACGGGGGGGTGGTTTTGGAGTCGAGACTAAAAACCGCGGCCGGGAACCTGTCGGTGCGGGAGACCGTGGAGAAAAAGCGGACCCGTCTGTATGTGGCCGATGAGGATCAGGAGATTCGGTTCACCCGTTTTAAAAAAGGGGTCTATTTTTTCGGGGAAAAAACCCCGGCCGATTTCATCGCGAAACACAGACAGAGCCTGTCTGAATTTCCAGGCCTCAACGATTCAGCGGTGAACGTGATGATCGCCGTGGCGGAAAACGAGGGGAACATGGACGCCGTCAACACCTGGGACAATTCATTCATGACCTTCGGGATGTTCCAGTGGACCATCGGCGCCGGGGACGGGCCGGGCGAGCTGCCCGCGTTGCTGAAAAAAATCAAAGAGATTCGGCCGGATCTGTTTGAAACCTATTATGGCCAATACGGGCTGGATATCATCGACACAAACGAGACCTCCGGCTATTTCACTTTAAACGGGAAAAAACTGACCACCGCGGCGGACAAGGAGGTTTTGAGGGGAAACCAGTGGAGCTTCTTTTTTTCCGCGGCCGGGCATGACACGGATATCCGATCCATTCAGGTGGCCCACGCCGTTTCCAGAATCGCCTCTTTTTACGACAGCGATTCGTACAAAGTCAAAGGGCATAAACTGTCTGAGCTGATCACCTCCCAATACGGGGTGGGGCTTTTGCTGGACAATCATGTCAACCGCCCCGGCTACGTGAAAAAATGTCTGGAACGGGCCATGGACGAGACCGGGCTGTCCGACCCTGAAAATTGGACCACGGATGACGAGGGAAAATTGATTGAGGCGTATCTGAAAATCCGGGAGACCTACGGAAAGTCCCCCATGACCGACGCGAAAAAAAGGGCGGAAGTGACGGCCAAACATCTGGAGGCGGGAACCATTTCACATGAGCGGGGATCGTTTGTGTATGGATAAGCAAAGTGAATTTTTAATAAACGAACGCGAGACCAGGCGCTGTGGCGGCGCGGCTAAAAAGTCAGATTGGATTTAAGGAGCATTATAAATATGGCGGCGACCAGACTAAGCATAAAACCGGACATCCATTTCATAACCTTTATTTCCGCCTTTGTCTCGGCTTTTAACTCTGCGATATCGCTTTTGACTTCCGAGATATCGCTTTTCAATTCGCTTTTGACTTCCGCGATATCGCTTTTGACTCCCGCCATATCGCTTTTGACTTCCGCGATATCAATTTTGACTTCCGCGATATCAATTTTTGTCGCAAGATCTTCGCGATTTTTATTCCTGAAATCTATGAACGCATCATTGATAATGTCTGTCTGGGTTTCAGCCTGCTCTTCGGTAAAACCGACATTAATGAATCGTTTGATATAGGCGTGAGTGTCAATCGTCGCGGCCATGCCGTTTCCCATGGAAGCCTCCTTTAATGAATGAATGGATATGACTATTAATTAAGCGCTAATCGCAAAAATGTCAATAAAAAGAAAGTTGGAAAGACGTGAAAACTCAAAAAAATATTATAGATCGTTTTAAAAAGGCCCAACATTTTCCTTTCGGGGCCAAATTTTATAAAACCGACCTTCATTTCCACACCCCGGCCTCGGAAGACGCGCGCGGGAGCAACCGCTACAACTTCAACCCCTACAAAGTCGCTTATCCAAAAAACAGGGACGCCCCGGATTACGGGGAGAAAGTGGCCGCCATCCAGGCCAAGATCAAGTCCCAGGCCGTTGAGATGGCGGAAAAAATCGTCCAACGCTTTTTAGAGGTCCACCTTTCTCTGGTGGCCATCACCGATCACAACGGCATCGGAACCATATGGACCGACGACGAATCGAAAAACCGCCACATGGATCTGTCGGCCCCGACCTGGTACGAACTCATCGACGATCAGGCGCAAAAGGCCAACCGGAGAGCGGGCCAAACCCTTTTGTCCATTCTTCCCGGAGTGGAGATCAGCACAACGGGCATGCATGTTCTGGCCATCTTTCCCCCCCAGCGCCCCCGGAGGCAGATCCATTTCATGATCTGCGATCTGCTCCATGAGATCGGCTTTACCCCGGATGAGTGGGGGAAAAATCCCGAAGTGGGAAATGCCAGCGCCTTTGACGCCATTGATCGGATTGTCGGCAAAGGGGGGCTGGCCATTCCGGCCCACATCGACGGGAGCGATCAGTCCATGTTGAAACGGTTTGGTCTGACCAGCGGGGCCATGAAGGATGTGTTGAAGCATCCCGGTCTGTCCGCCGTGGAAATCGTGAACCCGGAAAAATTTATGAAAAAAAACAGGAAGCTGAAAACATCGCTTCACCGCTGGATCACCGGGCTGCGGCATAAAGAGGGACTGTTGCCCTTCGCCTATTTTCAGGGTTCCGACGCCCACGACATCCCCGGCGCGGCCAAACGACACACCTGGGTGAAGATGACCGAGCCCTCCTTTTCGGGTCTTGAAACCGCCATCAAAATGCCCTCGTCCCGGGTCCGGGTCTCGGCGTTTCACACACGTAAGACCGATGGCCTTTTTCTTCACAGCCTGGCGCTGAAGACCGATTATTTCAAAAATCATCACATCCGGTTTAACCGGCATTTGAATTGCGTCGTCGGCAAAAAAGGCGCGGGCAAATCCGGCATGTGCGAATTGATGAGAGGTTTGACGAATTTTGAGGCGTCGCCAACCGCTTTGGAGATCACCCTGATTATGGAAAAAATCACGGATTCCGTCTCGTCGTTTTACGCCTTTTGCCAAAAGGGAAAAGGGAGGGAGCCGGAGTTTTATTCCTTCGACCCGGAGGTCGGCTCGGTGGAAAGACTGGATCGGGAAGACGCCCGGACGCTTAAAATCGCGCCCAAATTTTACAACGCCGCGCGCATCGAAGAGGCGGTCTCCTCAAGGGAGAAAATGAACGAATTTTTGATCAAGCATTTTGGGCCGGTCTCCAAAGAAAACGCCGCCGCCTTTAACGAGCGTTTCGCCATCCCTGGATTTTTGGAGGAGACGGCGGACCCGTTGCTGTTTCTGGAGGCCGGAGAGGGTCGATACATTCTGTCGGCCAACCGGGGGTGGCGCAAAAAAAAGCCGGAGATGGCGGAGTTTTTCACCCTCGGCCGCAGCATGAGAAAGACCGTTATTTTGTGCATGGTCATGATCATGAGCCGATTTGGACCCGCCATCGTCAGCGCCCCGGAAACCGATTTTGACAACCGGCACATCACGGATTTTTTAGCGCCGGTCATCAAACGATACAAGGAGAAACAGCAGGCGCTTCTGTTTACCAGCCACCCGATCATGGCGGTGAACACCGATCCCGACAATTATATTCTTCTGGATGTCAAAGGGGACAAATTAAAAAAAATAGACTCGGGATTCGCCATTGACGATCAAGACAAAAAAAAAGCGCTGCTGAACATCGTGGAAGGGAGCGTGAAATCCATCCAGAGACGGATTTTTGTGTATGACCTTTAAACCACAGATTTTGGATTTTTTTTAAAAAAAAGAAAGGACGATATGAAAAAAAAAATGGTCGCAAAATGCATGGTCGTCGCGGTTTGCATGGCGGCGCTTCTTTCCGGCTGCGGGTTTAAATTTGGGAAATTTCCCACGTATTTTGACGACGTCACCTACAAGAGCCTGACCGACGCCAAGGCGGACGTCCTTTTTTTGTACGCCTCCTTTGGGGAGCCGGTCCTGGATATGGATGAAATCAATGGGGTCCGTTTAAATATCGCCCGGCTTCATGAGTATGAAAAAGGGAAGGGCGCGGCCAACGCGGCCACCGCCAGACAGATTGGATTGATCGCAAACGCCTTTGCCGACCACGTGAAAAACAGGATGTCAAAAGTGGCCTGGACCCCCTTTGACATGGAGGATTTCAAAGAAAATATCGCCGAGTATTTTGATATCGCCATCAAAACCGAACGGTCCAAAAACAAAAAATGGAAGAAATAGCAGGGAGGGGCCCATGAATAATGACTGGTTGAGCGATGACTGGCTGAATCTGTTTGACGATTTAAAAGAGGAGGTCGTGGGCGAGTTGAAAAAAGAGTTTCACTTATTGATGGAAGACCTTGGAGAGAATCGGGGGATTTTTGTTCAATACGGCGAAAAACTTAAAAAGTACGCCGACCGCCTGGCCATTGGCGCCATGTCAACCCAGGATTTTCAGGTTCGGGTTCGGGATCTGGAGCGGTTGACGGAAATGCGGCTTTTGCAAGTGGAGGTGGAACAATCGGCCCGGGCCCAGGCGGCGCTCAACAAAGCCACGGATTTGGTTTTAAATAAATTGATAGGCGCCATAGTGTAACCGCAAAGGAGAAAAAAATGCTGGAAAAATTATTAAAAATGGCGGAGGAGTCCTCCAAAACTCCCCCAAAAGAGAATCAGGGCAACCATCAAGGCGACGCCGTCTCCACGGGAATCAAGGAGACCGTGGAAGTCATCGAAGCGCTGGCTCTGATCACGGTCTTTTTGACCCGACGAATCAAAGACGGCATCGGGGCGGACGACGCCATGGCGTTGATGCAAAAAATCATGTCCGACCCCGAGTTTCTGGCGGTGTTCACCCGGGCCGTCGACGGCATCAACGAGATTCCAAACGAGCTGTCCGATCTGAATTTTGACGAGAGCATCACACTGGGAATACTCGGTCTGAGTTTTATCAAAGACGTGGTGAACACATTGAGCGAACCCTGAATTATTTTTCAACTTTGACCTTGGATGGCGTCGTAAAAAAAGACCATCGCGCCGTCTCACCAGGAAAGGAGATTGTCATGAAAAAAACAACGGCGTGGGTCATGCTTTTTTTGTTTCAGATCGTCCGTCTTCTTTACGCTGGCACAGGCGGCGGGCTGGCGGCGGACCCGTCTTTGGGAACCCGTGTGAGTCGAACGGGTCAGGTTCATGACATCGCCGGGGGATCGCGGGTCGGCGACAATTTGTTTCACAGTTTCAGCGAGTTTAATGTCGAGACGGGAGAAACCGCCAATTTTCAAGGAAACGCGGCCCTGGCCAATATCATCGGCCGGGTGTCGGGCGCGAATGATTCCTGGATAGACGGCGTTTTGAAGACCACCGACACTCTGGCCAATCTGTATCTGATCAATCCCAACGGACTGTTGTTTGGGGGAAACGCCCGCATTGACATTCAAGGCTCCCTGCACATCAGCACAGCGGATTATCTGCGATTTCAAGATGGAAAGACGCTGTATGCGAGTTTGGGTTCCACCTCTGTTTTAAGCGCTCCGCCCGTCGAGGCGTTCGGATTTATAGACCGGTCTCCGGGAACCATCCATTTTTCGGGAAACAATGTGGATTTGGTGGAAAACAGCGCGTGGAATCTCCCCGATGGAAAAGATATGTCCATTATCGGAGGCGATATCACCATCGAAAGATATTCCATATCTGGCAGCGCCGGCCGGTTTCAAGCCGCCGCCGTGGGGGGAGCGGGAGAAGTGACGTTCAATGAAAGCGCCTCTCCTGAACAAAGGCTTTTGGCGACTTCCCAAATATTGGGGAATATTGTCGTAAGAAACGATTCAAGATTGCGCTCCAACAATGGGGGCGATTTTTATATCCGGGCCAATGGCCTGACTCTTGAAGAGAACACAGGGGTGACCACCACATTTGGCACAGTGGTTTTACAAGATCAGGTGGGCGAGCTTGGGATTTATGTCAATGAGTTAACGTTTCTCAACGGGGGATTTGTCAGCGCCAGCGTCATTGTTCCCGGCATCAAAGGCGGCGACATTCATATCCGGGTGGATGGAGGAGCCGTCATGAAAGGGGGAAAATCCTATAATGGCGGGGCGGAGGTTTTCAACAGCGGAATTTCTTCCATATCTGGAGGAAATGTGTATTGGAGATGGGATGGGGGCGATGGGGGCGATATCAGACTGAAGGCAAAAACCCTGGAATTGTCGGATAAAGCGGGCATCGGCGTCGATAGCGTGGGAATCGGGAACGGGGGGAGAATCTTTATCGACGCCCAGGAAATGAGAATCGGAACAGGCGGCAAAATCGGGGCCGGAACCCTTAGAAATGGCAACGGCGGAGTGGTGGAATTAAAAGTCGGGACGTTGAATCTGGACGGGGGAGTCATCATCAGCGAAACGGGAAAATTAACGACCAGCACGGGAACGTATACCATGGATGGAAGCGCCGGGGTGGCGGGAGACATTAAAATCACAGCCGACGATCTGTTTTTAACCGGCGCCGCGAAAATCAGCTCCAATACCTACGGCCTTGGAGAGGCGGGGGGCATTGACATCGTCGCGGGAAATATTGACATGAAAACAGGCGTTATCTCCTCTGAAAGCAAGAATGCTGGCAACGGCGGAAACGCGGGAACAATCGACGTCAACGCGGCGTTTGCCGTGAATATGATGGATGGCGCCACCGTGACCACTTCCACCGTCGGCAGAGGGAACGCCGGGGATATCCGCATGGTCGCCTCTGATATTTCACTGAACAACGGCGCTTATATTTCATCCGAAAGCCAATCCATCGGAGATGGCGGCCATGCCGGAACCATATGGATTGACGCGAAAAATGCCATTGAAATAAACGGAGGCTCTCATCTTTCAACCACGGCGTACGGCGTTAATAAAATCGGACGCGGCCATATTTATCTGAAAGCAAAAGAACTGTGGATGGACCAGGGGTCTTATGTGATTTCTGAAAGCAGGTCCGCGGGCGACATTGGTTTGAGCGACGTGGATATCGGGGTGGACATCACACACACATGGGATTCGGATATAACCGCCTACCTGATCAGTCCTTTGCAAACCTACACTCTGCTTTTTGACGGCGTCGGCGGAGATGGAGAAAATTTTACAAACACCGTGCTGGATGATGAGGCCGCGACGGCCATTCAAAATGGTTCGGCGCCGTTTTCCGGGAGGTTTCAACCCGAGGGGCGTCTCGGTGATTTTGACGGAGAAAATCCCAACGGCCAATGGACGCTTGCCATTTTTGACGGGCAGTCGGGAGACGACGGCCTTTTGAATGACTGGTCGCTGCGTTTGGACGGAGCCCCGGAGCTTTCATGGGGAGGGGAGCCTTTGGAAATCAGCAAGCGTCTGGATTACACGGAGTCGTCATTGACGATTTCAGGCGTTGACACCCGGCATATTCCCGCGGCGGATGCGGGAGAAATCACCATGAACATCGCGGGCAAAATGACGCTTAAAAACGGTTCGTATATCTCCACCAATTCACAGGGCGATGGAAAAGCGGGCCATATTTATCTGAACGCCGCAACCGTAAACATGGAGAGCGGGGCGTATGTTCATTCAGCCACCAGCGGGTCGGGCCGCGCCGGACGGATTGTCGTCCATGCGACGGGTTTGGCGAAGATGTCCGACGGCGCGTTTATGAGCGCCTCGACAAGCGGAATCGGCGACGCCGGGGGAACGGACGCCGATGGCAATGAACTGGGGATATTTGTCAGCGCTTCGGAGTTCTCAATGGACGGGGCCTCATATCTCGCCTCCGCCAGCGAGTTTCCCGGAGATGGCGGCGACGCCGGAAACGTTTCCGTCGATTCGGTCAATGACATCCATTTGAGCCATGACAGCTATCTGTCCACCACCACCTATGGCCGGGGCGCCGCCGGGAATATCCGCATGAAGGCCGGAAAAAGCGTCGTCATGTCAAACGGGGCCTATATCGAATCGGAAAGCAAATCCGCCGCCCAGGGCGCGGGTCATGCCGGCGGCGTTGAAATCAAGGCGGGCGACTCTGTTTTGATGACAAATAACAGCCGGATCACCACAGAATCCAAAAACGCGGGCAAAGGGGCGGGCGGGGGAATCGACATTCGAACCACAAAAAAACTCTATTTATTGAATTCATGGATCACCACAAGCGCCAGAGGCGGACAGGCCACCGGGGGCAATATATTTATCGATCCTGTGTTCACCATTTTGCAGAATCGCGCGCCGTATGCCCTGGGGATAAGCAACAGCCGCATCGCCGCCAACGCCCATGGCGGACCTGGCGGCGGCATAACGATCATCACCGATTACCTTCTGAAGGCTCCCGACAGTCAGATTGAGGCGTCGTCGTCTCTTTCAAGCCCCGGAACGATCCGCATTCAATCCTTTGAATTTGATGTTTCAGGGGTCTTGGCGAATCTGAGCGCCCATCCCCTGGATGTCTCCAAATGGCAAAAAACGCCATGCGGGTCGCGCGTCGGCGCCAAAGAGAGCCGACTCGTCGTCAAAGGCAGGGACGCCGTTCCCACGGCCCATGATGATTTTTTGTCTGGATTGCCCGTTATTTTTTCCAGCGCCGAGTTTTTCGCCGAAGATGGCAATCCGAACCGGGTCGTTTCCCTTGCGCCCGAGGCGTTTAAAAAAAACAGAGAGGATGCGCTCATGGAAGGAGAATGTAAAAAAGATTGTGGTGAAAAATAATGACGCCAAAAAAAATCGACGCCTTCCCGCCCGCCTTTGGGCCAGCCGCTTTTTTACTTCGGGCAAGTAGCGGCCCATTCTGTGTTTGGGGGGGCGCGCGCCTGTTTTTTTTAATCAAGGGCGTTGGGTTGTTGTGGCTCGTCGCCCTGATCAGTTTTGCCAACATCGGGTTTGCCGCCGCTGAGCCACCCCTTTCCCAGCGGATGAAACTGTGGGTGAACCGGATTGATTTGCGGGGGAACGTCGTCATCTCCACAAAAGAGCTTTCCGAGATTTGCGCGCCTTACGAAAACCGGGAAATCACCATGGAGGAATTGAATGAACTTAGGGAAAAATTGACGCGTCTTCACACGGATCGGGGCCACATCAATTCCGGAGCCATCATCCCGGAGCAAGACGCGGCCGGCGGCGTCATTGAGATCGTCATCATCGAAGGAAAAATAGTCGCGACCCGCGTCTCTGGAGGCGGGCGGCTGAAAAAAAGATACATTGTCAGTCGTTTAAAATCCGCGCTGCCCAAAGATCGGGCCTTTAACATCAAGAGTCTGGAAAACAGTCTAAAGATGCTCAAGCAGGACAGACGGATTGAAAACATCAACGCCGCCATCTCGCCTGGACTTAAAGCTGGGGAAGCCAGACTGGATATTGAAATAGACCAAGCCAGACCGTGGCGGATGCGCCTGGGATTCAATAACCACGGCTCCCCTGGGATTGGATCTTTCCAGGGAGAAACAATGTTTTCCTGGCTCAATCTCACGGGATGGGGAGACACTCTGGGATTGAATTACAAAAAGACAGCGGGTTTTGATCATTATTCCGTGAATTACGCCATCCCCCTGACCCGTTGGGAGACCGCCTTTGAGATCGACTATTCCCGGTCGGGCTCCACGGTGGTTTCCTGGCCCTTTAACCGTCTGGATATCAAAAGCGACGCAAAGACGCTGGCCGTCTCTTTGCGGCAACCCGTTCACAGGACCCTTTCAAAGGAGTTTGCCCTGGGCCTGGGTTTGGAAAAACGGTCTGCCGAAACATATCTTCTGGGCATTCCATTCTCTTTCACATCCCACGCCGATGGTTACAAAACCGAGGCCACCCAGTTGAGTTTTTTTCAGGAATGGGTCTGGCGGGGCGCGACTCACGCCCTGGCGCTCCGCTCTGATTTCAGGTTTGGATTAAATTGGCTTGGCGCCACGGTTTATAAAGAAAAAGACGATGAGGCCATGGAATACGCCGATTCCGAATACATGACCTGGTTTGGCCAGTTTCAGTGGTTTAAACGAATCAAGCCGTTTAAAAGCGAATTTTTATTGAAAACCAACATTCAGCTTACCAACGATTCCCAGCTGCCATCCGGAGCCTTTTCCATTGGCGGCTCCGCCATGACGCGGGGGTATCGGGAAAATCAAATGACCGTTGACAATGGAATCGCGTCATCCCTGGAATGGCGCGTTCCGGCGTTTCACCTGAAATGGCCCGGACTCGCTGAAATTAAAAGCGATGGCCAGATTCAGCTGTTTGTTTTTTTCGATTGGGGCCGGGGCTGGAATGTCGGAGGGCGGCATC
>Ga0307987_1000031_pt1 | contig 85725 bp, 70 predicted proteins | sample EllFjometagen181_FD_203157 | JGI IMG/M metagenome (GOLD analysis project Ga0307987, IMG submission 203157) | Marine microbial communities from Ellis Fjord, Antarctic Ocean - #181 | ecosystem: Environmental > Aquatic > Marine > Unclassified | place: Southern Ocean | collected 2014-10-08 | reverse complement strand
GCTGAACCTGGGGCGCTGTGGCAGCTTCGCCAGCAAGCTGGTGCCGGTGGTCGAGGCTGCCGTGACCATCGGCGCAGACGTAGCTGTGCTCGCCATGGGGAACAACGAGCACACCATGTCGTCGTTTTTCACGGGGCTCCCGGGTCGTCACCCCTTGGTGTTTTACCGACTCTCCGGCGCGCTGGGCCGGCTGCGAATCTACGGCCTGCTGACGCAGCTCACCGGCCGGGAGCTGCGGGTCAGTGAGCTCGAAGACGGGATGCCCCGGGTCTTCGGCAACGAGCTGGACGAGCTGGTGTATGCGGTCAGGCGCCGCCCCCCCGACCTGCGCCGCTTCGAGGGGGGCTATGCGAGCCCGCGGGTGACCCGGATCCTCGAGCGGGAGCAGCGCCTCAAGGAGCGCATCTTCGAGCAGCGCCTCGACAGCATGGTGCGCACCCTGCAAGAAGCGGATGTGAGGGTCATCCTGGCCACCCTGCCCCATGACCTCAGCGAGGCTCCGGTGCTCTCGGGCATCCACCGCGGGGACCCTGCGCGGGTCGCCGTGCTCGCGGGCCAGCTCGAGCGGATGCAGCGTGAGCGGAGCGACGAGCTGGGCGCGACCATCGATGAGGCCCTCGATGAGGAACCGCGCTTCGCGGCCTTCCTGCACGCTCGGGGTGCCTGGCTGCTGGATCAGGGCCGCGACGCCGAGGCCGCCGAGGCCTTCCGCGGGGCCATCGAGTGGGATCTGGTGCCCGACGCCACACGCTCCATCAACAGCATCATCGCCTCGGTCGCCCGGCAACGAGCCTGCGCGCTGGTGGATCTCGACGCGCTCTCCGATGAGCACATGAGAAACGGCCGGAGCTTCTTCCGCGACAAGGTCCACGTCAGCGCCGCTGGAGCCGATGAGGTGGCCGCCGCCATCGCGCCGGTGCTCGAGGCCCAGGTCGCAGCCCGGGGGGCGCCGTGAGCGTGGGCTCATCGAGACTACGCCTGTGGGCGCTGCGGGCCGCCGCCGTGCTGCTGGGCGTGGGACTGTTCGCCGGCGCCGAGCTCACCCTGCGCGGCATGGGGATCCCGGCGCCCCCGGCCTCTCCCGCCCTGCCGGAAGCCTCGGACGGGGGCACCTGGCTCGTCACGCCTTCGAACCGCGCGGGCTACCTGCGGCACAGGACCGGTGACGACGGCGTGGCGGTGGTCCAGACCGCGCAGCACCAGCGTCAGCAGAAGTTCATGCACTCGCTGAGCTGGACCCTCGAGCCGGCAGCTGGGACGCTTCGGATCTTCTGTTTTGGCGGCTCGAGCACCCTCGGGTCCCCCTTCGAGGATCGCCCAGCGCTGACCTTCCCGGCCCGCCTCGACCACCACCTGGAGCAGGCCGGCGTGGACGCCGAGGTCATCAACCTGGGGGGAGCGTCTTTCGGCTCGGATCATGTGGTGGAGCTGATGCGTGCGGTCTCGGGCCAGGGCGCGGCCGCCTACGTGGTCTACAGCGGAAACAACGAGTTCTTCAACTACGCGCTGGGCCTCGCGCAGCTGAACCGAGGCTACTTGCACACGCCGCGAACCGTAGCGCAGCTCCACACCTTCGAGCTGCTCGAGGGCTGGCTTCGGCGCTCGAGGTCGAATGGCACCGATCCCCTCCTGGTTCGTTTCGGCGAGCACGAGTACGCTCAACGCAAGCTGGTCCAGGCCCGCGTGCTCGAGGCATTGACCCGCGGCGGCGACGGCGCGCGGCCCGTCGCCTCTTCGGACGGCGTCCTGAGGCGGCGGGACCAGCACTACCGGGCGGTCATGGATCGCTACGCCGAGAACGCACAGAGCATGGTCGAGCTCGCAGCCTCGGAACCCTCGCGGCCGCTGCTGCTGTTGTTCGATCTGCCGGCCAACCTGGGGGAGCAACCCTGGCTGCCCGTGTCCGACCCGGGGCAGGGTCTGATCGCGCGGTGGCGCTGGGATCGCCTGATGGGCAAGGCCTCGGCCAGCGCGGATGAGCACGATCATCCAGCCACTGTGCAGCACGCCCGGGCCGCCTCCCGGGTCGATCCCGTCAACGCCCAGGCCTACTTCATCGAGGGCATGGCGCAGGCGAATGACGGCCCGCTCGCCGAGGCATGGACGAGCCTGCAGCAGGCGCTGGAGCTCGACATGGATCCCGGCAGGCCCCTGGCGGAGCAGGGAGAGATCCTGCGACGTGTGGCCGCGGGTCAGCCTGGTGTGGTGGTGCGGGACTTGGAGTCGGAGTTCGACTGGAGGCGTCCAGGCATCGTGAACAGCGAGCTGTTCTACGACTCCTGCCACCTGACCGCGAAGGGCTACGACACCGTGGGGCGTGTCGCCGCACAGGTTCTGGTTTCGGCTCTGTCGGAGGGCTCCGGGATGGCTGGGGACGCCCCGGTTCCCGAGGCCCCCGCGCCGTGAACGTCACCCCTCGGCTCACCGCGCCCGCACGCCGTGTCACAGGCCTTGTGGCCGTCGCCTTGTTGGTGTCTGTGGCTGTTGCCTGCGGCCCTTCCCTGGGCCCGGGGGACCCTCCCCTGCGCGCGAGCGAGACCGCCTGGATGGTGCGCTTCCTGCTCGGCCCGGTCACCGTGCTGATCCTGGCGGTGGGCGCCTGGGGTGCCTGGAAGGCGCGCCGGGTACGCGGGCTGGCCCTGGCCGCCCTGGTGGGCTGTTCCCTCGCGTTGTTCTGCATTCGACCGGTGCTGGGACAGCTGTCCACCGGCATCCTGATGGGCGGCCCGCAGTTCCGGGATGGGCTGGACGCGGCCTGCCTGCTCGCCTGCCTGGCCGACGCGGTCCCCCACGCCAGCGACGTGTGTACGGCCTACGAGTATCCCTCGGGCGCCTATTGGACCGTCACCGGCCCGTCTTGGTTGGGCTACCTGCTGGTCCTGCCGGTGGTCTGGGTGTGGAACGCGGTGGCCGCTCACAACCTGGGCGTCGCCCTTGGGCTCGCGCTGCTCGGGTTGTGCTCGTGGCTGCTGGCCCGGGACCTGGGTGCGGGGCCGCGGACCGCCCTGCTCGCGATGGGGGGCGCCGTCCTCGCCCCCTGCATTGTCAACGAGCTCGACAAGTGGAGCCTGGATCGCACCACTCTGTACCTGGCTCCCCTGTACCTGCTGTGCCTACATCGCGTGGCGAGGGAGGCGTCCTGGCGCTGGCCGGTGTTGGCGGGGGTCGCGCTGGCCGCGACGTTCTATGGGCAGACCTACTACGGGATCTACCTGCTCGTCGCGACGCCACTGCTCGTGCTGCCCAGGCTCGTCGGCCCGGCGTTCCACCTCCGCTTGCTGCGGCTCACCCTGGTTCCGGTGCTGGCCGTGGCCCTTATGGTTCCGGGGCTCATTCTGTTGAAGAAGGCCTTTCCAGAAGAGGCTTCGAGTAGCTCCGAGTCGCTGTGGGAGGTGGTGGAGAATCCCCTCGCTCCGCTGGATCGCGAGACCGTCGAGCTGTACTTCCAGCAGCTCGAGAGCGACGACGATGGCCGGGCGACCACCCGCATGACCAGTCCGCGGCTGCGGCTTGCCGGCATCATCCACCGCTCTCCCTACGCCAGCACGCTGGGGAACCCAGCCTTGTTCCTGTCAGGCGAGCGGCTGTTCTGGCCGCTGATGCTGCTGGCGCTCTTCGCTGCGCGGCGAAGGGGCAGGTTCGCTGTGGCCGCCGCGGACGTGTTCATCCTGCTGCTGTTCGCCCTGGGTCCCTTTCCCAGGGGACAAGGCGAGCGCATCCTGATGGTGCCGCTGCCGTACTACTTCGGCATGCTCGCCGTGCCGGGCTTCGAGGCGCTGCGGGAGGTCCAGCGCTTCGGGATGCTGGCGGCGTCCATCGCTCCGGTCCCGCTGGCACTGGGGCTCGCCGGACTGCACGGCCGCCTGTGCCGCTGGGTGCAGGGGGCTCGGGCCCAGGCCGCGTTGGCTTGGGTCCTGACGGCGCTGGGCCTGCTGGTGCTGCTGGTCCTCCCCACGCTGTGGGGGCCCGGCCGCGGCACCGCGCCTACCCCCGGCTCCACCATGGACCGCCTCGAGGCCCGACTGATCCCCCAGCCCGGGGTCCTCGCCAGCGGGGACTGGCGGCTCCCAGAGGGTCTGGAGAGGGCACCCGCCATCTTTCTTCCCACCACGGCGTCGACCCACCCGGTGCTGGAGCTGGACGCCGCGCGGCTCGGCTGGCCCCTGGTCAACCCCCCGCCCTTTGGGCAGGCGTCGGGTGAGCTGGCGGCCTCTCGGCGACCCATAGGCAAGGAGAACGGCTTCTTGGGAAGGCTGGACCAGGCCAGCCAGGGGGGGCCTGTCCTGAAGCTCGGGGGTGGGATCTCCCCCGAAGACCTGGCCCAGTTGAGGCGAGTGAACATCCGCTATGTTGTGCTGTACCGGTCCCTCGCCAGGGATGATGATGCGGTGACCAGGACCGAGGGTCTCATCTCCGAGCAATATGTGCTACTCGCTGAGGACGAAGACCACTCAGTCTGGGGGCTCCCCTGACGTCTCCACCGCGCTCACGCGTTCTCACAGAAGGCCCTGACCCAGGGGGCTCACCGCACCCCTCTGGGCTCCGCTCCCGGTGGGCTCGAGCCGCGTTCATCACCTTGGTGACGACGACCTGTTCCGTGGGCTGGCTCGGCTGTGGTGGTCCCGCGCAGCCCCCGCCGGCCTCTGGGGAGGATCTGCTGGTGGCCCTGCGGACCGATCCTGCATCGGCCCGCCGCGTCGTCGAGGGCATGGGGGATGAGACCACCCAAGCCGTCGCCCTGACGGCGCTGGTCTATGGCAGCGACGTCTCCCCCGATGAGCTGAGCGAGCTCTGCCCCATGTTCTCCCATCAGGTCGTCGTCGAGCGCTGCGAGCGCTACCACACGCGGCGTCACCTCTTCGATAGTCGTCCGAGGGCCTCCGGCCCTGGCGCCTCGGAGCCCGAGCACACCCCGCCACCGACCTGCGATGGCAGCTGTCCCCTCGCCACGGAGCCCGCCCAGTGCAACGCCTACCAGGCGCTCGATGTCCGGGGTGAGGGCGTCCCGCCCGCTCAGGGCTGCGACTGCGCGTCGTTGCCGCTGGAGCGGATGGAGTGTCGCTTCTGGTACGCGGAGACGCTGGTGGAGCGCACGGGGATCCTGGACGTTGCCGAGGCGGCCGCGGTCTGTCTCGACGCGGGCTCCCTCGCTCAGGACTGCCTCCACCACCTGGCCGCGGCCCTGGCCAAGTCTGTGCCCGCTCCCGATCCCAGCGCGTTCGAGGACTGGGAGCTCTTCGTCTCCGCGGTCGGCCAGCTCGACGGCACCGTGCGCGAGCGTGGCGATGGCCAGCGGGCCGAGATCCTCACGGGCATCGTCTGGTCGGACACGATCCACCGGAGCCTGGGCGACCGAGCCGACTTCCCCGTAGAGCTGCTGGGCTTGCTCCCCGCGGGCGCGACCCCCCACCTGCGGGCGGCCCTGGCCTGGCACACCGTGGCAGTCGGGCTTGACGGGAGTGACGATCTGCAGCGGCTCGTTGCGATCCTGGAGCAGGCCGAGGTGTCCGGGTCGGTCCCCGATGGGCCGGAAGGCCAGGCCACAACACGGATTCCCACCATGTACCGCCCGGAGCTGTACCACGAGACCCAACCGCGTCCCGGCTCCGATAGCGAGAACCTACGGGAGCGCCGGCAGCAGTCCATCCCCTACCTGGGAATGGGGCATCGCATCCGCAGCCCGGAGGCCGTCACAGACCGCATCATCTGTCTCATCGAGGCGGCTGTCCGGATCGATCCCGAGGCGGCAACGCCCTTGCTCCAGGCTGCGGGCGCTCGCTCCGAGCCGGAGCTTCGCTGGGTCGCCTCGCAGCTTGGCGCTTGGCTCGCGGGTGAGGGTCCTGCAGATGGGCCCCGCGCCCTTCCCAACCCCTCTTCACCCTAGCCTGGAGACTGCATGCGCGCGGCTCGGCTCCAAGCCCTCACGACAAAGCTTCTGGTGGCTGCACTGCTCGTCGCGGGGCTCAACAGCGTCCTGCTGTTCGTCCTGCTCGCTCGGGGTGGTGTCGGCACCAGCGGCTCCCAGGCCGCCTCCCAGTCTGCGATCGCGCCTGGACCGGCGGCGGTCCAGCAGGGCGACTCGCTGGGTCGTCCCGCAGACCCGTCTCCCTTCGCGTCCAGGGCGCCCGACGACGTGAAGGGGTGGTTCGATATGGCGATCCAGCCCCTCGACAAGGCCGTGGTGGACTACGGAGAGGACCCCGCGGAGATCCTCCCCAGCGGCGAGGAAGTCGCCGCGGCAGCGCAGACCGAGACCTTCGACTCCGACGCCTCGAACCAGGTCCTCGACAAGCTGCGCGCCGGCTATGCCCGCTTCGGCATGGTCATGCCTGCGCTCCCGACCCAGGGGGATGCATCGGGAGCGCCATCCCCATGAGCTCCAGGGGCTACCGCTGGGTCGTGCGCATGGCTGCGGTCTTCGTGGCTTTGTTGGCCGTTCAGTGCTGTGTGCTGCTCTTCCTGGTGTTCAGGCCCGGGGGTACCGCCAACACGGGCCCGGCGCCCGGGGCTACGACCGGTCATGCGGTCCATGCCGCGGGGGGCCAACGGGGCTCGCCAGGTGCCCTCGAGGGAGGTGGGGCCGGTGGCGGTCCCATGGCCAGCTACCTCGATGAGACCGCTGCGGTGCTCGCGGAGGTCGCGGTGGAGTTCAACATGGAGCCCAGCCGGGTGGCGCCCTCCGCAGCGGCCATCGAGGCCGCCGTGCGCGAAGGCAGCGAGAGCTCGGACGCCTACCAAGCGGTGATGCAGCAGCTCCGGGCGGGGTACGCACTCTTCCACATGCCTTTTCCCGAGCCACACGGAAAGGGCCGGACCCTAGGCGAGCCGCAGCCCCCCCCAACGGGGCAGGGCACTCGGCCCGCTAGCCCCGCTAGCCCCGCTAGCCCCGCTAACCCCGAGCCTCCGGTCGTCCATGAGTCCGATCCTCCCGCACCGGATCCCGGCTCGGATGCTGGGCCGAGTTCGCAGGACGCGGCCATGGTGGGGGCCTACTTCCGGGTGGTCCCCGAGCGGCTGTCCAGGAAGCTCGCAGCGACCCCTGGGGCGGATCCGGGCCTGATGCCGGAGGCTGCCATGTTGGCCGAAGCCTCGGCATCAGGAAGCTTTGACAGCCCATCTTCCCAGCAGGCGCTGGAGCGGCTCGAGGCGGCCTACGAGGCCCTCGGGCTCGTGCTCCCGGCCCCGGTCGTCTCGCCGTGAGCGCCCAGGGAGGTTCGCGGGTGTGAGCTCCACACTGCTGCTGCTGCTCATCGTCTCGGTGTTGGTCGGGCTCGTGCTGGCACGCCTGTCGCGGCGTCCTTCCAAGCCCGCTGGATCGGTTCAGCCGGGGTGGGTGGACGTGGCGGTGGCCGCGCTGCTGGGCGTGGCGGGAGTGGCTTGGTCGCTGGTGCTCCACGGCCGCTCGAACCCCGGCTGGCTACCGGAGCAGCGCCTGGATGCCCCGGAGTTCCTCGCCCAGGCGCTGCACTTCGTGGATCCAGCGCTCGGTGGGGTCTCCATCCACCGTTTTCCGCTCTACCCCTGGATCAGTTCGGAGCTCGCCACCGTGCTGGAGCTGCCGGTGTCCTCCGCTGCGCTGGGGGTCGCGGTGGTGGCCATGGGGTTGTGGCCTGTCGCGGTCTTCTTGCTCTCGCGCAGCTTCGCGCCGACCCCCATCGCTGTGGTCGGCGCGCTGCTGGTGCCCGGAACGGTCATTGTTCGAGACTATCTCGGGCTGACCACGGACTACCCCTTGACCACACTGCTGGAGCTGGTGGCGCTGACGTTGACCGTCCGCGTGGTGTGGAGGAACTCGATCCTCGGGTGGTTGGGCCTGGGAGTCGCGCTGGCGCTGCTGCTGGCTTCCAGCATGTCGGCCTTGGGGTTCATCCTGCCGTGCTTGGGCTGTGCTCTGGCATCACTCGCGGTGAAGCTGGTCCAGAGAGACAACACGCGCGCCACCCTGGGTGGGGCGTCTCGCCTGGTGTCGATGCTGGTGCCGCTGATGATCGCGTGGGTCGTGGTGGGCATGGTCAAGCCCGAGCAGCGCACCCTCGAGGGGAAGCTCATCGACGTCGCGCGGGACTACTGTGGACTGTACGAGCACACGCTGGGGCTCGGCGACCAGGACCCCTGCGTGCTCCTGCCAGACGGTGCCTTGTGGTCCGAGGTGGACCATCGTTCCCGCGACCTCGGCTCCTGGCGCGTGGGCTACACCGGCGCGCTGTTACGCCTCACCCAGACCCTGGACCTGCTCGCACAGCCCCTCGAGTATCCCCTCGATGGCGACGAGATCGAGGCCTGGAAGGCTCGCTACGCCTGGCGGCACTTCCTGGACGACAGTGATCTCCCCCACGGGTCGTTCGCGGTGTTCCTCGTGCTGGGTGTGCTCTCGCCCTTGCTGGTCCGCCGGCGCGGTTGGCCTGAGCGCATCCTCTGTGTCGCCCTGCTGGTGGCGACCCTCTTCCAGCCGCTAGCCAGCGCCTACAAGATCGGGTATTCATCCCGCTACCTGATGCTCTCGCTGGCGCTCGTGCCGGGAGTCTTCACCCTGGGTGTGACCCTGCCCCTTCGCCTGCTGCTGCACGCCTCGTGGCGTTCGAACGCTCGGTGGTGGTGGGTGTTCCCAGCGGCGGTCCTGCTGGTACCCAACCCGTGGGATGAGTCAGGCCCACGCCGGCAGTGGGAGTTCGCTGCATCCCGTCGGCAGACCCTCGAGGGGGTCGCGGAGCGTCAGGTGATGGCGCTGCGAGGCGAGCTGGGTGCTGGGGACGTCGTGCTGGATGCCAGTCGGCTGACCATGGGGGGGGCGATGCTGAACGATCTCGTCCGCATCGAGCCACTGGACTCCGTGGGTCGGCTCAGGCCCGATGTCCTCGAGCGCCTGGACGACGGGCAGGTCGAGCGCTTCTTCGTCCTGCTACCCTGTGCCACCGGGGGGGCGGTGGGTGAGGGGCTGCCGGCGCGGGTGGAATCGTCTCGGGAGGGTGCGCCCTGGGTGGCGGAGCCCCACTCCGAGTGCGTGTGGGTGCTGACGCGGGAAGGATGACCCTCACCGTTCACGGCGGCGGCGGGTTCCTGTGAAGGTCAGGCTGCCCCTGAGGGCTCGTCGGTGCATGGTGGCGCGTGTGGGTGCCCACCGGGATGAGCTTGCGGGCGTCACCCAGCGCGTTTGGGTACAGGCGGGTTCCTGGCGAATGCCCGGCGTGCAGGTCCTCGAGGAGAGCTTCTCGGCAGTAGCCCATGTCGTCCTCCTGTACGTTCGGGAGCGTGGGATCCTCGAGGAAGCGAGGCGAGTGGATGGAGAGCGAGATCGCATCCACATTGGATGGGAGAGGCTGGCGCCAGGCGGCGTCCGGTGCCAGGAAGGTCTTGGGTACCCCCAGCATCAGGGGGATCAGAACGAGGGCAGTGAGCAATGGAGCCAGCAGTGTCCAGCGGGTGGTGGGTGGCTCGGATGGGGTTCGGAAGGCCATGATCGCCCAAGCGGTCCCGATGAGCATGGGGATGGGCATCAGGGGCGTGATCAGCACATGGGCCAGGATCTGTGAGGATGCCGCCAAGCGCAGGGATGACGAGAATGGAGCCAGCACGAGCAGCAGCCCCAACAGCAGCAGTGGCCTCTTGCGGAGCGCCAGGCCGATGACCAGCAGGGCCATGAACGCTGGGGGTAGCCAAGGGTAGACGTGGGCCCTGCGCGAGGTCGGGAGCTGCCACCGATCTGGTGACTCGGCCTTGCTCAGGTCCCTGGACATGACGCCCAAGGCGACCAGGGTCCGCGGCAGGCCCAGGGGCGAGCTGTGGCCCCAGCAGTAGCCCCCGTACCTGCGGCCGTTGCGAGCATCGACGGCGTAGTCTCGCAGGGAGCCCACCAGGTGACTGTCATCACGCTTTCTCTGGCCGAAAAACCGGTTCTCCGGAACGCCTGTGCTGTCTGTCACGAAGCATGCGAAGCGGTCCTCGAGGAAGGGGCTCATGACCATCATCTGGGACGACAGGCCGTAGCTGACTGCGATGGGGGCGAACAGGACGACGAGCCTGACGGGGATCTTCCGGAGAGGAGCGCGCAACGCGACGAGGCCAGTGACCGCCAGGGCCGCCAGGCCGAAGCTCAGGCCGGTGTGGTCGGCCATCAGGGCCAGCCCTATGCCGACCCCCGCTGCGCCCAGCCCCCAGAGGTTCGGGAAGCGCAGCGCGGCTGTGGCGGTCACGGCGCACAGCAGCATCATGAGCCCCTGCTCAGGGTAGAAGTCGAGCTGTCGGGTCATCGCGGCCAGCGGATGGATGGCGCACAGGATGCACGCCGCGGCCACTCCCGCGGAGCGGCTGTGGAGGATGCGACCCCAGCAGTACAGGGCCACGCCGGTGGCCATCGTGGTGAGCAGCGAGGCGACCGCCAGGCCCTCGATGACCCCCAGCACCGCGGCGAGGGCTGCGGGCAGAAGCGAGGAGCCGGGCTGCTTGGTGATGCCGCCAGGGTCGAGCTGTCGCAGCGAGCCGATGGTGTCGCAGATGCCGGAGAAGTCGTGGGTGGTCAGGACGGTTCCCAGCGCGTGGGGAGAGGTCCACACCGCGCTGACGACGCCGGCGACGACGCCCGCGCCCAGTGCCATCGAGATGTCGATGGCGGTGTTCCAGGGGGCGTCGCGATCCGAAGGGACGGGCAGCCACCGCAACAGGAGCGGCAACACCACCAGGGGTAGGGCCCATAGGACGAGCCATGAGTCTGTCGGCCAGGCCATGCGTCTTCTTCTGCGAAGGCAGGCTCTGGTAACACCCTGGTGAACAGCCCAGGATACCTTGGGGGCCATGCGTGTCCTGCTGATCCAGCCTCGCTTCACCCTGGAGCACGACATCCCGCTCGTGGTCCAGCCCCCCCTTGGGCTGTGCTACCTGGCCGCGGTCGCGCGGGAGGCGGGCCATGAGCCGACGGTCCTGGACTGTCTCGCGGCGGGGTGGGATCGCGTGCGTCGGCAGGGATCGCGCGCCACCTACGGCATCGATGACGATGAGGCCGTGGGCAGGGCCACGAGGCTGCGCCCGGCGGTCATCGGCATCTCGGTGCCCTTCACCATCCAGTACCCGAACGCTCGCTCCCTCTGCCAGCGGCTGCGCGCGGCGCTGCCGGACGCCACCATCGTGATGGGCGGGATGCACGCGACGGTGGACCCGGCGGGTGTGCTCGCGTGCGACGCGGTGGACTATGTGGTCCGAGGTGAGGCGGAGCACAGCTTCACCTCGCTGCTGGGGCTCATCGAGCGTGGCGAGGACGTCACGGCGGTGGACGGTCTGTGCTACCGCGACCCCCGGGGCGTACCCGTGATCCGCGGGAAGGAACGATTCATCGAGGATCTGGATGCGCTGCCGTTCCCCGCGTGGGATCTGCTGGATCTTCCACGCTACTGGCGGGCTGGGTTGGTGCATGGCTTCAACCTCCGCGGGCGGCGAAGCCTGCCCCTGGTTTCCAGTCGAGGCTGCCCAGCGCTGTGCTCGTTCTGCACGATCCACAGTGCCTGGGGTCGTCGCTTCCGTGCCCGTAGCCCCGCGGACATCCTGGAGGAGATCGACCTGCTCGAGCGACGCTTCGGCGTGGACCATCTGCAGTTCGAAGACGACAACCTGACCTACGATATGCCCAGAGCCAAGGAGTTGTTTCGGGGTATGGCCTGTCGCGAAAAGGCCATCCCCTGGAACACTCCCAATGGGGTCGCGCTGTGGCGCATGGACCGGGAGTGTCTGGACCTGATGTCGGCGGCGGGCTGCTACTACGTGAGCTTTGGCCTCGAGTCGGCCAGCCAGCGTGTGCTCACCGACTTGATCCGAAAGCCCCTCGATCTGTCCAGGGTGCTCCCGCTGATCCCCTACGCGCGAGGGCTGGGCATGAAGGTGTGCCTGTTCTTCGTGGTGGGCACCCCCGGCGAGCGCCAGGACGAGCTGCAGGCCTCCTTCGACCTGCCCTACCGGGTGGCGGTGGACTGGGTCGAGTACTCCGTGGCTACGCCCTACCGTGGAACAGCGCTGCTCGACGAGGTGCTGGACGCCGGCCAGCTCCGCGAGGACAGGGCGGCCCTTCCTTACGCCCGGCGGGCCTCCATCGACACGCCGGAGTTCACCGCCGAGTGGCTCGAGGACATGATCCGCGCGGAGAATCGACGCTACATCCGCTACCTGCTTCGCCGTCGCCCCCGCACCTTCTTCTCCCAAGGCTGGCAGGTGGTGCGCGTCAACCCGCGCTTCGTGTTCACCTACCTCCGTCGCCTGTTCTTGGGGTCCTGATGGGCGTCCGCCGCCGTTAGCTGCCGCCCCTGGCCATCCATCGCAGGAAGCGCCCGGCCTGGAAGAGCTGGCGTGGGCGATGCAGCAGCTCCGGAACCTGCCGGGCCATGAAGGTCGGCCTCAAGTAGAAGCCCCTGTAGACCCTCCGGACCGCGCGGTCGATCTCGGTCGCCGGCAGCCCCGGGCGGTCGAGGATGCAGGGACCGCCGAGGTCGAACTGTTCCCAGCGGGTGGCGTGGACCCAGCCGCGCTCGCGGGCTTGGTCCCCCAGGGGGGTCCCCGGGTAGGGCACCATGGGGTAGGCCTGGAGGTAGTCGAGGCCCAGGGTGGGCGCATAGCGGATGGTCTGCTCCAGGCTCTCGCGGGTCTCGCCGGGCACGCCCAGCACGAAGTGCCCCATGGTTCGTATGCCCGCGTCCCGGCACAGCACGATGCCATGCCGGATGTCTTCGAGGCGCTCTCCCTTGCCGGCCGCGTCCAGCACGGCCTGGCTGCCCGACTCGACCCCCAACCCCAGCAGCTCGCATCCCGCCGCGCGCATCGCCTGCAGGACCTCCCGGTCGAGCTTGTCAGCCCGCGTGGTGGCGGACCAGCCGATCTTCAGCCCGGCGCTGCGGATGCCCTCGCAGAGCTCCAGGACGAAGGCCCGGTCCAGCGTGATGGCCTCTTCCCAGAAGAGGAAGTCCGAGAGCCCGTGTTCCTGCTGGCAGCGGCGGAGGTCCTCGAGGATGTAGGCCACCGAGTGCCGTCGGTAGCTGCGGCCGTGGTAGATGGTCGCGATGCAGAAACCGCAGGGGAAGGTGCAGCCGCGCGCTGTGTTGACGAGCGCGTAGGGGCGGCCGTTGTGCGGCAGACGGTACCGCTTGGTCTCAAGCAGGCCTCTGGCCGGGAGGGGCAGGGAGTCCAGGTCGGCGACGAGCACCGGCTCCGGGCCTGGCTGGATCTCCCCGTCGTCGTCCCGGGTCATCACACCGGGAAGGTCCCGGGGCGGGTCCCCCCGCAACAGGGACTCGAGGATGGCGTCGAATGCCAGCTCGGGCTCGCCGTGGATGCCGAGCTCGACCGACGGGAAGAGCTCCATGGCCTCGACCCCGAGCAGGGTGAACAGGCCTCCGAAGCCGATGAGCCTGACCTCGGGGTGGGCCCTCGCCACCCGCTCCGCCAGGCTGGCGTCCGAAGGCAGGGTCGGGAAGGCCGGGGCGAAGACCATGACATCGGGCTGGAGCCCATCGATGACGCGCAGCAGCGCCGGGCCGTCCGCTCCGGGCTCGACATTCCCATCCCAGACGGAGACCTCGGCCCCATGCCTGGCCGCGATCGCTGCCAGCAGGCAGAGCGAGAGCGGAGGCCAGGCCGTGGCCCAGGAGTCGGCGCGCTGCATACAGCGCCCTTCTCGGATGATCTGGGCGCCGTCCACGGGTGGGGGGTTGAAGAGGAGGATGCGCACGGGGTGCTCCGTGGGTTCCCCCCAGCTTCACCCGGGGTGTGTGATTTCGCCAACGGCGTTATTCGGTGGCCGTCCCGTCCTGCACGATCATCTCGCACGAGCGCCCATGACAGACCCGGCCGAGCACCTCGCGACCTTGGACTCGGCGGTGACGCGGCGCCTGCATGACCTCACCGAGCGACTCGCCCAGCTGGACTCCGTCGCCATCGCCCGCATCGCCATGGTGCTGCACCGTGCTCGCCAGAGGGACGCCACGGTGTGGATCATGGGCAACGGCGGGAGCGCGGCGTCCTCGCTGCACATCACCTGTGATCTCGGCGGCGTCGGTGTCGGAGGCGCCCCAGCCCCGCTGCGTTGCCACAGCCTGAACGCGGACGTCGCCCGGCTCACCGCCTTGGCCAACGACCACGGCTATCCCGAGATCTACGCGCGCCAGCTCCAGGCGCTCGCCCGGCCCGGGGACGTGGTGGTGGGGATCTCGGCCTCGGGCAACTCGCCCAACTGCCTACTCGGCATGGCCCGTGCGCGGGAGCTGGGCCTGATCACCGTCGGCCTGCTGGGCTTCGACGGGGGCGAGCTGCTGTCGTTGTGCGATCATCACGTCCTGGTCGGCTCCTTCGACTTTGGCCTGGTCGAGGATGTGCATCTGGTCCTCGGGCACACGCTGTCGGCTTGTCTGGGGATCGCCGCGGACTTCGAGACCTAGGCCGGGTGGTATGCAAGACGGCCTGACCATCTCTCTGGTCATCCCCACCCACAACGAAGAGGTGGGCCTGCGCGCGGTGCTCGATACCCTTCCAGGTGTCGTGGATGAGCTCGTCGTGGTCGATTGGCAGAGCCAGGACGGCACCCTCGAGCTCGCTCGCCGGGCTGGTGCGACGGTGATCGTCGAACCTCGACGGGGCTACGGGCGCGCCTACCTGACCGGGGTCCCGCAGGCCCAGGGCGACATCGTGGTGACCATGGATGCCGACGGCACCTACCCGACCCAGGGGATCCCTCGCCTGGTCCGAGCGCTGCTGGACCGGGATCTCGCCTTCATCAGCGGCTCCCGCTTTCCCTTGCAGGATCCCCTGTCCATGGCCAGGACCAACAAGCTGGGGAATCGCCTGCTCACCCGCGCGGCCAACCGCATGTTCGGGCTGCAGCTGCAGGATCTTCTGTCCGGGATGTGGGTGTTTCGCAGGGGCGTGTGGGAGGAACTGGGGCCCGAGAGCCCCAGCTGGAACCTGAGCCAGGAGATCAAGCTGCGCGCAGCCTTGGCGCTCGGCGAGCGCTTCGCCGAGCTCCCCATCCCCTACGCCTCGCGCCTGGGCGACAGCAAGCTCTCGGCGTTGCCTGTGGGGGTACAGAACCTGGTGCACCTGCTGGAGCTGCGCCGGGAGTTGGTGTCGCCTCTGGCCTCGGGAGGCTAGAGCCTCCCTGTCGCAGGAGCAGGCATGAGTACCGATGAGCGTCGACAGAACGTGCTGGTGACCGGCGGCGCGGGCTTCATCGGCTCCCATCTCTGCGCTCGACTCGTCGCCATGGGCCATCGCGTCGTCGCCGTGGACGACCTGTCTCGGGGGCGGGCGTCGAACCTCGAGGGCACGCTGGATGACCCCCGCTTCGAGTTGGTGTGCATCGACATGCGCCAGCGTGAGGCCATGGGTGCGATCCTGTCGCGCTGTAGCGTCGGGACGATAATTCACCTCGCGGCCAACTCGGACATTCGCAGCAGCACCTCGGATCCGCGGCCCGATCTCGAGCGCACCCTCGAGACCACGCTGGCGGCCCTCGAGCTCGCGGTCGCTGGTGGTGTCCCGGAGCTCGTCTTCGCCAGCTCGTCAGCGGTCTTCGGACCCCTGCCCGCAGGTTCGGCCATCGAAGAGTTCCATGGCCCCTGCGCCCCGATCTCCTTCTACGGGGCGGCCAAGCTGGCCGGTGAGGGCTTCGTGTCCGCCTATGCCCACCAGCACGGGCTGAAGGCCTGGGTGGCACGCTTCCCCAACATCGTCGGTGGGCGGGCCACCCACGGGATCCTGTTCGACCTGCTGGCCAAGCTCGAGCAGCGTCCTGGCTTCCTCGAGGTGCTGGGCGATGGTACCCAGTGCAAGCCCTACCTGCTCGTGGACGATCTGTTGGACGCCCTGCTCTTCGCCTGGAGGGAGCTCCCCGGTCCCCACGAGCTGTTCCACGTCCCAGCTCGCGGGAGCACGAGCGTGGCCCGCATCGCCGAGCTGCTGGTCCAGGCTCACACACCTGGGACCGAGATCCGGTTCTCGGGAGGAAGCGCCGGTTGGAGAGGGGATGTTCCTCACTACGCCTATGGGCCCGGTCGGCTGGCGGAGCTGGGGTGGGCTCCGCGCTGGAGCTCGGATCAGGCCATCGCCGAAGCGATCCGGCGCTTGCTGCTGGAGCTGCGCCCGTGAACGCCATCATCGTCGCCGGTGGGCGCGGCCTTCGCATGGGCGGGCTCGGGGAGCGGGTGCCCAAGCCCATGCTGCCCATCGACGGGCGTCCCTTGCTGGCACGGCAGCTGGATCTGCTGGCTGGCCAGGGCTTCGAGCATGTCACTATCTGCGCTGGGCATCGGGCCGAGGCTCTTGGTCGCAGCCTCGAACCCTTGGTTCCTGGGGGTCTCACGCTGCGTATGGCGGTCGACCCCGAGCCGCGGGGGAGCGGTGGTTGTCTGCACAACGCAGCTCCCCACCGCGCCGGCCCCACGTTGGTGATCTTCGGGGACGTGCTGCTGGACATGGAGCTCGAGCCGCTGCTGCGCTTCCACCAGCACCACGCCGCTGCGGCCACCGCTGTGGTGCACCCCAACCGTCATCCCCACGACAGCGATCTGGTCGAGCAGGACCCCGATGGCAGGATCCTCGCTATCCATCGAAAGCCCCATCCTCCGGGGCTGCTGGTGCGCAACATGGCCGTGGCCGGCGCGTTCGTCCTGGCGCAGCAGGCCCTGCAGGCGGTCCCCGCCGCGGGACCGCTGGATCTCGTACACGATCTCTTGGCGGGCATGGTGGCCCGCGGTGAGCGCGTGTTCGGCTACCGCTCGACGGAGTACCTCAAGGACATGGGCACCCCCCGGCGCTATCGGCAGGTCCAGGCCGACTGGGCCGCTGGGCGCGTCCACGCCATGCGTCGCAGCAACCCCAGGCCCGCGGCGTTCCTCGATCGGGATGGAACCATCAACCGCCACGTCGGCCACCTGGCTCGGCACCAGGACATGGAGCTGCTGCCGGGCGTGGGGCCCGCCATCCGGATCCTGAACGAGCGCGGGATTCTCGCGGTGGTCACCACCAACCAACCCGTCCTGGCGCGTGGTGAGGCCGACCCCGATCAGCTCGATGCCATCCACGCACGCATGGAGCTGCTCCTGGGTCGCGAGGGGGCGTTTCTGGACGGAGTCTACCACTGCCCCCACCACCCCGACACGGGCTTCACCGGAGAGGTGGTCGCCCTCAAGGGCCCCTGCGCTTGTCGCAAACCTCTGGCGGGTCTGATCCATCAGGCGACCGCGCAGCTCCCCATCGACCTCACCCGGAGCGCGGTGTTTGGAGACAGCTTTCGCGATCTGGGCATGGCCCGGGCTGCGGGGCTTCCCTGCTGCCTCGTGTCGCCGGGGACGGGGGTTCCCGCCGCCGATCCCGTGCGAAGGTTTCGCGATCTCGAGCACGCCGTAGGCTGGTGGATCCTGGACCCTGGAGGACGCAGCACGTGATCATCTCGCGGACACCGCTGCGCGTCAGCCTCGTGGGAGGTGGGAGCGACCTGCCGGCTTGGTACGAGCGTCATGGCGGGGCGGTGGTGTCGATGGCCATCCAGCAGTTCGTCACCATCATCGTCAAGCGCCTGGCTCCCTTCCACGACCACCGCTTCAGGGTGTCCTACTCCAAGACGGAGCTGGCCTCCAGCGTCGCCGAGATCGCCCACCCGCTGGTTCGGGAGGCCCTGTCCCTGCTCGACATCGACGAACCCCTCGAGATCGTGTCCATCTCCGATGTGCCAGCGGGGACCGGCCTGGGCTCGTCCTCCGCCTTCACGGTGGGGCTGCTGCATGCGCTCCACGCCCTACGGGGTGAGCAGCCCTCGTGGCGTCAGCTCGCCGACGAGGCCTGTGAGATCGAGATCGAGCGCCTGTCGGAGCCCATCGGCAAGCAGGATCAGTACATCGCGGCGGCGGGGGGGCTCGAACACATCGTCTTCCGTCCAGACGGTGGGGTGGACGTGCAGCCGGTGCGCTGCTCGGCCACCCGGCTCGCGGCGCTCGAGGCGCGGCTCGTGGCGGTGCACACGGGGGGCGCCAGGCGAGCGGGTGACATCCTAAGGGAGATCGAGCCCAGCAATACGGGTACCACCCGCGCGCTGCGTGAGCTGGCGGCGCTGTGCGAGCCGATGCGCGCTATCCTCGAGGCGGACGGAGGCGGGGAGCCGTCGGCGGGGCTCGAAGGTGTCGGCGAGCTCTTGGACCTCGCTTGGAGCTCCAAGCGGACCCTGGCGGGCAGCGTGAGCAGCCCTCGGATCGATGAACTGTACCGCACGGCCCGGCAGGCCGGAGCGACGGGGGGCAAGCTCCTCGGCGCCGGTGGCTCCGGGTTTCTGCTGCTGTACGTGGAGCCACAGGTCCGCGCGGCGGTGCTCCAGGCCCTGAACCGACACCTGACCCTCCCCGTGCGGGTCGCACATCAGGGCAGCCGCATCGTCTACTCGGAGCTTCCTGGCTAACGACGGAGCGAGAGGTGCTCCGCTGTCTGTCGGAAGACCGGGCGGGGGTCGTCAGCGAAGCGTTCGTACCAGTTCTTGGGCCGCTGGGGCAGGGTGATGCCCGCGTAGAGCACCAGGATGCCCAGGTCCTCTTCCACTGTGGGCGCGAGGTAACGCCTGGACCCGGGAGCCACGTAGTGGGTGGTGGGCGGGCCATTGGGTGGGGCGTGAAGCGGCAGGGGAGGGCCCAGCTGTCCAGCCTCGAAGGCCTTGGTCGTCCCCGTCAGCGCTGGCCGCTGGCCGCTCCACGTCTGTTCCACCGCCTCGATGAGGCCGTATGGCTTGGAGATGTCGGCTTGGAGCAGCAGGCGCACCGCCTCGAGCACGAAGGCCGTGCGGGCCGGTACCAGGGCGTCGTCCTGGGCGCTCTGGGCGTGGGTCGGGTCCGCTACTCCGCTTCCGAGGTAGAAGTCGAGCCACAGCCGGTGGGCGAAGCACTCGCTGGCGAGCTCGCTCATGTCATCGTCGAAGCCGTGCTCGCGAAGGCGCGCGTCGATGGCCTGCAGCCGCTCGCTCACGGCGTCTGCTACACCGCTTGGGGTCGCGAGCATGTCCGCGTCGGGCTCGAAGGGGTAGTGGGTACACACGTATCCTACGCACTGGCCCCGATAGCGCCCAGCGCCGCCGCAGGACCCCACCGCGGCCAGTGGGTCCCGCGAGGCTACGAGTTCTTCGGCCACCGTGAAGTAGCACTGATCGCGCCACATGCCCTCGGGGATGATCTCGCAGGCCCTGGCGGCCATCTCCGGGTCTGCCGCCGCGCCAGCCCGGCTTGCCACGTCGATGCGGCAGAGCGTCGCCATGTCGTCGAAGGCGATCTTCCCGCAGGCTTCGAGGGCCGCGGGAGCCGCCGAACCCGCCTGCTCCACCGCTTGTCCTGCCAAACCCGCGTTGCTTTCGCAGCCCATCGTTGCCAGGAGTAGCGCGGTCGACAGCTTCGAGGTGTGCCTGTTCACGGCGTGCCTGCGGGTTGGCGGTACAGGTGGGGACGGGAGAGCACTTGCTCGCACTTGTGCCGTGCGCCTTCGGTTTCTACTTCGGGACAGAGGCGCTGACCCCGCTCAGGCTTCTCCATGGCCAGCCTGAGGCGGAGCAGATCACGTCGGTCGGGCGAGTCGATCTGCTGGATGAGCGCCAGGTAGCTCGCCCGATCCTGGTCGTAGACAGCGGATGCTTCCTGCAGCAGCCGGTCTTCTCGCTTCTGCTCTCTGGTGGCTGGATCATCCACTGGACAGCCGGTCGTGGTGAGTAGCCACAGCGGGATACCAACCATCCATCGGCGTGCGTAGTTCATGAACGCTCGTCCGTTGCGGGGGGCTTGTGGTTCCTGCGGCGGACCACCCGTCGCTTCGACGACCCGAGCCTAGCGCGACCTGTCCTGGCCGACAAGAGTGTGCGCCCGTGTCTTCGCTGCCCTTGTAGGCGCTTGATGACGAGGTGCACCGCGCGCTCGGTGGGTGATAGACTTCGGGGGTTCCCCACGTGAGGACAAGCTCATGCCCGTCAGCCTTCCCGCCATCCTCGTCCTGCTTCTCATCTCCTGTGGGAATCCGGATGAGGTCTACTTCTTGCCTGGTGAAGATGGCCCTTCGGGCGGCGGTGGTCCCCAGCCAGGCGCGTCTGGTGGTGCCGCCGGGCCCGGTGCGGGCAATGCTGTCGCGAGCCCTCCGCTCACGGGTAGCCTGACCTGTGGCAGCGCCACGGCCAGCTCGGCCCCCGATGCGGATGACACCGTGAAGATCACGGGAAGCCTCGACTACGAGGGTGACACCGGAGCGAGGATTCTACTCGAGGTCATCCACTCCAAGGACGGTGAGGTCAGAACCGCTGCCAACCTGATCTGCCGTGACCTCGGGCCCCTCGAGGTCGAGCTGCCCTCCAGCCTGGGTACGGTACGCTTGGTGGCGGTCATCGATGTCGATGGCTCGGGTCCTTCCGAGGGTGACCCCATGGGCATGTCCGAGGATCTCGATCTTGGGGCTGGCGAGCCCCTCGAGGGTGTGGCCATCTCCATCGTGGCCGATGCGGATCTCGGTGACTACGCGCCCTACAACATCAGCCTACCCCCTATGGATGTTTCCGCGGTCGAGTCTCCGCCCGAGGCTCACACCGGCCCCGATGGCGGGATGACCCCCCCTCCGGATGCTCTGGCTCCTGGCCCCATCGACGGCTCGCCTCCCCCGCAGCTTGGCGGGCAAGGCGCGCCTCCGCCGCAGCCCGGCGAGCCAGCTGACCAAGCTCCCGCCCCCAGCGAGGAAGTGGGTGGGGGGCTCTGAGCCCCATCCCGCGCACTCCGTAGGCGCGATCGACCTTCCGGGGCTGCTGCAGGCCGCGGCGGTGAATCTCGCGCTGGCCCTCGTTGCGTGCGCCGGTGCCCTGCGAGGGTTGGGTGGGCGCGTCGTGGGAGCGGACGACACCGAGACCTGGCCCTTCCTGTGGGGTCACTTCGCGGTGATGGACTCCGTCTTCTCCAAGCATCGGCTTCCGGTAGAGCTCGAGCTGCTGGACTACCCCGAGGGTGGGTTCCTCTTCGTGAAGGATGCCTTCATGGCCATCCTCTTGGCGCCGGTGCAGCGGATCGCAGGGCTTCCGATCGCCTTCACGGTCGAGCAGCTCTGCCTGTTCGTGCTCGCGGGTACGGGGTTGTTCCTGTTGGCCAGGGAGCTCGGGATCGCACGACTGCCCGCGTTGGTGGCTGGTGTGGTGTTCGCTTTCCATCCGCATATGCTCGGCGAAGCCTACAACGGCAACGTGGAGGCCATGGCTACCGGCTGGATGCCGCTGTGGCTCTGGGCGATGGTCAGGGTGATTCGTCACCCCAGCCTGGCCCGGGGCGCGGGGGCGGCAGGCTTGCTCTTCTTGCTGCTGTTCAACAACCAGTACTTCGGGCTGGCCATGGCCTTGGTCTCGGCCCCCCTCGCGGTGGTGGCCCTCTGGGGGCGAGACGGCCCGTCGGGTTGGGTGCGTCGTGTGCTCGTGTTGGGCGCCGTGGTCCTGGCCGGGGCGGCGGCCTTCGCTCCCGTTGGCTACCTGGCCCTGCACGGCTTTGGCGGCACGGGGCAGCTGAACCAGCTCGACGTCCGCATCCCTCTCGAGCCGCCCTACCTCATGGACGTGGTCCACCTGGTGCGTCCCTTCGCGGACCTGGCAGGGGGCTCGGGGCGCGCAACGGTCTTCCAGGATCTCGTCTACCCTGGCTTCCTGCTGTTCACCTTGGGCATGCTCTCCCTCTTCGTCACCAGGGCGGGGCGCTGGCGATGGTGCTGGGCGCCCCTCGGGCTTGCCTTCACGGTCTTCAGCCTCGGGCCGGCGTTGTCGGTGGATGGTCACCTGGTCGGCGGGCCCGATGATGTCGTCTACCTTCCCTGGGCCTATCTCAACCGGGTCCTGCCCTTCCTGCGCTTCATCACGCTCCCCCACCGGCTGGCCAGCGTCGGGGCGCTGTTCCTCGGGCTCGGGCTCGCCTGGACATTGCAGGGCTTGCACCGTTCCCGACGCCCAGGGCTGCGCTGGCTCGCGCCTGTGCTGGGAGTGGCTTGCCTCATCGAGGGCATCGCCTACCCGGGCTACGCCTTCCCCCTGACCACCACGGCGACCCCGCAGGCCAGCCATGCCGTGCTGTTGGGTCGGCTGGACGCCCCAGGGGCGGTGCTCAACCTGCCCATCTTCCAGCATGGCAACGAGCGTCGCGTCTACCTCTGGTACCAGACCTTGCATCGTCGGCCGGTGGACATGTCTCTGAGGCTCGATACCGCCCCGACCATCGCCGAGCGGGTGCCGCTGGTGAGCCGGCTGCTCGAGCTCCAGCGCGCGGGCAAGGCGAATGAGGTCTACACGGATGGTCTTTCGGGAGCGCTGGAGCTGGGAAGTGAGGCATTGCGTGAGCAAGGCTACGGCTTCGTGGTGCTCCACGCCGAGCAGCTGTGCGATGGCGAGATGCCGTCGCTCGGGGCGTGGCTCACCGTGCTCGAGCCGGCGCTGGGCCCCGGTCTCATCCTGGCCGATCGCACCATGGTATGGGGGCTCGAACCGTCCACATCTACGAACCTCGAGCAACAGGCCCGGGGCGTTCTGCCTGCGGTCGAGGTCCTGGGTTCGGGGGACGCGGCCGGCTTGGACAGCCTGCGCTGCTGGCGCCGCGATCCCAGCCCACAGGGCGGACCTTGATCCCGGGGTTTTAAAGGGGCACACTGGACGGAATGTCCCGGTCCCCGAGCCTTCAGTGCCCTCCCTGCCGTCCCTGCTGATCGTCGCTTTCGCGCTCGTGGCGTGTGGCCCCGGTTCCGAGGATCGCGGCCGAACCGTCCCAGCCGAGGTCTCGGTCGAGGTCTCGGCCGAGCTGATCGACGAGCTCGAGCCTTGGGCCAGCTCGGATCCCCGCTTCGATGTGGGGCGGCTCGACGCGACCCGTCTGGCCCGACTTCGGGAGCAGGTGGTCGAAGTCCTCACCCTCGATCCGTCGAATGTCCCAGCGCTGATTGTGCAGGCTCGACTCACCGCCCAGGGGGATGGTGCGCCCTTGGTGGCCTTCCCCGGGGCTGCGCCCCACGATGCCGTGGTGTGGTTCGAGGCGGCGCTCGCCGAGGATCCGACCAATGTCCACGCCCATGTCATGCTCATCGATCTCCTGCAGAGGTCGATGCAGCGGCAGCAGGCCGTGCAGGCCAGCCGGCGCTTCCTGGCGTCCTGCCCCGACAGTGTGGACGCCAGGTTCGGGCTCGGGCTCTCTCTCTTGGGCACCGGACAGCGGGACGAGGCCGAGGAGGTCCTCCTGGAGCTGCTCCGCGTCGCCACGCCGGAACAGCTGGAGAAGTCGGGTCAACAGACTGCGGAGGCGCTCTCCCACCTGTACTTTCAGCAGGGCGAATCGCAGAGGGCGGAGGAGATCTTGCTGACGACCACCAGGCTGGTGCGTTCGCAGACCCAGCTGGGCGGAGAGCGGATGCAGCCGGCCTGCGCCTTCACCGCCCTGGGCCGCTTGTACAAGAGTCAGCAGCGCGGCGCGGAGGCCCTCGAGGCCTACGAGGCCGCGGTGGCGCTGGAGCCGTCCAACCGCATCACCCTCGTGTCCCTGTTGTCTCTGTGCCTGGACCTTGGCGATCTCGCCTGCGCTGAGCGGGTCCTGGAACGTGTTCCCCCCGACTCATCGCGCCACCTGGTCGAGGACCAGCAGGCACGCCTCGAGGCCCTACGTCGAGCGCCGAGCGACCCCGTTGGCTTTGCAGAGGACTCATCGTCGAGGGCTCTTCGTCGTGTCCTCGCGGCTATGCAGCTGCACGACTTCCAGGGTGCCCGCTCCGAGATGGAGGGGATCTCCACCGAGGCAGAGCCGCGGCTGTTGGTGCTGGCGGGCTTCCTGGCTCTGCTCGAGGGGCACAATGATGTCGCGGAGGCGAACCTTCGTCAGGCCGCCACTCATCCTGCCACGGCCCTCGGTAGCGAGCTGGGGCTGGCACACCTGGCCATCGCCCAGAGACGCGAGCTGGACGCCCGCGCTTCCATCCTGGCTGTGTCCGATGGGCTCGAGGCCGCCGGTGTATCCGACGACCACCTCGAGCAGGGCTATCAGCGCTTCCTGTCCAGGATGGCCAACCTCGGCCTGGCTTGGACCCATGCCAACCGCGGCGAACACGAGACCGCCGTCGGGTACTACGACCGCAACCTCGCGGTGAACCCTCTGGAGATCTTCGCCCTGATCGGCCGTGGGAGCTCCCTCAACGGGCTGGGGCGTCACGACGAAGCCGCCCATGCCCTCGACACCGTGCTGGCGCTGGACGCCGACAATCCCTATGCGCTGGCCGAGATGGGGCTGGTGGCGTTCAACCGGCACGACGACGCGGCAGCGGAGGACTACTTCCAGCGTTCCTTGGCGAACGCCCCCGAAGGCTACACCTGTCCCCACGAGGGCCTGGGGCTGGTCTACCTGCGCCAGGGGTTACGGGAACAGGCTCGGGAGAGCCTGGCGACGGCCATCGAGGTCGACCCGGACATCGAGTACCTCAAGTACAACGGGCTGGCGCGCATCCACATGGACGAAGGGCGGCTGGACGAGGCCGAGGCCTTGCTGCGAAAGTCCACCTCGAACTACCCCTACGACGGCACGGCCCGGGACATGCTCGCAGAGCTGCAGGCGCTGCGGGAGGCTTCGCCACCCTGATGGGGATCGAGATCGGCTACCCTTCCCCATCCGAAGCCCGCATCCTTCGCCCCCCCCCCTCGCCGAGAGCTGCATGGTCCCCCGCCCTGGCTTCCTGGGTTCATCCCGCAAGTACCTGGACTATCTGCGCCAGAGCGGTGCCACAGGGCGCCCGAGCTACCTGATCCTGTTCGTCACCTCCGCCTGTGGCGGCAGCTGCCCCCACTGCTTCGTGGGGTCGAGGCTCGGCGGAACCAACGATCTGAGCTTCGATGAGCTGGCCCGCGTCTCGGCCACAGCGGGGTCGCTGGGCGCCTTGCTCATCTCCGGCGGCGAGCCCTTTTCGAGGTCCGATCTCGCCGAGATCGTCTCGATGTTCGTGGAGAACAACGGGGTTCGGGTGTGCGCGATCCCCACCAGTGGTCAGGACCCGGACGCCGTTGCGGGCATCACCGCCCGTTTGGTGCGCGCCCATCCCGAGCTGCACCTGTCCGTGGCACCGTCCATCGACGCCCTTGAGCCGTTGAATGATCGCCTGCGGTACCCGGGGAGCTATCGGGGAGCGCGGGAGGCCATCGATCGCTTGCTCGCGCTCCGTGCCAAAGCGCCGCAGCTCGAGGTCGTCGTCCACACGGTGCTGTCCCGTCACAACATCCACCAGCTGGATGCCTTGATGGAAGAGGTCGCTGGCTGGGGTGTGGACAGCCACAGTGTCGAGCTGATCCGCGATCCCCGCTCCCTTCCTCCGCTCCCCGCGCTGCGGGAGGCCCACCGGCGAGTCCTGGCCAATCGCGCTCGCTACCTGGGCTCACCCCTCGAGCGCGTCGGGATTCTCGGCAGCCTCGCCCTCGCCCAGCGCATCAAAGAGCGCTCCATCGCGGGGCGGCCGTTCCGCTGTGTGGCGGGTCGCCGGGTGGTGGTGCTCGACGCCGACGGAGCCCTGCGGCCTTGCGAGCCGCTCCCGCCGGTGGGGAACGTCCGCGACTTCGACTGCGACCTGGCTCGCGCCTATGACAGCCTTGGGCCGCGGGCTCCGTCCAGCTGCGAGGCGTGCACCCACGTCTGCTTCATCAACGCCAGCATCGCGTCGCAGCCTGTGCGCTGGCTCGAGCTCCCCTTCGCCTACCTGCGTCACAGGCTCGAGGAGGTCCTGCGCGATGATTAGCGTCCTCATTCCCACACGGCTGCGCAACGAGATCCTCGAGCGGGTGCTCGAGGGGTACGCGTGCCAGACCGCCGCTCCGGAGTCCTTCGAGCTGGTGGTGGTGGAGGATGGCCCCAGCGGCAGCGCTCGCCAGATCGCCCTCCGTGCAGGTGCCCGCTACATCGATGGGCCCCACGCGCCCGGACCGGCGGGAGCGAGGAACATGGGGATCGAGGCAGCGGCGGGCGAGATCATCCTGATGACCGGTGACGACATGGTGCCATCGCCCGAGCTGGTGCAGCGGCACCTCGAGGCGCACCGGGCGACACCCGGCGGGGCGATCCTCGGCCACGTGCGGTGGCACCCCGACTGCGAGGTCACGCCCTTCATGCGGCACGTCTCGGAGCGCGGGGGGCAGTTCTCGTTCCATCGCATCGCCGACCCGGAGCGCTGCAGCTACCGGTTCTTCTACACCTCCAACATCTCGCTTCCCACCCGCTGGCTGCTACGCGAGCGCTTCGACACCGACTTCGCCACCGCCACCACCGAGGACGTCGAGCTCGGCTATCGGCTCCACAAGCGGGGGCTCATCATCCGCTATCGTCCGGCCGCCGTGGTCTTCCATCATCACCACCTGGCCATCGAGGACTACTGTCAGCGCATGGAGCGGGCGGGCGAGGCTGTCTCGATGTTCGTCTCGAAGCATGCGGGGGACCCTGATCCCAGGCGCCGCTTGTTGCCCTTCTCTCTGGTACCTGGCGGGACCCGGACGGTGGTCTTGGCCACCAGCTTGCTCGCTGCCCTTCCTCCTGGCAGGCTCAAGTGGTATGGCCTCGTGATCGGCCACTACGCCCGCGGCGCCGCCCGCGCAGAGCGTCAGCGGCCCCGTCGCCCGTGAGGCACTCCAGCATGAAATACACCGAGCGGATCCTGCTGACGATCCCCTTCCGGAGAGGCTACTCCGCCATCACCATCGATCTGGGGCTGCTGTACCTGTACAGCGCCGCCAAGGATCGGGGCCTCGATGCGGCCATCCTGCACTGCCCCAAAGAAGGGGTGGACGAGGACGGCTGGACCCAGCTGATGCGGTCCAACCCACAGCTGGAGATCATCGCGCTGAAGGCCTACACCATGGATCACTTCGCGGTGAAGCGGATGGCGGAGATCGCCAAGCGCGAGCTGCCGGGGTGCACCGTCATCGTCGGGGGGCCCCACGCCTCGGGTGTGCCCGAGCTGGTGCTCCGAGACATGCCGGCGGTGGACTACGCCTTCAAGGGAGAGGGAGAGAGGGGGTTTCCGCGCTTCTGCGAGGCGGTGTTGGCGGGACAGAGCGTCGATGACATCCCAGGGCTGGCTTGGCGCACCCCCCAAGGGCTCCACCTCAACCCTCCCGAGCTCATCGAGGATCTGGACACCCTCCCACGCATCCGCTGGGAGGACATCCCCATCCACGAGTACCCGGACTACATCACCTCGTTGCCCTTCATCCCGGTGATGGCCACCCGGGGATGCCCCTACCAGTGTACTTACTGCTCGGCCTTCAACATCTTCGGGCGCAGGTTTCGGCACCGCAGCGTGCAGAGCGTCGTCGACGAGCTTCGCCTGTTGCAGCGTGTTCACGGGGTCCGGGCCGTGAACTTCAGCGACAACGAGTTCTCCCTCGACCGTGGCTACGTCATGGAGCTATGCCAGGCCTTGAAGGACAGCGGGCTGGGCACCGAGTGGGAGCTCGCCAACGGACTGCGGCTCGACACCGTGGACGAGGAGCTGCTCAGCACCATGGCCGACGCGGGCTGCCGCTACGTGTCCATCGGCGTCGAGAGCGCCAGCAACAGCATCCTCCTCGAGAACAAAAAGGCGATGACTCAGGCCGTCATTCGTGAGAAAGCGGCGCTGGTGCTGCGCTCGGGCCTCCAGGTACAGGGGCTGTTCATCATCGGCTTCCCCACGGAGACCCAGGCCCAGATCCTCGATACCATTCGCTTCTCGCTAGAGCTGGGCATCGACAAGACCAACTTCTCCATCCTCATGCCGCTCCCCGGCACCGAGGTGTTCGACAGCCTGGTGGCCAGCGGAGCCATCGATGTGGAGAGCTTCGACTGGGAGAACATGCGGCCGGACAACGTGACCTTCCCGCGGGAACACCTGTCCGCCTCGAGGCTGCGCTGGCTGCAGCGCTACGCCTACCTTCGTTTCTACCTGCGACCCCGGCCTCTGCGCCGCCTGTCCCGCGAGTTCCTGTTTCGCAGCAGCGGTCGAGCGGCGCTCACCCGCAAGGTCCGCTCGGTGCTGTCCAGCTGAGGCTGTCTACGGGTCCCCCTCGGCCTGTTGGAACCCCTCGGCCAGGGCTGAGGCGATGGCGTCGCCCAGGATGCCGTGGCCACGCGGGGTGGGGTGGACGTGGTCCATGAAGAGCGCGCCCTCGTCGTGGTCGGCTGCCGCTCCAGCCTGTCGAAACAGCTCGGGGCCATCCACCAACATGGAGCCCGTCCGCCTGGCGGCGACCACCATGGCGGCCTGGTAGGCGTCGACGGATGCGTGCTGGTCCTCGTGGGTGATGGCCTGTTTCACGAAGGCTTCTTCCTGGTCCGGCGTGCGTGACTGTGGGCTCGCTGGTTTGCCGCCGCGGTGGGTGTGGCCGCGGGAGGGTGGGAGCACGAAGGTGGTGCTGGCGCCCTGGTCCCGAGCCGTCTCGGCCATACGCTCGAGCGCCTCGAGATAGTCGGACAGGTAGACACGGCTGCGAAGGTCGGTCCTGGCTGGGCCGGGATGGATGGATCTCAGCCCCACCGTGACCAGCCGGTAGAGCCCCGAGCGGGCCAGCACAGCTTGCGTTGCGCGGGCCAGCCTGCGGTCGAAGTGCTCCGAGTCCGGCAGGCCATTGGCGGCCATGGCGTCGCTGTTCAGGTTGTAGATCACCACACCATCGAGGCCCAGGTGGAGGTTTCGTTCCATCAGCACCTCGGACTGCAGCACGGTGAAGCCGCTGACGCCACCGTTGATCAGCTCGACCGGGCGTCCTGGCGATCCCTCGTTGAGCCTGTCCAGCTGGCGCTCCGCGCGCTCCACCAGTCCATCTTGCCGTCGTACGCCGAATCCCCAGACCGTGGAGTCGCCCAGGACCAGGATGCGTCGCGCACCGGCGGGAGCGTCCCCGAGGGGGTCGTCCCGGAAGCCCTCCGGTGAGATGTACTCATCTGCGAGGGGCCCCCCGTCGACGCTGTTGCGTTGCTCCCACTGCAGGATGTGATCGTCCCGCCAGCGTTTGCCGGGCTGGGGTAGCCAGCCGAGGATGGGGTCCGTCGCGCAGCCCACTGGCGGCGCGCTACCTTCCATGAACGTATGCTCATCCTCGGGCGGGGCGAGCCGTCGCGCCACCAGCTCGAGCCCTGTCGCTAGCCCCAGCCCCAGCCCCAGCGCCATCAGACGGGCGCGCATCCGTCGCTTGGGTGGAGGTCTGGGAGGCCTGGTCATGAAGGATCTCGAGGCGGGGTGTGGGGTGGGTGGTGGGCTGGGGGTGGGGCCAGCATGGTGCATTCTAGCGCGTTGTCCGGGAGCTGGATGTCCCTGGGCGGGGCTCGGCGGCGACGGCTTTGCCCTGGAGGTCGAGGTATGTGTCTGGCCATGGAACACTGGTTCTACACGCCGTGGTTGCTCCTGGTCCCCATCCTCGCCCTTCGCTTGGCTGGCGTCCGATCCCATCGGGCTCCACCCTGGAGCAGCCGGATCGATATTGGGCTTGCCGGCGGGCTGGGGGTGGGCACCGCGCTCGTCAACGCATGGGTGCTCGCTCCGCGGCACATCGCCACCGTGCTGTCGAGTGACTTCAGCCAGGTTGGCACCGTCGCTGGGTCGTTGGTGATCGGTCGGCCCGCGCCCTCGTTGGTGCTCCGCGAGCCAGGCGCCGCCATCCTGCCGACCTTGCTCTCGGTGCCGCTGGGTGTGATGGACGGCCTGGCGCTGGCGGCCTTGATTTCGTCGGTGGTGACGGGGGCTGCGCTCTACTTCTGGGGCAGGGCCCTGCTCGGTCGCCCTGCCGGCGTCGCGGCGGCGGTGCTGGCCTGCGCCTTCGTGCCGCTGGTTGTGTTGCCCCGCTACTACGCCTTTTATCCCGAGGTGACAGCCTGCTATGCCTGCTGTGCGGCGGCTGCAGCGTGCGCCTGGCGCTGGCGTGGCCTGTCCGCACTCGCGTGTGGCGGGGCCGGTGTTGGGCTTGCACTGTTGTCCGCCCCGCTGGGCCTGCTGGTCGGTGGGGTCACCCTCGTGGGGCTGCTGGTGCTGGCACTGATCGCTCCGGTGCGTCGCATCCCCGCTCGCCTGGGCGTCTTGCTGTTGCCTGTCGTCCTCTCCTACGGTGTGGCGCGGGTGGTCACCCCGCCCGACGCCAAGTCCCTGGAGGCCGGCGTCGTGGTGTTCATCTCGGACTCCAGGGGCCTGCTCTTGGAGTTGCGGGGTTGGATGCTTCCCCCTGATCTGCAGCCCGTGGGCTACGGGCTGCTGAGGCGACTGGCCTCCGACCCCTTTTCTCCCCATCGGGGTGCGGACCGTTGTTATCGCTGGGGTCGCAGCGGGGTCCACCACATTCCCGGGACCCTGGCCTCGCTGGCGCTGCTCTCTGCGGCGATGCATCTGCCGGAAGACGACGGGGGTTGGGGGGCGCCCCAGCCCCACCAGGGTGCAGCCGTGGCTGCTCAGCGTGTCGCGGGTGAGCGAGCGCGGCGCCATGTTCATCCGTGGTTGTTCCTCTCCCTGGCCTCGCTGCTGGTGGTCGGCGTCGGGCTCCGCCGTCGTCCGGCCGAGCTGGTGATCCTGCTGCTGCTCCTGCTCCCATTTGCCCTGTCGACCAATACGATGCGGACCACGCAGGTCTGGGCCCGCTACATGATGAGCGCCATGCTCCCTGTCCCCGTGCTGCTGGGATCCGCTTGGGCCATGCTGGCATTTGGGCCCGCTCGGGATGAGCACGCTGCCGGTCCACGCTGGCGTTCCTCGGCCTCCCTGCTGACGCTCGTCGTCCTCGCGTCACTCGTCCTGGGGCTCATACCGTCATGGTTGGCGCCGGATGCTCCTTGGCGGGGCGAGCGCTTCCCCACCTGTGGCGATCAGCGGGGTCAGTTCCAAGGCGCCGCCCGCAGGCTCGCGGAGACGACGGATCGCGCGGGGTTGCTGCGGGCTGCGCAGGAGCCGTTCACGGGCCGGGATCCTCACAAGCTCTGTCACCTGGTGTTGGCGGTGGATCTCCAGCGTGGGATTCCTTTCGCCGGGCGGATCTTTTCGGTCGGCGAGGCGGAACCAGCACCAGGACGACCCCCTCGGGACCACCCCTGAGGCTGCGAGCCGTCCGCCCGGCTCACTCCCCGGAGCCGAGCCCCGCGGAAGCCGCTTGCACGGTGGGCCAGAGTCGTTGGGCGATCAGCGCGTGCCCCTGTGGGTTGGGGTGGATGGCCAGCTCGCGACCTTCCCGCATACGCTGATGCTCCTCTTCGACGATCATCGCGGGCCGGCCCGACCACAGCCCCCTCAGATCCACGAAGGCCAGCTCGTGCGCCCCGATGAGCTCGGCGAGGAGATCCAGGTCCTTGCCCAGCCACTGGCAGCGGGAGCCTTCGGGGGTCGAAGCTGGACAGAGGTGGAGCCCTGCGGGTGGAAGCAGAGAGACGACCAGCCGACCTCCGGTGCCCTGTACACGTTCGGTCACATGGGCCAGGGAAGCCTGGAACAGCTGCTGTCCCGCCGCGTCGATGTAGCGGTCTCCCACGGTCCGGCCGCCCGACCTGGCCACGAAGCCGTACCAGACGAGGTTGGCGACATAGGAGTGGCTCACCAGGGGGCGGAGTGGCGCGGGTCGTGCGCGGTCTGGAAAGGCCACCGGCCGCTCGTGGACCGCCACCACCGCCCGGTCTTCGAGATCGTCCCCAAAGAAACCCAGCAGGACCAGATCCGGAGCCTCACCCGAGGCCAGGTGTTCGTCCAGGCGGCGGGTCACGGCACAGAAACCGGCGCCGTTCATCGCCAGGTTTCTGAGCAACACGGGTCGCGTCGTGGCCTCGGCCAGCTTTGTGGCCAGCAGGCTCCCGTAGTCCTCTCCAGCTCCGACGCCGAAGCCCAAGGCGACGGAGTCGCCCGCCACCCAGAGCCGAACGGGCACCCCATCATCGGGCCCATAGCGGGTCTCGCGGAGAGGCTCTCTGGGTCTGATGTAGCTGCCCTCGAGGCAGCTGGCGTCCAACTCTCTTGGGCTCTTCTGTGGTGGGAAGTCGGTCCAATCGAAGGCGGCGACCTCCATGGAGCTGTTCACCAACGGGCTGAGGCTAGGGAGGGTCGGGTACAGGAGCCGGAGGCCCAGTTCGGTCAGCATCAGCGCCAGGGCAGCGGAGATCAGCAGCATCACGACCCTACCGCGAAGCGTGTTCCCCCTGGGCGTCATGGCTCCCTCGATGGGAAGAGCCTGGATCGTACCAGCCCCAGGCGCGCCAGCCGGTAGTCCAGTGCGGTCTTCAGCACGCCCCCACCGTAGACCAGGGCCCGCGCGGGTCCGATGGACGACGCCTCCGGCTGGTAGCGTGCGGGGCACGACAGCTCGCCGATCTCGAGGTCCAGGTGGACTGCTTGAGCGAGGATCTGGTTGTCGAAGACGAAGTCGTCGGAGTTTTGTTCGTAGGGAATCCGGAGCAGGGCTTGGCGGCTGAAGGCTCGGAACCCGGTGTGGTACTCGGACAGCTTCCGGTCCAGCAGGAGGTTCTCGGTCAGGGTGAGGAACCGGTTGGACAGGTACTTGTACAGCGGCATCCCACCCTTCATGGCGCCCCGGCCCAGCACGCGGGATCCCAGCACCACGTCGTATTGTCCGGTGGCCACCATGGAGGCCATGGCCGGAACGAGCAACGGACTGTACTGGTAGTCGGGGTGCAGCATCACCACTACATCCGCACCCCGGCGCAGGGCTTCGTCGTAGCAGGTCTTCTGGTTTGCGCCGTAGCCTCGGTTTTCTGGGTGCAGCAGCACCTCGAGGCCCATGGAACGGGCCAGCGCGACGGTTTGGTCGCCGCTCGCGTCGTCCACCAGCAGCACCTCGTCTACGCAGCCGGGTGGGATCTCTTCCACCGTGCGTCGCAAGGTCCGCTCCGCATTGTAGGCGGGCAGCACGACCACGACCTTCTTTCCGAGGAACATCGCCCCTACTCCGAGCTGGACGGTGGGAAGAGCTGTCCTAGCACCGCGCGGCCTCGACCGCACCGCTGGACGCCCAGCCTGGTGTGTGCGGGTCCTCTCGGGTCTGCCAGCGAGGGACGGAGTGATTACTCGGTAGGGCGAGATGGTGTCCCGGGCTCGAGCTGTCGGTCCCCTCCGTACCATCTGCGTGGAGAACGCTGCCATGAGGCCCATCCCACTCCAGAAGCTCATGCTTCGACTCATGATCGGCGCCGTCACGTTGTTGGCCATCGACACCGTGCTGCTCGTCGTGGCCGTCGTGCTGCTCCAGGGTCACACGTCCACGTCCAGCTCGGTCTGCGACGAGTGCCCCGCGATCGCCGCCGCACCGACGGACCAGGCCGTGGCCACCCAGCCGTTGGGAACACCTCCCGGAGCGGATGATCCCTCCGCTCAGCAGCCGACGTCTCCGCCGCCTCTCCCGTTGTTGTCCGGCAGCGACGATGCGCTGGCTCTGTACCTGGACGCCACCGTCATCCCGCTGCGTCAGGCGGCCGAGGACTTCGGCGTGGATCCGGTGGTGTTCGTCCCCACCGAGGCCGAGATCCGCGCTGCGACCGAGAGCGGAAGCATCGACTCGGAGCCGTTCTTGGCGGTCATGCAGAAGCTCAGGGTGGGCTACGAGCAGTTCAACATGGCGCTCCCTGCACCCGAGCACAGCATCCCGAGTTCCGTGGTGACGGGCCCGTCCGGCTCGGAGCCGCAGGCTGGGTCGGGTCGCACGGCGACCGGGCTCGGCCCAGGCGAGATGGTGCTCCTCGCGCTCTTCCGATCCACCATCGCCGGTCTGCAGGAGCACCACAGGGACGCCGGTGCGGTCGGGCTGCTGGAGCTGCCCACCGAGACCGAGTGCCTCGAGGCGGCCAGCACCGGCGATCTGTCGAGCATCCCGTCCAAGCAGGTGATCCAGCGGCTGCGGGCCGCCCACCTGCAGCTGGGCGTGCCGTTCCCGGACGATCAGTTCAGCGAGTGAGCGGGAGCGGGCCCGCGCCCGGTGGGTCAGGCGCTGGCGGGTTTGTCGTCGTTGTCGAGGGTGCGATCCGGCGGCCGTGGTAGCGGATCGCCCTCGAGGGCGATGATCACCGCGTCCCGATCGAAGAACTCGAGGAGTTCCTCGAGCACGGCGCTGGCGGGCTCGTCCGGTTCGGGAGGCTCCAGCGCGTCCGCACCCTCGACGATGACCGTGACCGGGAGCACCTGGGCCAGCCTCGTCGCCGCGGCACGGATCACGGCGCAGGTCGGCCGCCGGGTCTCGGTCGTGAAGACCAGGGGCTGGTTCGCCAGCAGTGTGCGGTAGCTGTCGTGGGTGGTGGGTGAGGTGATCAACAGCACGGCGCCGGCGGTGCCGTGCTGCTCGCAGAGCCGCTCGATGTGCGCTGCCCTGCTGTCGTGGTCCGGGGCGACGATGAGCTCGCTGGGTGTCGAACGGGGCGTTTCCAGGGCACCGTCCGTCGCACCCGATGTCGCCAGGTGGATCAGGCTGGATCTCTGCCTGGAAAACCGTCGATATCCATATGCGGATGCGACCCCACACCCGAAGCCCAGCAGGACGGTTCCGAACACTGTGAAAACACCCATGGTGAGGCCTCGGAAACGCCACAACGGTCTTGGCTGTGGTCGAGGGACCGTATCACGATCCCATGATGGGTCTGACCACCCATGAACAACGAGATACGACCCTCGCTCTGTCGAGCCTTTCCTCCTGGCGAACGTGTCTCTTCCAACAACTTCCACGGGTGCCTCCACCCCCCCTGCTGCCCCTGGCGTGCAGCGGAACGGCTGGCTGTGGGTTCGGGGCCTCGCCGCCCTCGCCGCCCTCGGCGTGGCGTTGGCTTGGGGCTGCGGCGCCGAGCCGTCCCCGGCGACCCCAGAGCTCGAGGGTATGGTCGTTATCCCGTGGGGGCACGGGGACTTCTACATCGACACATACGAGTTCCCCAACCGCCCGGAACAGCGGCCTCTGGGCCTGATGACCCTGTCTCAGTCCCGGCTGGCTTGTGAGACCCGCGGCAAGCGCCTGTGCACGGCGGCCGAGTGGCGCCGGGCATGCCAGGGCCCCGAGGGGAACCTCCGCTACGGGTATGGCGAGCGCCTCGTGCCGGGTCGCTGCAACGCCGGCACCGCGCTCGAGTCCGGTCACACCAGCATGCTCACCGAGGAAGAGGGCTGGGCGGTGTCGGGAGCCCACCCGGAGTGTCGCACCCCCGAGGGGGTCTACGATCTGGTGGGAAACTTCGAGGAGTGGGTGCTCGACGACTGGCGGGGGCTGTCGGGGATGGTCGAAGGAGGCGCCTGGTACTCCAAGGCGACCTATTCGGACTGCAGCGGAGACTACTCCAGGCAACCCGACTATCGACTGGAGCCCAGCGCACCGCTCCCCTCGGCCTCGGCTCGCTGCTGTTGGTCGGAGGACGAGCCAGACGTCGAAGACATCGCGCGAGACGCGGCCAGCAGGCTTGGCGAGGCGGCCGCTGCTGTCTCGACGGTACCCTACGACCCCGCCAACGAAGTCGCCCTGGCCGATGGGCTGTGGATGGACAAGTTCGAGTATCCCAACCGGCGGGGAGAGCGTCCCGTGGTCGCCGTGGACTGGGCCACCGCTGACGGGCTGTGCGCCGAGGCCGGCAAGCGGCTGTGCGAGGCCCAGGAGTGGGAGCTGGCCTGCGGCGGCACTGGCGGCTGGGACTATCCCTATGGCAACCGCTACGTCCCCTTGGCCTGTGCTGTGGACCTGCCCGAGCCTGTCGCATCGGGTTGGCACCGCGGCTGCCGTTCTCCCGTGGGCGCCTTCGACCTCGTGGGCAGCGTGTGGGAGTGGACCGCCACCCCCTTCGGCATGTCCGCCCTCGAGGGCGAGCAGGGCAGCTCTCTCCGGGAGATCCATGGCGGGTCCTGGTACGTCGACCCCGCCAAGGGCCGCTGTCGCCCCGCCTTGGGCTACCCGGCCGCCCCGGAGCTCGCGGCCTTTCCCGATGTCGGGTTCCGCTGCTGTCGCGGTGAGCAGGTGGTGTCTTCAGACCCCGTCGAAGACACCACGGTGGGCTGTCCGGACGGCATGGTCGGCATGGATGGCTTCTGCATCGATCGTTATGAGCACCCCAACCTGGAGGGGGCCATCCCCGCGTCGAGGCTGGACTTCCACGCTGCCAGCGCTGGCTGCGAGGCGCGGGGGCTGCGCAGCTGCGGCGAGCGCGAGTGGTTGCTGGCCTGCGAGGGTACGGCTCTGCGCCGCTGGCCCTACGGGAACGTGTACCAGAACGGAGCCTGCCTGGATGAGTCTCCCACGGTCTCCTACCGGGGTCCCGACCTGCGGGCCTCCGGTGCTGCCGAGGCCTGCCGTACCCCACGTGGGGTCTTCGATCTGTCCGGAAACCTCTGGGAGTGGGTGCTGGGCGCCGACGGCGAGGGGGTGCTCATCGGCGGTGGTCTCTCGGCCAGCAGTGGCTTCGGGCAGTGCCGCAGTCGCGCCGCCGCGCAACCTGGCTACGCTTCGGTGGAGACCGGCACCCGGTGTTGTCAGGATGCGGCGGCTCCCTGAAGCCGACCCCCGGGTCACTGGTTGTCGGGGGCGACGTCGGGTTGGGTGAGGGCGTGGGGCAGGGGCAGGCTCATCTCGAACTGGCGGTACCCCAGGTGGAGCTTGGAGAGTACCGTTTGGCTCTCTTCGGACTCGAAGCTCTCGCTCGAGCTGGCCGCCGCGATCTCCGCTTCGTTGGGGAGGAAGATCACCGGCTCGAGGCCTCGCTCTTGGGCGGCGTTGGACAGCGGAACCATCGCCGCCCGGATCCAGTCTTCCACGGTCTCCCCATCACTGCCCGCCTGCGGCTGGTCGCTCGGGGTGGGTGGAGTTGGCGCGGGCTCATCGGCCTGGGCGATCGCTGGCCCGACGCTCGGCGCTGGGGGGCTCGCGTTCGGCGCGGCCTGCTCGTCGAGCAGCAGCACGGCGAGCAACACCGCATTGAGGGAAGCCAGCACCAGCGCTGCCACCGCGAGGCGAAACAGGACAACTCTGAGCTTTTTGATGCGCATTCGGCTCGAATCGCTGGGCAAGAGTTCGGGGTGAACGTCCACGGTGCGAGGGCGCGCCATCGGCGTCGGGCATGGTTCATCATAGCGTCGTCGTCCCATTGGGTCTCGACGCCGCGCCGGTGGCCGGTCCGGTGCTGTTAGTCTCTGGGCAGGATTCCACAGAGGCTTCATGACTTCGGTTTGCTGGCGCGCGACCCTCTGCACCCTGATTTTGGCGGGTGGCCTCGCCTGCAGTCCGCCCGAGCCCCCAGCAGAGCCGGTGGACATCGTGCTGCTGTTGGTCAACGAACTCCGCGCCGATCCACCGGGGGAGCGAGGCGCCGAGCACGCGCTGCTCCGAGGGCTCGGCCGCAAACCCGCGCTCCGATTCGAGGCTGCGTACACCCAGTCCGTCGACAAACACGTCGCGCTGGGCGCCCTCATGACGGGGCGCTATCCATCCGCCATTCCGCTCTGCGGCGTGCCGCATGGGGCAAGTGTCGAAGAGCTCCCGCCGTGCTCGACCCTTCCGGAGGACATGACGACACTCCCAGAGGTCTTGGAACTCTACGGCTACCACACAGCGCTGTTCTCGACGGACCTCTCTCGGGCGGAACAGTTGGCGGCAGACTTCGACGTGGTGGTGGACTTCAGCCAGGGCGGTGGCCAGGCGGAACGCTGGGCGGCGCTGGAGGCGGCGGCCGCAGAGTGGTGGGAAGACCAGGACAGCGAGCCTCGCCTGCTGGTGATCTCCTCGTCGGTCGAGAACTCGGTTCTTCGAGATGGCTATCGAGCGGCCATCGATCGTTATCCCTACAGCGCCACCGAGCTCGAAGACTGGAGAGAGCGTGCGGACCCCAAGGCTGTCGTTCGGGTGTTGGACTACCCCAGCTGGCCCCTGGCCAGCGAGCGCGCGATCCGACAGATCCGGGAGCTCTACGAGCAAGTGGCCGAGGCCCATGGTGAGCGCTCGAGGCGCTTGATCCACATGCTGGAACATGGCGCGGACGACGCGCGGGAACCATCGCGTCCCCTGTGGACCATCGTGACCTCACTGCGGGGCTTGAGCCTGGGTGAGTACGAAGGGACCCAGTCGCCCGAGCAGTCGTCGCCGGGCACCACCCTGCTGTTGATGGACCGCAATGTCCGGGTACCCCTGGTCATCGCGCCCCCCGATGGGGTTCTCCGCACCCGAGGCGTCGAACATCCCGTCCAGATCGTGGACCTGTTGCCCACGGTCTGTCGCATGGTGGGCGCGGTTCCACCGGCGGGTGCTGTCGGGCATGATCTCTTCTCCCAGGCGACCACCCCCCCCGATGAAGCGTCGGCCTACATGGAGTTCGGGGACATGTTGGCGCTCCGGAAGGGGCCCTACCTGCTCCGCTTCCGCTTCCAGCGTCATGGCATGAGCAGCATCGACCCTCGGCTGACCGAGTGGCTCATCCAGCAGGATCTTGGCTCCCAGCTCGGCAGAGGTCCGTCCTACATGCTCCATGACGTCGTGGCCGACCCCTTCGAGCGCTATGAGCTCGGCCCGCGCCGGATGGAGACCCTGCTCGCCCTACGGGATCGGCTCATCTGGATCCGTACTCACGAAGGAGCTCCACCCAGCTCTCTGCTCGAGGACCAAGGGATGGAGAGCTTTCTGCAGCGCAAGGCGATGCACTACTGGTAGCGGCTATGCGGCCCCTCGAGGCTCATCGTCTGCCAGGTCCCCCAGGGAACCACGCAGCTTCTGCCGAATACGCGTGAGTCGTGTGCGCACGGCCCCTGGGCTCATCTCCATCTCTCGGGCGATCTCCGGCCCGGTCCAGCCTTCGCCCTCGGCCAGGATCAGGATGGCGCGGTCCTGGGAGGACAGGTCCAGCAGCACGCGCTCGAGCAGAACGCCCACCTCGCCGCGATGGGCGGCTTGCTCGGGGCTCTCGTTGTCGGAGAAGAGTTGGGCTTCGGTGGTGTGGAGGCTGGGGTTGTTCTTGCGGCCTCGGCGCATGCGGTAGCAGGCGTTGGCCACCATGCGCACCAGCCAGCCCTCGAGCGAGCCATCGCCGCGGAAGCTGGTGAGGTTGCGGCCCGCCGATAGCAGGGTGTCCTGCACGGCGTCGTGGGCGTCCTCTTCGTTGCGGCAGCGCTGCCTGCCCACCGCGAGCAGGCGGTCGCCGAAGCAGCGGGTGATGCGGTCCAGCGCTTCGATGTCTCCGGCGCGGACCAGCCCAAGCAGCTCATTGCCGTCACAGATTCCGATTTTCTGAGCCATGTTCGCTCCCTGCCTCACGGCAGCGCCGTGTTCACTCCGAGGCCACCCTACATATTGTCACCTTCGCGCCAGCGGCCACCACCGCGAGCGCCAGGCGCGCTCACCACAGCGCGTGGATCTCCACCAGATCGTCTCGGTGTAGCTGTTCTCCCTGCTGGCGCAGGGCATTGATGGCGGGGATGAAGGTCTCGGCAACCAGCTGGTTTCGGTGGATCACCACGTAGCGGATCCCTCGTCTTTGGGCGTTGGAGGTGAACTCCTGCTGTGTGATGTTCCCCTCGCGCTGTCGGCGCAGCTCGGCCAGCAGCTCCAGAGCGGGCCGGGTGGCGCCGCTGTTCAGGCTGGCCGCCAGCGGCTTGCCGTGCAACACCTGCTCGTAGAGGTAGGCACGGTCTGCGGCCACCGGCAGGTTGAGCACTGCACCCGGGGGGGCCTCGGCCAGGGCCTCGAGGGCTTCCGAGCGGGGCACCGGGCTGACGGCGGGGAGCCCTCGCGCAGGAGAGAGCAGGTGTACCTCCAGCAGCACCATGACCAGCACGGTGGCGTACACCCTGGTAGGGAGCCGAGACGCGGCGCGGTCGGCCAGCAGGGCCAGTGCCAGGGTAGGCGCGAGGGCCAGGCGCCACAGCAGGGACAGTCCCGCGAAGCCGGGTAGGTTCTCCACCAGCCGGTAGGGAAGAGGTAGGGCCCGCCCTCCGATGTCCAAGGGCAGCCCGTCCACCACCAGCACGGGACCCAGCGCGGCCAGTACGCCCAGCAGCAAGGTCATCCACAGGGCGGGTTCCGCACCTCTGCTCCTGCCCGTCGCCGTGCTGGCCTCGATCCGTCCGCGCCGCGTCCACCGGGGCAAAACGGCGGCCAGCAGCAACACCCACCCCAGATAGGCCACGTTGGCGTAGTCGCCAGGCCGGCCCTCGAGGGTGGCGAAGTCGGGGGAGCGAAAGGAGCCGGGGGTCAGGAACACTCGCGGGTCCGCCGGCCCCAGGGTGCGTCTCAGCCGATGCAGATCGGCGTCGGCCTTGATCTGTACGAGGCCGTCCGGAGCCTGGGCGAGGGACCATGTCCACAGCGCGAAGGGGGCACAGACGGTAGCGGCGAGGGCGAGGGCGGGGAGCCCACGGCCCAGGCGGCACCGCAGCGTGGTGCCATCTCCCACCCCCACGACCAGCAAGCAGGCCGCCAGCAGCCAGGTCGCCAGCCCGGTGTACCAGCTGGCGACGGTGGCTACGGCCAGGGCCAGCCCCGCCAGGGTGATCCGTGCCCACCCGCCTCGCTGCAGCGCCACCACCATCGCCAGCCCGGCCAGCGGCACCCAGGCTACGGCGAAGGCTTCGCTCGCGCCGTTGTTCAGGTGGGCCAGGAGCAGGGGAGAGCAGCAGAACGCCGCGCCCGCCAGCCAGCCCTGGCCTCCCAGTCGCCGCGCCATGGCGTGTGCCGCCAGGCCTGCCGCTGCACAGTGCAGCCAGGCGCACAGGTTGTAGGCCAGGACGGGGCCCAGCGTCAGCACCAGGGGTGCCGCCAGGAGCGCCCCTAGGGGATCGGCCACCAGCAGGCGCCCGCCATCGGGGTGGGCGAGCAGCTCGGTGGTGATGGGCCAGCGCCCCTCGGCGAGCCCGTGGGCGACCCACCAGTGGGACCAGAGGCTGTTCCAGACATCACTGCGTGTCGCGCCCACCACCAGTCCGGCGGGGGAGCGCAGCAGGGGCAGCAGCGCGATCCCTGCCAGGCACCCGTAGATCAACGCTGGCAGAGCCGAGCGGGGGAGGGTGGGCCTGGCCAGGGGTCTAGAAGTCTTCGTCGAGTTCGTCGATGACGGCCTCGTCGAAGGCCAGATCCTCGTCGAGCTCTTCGACGCCGAAGGACGCCTGATCTTCGTCCACCCACTCGATCTCGACGATCTTCTCCACCAAGGACATCAGGTTGTTGCCGGTGAAGTCTTCCAGATTTTCTTCTTCGAGCTCTTCGAGGAGCAGGTCGAAGATACCGTCTTCGAGCTCCCCCTCGGTCTCCAGATAGACGACGACATCACCGCCGGGTATCTCCACTTCGCACTCGACAGCGACGCGCTGCAGGAGTCCGACGACGTCCTGCACCATGCTGGCGGCGTCGCGTGCCTCGTCGCTGCTGTCGAGGTACTCGTCGAGCTGCTCTTCGAGCAGATCCCGGTACTCCTGCGGCAGTTCGATCATGGGGCTCTCCTGTGTCTGGCTGGGCGGAGATGTCGTGGAAATGGCGTGGGGGGGCGGCGGCCCTACGCATAGCGAAGAAAGCACAGGCGATCAAGCTCGAAGTCCACTCTGGTGGGTCCGGCCTTCGGGCTCTGGCCTCGAGCTGTGGGCTTCCACCGTCTCCGGTGCTCCTTGGTCGAGATGTGCTGGGGGACGCGTGGGGGATATGCGCGTGGGAGGCCGGCCAGTCTTCCCCGACCTCGGAGCGTTCATGACCTCACCCACAGCCCGAACTCTGCTGCGTGCGCTCGGCGGGGCCGTGGTCGCGTTCGCGGTGCTCGGTGGGATGGAGTTGGGACTGCGGATGATCGGGGTCCCCGACCCAGGGCTGTACGCCGGTGACCCCTCATCTCTCTGGTGGTTGAGGTCGAACCTGGACACCCTTCGAGTGGGCCCAGAGCCTGGGTCCAGCTTTGGGGTCCGCACCAACTCGCTGGGGTTGCGGGGCCCGTTGCCCCCTCCCGAGGGACCCTGGACCCTGGCCTTGGGCTGCTCCACTACCTTCGGCTGGGGCGTCGAGGAGCACGAGGCTTGGCCCGCGGTCCTGGCGGGGCTCCTGGACGAAGAGGTGGTGAATGGTGGCCAGCCCGGCTGGTCCAGCCACCAGGCCGTGGCGGTCGCTCCACGCTGGCTCGAGCTCGGCCCCAGCCGCGTGATTCTGAGCTTCATCGTGCGCGATGCCCAGCCGGCTTCCAGGCCCGATCACGAGGCTGTGAGTGCATCATGGATTTGGCGTAGCCAGCTTGGACGGGGGATGCAGGCCTTGTTGCTGGCGGGCGCGGGGCCGGCGAGGCCTGCGTCCGGTGGGCCGCGGGTGCCCCCAGAGCGCTTCGCCGAGAACCTCCGCACCCTCGTCCGGGAGGCAGGGGACGCAGAGGTGGTGCTGTTGGCGTTTCCCCAACTCCGGCCCTCTCAACCACACCTGGAGGCCATGGAGCGGGTAGGCCCGCCCGTGCTCACCCCGCAGCTCTCTGCGGCGGACTTCTTCCCCTCGGACCCGGTGCATCTGGATGCGGATGGACACCGGCGCCTGGCCGAAGAGGTCGCCAGCGCATTGCGCTGATGCCGGCAGCATTCGCGGGCTCGTGAGCTCGCGGGCCCTGCGTAGGCTGCGCATCGTACGAGAGCTGGTAGAGAATTTGTGGATTTCCTGAGACGATCGTCGGGCTCGGGATACCGAGAGTATGGGTCCGTGCACGCATGCCCTGCGCTCCGGACCTGGGAGGCTCTCCATGACTCGCTCCACCTTCGGCCTCGCGGCTGCGCTGCTCCTCGCTCCTTTTGCACTGACCTCGACCTCGGCTCATGCCCAGGCCGTCGCCGGTGGTGCCTTGGTCGAGCTCGTACCGCCAGGGGCGGTGGTGGCCGACGGCAGCACCTCCGTGCAGATGGTGGTCCTGGCCCTGGACAACGACGGCACTCCCTTGGTGGTGAACAAGGCCAAGGTCACCACCAGCGCGGGCAGTGTCGGAAAGGTGAAGCTCTTGGGCCCCGGCAAGTACGCCTTCGACTTCGTCCCCCCCGCTCAGAGCGAAACCGGGGACGTCCAGATCGTGCTGACCGGGCGCACCCCCGCCAAGGCTCCGGTGACCCGCACATTCCACCAGACCGTCACGCCTTCCGCGCCTACGGGCCTGACCCTGGACGCCAGCCCGACGGTGGTCACCCTGGGCCCCGGCGCCACCAGCACGCTGTCGCTGCAGCTCGAGCCTGGCGTCGGTGTGGCCGTCGAGGACATCCAGATCCAGGCCATGGTGGGCAGCATCGCCAACCTCACCTACCTGGGCGGCGGCCGGGTCACCGCGCTGTACACTGCGCCTCCGGTCAACTTCCCTCACCTCGACATCCTCACCGTGGTGGACCGTCGCGATCCCAGCCGGCTGTTCGACCAACTCACCCTGCCCCTGGTGGGTCGGGCCGACTTCCCCGTCACCGCTACCGCCGGCTCGAGCGTCCTGCTCACGGTGGGCGAGCGCGAGTTCGGCCCTGTGTTGGCCGACGCCCAGGGTCGTGCCATGGTGCCTCTCGAGGTGCCCCCGGGTCTGAACCAGGCCACGGTGACCACGCTTCAGGGCAGCACCCAGCTCGACCTGGGCATCCCCGCCTTCGCCCGGGCAGCGTTCCTGCAGCCCTACCTGGGTGTCCCCGGCGATCCGTCCCTCACCGTGCCTATTCGCTTGGTGGTGGCCACCGCCAGCGGTGAGCCCGACGCGGAAGCCCGTCCGGAGGTCCAAGCCTCCGTGGGCACGCTGGCCGAGCCCGTCTACGAAGGTCAGGGCATCTATCGGGTGGACTTCACCCCTCCTGTGGTCTCCGAGCCCACCACCGTGAACCTGCTGGCCACCCTGCCCGGCGGTGCCGACAAGCACCGGCCCCTTGGGTCCTTCCAGGTGGTGCCCGCCCTTCCCGACAGCGTGGGTCTCGAGCTCACACCCGCAGCGGGTGGGGGCGGCGATGCCCGTGAGGCGCGCCTGCAGGTCCTCACCGCCTCTGGCCTGGGCCTGCCCGGTCAGACCCTCACCTTGGGCGCGGTGGGCGGTAGTGTTCGCGGCGAAGTCAGCGACCTGACCGACGGCAAGTACAGCGGCAGCATCGTTCCCCAGGAAGGGCCCATGGAGGTCTGGGCGGATCCCAGCTGTGTGCCCACCGGCAACCCGGCCCACGAGCTGTTGCTGCTTCCCAGCACCGACACCTTGGCCTTCGAAGGCTGGACCAGCACCATCCTCACCGTCATCGCCCTGGACGAGCTGGGTCACCCCGTGCCTGGTGTACCTGTGACCCTCTCCCAGCTCTCGGGGGATGGCACGCTGCCGGCTGCGGTCACCACCGCCGGCTGCGGCGTCGCTCGGGTGGGCTACACCGCGGGCAGCACCCCCGGTCTGACCGTGCTCCGCGCCAGCAGCGGCTCCCTCGATGCGGTCACCTCCATCCTGCAGGGACCCGGCGCCGTGGTCGATGCCCTCAGCCCCGGCGCCAGCGGTAGCGCCTACCACTTGGCTCAGCGCACCACCTGGGCCCAGCGCTTCCCCGTGCTGCGCACCGGCAGCCTGCCTGCTGCCGCCATGGCAACCGCACCAGAGCCCGCCGTGGCCACCGAGCCCACCCCGGCGGCCCCCGTCGAAGCGCCGGCCCCCGTGGCGGTGAGCACCGAGCCCGTGGTCGCTCTGGCCGTCGAGGTTCAGCCCACCACGGTGGCGCCCGGCTCCACCCTGACCCTCATCGTCACCGCCACGGACGCCAACGGTGTCGGCGTGCCTGGGGAGCAGCTGGATCTGCTGGTCAGCGTGGGCTCCGCCAGTGACATCACCGACCTGGGCGACGGCCGCTACCAGGCCACGCTGGAGATCCCCAAGCGCCAGGAAGATCCCGTCAAGATCACCGCCAGCACCTCCGATGGCGAGCAGTTCCGCTTCATCAAGGTGCCCGTGGGCACCGAGCCCGAGCCCGAGCCCGAGCCCGTGGCCGTGGCCGTGGTGCCGGAACCCGAGTCCACGCCGGAGCCCACGCCGGAGCCCACCGAGACGGCCCAGGCCGTCCCCGGCTTTGGCAGCCAGGGCACCGGGGTCACCACCGAGCCCCCCAAGGAGCGCACCCCGCGGGAGCGCAAGCCCAAGGGCGATGTCACCCACCGCTGGTTCCACGTCCGTGGGGCAGGGGGCCTGGGGCTGTACGGCTTCGACTATGTCGTGGACGAGTCGCCCCGCACCATCCTGGCCGATGGCGATCCCCTTCCCTACGAGCGCTCCTTGACGCTCGAGGGCGCCGATCGCGAGCTAGTGCCCGGTGGCACCGCCTCCAAGCAGGCTCTGCCCCAGATGGACCTCCGGGCCCGGGGCTGGGTCCCCAGCTTCGCCTACGTGGGGGCCGACGTCCGTTACCGGGGCCACTACCTGGCCGTGGATACCGACGCCTTCGCTCAGTACAACGAGGGTCCGGACCTGGGCTACTGGAACAACTTCCTCACCGCCACCCTCCAGGGTCGCTACTACCACGACCTCGGCGACAACCGCCTCTGGCTCGGTGCTGCGGTCGGCACCGTCACCACCGCCGTGCCCTTGCCTGCCCACTGGTCCCCGGATGGCGGCGAGGCCGCCCTGTGGTTCTTCCCCTGGGGCTTCACCTCCCTGTACGGTGGCCTGCGCGGCGGCGTGGAGACCGGCGTGGGCCTCGAGCTGATGGCCGAGGTGGCGGTGGGTACCGAGCGCTGGACCGGCGTGTTCGTCCGAGAGCAGAGCTATGAAGTCAGCTACGAGGTGGTGGACCACCTCACGGTCGACCTGATCATCGACTTCATGGCGCGCCACATCCTGGTGCCGCTGAACGACGTCGAGCCCTACGACCCCATGGTCCAGGTCTACGACACCCGCTTCGGCGCCAACCTGGGGCTCGGTCTGGCGTTCTAGCTGCCTCTGGTCAGTCCGCGCTCCCTGGCACCACGCCGTGGGCCACGAAGCCCGCGTAGGTGGCGTAGGTGGTGGGCTTGGCGACGTGTTCGCGAAGCTGGGCGAAGACCGCCTGGGCGGCCTCGTCCCACATCCCGCCCCGGGCCAGCAGCTCGCGCTTGAAGCCGAAGCCGATGTCGAAGAACGCCGCTGCGCCGATGGACTGGGGCGTGACATGCAGCTGCTGCACCATGGTCTCATCGAGCCCGGCGCTGGCCAACAGACCCTTGAGCTTGCGGCCCACCAAGCGGTCGCCGCCCATGCTGGCCTGCACTTCGCGGATGGCCAGCTCGAGGGGCTCCCACCGAGGCACCGGCGGGTGGATGAGGATGGAGCCGTCGTCGGCGTCCAAGACGCAGACGATGCCGCCGGGACGGGTGACGCGCCGCATCTCGGCCAGGGCCAGCTCGGGCTCGCTCAGGTGCTGAAACAGCAGGCGCGCGTAGGTGAAGTCTACCGACGCATCGGGCAGGGGGATGTGTTGGGCGGTGCCCTGGACGAAGCTGCAGCGCTCGGCCACGCCGTGCCGCTCCGCGAGGGTCTCGGCGGTCTTGCGCAGGGCCGGCTCGGGCTCGACCCCCACCACCGTGCAGCCGCGGTAGCGGCGGGTCAGGGCGGTGGAGAAGACCCCGGGTCCCGAGCCGAGATCCAGCACCCGCAGGCCGTCCTGCATCCCCGCCGCGGTCAGCGCGGGGAACTCGAGGGATGCCACCACGGTGGCCTGTAGGGACAGGCGCCGGATCTCTTTCTCGTGATCGTCGAAGTCGGCGAAGGCGTAGGACTGGGCGGGGGCGTGCTCGGAGCTGTCGGGGGCCTGGGCGTGCACCGCGGGCCGCGCCGGGCGGGTCGGCTGTGTGCTCGAGCGCTCTACCGCCAACATCTCGCCGTTGGATGACACCAGGCGCTGGCCCAAGACCTGCAACATGCGCCGGGCCAGGCGGAAGCCCAGGGCGGGGTCGGTGCGGCCGATGCGGTCCACCAGGTCTGGGGGCAGCAGCATCACCTCGCTGCGCTCGAGGGCGAAGATGTCGGCGCTGCGTTCGCCGGGGCCCAGGGCCTGCAGCTCACCGAAGGGCTGGCTGGGGCCCAGGATTGCGACCACGTGGTCGCTGTCGGGCCCCAGCGCAACCCCGAGGCTGCCGCTGATCACCACACCCATGCCGGGCTCACGCTCGCCACGCCGGTAGATGTATTGGTCGGGCTGGAAGACCTGCCGCACCACGTGGGGGGCCATGGTCTCGAGATCCTGGGGGGTGAAGCCGTCGAACAGCCCCACCTCGTCGCGCTCGTCGTCGGGCCCTGAGCGGGCCATGCGCGCCCACAGAGACGCGGTGGAGACCCGATCGAAGCCCGGGTCTCTGAACTCTGGGAAGAGCCGCCGGAGCTTCAGGGCCGTCTCGCCGTCGTCGTCCGATTCTGCGGGCACCAGGGTGGCGGTGGGGCTCTCCACTTCCTGGAGGTGCTCGAGGTCCTGCGGGCAGTAGATCAGGGGCTGGCGCAGCCCCACGCCAGGCAGGCGGAAGGCGGGCAGGTAGGGCCGGCTACCCAGCTGGTAGTACATGTGCACCAGGTTCAGCGCTGCGTAGGAGATGTCCACCTCGATGCCCGCACGGAGCATGCGCTGGATGACCGCTCCCGCCAGGCGGGAGGCCACGGTGTGGCCGCGCTTGTGGGGCGCCACTGCCAGGTGGGAGGTGAAGGTGATCCGGTGGGGATCGAAGGCGTCCAGCAGCGGGTCCTGGCCCATGGAGGCGCCGAGCTCCGGGCTCAGGCGCCCCTCGCTGAGCACGTTGGTGCGAATGCAGCCGGCGATGTTTCCCGCGTCGTCCAGGGCCATGAAGTGGATGGCCCAGGGATCGAGCTCATCCTTCATGCGCCGTCGGTCCGGGTCCATGCCCGTCATCTCCCGCCCAAACTCTCCGGCCCACAGCCCAAAGAGGAAGCCGTAGAGGGCTTCTTTGTCTGCGAGGTCCTTCGCGATGACGACTCGGATGGACATGGTGCTCACTCCTGTCGGGGAGGGGGGGGGCGCCCCCTCTGCACGGTTGACATGTCGTTCCATCGGTACCAGAGCGCGGCGCTTAACGAAAGTCGGTGCTCCGGGGGGCTTTCTGTGTGGGCGAAGCTTCGATAGGCTGTGCGACCCACCGCCCCCTGGAGACCCATGCCTGCGTGGAGCGAGATCGTCGACCGTCAGACCGGGTTGCTCAGCCCTGCCCAGAATCGCGCCCTTCGCGACACCCGCGTGCTCATGCTCGGCGTGGGCGGCATGGGCATGAACGCTGCGGCCAACCTGGTGCGCATGGGATTTCAACGCTTCACCCTCATCGACTGCGACATCGTGGATGGCACCACCGCCAACCGCACGCCCTTCGCCTTCGAGGACACCCTGGGGCTGCAGAAGGTCGAGGCGACCCGTCGCTACCTGCTGGCGGTGAACCCCGCGTGCAGCGTCACCATCCATCCCGACATGCGCTTCGGGCTGGAGTCCGACCCGATCTTCATGGAGCGGCTGCTGGCCGAGCACGACCTGGTGAGCTGGGCCATGGACGGCATGGCTGGCCGGCTGTACTTCACCCGCATCGCCCATCGCGTGGGCAGCCTGCGCGCCGGGGGCATCCCTGCGGTGGAGTCCTGGGCCCTGCCCTACCACCACTGCGTACAGACCGTCCCCAACCGTGCCGACACCCCAAGCTGGGAAGCATGCTTCGGGCTGCCCAGTGCCGCGCTGCCCATGGAGGTCATCGATGCCGGGGTGGTGCGGGACACCCAGCTGGCTTTCTTCTGGACCCTGGCTTGCACCCCCCGGCTGTGGGAAGATTTCGATCCGGAGCTGGTGGAGCGCTGGGTGGGTCTGCGCATGCCCAACCGCAGCCTGGGCTCGGCTGTGGTGGGCTGCGGCGCTCTCATCGCCAGTGAGCTGCTGGCCAACGCGCTGCAGGTCGCTGGCCTGCCGCTGCCCAACCTGGCCATCCACGAGGCACCCTGGATGGCCATCCAGGATCTGCGCCGACAGGTCTCTTACGAGCTGAACTACGCCACCCGCCGCCTGCGCTGGCGCCACCCCATCACCCTCGAGCTGCACGAGCAGGACGCACCCTGATCCGGAGCCACACCATGTGGGAACACATCGTCCAACGCCAGACCGGCATCCTCAACTTCACCGCCGAGCTCAACGAAGCCATCGGTCGCACCCGCATCGCGGTGTTCGGCTGTGGCGGCAACGGGGCCGTGCTCGACCACCTGGTGCGCACCGGGTTCCAGCACTTCCACATCGTGGACACCGACACGGTCGAGGCCAGCAACCTCAACCGCCTGCCCTTCTTCCCCGATGCGGTGGGCCTGCCCAAGGTCCAGGCGTGGAAGCAGCACCTCCAGCGTATCAACCCGGCCTGTGAGGTCCACACCCACCGGGCCGAGATCGGCCGCCACCAGCAGGCGCTGGTGCGCGAGATCGTTGGCGATGTGGATCTCATCGCCCTCGAGATGTCGGGTTTCGAGGGCAACTTCGTGGTGGCGCGCATCGCGGCCCAGGCAGGCGTGCCTATGGTCATCGGGCCTGGCACCGCCAACTGCTGGGTGGTCAGCAGCTTCGAGCACCGAGGTGGCGCGACCCTCGAGGGCATCGGCGGCTTCGACACTGAGGACCAACCCCTCGAGGACCTGGACTACCAGGCTCTGAGGCCACAGTTTGCGGGTCTGCATGGATTCCCCGGTCGTCACGAGCGCCTGGCTCCCGGTGTGGGCGCTGCGGTGCGAGCCGCTGAGATCCCGCCGCGTTCGGCCAAGATCTTCATCGCCATGGTCAACGCCGCTCAGTGCTGGGAGCTGGTCAAGAACACCGCCGTGCTCCACGGCCTGCCCCTCGAGGGCACCCAGGTCATCGCCTTCCCCGTGATGCAGATGTTCGATCCCTGGCGCGGTGCGGCGTTCTACTACGACGCCTCCACGGGCAGGGTGGGTATCCCCGATTGGTTCAGCGGCGAGATTGACTGGCGGGACGCGCCTGATGGCAGCGCGACCCCGGATGTGTTCCCCGAGAAGGACTAACGGCTAACGATTCCTCTTTTTGCGGCGGCCCTTTTGTTCGGGCTCGTCGTCGAGGATCTCGATCTCGCCCATGCCTGCGTCATCGTCGAGATCGTCGAGGTTCAGTTCCTCTTCCTCGTCGAACTCTTCCTCTTCGAAGGCCGCGGGCTCGGGGGTGGGCTCGGGGACCGGCGCGGGGCGGGGACGGGCGCGAGGGGCTGGGGCGGCGGCTTGGGCGCTGCCGACCTCTTCCTCGACGAGCTCTTCTTCTGCCAGGGCCTGCTCGGCCTCGGCGGCCAGCTGGTCGGCGGCCTCGGCCTGCTCGGCCGCGAGGATGAGAGCCTCGGCTTCGGCCTGTTCGTAGGCCACAGTCTCGAGCTCCATGGCCAGCATCTCGGCCTCTATGGCCTGGTACTCGACATTGGCGGTTCGGCGCAGCATGAACCACGCACCGCCGCCGCCGATGGCGATGATGCCGGAGCAGAGCACGCCCAAGACGATGAGGACCACCAGTGCGATCAGGACCTTCTTCATGTCAGCCTCGCCAGGCGCCCCCTGGGTTGCCGGGTTGGGGGGCCCCTCAGCCGCTTACTAACGGGTTCCGCGGCAGCGTCACGCCTCGGGGTCGGGGTCGGCGAGGCCGAGGGTGGCAAGGTGCCAGCACTCCCGGTCCACGTCTTCGGGATCGGGCATGTGCAGGAAGGACGTGAAGCTGGTGTCCCGCAGCGCCCCTGCCACCAGGCGGTAGAAGCGCATGTTGCCGATTCCACCGCGTAGTTCTGTCTTCAGAGCGACTGGGTCCAGACCCTCGTCGGGGTCGTAGTACAGCAGCTCGCAGCGCCCGGCCCCGTCTCCCCACAGGTGCCGGTCCAGCTCGAAGCGCAGCAGGTCCCGGGCGTCACGGGGTCGGCGTCCGCCGAACATCTCGTAGATGTGCCAGGCGGCGCGGGGGTAGTCGTGACCGGGGACCGCCGTGATGCGGCTGGCCCCCGCGGCTGCGAGGCGCTCGATGACCCAGTCCCGACGGTGCAGCGCCCCTGGCCCCAGCAGCACGAAGGGACGCCCCTTCGGGTAGGGCTGCGGGCGCTGGGTGGGCGGTTGGATCTCCAGCAGGTCGGCGCGGTGGATGTGAGCGACCACCACGGTTTGGGGCTCGAAGCTGCGCTCGAGTTCGTCGGCGTCCAGGTTGCGGGCGCGCCACGCCGTGCGACCGAAGGCGCCGCGGTGGATGCTGTGGGCTGGAACCAGCGCTTGCAGCTGTCGCAGCATGGGCCCAGCCACGGTGGACTCGCCCAGACGGGCGCGGGTCAAGCCCCCACCGTGGAAGTTGCTACCTCCAAGGGGGAGCAGGCCGTGTCGCTCCGCTCCGCGCTCCAGCCCCCGGGCGATAGCCGCCAGTCCAGGGGCTGGCGGGGTTGGCAGCTCTACGCCGATGACGCCGAGGGCTTGGAGCGTGGCGCAATAGGCCTCGGGGTCGAGCCCGTGACGTGCCACGTGGAACATGGGGTGGGCGGAGACGGCGATGCCTCCCGCCAGGTGGATGGCAGTGACACATGTCTCGAGGCAGGGTGCGTCACCAGGGAGCCAGGCGGGCGCGCCGTGTCCCAGCCAGCACTGGAAGGCTTCGTCCACGCTGGTGCAGTGGCCTGCGGTCACCAAGGCCCGGGCGATGTGGCTGCGCATGGGGGTACCGGGGCTGGCGAGCCTCTCCAGCTCGAGCCAACACAAGCTTATCCCCAGTGTGTCGAGGCGCCGATGGATGGCACGGGTACGCGCGGTACGCTGGGCCCGCAGGCTGGCCAGGAAGCACTGCAGGTCGGGGTCGTGCACGTCGATCCACAGCCCCAGCAGGTCTCCGCCCGAGCTGTTCATCTCCACCCCGGGCAACACATGAAGTCTCCGCCGCGCGCCGTGCTGACAGGCGGCGGTAACCCCGGCGGTGCAGGCGTGATCGGTCACGGCCACGGCGGCCAGCCCAGCCTCCAGCGCCATGTCCACCAGGACCTCGGGGCTGTGCAGTCCGTCGCTGTGGTGGGAGTGCAGGTGCAGATCGGCCCGCTCGTGCTCGTCGAAGTGCAGGCGAAGGGACATGGGTCAGCCCGGCAGGCCGTGCCCCTGCAGGCGGGTGGTCACGGCTTGGCTCAGCTCCCGATACAGGTCGTAGCAGTGGGCTCGGCAGATGGGGTCGCGGGCGCGGTCTTGGGCCAAGAACTCCGTGGTGGCCGCGAGCTTTGTATGTGTGTCGTCCGTGTGCCGATACAGGGGCTGCGCGCCCTCCCGCAGGCGCACGATGCAGGGGTAGGCGTGTTGGCTGTCGAAGGCGCGGTCATCCAGACACAACCAACAGGGGTGGGGGCGTCCCGCCGGCAGGCCATGGCCCCCGGCCCGCATGGTGCGCATCCGGTAGTGGAACATGGAGTAGTCGGCGGGAACCTCGTGCCGACACAGGCTCTCGAAGTCCTCCCAGGAGCCCTCGTCCTCGAAGATGGTCACCAGCCGGGCGCGAGACGCGGGCAGAAACTTGAAGTCATCCACCCCAGTGTCCTGACACCATCCCAGCAGGCGGCGCAGGGCGTGGCCTCCGTTGGCCATCAAGGTGCGGGTGGTGTTGGGGTCGAGGATGGAGTTGACCGTGACATGGGGACGCTGGTCGTCGGGCAGATCGCAGAGCAGGGCGATGTTGTCCCTCACACGCTGCAGCATTCCCCGGCTGCCGGTCTCCCGATCGAAGGCGCCGCCGTCGATGAGGTCCAGGGAGATGTAGAAGCGCCCCATGCCCGCTTGCACCAGGGCGTCGTAGGTGGTGGGGCTTGCGGTGCCGTTGGTAGAGATGGACGAGTCCATGCCCAGGGCCGTGGCCCGCGCCACCAGCTGAGGCAGGGCGGGGTCCACCGTGGCTTCGCCGCCGGTCCACTGGATGTGCCGGGTGCCGGTGGCGGCCAGCGTGTCGATCAGAGCCTCGAGGCGTCCCGACGGCCAAGGGGGCTCGCTGCGGTGACGGCTGTTGCAGTAGCGGCAGGCCAGGTTGCAGCGGGAGGTGAGGTAGATCTCCGCTCGGGAGACCCCCAGCAGATTCGGGCTGGCCAGGATCAGGGTGTCGTCGGCGGAGTCTGCCATGGCCGGCAGGAAGCTGCGGGCGCGGACGGTCAGCTGCGCCACGCGGGACTCGCCCAGCATGTAGCCACGCCGGTCTGGTGCTGGCTCGTTCGAGGGTGTGGGCGCGGGGTCCTTCGATGGGCTCATGCCCTTGTCGCCTCCGAGATCACCCGATGCCGGGTGCCTGGGCGCGAGGGGGGACGAGCATGGTGGGGGGAGCATGACCGGGGACCCGTGCCCTGCTGGTACACTACATGGGTCGCGCGTGTCTGTGCGCGGGAGGATCAAATGGCTCGTGAAAAGCTTCCCCTGTCCGTACTGATGGCCCTGGGCCTGGCCAGCTGCGGCACCTGCCGCCCGGGTGTTTGTCTGTCCATCGCTGCGGATCCAGAGGGTGGGGAGGAGCTGCGGCCCTGCCTGTCCTTCGTGCCCACCGAAGACCCCGAGCAAGAGCCCGAGGCAGAGGACCCCGCGGGGGTCTGCCTGTCGATGGAGCCCGAGCCCGAGCCCCCGCCTCCCCCCCGCGCGGGCCCCTGCTTGTCGCCTCCTTACCGACCGCTGCCTCCGCCACCCGACGACGAGCCCCCCATCCCGGAGGTTGAACAGCCTCCCGACGCCGACCCTCCGCGTCCTTGCCTGTCCGTCCGCCGGCCGGATCCCCCATCTCATCCCGACCCTGAGGTCGACCCCGAGACCCTCCAGATCTGCCTGTCCGAGGACATCGAGCTGGACGGGGAAGATGACGGTGCCTCGGCCCTCGAGCCGGCGCCTGGTGAAGAGCGCTTGGCGCTGCTCGAGCGGCTGGGCGATGCACTGCCCAGGGATGTGCGCGAGCGGCTGTAGTCAGTCCTCGTGGCGCCTCAGAGCCCCCGCTGCTTCAACCACGCGATGGTGGCCTTCATGGCCGTGGGCATGTCCACCCGGGGGTGGTAGCCCAGGTCGCGGCGGGCGGGCTCGGGGTCGTACCAGTGGTCTCGGGCCATGCCGTCCACGAGGAAGGGCGTGAGCCGGGGTTCGCCGGGCATGGGGAGGTTGTTCCAGGCCCACTCCACAGCGGCGGCCAGTCGGCGGGCCGTGTCCCGGGAGAGGGTCTTGGTGACCGGGGGGTGCCCCAGGCCGTCGAGGATCTCGTTGATCCATCCGTACAGCAGCACCGGAGACTCGTTTCCGATGAAGTAGGCCTTGCCCGCGCAGGGTGCGTTGTGGCCGATCAAAGCGTTGGCGGCGTCGATGTGCGCCCAGGCGGCGTTGTCGATGAAGGTGACGTCCACCCGGGCCTGGCCGTCGCCGATGATGGGCAGCTTGCCTGCGGCGGCCCGGTCCACCAGGCGGGGCACCAGGTGGTTGTCGCCGGGGCCGAAGATCAGGTGGGGCCGCAGGGACACGCTGGCCAGGCCGGGGTGGTTGGCGCCCAGCACCTCGGCCTCGGCCGCGGCCTTGGACGCCGGGTAGATGCTCTCGTGGGGGTCGGCGTAGGGCAGGTCCTGGGGGCCGTTGGCCACATCCTGGGCGTAGCCCACCACCGACGGGGTGGAGGTGTAGACCAGCCGGGGCACGCCCACGGTGTCCATCACCTCGAGCAGGTTGTTGGTGCCGTCGACGTTGATGGCCCAGTAGTCGTTGGCTCCCCGCTTGCCCCAGAAGCCGGTGCGGGACGCCACGTGGAAGACCACGTCGTGGCCCTGCACCGCGCCCACCAGCTTGCCCTTGTCCCGCAGGTCTGCCTGCACGCAGCGGGCGCCCAGTGCCTCGACCTCGGGGTAGTGGCTGCGGGCCACCACGGTGACCTCTTCGCCCTGCTGGAGCAGCAGCTCCACCAGCCTGCGGCCCAGGAAGCCGCCTCCGCCTGTGACGAGTGCCTTCATGATGTCTCTCCTAGCAGGGGCCCTTGACTTCGAGCTTGGGCTTGGCGTCGGCGAAGCGGGTCTCGGCCCAGACCTTGAGATCTTCGCGGCGGATCTTGGAGTTGTGGCGGGGGTCTACCGGGAAGCCCTGGTAGGGCTCCATGGCGGCGACCACGCCTTCCCAGCGGGTACCCTCGAGGCGGGTGCTCAGCTCGCTGGCCAGGGTGTCGGACCACTCGTGGCCCTGCTCGAGCTCCACCAGCAGCACCGGGACCTCGTGACCCCGGGCGCCCAGGCCCACCAGGGCCGAGCGGAACACTGCGGGGTGCTCGTTGACGATGTTTTCGACCGGCACCGCGGGCACCAAGCCGGTGGGGGTCTCGATGCGGTGGCTCTTGCGACCGCAGAACCACAGGAGCCCTTGCTCGTCCAGGTAGCCGATGTCGCCCATGCGGTGCAGGATGCGATCGCCCTGCTGGATCTTGGCCAGGGCGTTGGCGTCGGGGCGCTCCTTGTACTCGGGGCTGGCCACGCCGCTGCCCACGGTGATCTCACCGATCTCGCCGGCGGGCAGCATCAGGCTGTCGTACCAGGTGGAGATGGGGTCATCGGTGACAGGGATAATGTAGACGTCGGCGCCGGGCACCGGCTTTCCAACACATGTCCCGGCGCCCTTGGCTGTATCAGCCCAGGTCTCGGCCAGGATGCGGCGGCTGTCGAAGCTGGACACCGTGAGGCTCTCGGTGGCGCCGTAGGGGGTGTGCAGGGCGACGTCGGGACCCACCAGGGCGTGGAATCGACGGTGCATGTCGGCGTGGATGGGTGCGCCTGTGGTGACGGCGCGCTCGAGGCTGGGCAGGGCTGCGTCGATGGCCTCGCAGTGGCGGGTGAGCTTGGCCCACACGATGGGCGAGGCGAAGGCGGAGTTGCAGTGCTGCTCTTCGATGGCCCGGAGGAACACCGCGGGGTCGGCGCCCGCCAGCTTGGTGAGGTTGGCATCGGGCACCACGGTGGTCATGCCCAGGCAGGCGTCGAAGAATACGAAGCTGGCGAAGGCCTCCATGTGCACGTCGCCCGGGCCGTAGCCGAACATCTCACCGATGTTGGTGGTGACCTCGTAGAAGGCGCCGTGGCGGAAGGACACGCCCTTGGGGGGCCCGGTGGAGCCGGAGGTGAAGATGATGGCGGCTTCTTCTTCGGGCTCGAAGTGGGGCAGATCCCAGGGCTCGTCGCCGCCCTGGTCGTAGATCTGATCCAGGGTGTGGCCACCCCAGAACCAGCGGCTGCCCACGGTGATGTTGATCTTGACGTTGGCGAAGGGCTTGCGGGCGAAGCAGGCCACCGCGTGGATGGCCGACAGGGCGACCATGGCCTCGGGCTTGTTCTGCTCGATGCACATCAGGACGTTCTTGACCCCCATGCCGGGGTCAAGGAACACGGGCACCGCGCCCAGCTCGAACAGGCCGAACATAAAGGCGTAGAAGTCGAGGCTGGGGGACGCCAGCACCAGGGTGCGCATGCCCCGGGTGATGCCGGCCTTGGCGAAGCCGTGGGCGTAGCGGTCGGCCGCGGCGATGAGCTCGCCGTAGCGCAGTTCGGTGCGGGGCTGGGGGTGGCCCGGCCCGGCGTGGGGCTTCATGAAGCGGAAAGCCACAGCGTCGGGCTGTTCGGCAGCGCGCTGGCGCAGCATAGCGGCGATGTTTCGATTGTCTGACATTGTGGCCCTCTCCTCTCGGAGCGGGGGTTTACCGCGGCGGATGGAGCCTGGCCATATGGGCGGACCGAGCCTTCACCCCATGCTGCCGCTTCGGCCTGCGTGGTCCGACTGGCGGCGGGTCCCGCTGCGAGGGTCGCTCCGAGGGTTCCATGTTTGCGACAGGGGCTCCGCGAGGTTTCCATTCGTGCTGGAACCCGTCGCGATGTGGCGGCAGCCCTACGCTCCAACCGTAGGTATCGGCGACGCTGTGTTGCGGGCCGTCGTCAGGTGGAACCCTCATCCCGATCCTGTCGTAGTCTTGGAACCCTCATCCCGATCGTCGTTACTGCCTCGCTGCGTTGGTCGGAGCCACCCGCATCGGGGTGAGCAGCGACGTCACGGGGCATCGCCCGCCTGGCTGTCCCGGACCCAACCGCGCGCCTCTTCCCGGTCGTACCAGTGGGACAGGCGGTTGATCTTCCGTTTGCGGAGGCCGATGAGTATCGCCGCGCTGGCCGCTCCCGTCACGCTCCAGCCCAGCATGATGTGGGGTCCGTAGTTCAGCTGCCAGGCACTGGTGGAGTGGGTCTCGATGTCTGTGACCAGGAAGCTGACCAGCGCCAACTGGGACGAGGCCAGCAGCGCAATACTGGCGATCTTCGTCGGGAGCATCGCGTCTGCGTAGCTGCCCTGCACACGCACGTCCCCCACCGCATGGGCGAACTCGTCGGCGTCCAGCCATTCCCAGCCGTCGTGGGCCGCCAGCTCATCGCCACGCCAGTGGAGGCTCGGCAAGCTCGGTGTACCGAGCGGATGGGCCAGCTCGGCGCAGTTCCCCTGACGAAGCAAGGTGGCGCCGCCGTCGAGGGAGCCCTCGATCAGGTACCCACAGCTCGCGGGGTCCACAGCCAAGAGGCCCTCGAGCTCCAGTTGGGGCACGCGCCCCGGGATGCGGGTCACATCCTGCCCCAGCACCCGGCTGGCACTGCGGGCCAGGGCTCTGGAACCGCCCCCGGTCACCGCCACCAGGACCGGCCCGCCCTGGGCCTCCAGCGCTTGCTCCAGCTGCTCCACCGTTCGGTCGGGCAGTGGCACGACGGAGGCGGCCGTCAGCAGCAGGAGGACGACGAACAAGTGGGTATCCCCGCGGGTTTCGGGCACCTGGAGTGTAGCAGCATCGTCCTCGCTCGGGGCCATGCGTCAACACCGCGTCAACGACTTTCGGGCATAATGGACCTTTGTTGACAACAATTGCGCCTGGGGTGTCGCCTGGCATCCGTTTCTGTGTCGAAGCTCATGCACCCTTGTCCTGGAGCCTCGATGCACCCCCCTGCCCATGCGCACCGGCCTGGACCCCGCTACGGCTGGCTGCTGCTGTTCCTGTGCCTGATCCCGCTGGTCTCGGTGGTCTACAAGACGGCGTTCCAGGGGCGGGCCCTGTCGGACCTGCTCCCACGCACCCGCTGGGACCTGGTGTACGAGCTGCACCTGGACGGTGGTGGCGGGCCCGTGAGCCTGCAGGGCTTCCTGCCTGTGGACGATCGGCGCCAGACCCTGGTGGCCGAGGATGACAGCTCACCGGGCCTGCGCTTCATCGACGAGCCGGACGGACAGAACCGGACGGCGCACTGGATGGGGATGCGGGTCCCCGACGATGCCATTGTTCATCATCGCCTCTCGGTGCTCACCAGCGCCCTCGATGTGCGCCTGTCCGATGATCTGCGGGTCCCCGACGCCCACCCCCAGAGCGTGACCCCCTGGTTGAGGCCCGAGGAACGGCTGCAGGTGGATCACCCCGATATCCGGGAGCGGCTCGCCGACATCGGTGCGGATCGCGGCCGCCTGGTGCCTCGCCTGACGGCCATCCTGGATCATGTAAACGCGCTCCCGAGTCTCGACGACGGCGACGACACCGACGCCCTGACCACCCTTCAGCGCGGTGACGGCGATGCCCGGGAGAAGGCGCGCTTGTTCGTGACCCTGGCCCGCGCCGCGGGCCTGCCCGCCCGGATGGTGGGCGGGCTGGTGCTCGCCGGGGTCGAGTCGCCCAGAGAGCACCGCTGGGCCGAGGTCTACGTCGGAGGCAGCTGGGTGCCCTTCTGCCCCAGCACCGGCGGCTTCGCCCAGCAGCCCGCCCACTGGCTCACGCTGGCCCGGGGTGACCACGATCTCTTCACCCCCAGCGCGGGGGTGGGCTTCACGCCCCGGTTCACCGTCGACAGTGAGCAGGTCGCCTCTCCCAGGGCCCTTGCGGCGTCGACGCCCCTGAACCTGTGGTCCCTGTTCCAGCGTCTCGGGTTGCCCTTCTCCCTACTGCGCACCCTGCTCATCCTGCCCGTGGGTGCGCTGGTGGTGGTGCTGTTCCGCAACGTGGTGGGCATGCCCACCTTCGGCACCTTCCTGCCTGCCCTCATCGCTGGAGCCGCCAGCGCCACCGGCGCCCTGTGGGGCGTGGTGGGGCTCCTGGTCGTGGTGGTACTGGTGGTAGCGGTCCGCTCGGCGGTGCAGCGGCTCCACCTGCTGCACTCTCCCACCCTGGCCATCCTGCTGGCAGCCGTGACCTCGGCGCTGTTGCTCACCAGCCTGGCGGCGGATCGGGTGGGCCTGCACGCCCTGTCGTATGTGGCCATGTTCCCCATCGCGGTGCTGGCCATCACCGCGGAGCGCCTGTACCTGGCCCTCGAAGAGCGCGGCTTTCGGGACGCCGGCCGAGAGCTGGCGGGCACGCTGGTGGTGATCCTCGCCTGCTACCTGGTCATGAACAGCCTGGCCCTGCAGGCGCTGATGCTCCAGTTCCCCGAGCTGCTGCTGCTGGTGCTGGCCGCCGACATCTACCTTGGGCGCTGGGTGGGGATGCGCTTGTCAGAATACCTGCGCTTCCGCCAGCTCATCCCGGGTGAGGTGGCGGCATGAGCTGGCGCGATCTCCAGTGGAAGCTCTCCCTGAGCGGCATCTTCGGCATGAACCGCCGCAACGTGGAGCTGGTCTACGACCGCAACCCTCGCCACCTGTATCGCCTGGCGGACGACAAGCTGTTGGCCAAGGAGCTGCTGGCCGAGGCGGGCGTGCCCGTCCCCGACAACCTCGCCTCGGCGTCGGGCCTGCACCAGCTACCGGCGCTGCTCGAGACGCTGGATGAGCTGGACGACTTCGTGGTCAAGCCGTCCCTCGGGGGGGGCGGTAACGGCATCCTGGTGGTGGGTTCGCGTATCGGCTGCGGGCTGTGGCGCCGTGCCGGCGGCAGCGAGCTGACCGAGGACGAGCTCCGCACCCACTTGGCCAACATTCTGTTCGGCGCCTACGCCCGGGGTGCGCTGAAGGACCGGGTGATGGTGGAGCCCCGGGTCTTCCCCCACTCGATCTACGCCGATCTGTGGAGCGACGGGCTGTGCGATCTGCGCATCATCACCTTGGACCAGCGGCCCGTGATGGCCATGGTACGGGTGCCCACGGCGCGCTCGGACGGCAAGGCCAACCTTCACCAGGGTGGTATCGGCCTGGCCGTGGATCTGGACACCGGTCGGGTGAATCGGGCGGTGTGCGACAAGCGCTCTTTGACCCGCCACCCCGACTCCGGCGTGCCCCTGGTGGGTCTGCAGCTGCCCCTGTGGAGCGAGACCCTCGAGACGGCCTGCAGGGCAGCGGCTGCGGTGCCCCTGGGCTTCCTGGGGGTGGACGTGGTGGTGGACGAGGCCCTCGGTCCCCTGGTGCTCGAGATCAACGCCAGGCCCGGCCTGGAGATCCAGAACGTGAATCGGTGCGGGCTCGGGCTGGCGCTGGGAGAGGTGGCGTGATGAACGGTGGTTCCCATAGGCTCGCCCCGGTGTTGGGGCTGACCCTCCTGGCGCTGGCGGTGCTGGTGGTGGTGGAGACTCGCCTCAGCCGCCAACACATCGACCGGGTCACGGTGGAGATCCTGGCCAGCCACAGCCAGGGCTTCGACGCGGACAGCCCCGGTGAGGCTCCCCGGGGTGACTCCGCAGGGCCGCTGCACGACGAGGCTAGGCTCTTGGCGCGCCGCGGCCTACTGGACGAGGCCCTGGACGCCTATGGGCGCGTGGTGCGTGCCCAGCCCCACCAGGCCGCGCTGCGGGCCGAGCAGGGCTACTGGCTGCTGGTGGCGCGGCAGGACGCCGAGGCCCTCGAGGCCCTCGAGAGGGCGGCCCGGCTCCAACCCCGCAGCGCCTGGGTCGCGCTGTTGTTGGGTCGGGCGCACCTGCGCCTGGGGGATTCCGCCGAGGCGGAGCGAGCGCTGCAGCGGGCGGTGGAGCTCGACCCTCGGGATGGTGAGGCGCTGCTCGCCCTGGGTGGGGTGATGCTGGACCGTGGGCGCAGCTCCGACGCCGCGCGCCTGTTCGCGGACATGAGCGCGAGCCGCGCCTCCGAGCAGGGTGCCCTGGCCCTGGTGGGCCTGGGGCACGCCAAGCTGGTGCTGGAGGATCGCGCCGGCGGTCACCGGGCCTTGCAGCTGGCGGTGGAGCGCGCCCCCGACAGCGTGGCGGTGCGCTTGGCCGCTGCTCGGGCCTGGCTCCACAGCGGGCAGCCAGAGGACCTCCTGGCGGCCCAGCAGCTGCTGGATGAGACGGCCCTGATGGCTCCCGCGGTGCCACAGCTCCACGCCCTCAGGGGCCTGACCCTCGAGCTCCGGGGTGAGCTGGACCTCGCCGGGCTCGCCTATCGCGAGGCGCTGCGGCTGGATCCCCGTGAGGCCGACACCCGCTGCCGTCTCGAAGCCCTCGAGCCCATTCCCGAGCTGCTGTGGACCCGCGCCACATTGGAGCAGTGCTCGCAGTTCGGGCAGGAGAGCTGATGCGTGCTCATCGTCTCGGGCTCTCCCTATCGATCCTGCTGGCGCCCCGGGCCTCCCAGGGAGCCGTGGACGTGGACGCCAGCGTGGCCCAGTCCGCCGGTGTGCTGTCCGGTGACACAATCCATCCCGCCGGCGGGCCCGCCAGCTGGACCGATCTGGAGCTCCGAACCGAGGCCTCTCTGGGGACCTGGGACCTGGGCCTGCCCCTGGACCTGTCCCACCGCCAGACCTTCGGCTTCCCCTTGTCGGAGACCCGCGCCGTCCTGGGCTCGAAGCTGCGGAACGGCTGGGGCCCGCACAAGCTGCTGCTGTACGCTGGAGCCTACGGCACCTGGAGACCGGGCTGGCTCGACCCCTACCAGCCCGACGCCAGCGGCGAGCCCACCCCCACGCACCGGCACAGCTTCGCCTCTCCCCGGCTGCGCGCCCAGTGGGATGTGCTGCCCCGTGAGGGGCGCCGTCTCACCGTCGAGGCCCAGCTCCGGCGGCCCGACTACCTCGAAGACCCCGACTACGACCCGGAGCTGGCACCCACCCACATCATCCCCGGCGATCACCTGCGCTCCAGCCTCGAGCTCGCCTGGCGTGCTACCGGAGACCGCTGGCGCCTGGATCTGAGCACCAGCGCTGATCTGCGGGTCTACTCCGAGACCTACGCCCGGGACGCCGGCACGGGCCTGACCCACGCCAGCAGCGAGGAGCCCAACCCGTCCTATCGAACCCTGGACCTCGAGCCGCGGGTCCGCCTGCGCGTCGAGCCTGGGCCCTTGTCCCTGCGGGTGGGGTACGGCCTGGAGATCGTGGAGGATCTGTTCGAGGGCTACTACTCCTACCGCGGCCACCACCCCAGCCTGAGGGTGGACTGGCAGTTCAGCGATACCCTGGCCCTCTCCGGCCGCACCGAGGTCTGGCTGAGGCGCTACGGCCCCGACAGCTACGCCGACAGCTACGCCGACGGCGGCAGCCACATCACCCTGGACGCGGGGGAGCGCCGCTGGGACCGCCGGGCCCGGGGGAGCTTGGAGTTTCGCCACCGGCTGGGGACCCACTGGGCTGTGGGCTCGGAGCTGCAGGGGGCGCTGCGGGAGACCAACTTCCCCGACTACCAGCCCGGGGTGTTTCCCACCTCCAGCAGCGCATACGACATCGACTGGGACTGGCGCACCTGGCAGGGCTCCATGGGGCTGTTCTACGAGGGCTGAGGGGCTCGCTACAGCGGATGCCGCCCCAGGAAGTCCCGCATCAGGGGCAGGATGCGCTCGGAGGCTTCCTCGATCACCCAGTGGGAGCAGTCGTCGAAGACGTGGAACTCGCCCTGGGGCAGGCGCTGGCGCCAGCCCTCGAGGTAGCCGGGGTGGAAGACCGGGTCCTGGATCCCCCAGCACACCAGGTGAGGCAGGCCGGTGAGGGTGGGCAGGCCTTCGTCGAGGGTCTGAAGCAGCGCCCGGTTGGGGTGCTTGGCCTCGATGGGGATCTCTTCGATGAAGCGGCGGATGGCCAGGCGGTCGGACCAGGTGCCGTAGGGGGCGAAGTAGCCCTCGCGCACGGCGCCGGCGAACCGCTCCCGGTGACCCACGGCCATGGACATGCCCATGCGCAAGAAGCCATTGAGGCCCTGGATGACCAAATGGCCGTAGCCCGGGATGCGCAGGGCCCGCAGGGCCGCGGGCAGCGGCAGCAGGAAGGCGCCGGTGTTGGTGACCACGAAGCGCCGGAAGCGCTCGGGCATCCGGATGGCCGCGGCGTAGCCAATGGCGCCGCCCCAGTCGTGGACCAGCAGGGTGATGTCCCGCAGGTCGAGCTCTTCGATGAGGGCGCAGAGCTTGTCCACGTGGTCCGGGATGCGGTAGCCCCACTGCGCGGGCTTGTCGGACAGGCCGCAGCCGATGTGGTCTGGCACGATGCAGCGGTGGTCCCGGGACAGGTCCTGCACCATGGCTCGATAGTAGAACGACCAGGTGGGGTTGCCGTGGACCATCAGGACCGTCGGGCCTTCGCCTTCGTCCAGGAAGTGTTGCGCCAAGCCGTCGTCGCCGGTGATGGCGTGGCCGGTCCAGGGATACAGCTCCCGCACGGCGGCGGGGAGGGCCGCGCTGCGCTCCGAGCTCACCGGTGCGCGTGCGCTCATGGTCCTACCACTCGATGCCGAGCTGGATGGTTCCCAGGCCCGAGCCCACCGCGTTGAAGCAGACCCTCTGGCCGGGCTCGACGATGCCCTTCTCTACGGCTTCGGCCATGGTCACCGGCACCGCGGCCGATCCGCAGTTGCCCAGGTAGCCCACGGTGAGGAAGCCGCGGTCCACTTCGACCCCCATGCGCTCGAGGGCTTCGGTGATGTGGCGGACGCCCACCTGGTGGCAGATGAAGTGATCCACCGTGCTCTTCTCCCAGCCCGAGGCCTCGAGGAAGTGGGGCCAGGTCTCGTCCACCAGGTTGAGCCCGTGGACCTTGAGGCCCACCGGGTCGGCGTGCATCTGCAGGCGGTTGGCCACACACAGGCGGTTGTGCTCGGTGGCGGACATGGCCACCGCCGAGGTGATGCGGTGGGTGGTCTTGGAGACGTCTTTGTGGGACAGCACGAAGGCCACGCCGCAGTTGCCCAGGGTCAGGGTGGCGAAGTTCTCGAAGAAGGTCTTCTGGTCGCAGTCGTCCGCGGCCAGGATCTTCAGGGTGTTTCGGATGCCCGGAGCGAAGTTCTCGCCGCTGACCACCAGCACGTAGTCGGCTTGGCCCAGCTCGATGGCGTTGGCCGCCTGGACCATGCCGGTGACGAAGCCCAGGCAGGCGTGGCTGACGTCGAAGCAGTCGCAGCTGTGGGGTACGCCCAGGTTGCCGCCCACGAAGCTGGCCGTGCCCGGCTCGTCCCAGTCGCGGATGATGCTTGTGTTGATGAGCAGGTTCAGCTGGCTGGCGTCGATGCCCGCGGCCTCGAGGGCCTTGCGGGCCGCGCGGGTGGCGATGTCGCTGGGCTTGTCGTCGTCGGCATACATGCGACGCGCGGCGATGCCCGTGAGCCCGGCCAGGCGACCGCGGGGGATCTTCAGCCGAGACATGGAGTCGGCCAGGCGATCCTCGATGCCGTCGCTGGTGAGAATCTCGTCGGGCAGATCGTGGCCGATGGCTTCGATGTGGACATTCTGCCAGCGCATGGGACCTCCGGGGTCGGCGCAAAGGGCAGCCCTTTATCCGGAACCCACGGCTTGTCAGCTTCAGAGTGCCGAACCTGTGGTTTTTCAGAGTGATTTCCTTGTGCTATCCACCACTCTCGGGGTCTTGCATGGGTGTGGATTGCAGCTGTGGAAAGGCCTCGCGCACCGCCGCTGCCGGCACCGCCACCAGGTGGCCGTGCCCCAGATCCCGGAAGTCCCAGCCGCGGTGCACCCCCACCACCCGGCCTTCGCCGTCCAGCAGAGCCCCGCCGGAGTAGCCGTCGTAGGCTGGCGCCGTGTACTCGAGGATCGGCTGGCCGGCCCACAGTGCTGGCGCCTCGAGCACCTTGCCCACGCTGACGAGCAACGGTCGGCGAGGTGGGTGGGCCATGGCGGTGATGGTCTCACCCCGTCGTGCGGGCTCGGCGCGAAGCTCGAGGTGAGCGTAGTGGCCGGCTGGCAGCCGATACAGGGCGAGGTCTGCGTTGGGGTCGCTGGCTACCCGCTCGAGCTGGACGGGGAAGGGGCCGGGGCTGTCGGTCCACGCCAGGCGCGCCCAGGGTCGTTCCCCCACCATCTCGGCGACGTGGTGGGCGGTCACCACCAGACCGTCGGTGCTGGCCACGAAGCCCGAACCCCCGTCGAAGCTCACCGCAGCGCCCGCCGCGCGCACTAGAACCGGGTCCTTCACCTCGGCGATGGGCAAGAACTCGTGCCCCGTGGCCACGGCAGCGGCCAGGACGATCAGGTTGAGGAACATGGCGGTATGGACAGCGTCGTGGGCCGGGAGGTTCCCCCACAGGACAGCCGATGATGCATCCGTGACACTCTTGGGATTTTCAGCTGTGTCGCGAGCCCGCTATGATGGGGTCTCGCCCCTGCTCCATCGGAGTGAACATGCGCATCGCCCCCCTGTCCCTGCTTCTTCCCGTTCTGCTCATCGGCTGTGCCAAGGGCGGCGTCGTGCCCCTCGAGATCGAGGATGCCCAAGACGTCCGCGACGCCTGTGAAGAGCGGGCGGACCAGATCGTCACCGAGACCTTCCGCGTCGTCTTCGAGGGTACCACTGGGGGCTGCCCCTGGGGTCAGGATGGAAACCTCGAGGAAGACAACGGGGTGCTGACCGCCCGGGTGGAGCAGGTGGAGACCCTGGATCTCGAAGAGGTGGTCATCTGCGACATGGCCTTCGACTTCGCGGGAGAAGCCGGCCTCGAGCAGGACATCATCTACGACGACAACTTCATCTTCGTGTTCAACGGCATCGTGCTCGCCGGCAGCTACCGTCCCTGGATCGACCAACTGCCGGTCGACGGCATCTACAAGATCTACGACTGGGACACCATCGCGGGCATGGACAACCTGTTCGACAACGACATCCCCACCTACTGCGTGGGCGAAGACAGCGACCTGGCCGACTGTGACATCCCGCCCCCCGAGACCCAAGGGCCCATCTCCCTGTCCTTCGACCTGTCCATCACCTCGGAGCTGTCCTACCGGGCCGTCGACCAGTCCCGCGCCGAGTTCGGCTTCATCGCGACCGGCGACAACGACCCCCAGAGTGACTGTTCCCATCGGGAGTTCTACTTCGACGTCGAGGTGCCCTACCTGCCCGAGTCCGGGGAGTAGGGAGGGCGACAACCCTGTGGATTACCCCGTGAGTTTCTGCGGCTGAGAGGTCGCGTATGGGGCATGCGGCTCCCCCCGCGTGCTACCCATCCATCAGCGGCGTGACCGGCGGTCCTCCCCGTTCGCTGCGGCACGATTCTTGCGGAATAATCCACCATGCAATCACTCTTCGCTCTGATTCTCGTCTCTTCGCCCGGCTGGGCAGCCAGCGACGAGGCCACCCTGCTGGACTGGTCCGAGTTGGGCCATACCCAGGCCCTCGAAGACGCTCAGGCCCGCGGCCCTGGCTTACTGGAGGCCGGCGCTGACCACCGGCTGGCGCTGTATGACAGCGTGCGTCGCGAGGTGGTGATCCTCGAGGACGATCGGCCCTCGGCGTCGTTCCCCGTACACCACGCCAGCGATCTGCTGTTGCTGGACCACGGTGTGCTGGTGTTGGACCACAGCGCCCGCGAGCTTTCGCTGTGGACCTTCGACGGTGCGCTGCGCGCTCAGCGACGCTTGCCCGAGCTGGTGCCCACGGCGGTCACCATGGGGCTCGAGGGCGATCAGGTGCTGGCCTTGGACATCTTTGGCCACGGCCACCCCGCAGCCACCCTGCGGGAAGGCGAGCTACAGGCCCCCGCGGCCCGCGGCCTGCAGCTGCGACACAGCCCGGTGTTGTGGGACGGTGCCACCATGTCCACCGACGGCCTGGATCTCTCCCTGCCCGACGCTCTGAAGGCCAGCGGTCAGCGCTTCGGCGACTGGCTGGTGGTGGACGAGGTGGTTGGGGACGCCCCCATCCGGGTCACCCGCACCGCCTGGCACATCCCCAGCCACCAGGCCCATCCCCTGCCCGTGGACGGTCGGCTCTACGCCCCACAGGGCGATCTGGCGGCCACACCGGAGGGTGAGCTGGTGGTCCTGGTGCCCCGGGACGAAGGCCTCGAGATCCTGCGGGTGTCGCCATGACTCCCCTGCTCCTGCTGCTGGTCGGCTCCAGCCTGGCCATCGACCGTGAAGCGGTGATGGACAACGGCGCCGAGTTCGCCACCCATCCCTGGACCATGAGCTCGAGCAACCAATACGGCTCGTGTTCGTCCGACTACGTCAGCGACTACAGCCCCGGCAGCTCCTACCGAGGCATCCCCTACGACTGGGGCGGCTGGGTCACCACCGCCGAGTACGACGCCTACCTCGAAGAGGGCTACGGCGCGGGTTCGCACTCCTGGCACGGCTCCCTGTGGTGCACCGTGGGTGTGGACTGCTCCGGCTTCGTGTCACAGGCCTGGGAGACCAGCCAGAAGTACGGCACCGCCACCATCTACCAGGTCAGCTACGAGATCTCGAGCTCATCCCTCACCCGGGGCGACGCCCTGAACAACTCCGGCAGCCACATCGTGCTGTTCGCCTACGAGACCGCCGCGGGCATCCCGGTGCATGTCGAAGCCAACGGTGAGCTGGTCTTCACCGACGTAGACCAGGGCTGGTCCGCGTTCTCCAGCTACGTCCCCATCCGCTATGACGACATCAGCGATGGCGCCGAGACGGGGACCATCAGCAACCCCCACGAGATCACCCAGTTCCCTTTCGAGGACCTGCGCTGGACCGCGGGCGCCGCAAGCGACGTGTTCGACAGCTACGACTGCGACCCGGACGTGGACGAGTCCGGCCCCGAGCAGATCTATCACTTCGAGGTGGAGACCGGCGGGACCCTCGATCTTCGGGTCAGCTGCGACAACAGCGTCGATGTGGACATCCACGTGCTGGACGGTCCCTCGAGCGACTCCTGCCTGGCGCGGGACCACACAGAGCTGTCCGTGTGGCTGGATCCCGGGGAACACTGGATTGTCGCCGATACATGGGTCGGCAGCTACGAGTACGCCGGCCCCTACATCCTCACCGCCACCTTCAGCGGTACCCTGGGGGACTCCGGAGACGACCCCGTGGACGATCCTCCGGATGACACAGGGGATCCCTCCATCGACACAGGTGATCCCTGGATTGACACCGGTGACCCCAGCGAGCCACCCACCCCAGATGACCACGGGCTGCTGTCACCCAGCGATCGTGTGCGCTTCGCGGATCAACGCGGCTGTGGCTGCAGCGGCGGCGTGGCGCCCCTGTGGTTGGGGCTATTCGGCCTGCTGGGCATCACGCGCAGAAGACGGTCCCCACCACCGGGCTAGTCCCCGCCACCCGTGGCCAGGGCCTTGACACTGGGGACCGCACTGTCGGCCAGGCGTGGTCGGGCGTCGTCGGCCAAGGGACCGGCCAAGGCCGCCCCGGCGATCTCGAGGGCCAGGGGCTCTGCCAGCGTGTCCAGCTCACTCAGCACCAGCAGGCCCAGCCCCCGGGTCTTGGCTTGGCCCACCCAGCTCAGCAGGTCGTCGCGGGCCTGGTCGGGGTGGCGGGTCAACATGCAGTGGGCGGCCCGCATGGGGGCCCAGGGTGGCATGGCGGCGTGCTCGACCACGGTGCGCAGGGCGTCCAGGGGGTCGGTGGCCAGGGCCTCGACCGCCGCGCAGTCCGGGGCGTCACGGACGCTGAGGGCCTGGTAGACGGCGGCCTGTTCGGCGCTGGGGGTCCAGTCTTCGGCGGGGGCCTGCTGGATGAACACGAGGAGGGCGAGGGCGTGGGCGATGGGGCTCATTGTGACCTCCTAGAGTGCGCCGCTGTAGTACTGGCTGACCGAGACTTGGTCGTCGGTCAGGGTCTCCTGCACCGAGCAGGTTTCCCAGTCGCAGATGGAGTAGGGGAACATCAGGTTGGCTCCCAGGTCTTCCTCGCAGCTGGTCTGGGCGCTGCAGGTGGGGGTGTCCCCCAGGGCGTCCCAGGACTCGTAGCCGTCCTCGACCGGGTGACACAGTCCCATGTAGTGACCCACCTCGTGGGCCAGGGAGCCGCCAAAGACGCGGACCTCGTCGTCGGTGAAGGTACCGTCCTGGCCGGCGTGCACCAGCCACGAGATGGCGATGGCGGAGCGATCCGAGGGCACCATGGGGCCGGGGATGCCTCCGGCCATGCCGTAGGTCCACTCGTCGCCGTCGACGGTCTCGCCGATAATCAGCACGATCTGCTCGCCGTTGCTGCGCTTGGACAGCGTCAACAGATCCTCGCTGTCTTCGCCGGGGACCGGCACCGCCGGGTCCAAGCCGCGCATCCCGTCGTACTCCACCTGAAGCTTGAGGCCGTAGGGGGCCCAGATGCGGGTCCACTCTTCCACCGCGCCTTCCACGGCTTCTTGGACGCCGTCTTCCTTCTCGATGCCCTTGGCGTAGACCACCCAGGCCTGGACCGTGGCGTTGTCGAGGTCGCTGTCGGTCTTGCGCTGAACGGTCAGGTCCAGCTCTGCCTTTTTGTAGGCCCACCAGTCGTCCACTGCGCCGACCACTACCGACCAGGTGCCGGGGGTGAGGGGGCCGTCTTCGGCGCGGATGGGCCAGTTGAAGTACACGTCCTTGTACCAGGGGTCGAAGGGCTCTCCGATCCACTCGTCCATCTCGTACCAGTCTTCCCAGCTCATGCGCAGGTTGCCGTCGGGGTCCCAGACTTCTTCGACGGCCAAGTACACGCCTTCGGTCTCGGTCTGGGCCGAGACCATGAACGCGCCGTGCTGGTCGGTGATGTCCACCGACACCTCCGCCCAGCCGTCGCGGGCGGTCTCGCTCCAGGACTCGAGGTCCAGCTTGCCGGTGGGGTCGGTCTTGGCGCGGTTGCAGCCAAGGATCAGGGCGGGGATCAGCAACAGGGTGGTGCAGGTTCGCATTCGGCCTTCCAGGCGTGGCGGTCCCGTGCATGTTGCCTCGAGCGTGCGAAGATCGCCAGGGGTGGGGGCATAGACCCCCCGAGGGAACCGCTGGCCCTCCCTCGAGGTCCGAGCGGGGGTCCCCCCACGGAGTTCGCCGTGCTGCACTGGCTGCGCCAGTCCCTCCAGCTGTCCGCCTCGGTGCTGGTGGTGCTGTTCTCGTTCCTGTTCATCCCCCTCACCGAGTCTCTGCACGACCTGCTTCCGGACGATCCGGTGATCCGGGTGGTGCGCACGCCCAACCCAGACCGCTGCCGCGTGCCCCGCTTCACCGACGCCGGGCTCGAGTCGGCCCTGGCCAAGGGGGTGCGGGGGCCCAGCAAGCGCGGCGCCCAGGACCAGATGAGGCTCTGGTACCACAAGGAGCGTGCGCGGAAGATGCCGGGCATGGCCGACCCCGCTCCCCAGGCCGAGGTCTGGGGTGCCGTGCGCACGACCATGGAGAGCGACTGGCCCGCATCCAAGCGCTACCCCGTGGGTTCGGGCTTCGGTTACCGGGTCCATCCCACCCTGGGCGTGCGGCGCTTCCACAACGGGGTGGACATCGGCTTGCCCGCCGGCTCAGAGATTCGGGCGTCTCTGCCTGGGCGCGTGAGCTGCGCCTGCCAGGACGCGGTGAGCGGGCGCTACGTGGTGGTGGATCACGGCGACGCCTTGGCGTCGGTCTACTGCCACGCCTCCGAGCTGCTGGTGCAGACCGGTGACGAGGTGGAGCAGGGGCAGCTGGTGGCCCTCGCAGGCAGCACCGGTCGGTCCACCGGGCCACACCTGCACTATGGGATGCGCATCGGCCGCACCTGGCTCGATCCGGTGCTGGTGTACCGCCTGCAGGCGGCGGCGCGCTACGCCGAGCCTGCGGCCGTCGCCGTGGAGTGATCCGGCGGCCCTGGCGGGCTGTGAGCTGTTTCTCCCCGGGCCTGGGCGCTGGCAACCCGTGGCCCCAGCAGAGCCCTGGCCTGTCGAGCCTGTACGAGGAAGACCCGCCCCGGGTCTCCCACGCAGAGCTGCTGGATCTCTACGCCAACACCCGGCGCCCCCCTGCTTCAGCACTCACGCAGGAGTGTCATGCGTCCATGTGTCACCCCCCTGCTCGTCGCGCTGTTGTCCAGCTGTGCTGGCCCGCCCGAGCCACCCACACCCATCGAGTCCACGGAGGTCGCCCCCGTGGTGCTGCCCTACGGTGCTCGCTACGAGGTCGAGACGGATCACTCGCGGAGTGGGCCGCCCAGGGGGAAGGGGGCTGCGCTTCGGGTGCTTCCACTCGAACCCGACGTGCGACGAACCCGCCGATTTCGTTGGGACGGCTGTGCTCGTGGGGTGGGGGACAGGTGGACTCCACGGGGAGCGGGTCGCCTAGGTAGCCTGGGTCGCGTCCCAGCGCCCACGGAGCCAGCGCTCCGGGGTGGCGCGGGGCTCGGTGCTCAATTAGCGAGGAACAACCTTTTCGTTCACCACAATTCCAACGGGAGCCTCCATGGCCGTGCTTCGCGACAGCGACCTTCCCCTCCAGCGCTTCTGGCACCACGTCCACACCCGTCCCGACGCCGTTTGGATCACTCAGCCCTTCGAGGGCGGCCAGACCGTGGACTACACATGGGCCCAGGTCGCCGACCGCGCCAAGCGCATGGCCGCCCATCTGCGCAGCCTCGAGCTGCCGCCGCGGTCCAAGATCGCCATGATCAGCAAGAACTGCGCGCACTTCTTTATCGCCGAGCTCGCGGTCTGGATGGCTGGCCACGCCACCGTCGCCATCTACCCCACCCTCGATGAAGGCACCGTGCGCTACATCCTCGAGCACAGCGAGGCCAAGCTGGTCTTTGTGGGCAAGCTCGACGAGTGGGACAACATGAAGGGCGGCGTTCCCGAGGGCCTGCCCCACATCGCGTTCCCCCTGGCGCCCGCCACGGACTTCCCCACCTTCGACGAGATCGTCTCCAAGACCGAGCCCATCGACGACGAGCCGGTGCGCGATGCCGACGACATCTCTCTGATGATCTACACCTCCGGCTCCACCGGCATCCCCAAGGGCGTGCTGCACAGCTTCGCCACCATCAGCGGGCCCTCCGTGGGCATCAGCAAGCTGCTCGAGTTCAGCCCCGAAGACCGCTACATGTCCTATCTGCCCCTGGCACATGGCATGGAGCGCTGGCTGGCCTTCTGCTGCTGCATGTACTCCGGGGTCCACGTCTACTTCGCCGAGAGCCTGGCCACCTTCGTCCAGGACCTGAACCGGGCGCGCCCCACGCTGTTCCTCTCCGTGCCGCGCCTGTGGCTCAAGTTCCAGCTGGGCGTCTACAAGAAGATGCCACCTGCCAAGCTGAACCTCTTCCTCAAGATCCCCATCCTCTCCGGCATCGTGAAGAAGAAGATCCTCGCCGGGCTCGGCTTGGACCAGGTGCGCTTCGCCGGCTCCGGCTCCGCCCCCATCTCCGCCGAGCTGCTGGCCTTCTACCGCGGCTTGGGCCTCGAGCTGCTCGAAGGCTACGGCATGAGCGAGAACTTCAACTACTCGCACCTCACCATGCCGGGCCGCGGCCGCACTGGCTACATCGGCCATCCCTACGCCGACGTGGACTGCAAGCTGTCCGACTCCGGCGAGATCCTGGTCAAGAGCCCCGGCAACATGGTGGGCTACTACAAGGCACCCGAGCTCACCGCCGAAGCCTTCACCGAGGACGGCTACCTGCGCACGGGTGATCAGGGCGAGATGGACGAGGAAGGCCGCCTGCGCATCACCGGGCGCATCAAGGAGATCTTCAAGACCTCCAAGGGCAAGTACGTGGCCCCCGCGCCCATCGAGAACCTCATCAACGACGACCCCAACATCGAGCTGTCCCTGGTGGGCGGCTCGGGTATGCCCATGACACATGGGGTGATTCAGTTGGCCGAAGACCTCATCCCCACGCTGGACGACCCCGAGGTCCGCGCCAAGATCGATGCCGATCTCGAGGCTCTGCTGGAGAAGGTGAACAGCAAGCTGGTGAACTTCGAGCGCCTGGGCTTCCTGGTGGTGGCCAAGGACCGCTGGACCATCAGCGATGGTCACCTCACCCCCACCCAGAAGATCCGCCGCCCCATCATCGAGAAGCTGTACGAGCCCAAGCAGGAGGCATGGTACGAGTCGGGCAAGAAGGTGGTCTGGGAAGACTAGCCGTCGCCCAGGAGTCCCGAGGGGCGGCCCGGAGACAGCACCCACAGCGAGCGACGGGCGCGCGAGCAGGCGACATACAGCCTGCGTCGCGCGCCGTCTCGCTGAGGGTATGAGGCGCCGTCGGCGTCGGGGATCCACACCGCGTCGAACTCCAGCCCCCCTACTTGATCCACCGTGGTCACCGTCACCCCCCGGTGGCCCGGATCGAAGTGGCCATCCAGCACCAGGGCGGTGGGCGCCAGCTCGGCGACGACCGAGGCGATCTCCGAAGCGACATCTGGCTCGTGGGCGATGATGGCCAGGTCGAGGGTGGGCGCGAAGCCCGCGGCCAGGGCGCCGGCCATCGCGGACAGGACTTCCCCCGGCCCCCCGTGCACGGCCACCCGCACCGGCGGTCCGTCGTGCTCACTGGGGGGGAGATCGGGTGGGGCCAGCGGGCCCAGCAGCCCATGGCAGAAGCGGGCGATGGGCACGGTCGCCCGGTGCGCGTGGTGCAGCAGGACGTGTCGAATAGTGTCCGCCCCAAGGGTGTGCGTCAGTGATGTGTCGGAGGCCAGGCCACCGCTGGCGTCCATGCGCTGTGCGCGATCGCCGCTCATGGTGATGCCGGCCCCCGTCCGTCTCAGGGACGCCAGCACGAACAGCTCCACCGATGCCCGCTCTTGGATCTCGTCCACCATCAGGTGGTCGGTTACCGGCAGCGCCCCGTCCCCGGCCTTGGGTCGGCCGTGCTCGAGGATGTGCAACGCCAGCAGCACCGACCAGGCCTCGAGGTCGATGGTGCCCGCGGCTTCGTCTGGTGTGCCGGCGTCCAGGCTCAGACCGTCCACGGTCTTCAGGCGCTCGGGGTCCACGTGGGCGAAGGCTTGCTCGCTGCGCTCGGAGAACTGGAGCCAGGCGTGGTCCAGCACGGCCTGTACGTCGGCGGGGCCCAGGTCACCCTCCGACCGGTCGGCCACGCGCTCCAGCAGGCGCCGGTCCTGCCACAGGGCTGCCCAGTCGGGGCGGGGGTCCCGCAGATCGCGACGTGTGCTTTCGAACGCTGTGGAGATGCGCTTGCGGTCATGGTCGGGCCGTCGCGCCCGCCAGGCCCGCTCGGTCCTGCGCAGCCTCTGCGCCGGGTGGTCGGCGTCGGTGGCACCCCACTGCCGCAGCAGCGCGCCGCGGGCAAACAGGGTGCGGTCCAGCTCCATGACGAGCTCATCGGCGCGTTCGTCCACCCAGGCGGGCAGGAAGGCCAGCAATGCAGGATGGCGGAAGAAGCGACGCACACGAAAGGGGGTGTCGGGGCAGACGGTGTGCGGTAATCGCGTGAAGCATCCCCGACCGCTGTCCAGCACCCAGCTGCGGAAGGAATGCACGGGAAGGTCCGGCGTGCCGTGGCCCTCGAGGGCTCTGCGGCACAAGGCGGCCAGCCCTTCCTCGGGGACCACCACCGACAGCTTCGGAGGGTGATCGCCAGCGCCGCCTTGGGAGAGCGCCACCATGCGTCGCAGGCAGACGGTGGTCTTGCCGCTGCCCGCCGCACCCTCCACCAGCATCACGGAATCGGGGGGCGCGCCCATGACCGCGCGCTGTTCTTCGTCCAGCAGGCCGTCGGGCAGCACGAGACCGCGGGCTGTGCCGCCCGGTGGGCGGTCCAGGCTGTGCTGCTGGAGTGGAAGGCGGGTGTGGAACCATGGATCGCTGCCCTGTCTCGACCAGCGTCCGTCGGTCGTGTCCACGCGCACCAGCTGGCCGTGGTCGAAGCCCAGCAGCCAGCGCGTGGTCACTTGACCTTCGAGGGTGCGCTCGCCCTGCTCGAGCTCGTAGTCCTCACCTTCCTGGTGGGTCAGGAACACCCGGGCCAGGGGGCTGCTGCGCCAGTCCAACACCGGCAGCGGGCCTTGGTGGAAGCGGCGCTCCCCCACCAGCAGCCAGCGCTCCCGCGCCGCTTGGAGCACCAGCAAGCCAAAGGCGGGGGCCTCGAGCTCCGGGAGCGGCCCCTGCTCCGAGGCTCGAGCGGCGGCGAGCCGTTCCCCCAGGGCGGACAGATCTTCCTCGAGCCTGGCCAGCATGGCCTGATCCGAACCCGCGGCACGCGTCGCTGCGCCCATGGCTGCCTCCTGATTCGCTGCCAGGATAGCGACGGGGCCGCGCTTGTCATCCCCCGTGTGTGTGGCGGGTGCCCGGGGTCAGTTCCAGGGCACCCCGGACACTCAGCTGGGTCGATCCGTGGCATGCTGTCAGCGTGGCTACGGCGAGGGACATGGATCCAACGACAGGGATGCCTCCACCATAGGAGCGTGGGCCCCATCGGGCTCCCCGGAGGAAGCACATGGACCAGCCCCGCTCTGTCGTGCAGCAGCCTCGCTGGAAGACCGTCGCGCAGGACGGCCTGCCGGTGCTCGGCTCCACCTTTCTACTGGCCCTGGCCGTGCTCACCGGCCTGATGATGTTCCCCAGCTAGCAGGTCGCTGAAGACCTCTCTCGGCGCGTGCTACTCGGTCCGGATCACAACACTCACGCCATCTTGCCCCTCGACCCGCAGCAGGGCGGTGGGCGGAGCCGTGCGCAGCTGGGTGAGGAAGGCCTCGGCCTCCCAGGGGATCTCCAGGCCGTCGAGCTCTACGTCGGCGTGGAAGCCATCGGCCGCCAGGGTCATGGCGCCTTCCCCCAGTAGCAGGGGCAGGTGCATCTGGAACCACTCGCCGTCGCTGCCCTGCAGATCCAGGGTCAGGGTCTGGGGGGCGGGGCCGCTGCGGCGCATGCTGCGGCGGTGTTCGACGGCGAGCTCGTAGGGCTGGCCTTGGTCGTCGGTGGCGGCCAGCTGGATTCGGGTGCCTTCCCGGCGGGCCTTGGCGGCCCGGGCCACGTCCCTCAGGTCGTAGCGCTTGCCCTCGACCGTGACCTCGATGGGTTCGTTGGCATCGGCCAGCCAGTTGGCGGGGACCTCGACGTGGACCTCTTCGTTGCCGCCGTCGGTCCGCACCTCGAGCCAGAGATCTCCAGCGTGGGCGGGCATGGCGAGCAGGACGGCACAGATCAGGCAAGCGGGCATGGGCAACTCCTGATGGACAGCCCTGCTACGACCGAAGGTGCCGGGGTATTGCACCTGGATACGCTACCCGAACAGAAGATCGCAGTAGTCGCACACCGGCTCGAAGCCGATGCGCTGGTAGATGGCGTTCGAGGTGGGGTTGGCCAGGTCTGTGAACAGGAAGCAGGCTCGGATGTCGCCCGCCAGCAGGTGGGCGGACAGGGCCGCGGTCGCTGCCGAGCCGTAGCCCTTCCGGCGGTGCTCGTGGGGGGTGTAGACCATGCCGATGCGGGCCGCGCCGGGAAGGTCCGATGAGCCGGCCACCATGGCCACCGCAACGCCGTCGACCTCGAAGAACCAGGCGCGGGCGGCCGCCATCATATGTCGAGCGGTCTCGACGGCCGGAGCGGTGTCCCGGAGGTGGGCGTCGCGCCTGAAGCCCTCGATCCAGCGGGTGAGCAGGGGGCGCTCATCCACCCGCACCGGGCGCAGTGTGCCTGTGGGACGTCGCGGGTCGGGCAGGATGGTTGTGAGCTCGTAGGCCCGCATGGCCATGGCCTGGCTCCAGGCGTCTCCACACCAGGCGGTGGCCAGGGAACGCGCCAGCTCTGTAGGTCCGATGACGCCGGGGGTGTTTGGTTGGTGCTGGCGCAGGGCCTCCGTCAGGGCGGGCACGGCGCGCACTTCGCCGACGCTCAGCACCGCGGGCCGGGGGGCGGTGCGTAGGGCTGCGAGCAGGGGTGTGTCGCCCTGGGTCACAAGGGCGAACCAGAGCTGGTCTCCGTAGACGCCGGGCTGGCTGCGAGCGGTGGTGGCGATGCCTAGCACCAGGTTGTTCTCGGTGATGCGCTCGAGCAGCCAGGGCTCGGCGACTGCCAGGAAGGCTGCGGGGTCGGTGAAGGTCTGGACCCTCATCAGGCCTGCTCGGGAGGACGGTCCAGTGCTTCGGGGTTGGCCAGGTGCTTACGGATGGCCGCAGCGAGGATCCCGACCTGGTGGCCGTCGACGATGCGATGATCGAAGGTGGCGGAAAGCGGCAGCATGGAGCGGATCACGATCTCTTCGTCGCGCACCACGGCCTTGCGCTGGACCCTGCCCATGGCGAGGACCATGGGCACATTGCCCGCGGGCATCAACGCCGGGTAGCCCAGGTCCAACCCCAGGGAGCCGATGTTGGTGATCATGGCGGAGCCGAACATGTCTTCGTGCAAGCCGGAGAAGCGCAGGTTCAGGCCGGCTTCGTAGACACCCCAGCGGATGGCCGAGAAGGCCGCGCGCCGCAGCGGGAAGGGCAGCCTTGCCAGGCTGTCCTTCTTTCGCACCATCTTGTTGCGGTCGGCGCCTTCGTGCTTGCGAACCCGGGCTTGCATCTCTTTGGCGATCTCGGTGACGGTCTTGGTGTGTGCGGTCTTGATGCGCACACCCGACATGTCCTTGCCGCCCACGTCCACCGCCAGGAAGATGCTGGTGTCCTTTCGGGGGTAGATGCGGCCCCGCCGCACGAAACAGTTCAAGGTGGGGGTGTCGAAGGCCAGGGACCGTGCGATAACGGCGGTGATGATGTGGGTGATGGTGAGCTTGACGCCCTCTTCCCGACGCCTGGCGATGAGTGCCAGGCTGTCTTCTACATCCATGTCCATGGAGCCGAGCACGCGGGCGTCAGTGGAGCGGTCGTAGATGACGGTGGCCATCTTGCGCCAGGCCGTGTTGTAGCGGTCGGACATTGTGCTTCCCTCCAGCAGTGACCGAACCATCCTATTGCACTCGGCCACCGGTCGTCAGCCCGCGGGGAGCCGGAGCTCCGCCGTTCCCCCTCCTGGACCTGCGAGCGTGCTCACTCAGGTACGGCTCTGTGGTGGTCTCCCGTCCGCTTCGCGCCAAGCATGAAGCTGCGGGCCTTCCGCCGTCCGCTTCGGAGAGCTGTCCATGCGAAGTGTGCTGATGTTGTCCTCCTTGGCCTTGATGGCCTTCGCTTGCCGGACCCAGGTGGACACCGCAGTGGAGGACTCCGATACGCCAGACACGGGGCCTGATCCGCAGGACACCGCCGGACCCGAGCAGATCCCCGGGGTTCCAGGTCGCATGGACGATCCCGTGCCCCCCATGGGCACCGCGCGCCTGGACTGCGACTTCGCCCCCTTGGACGAGCCCAAAATTCCCTGCCTGTTCGAGGTCCGAGACCACAGCGACGCCATCATCTACGAGGGCTGGGCAGGGGTGGAGCGACGGGGGCGTTCGTCCCTGGATTTCCCCAAGGCCCAGTATCTCGTGGAGCTGTGGCGGGACGCAGCGGTGCTGGTGGCTCCCGGCTCGAGCTGGCGCTACCTCGCTGCTGGCGCCACCCCCGCAGGAGACTGGACCGAAGCAAACTTCGACGACGAAAGCTGGAGCGAGGGCGCTGCGCCCTTGGGCTACGGGGACCCTGGCCTGGGCACCACCCTCGAGCGCGGCGCGGGCGAGCAGGAGCTCACCAGCTGGTTCCGTAGGGTCTTCGTTGTGGATGACCCCTCGACCTGGACCCGCGCCAGCCTGGCTCTTCAGCGAGACGACGGGGTGGTGGTGTACCTCAACGGGGTCGAGCTGTTGCGGGACAACCTTCCTGACGGTGAGATCACTCCCGCCACCCCGGCGGTGGGCGCCCTTGGGGCCGACTACGAGCTGGAGTGGCTCCCCTTCGATGTTCCCCTTGGCATGCTGATGGCGGGCACCAATGTGTTGGCGGTGGAGCTTCACCAGGCCGGCTCGGAGAGCACGGATCTGCGCTTCGACCTCCGCCTGGATGCCCGCGGCGCCGATCGGGACGGGGACATGTTCGGCATGGGGGCGGAGGAGGATTGGATTCTCAACGGCAACTGGGTGGACCGCGCCCACTTCCGCAACAAGCTCTGCTACGACCTCTTTCAGAGCTTCGGCGGCGTCCCCGCGCGCTACGCCCCGGAGCAGGTCTTCGTGGAGCTGGAGATCGACGGGGACGCCGTGGGCATCTACACCTTGGGTGAGCCCGTCAAGAGCGACTTCGCACGCCTGGATCTGGGCGAGGGCTCGTTCATCGTGAAGAGCGACGACCGGGCCTCGCCGCTGGTGAGCAATCGCGTGGGCTACGGCGACTGGGTGCTGGTGCATCCCCACGGCGATGACGCCAGCGACGCGGAGCTGCAGCGGGCCACGGCCTGGCTCGAGGGCTGGCAGGACGCCGTGGTGGCTTGGAACTACGATGCCGAAGACGGCATCTTCGCCTGGATGGACATGGACTCCGCCATCGACTTTGTGTTGATCCAGGAGTTCGCCAAGAACACCGACGCTTACACCCTGAGCGTTCACCTGTGGCGGGACGGAGACGGCCTGCTGCACCTCACTCCCTGGGATCTCGATCTCAGCTTCGGCTATCCCGTGGACGACTGCGGACACGAGGGCTGGAACCGCCGCCAGGAGTGGGTGTACGCCATGGCGGATCACCCGGTGTTCAGCGACGCTCTGGCGGCTCGCTGGCGCGATCTGCGACAGGACGCCATGTCCGACGACACGGTGCTGGACTGGATGGCCCGTTACCGAGAGGTGATCGAGCCCAGCCTGGCCGCCAACGCCGAGCGCTGGCCCATCGACGAGATCACCTTCGAGTGGGGTGGAAGCGACTACCTGTGTCCCGTGGAGAGCTACGATGACGAACAGGAGCGCATCGAGGCCTGGGCCATCGACCGCCTGGCCTGGATGGACGCCAACATCGACACGTTCTAACCTCGACAGTCCGGGTCAGAACGTCCAGCTCGAACCCAGCCGCACGTCCACGGTGGTCAGCTCTTCGCCCGCGGTGCTCTCCTGCCGCACCCGGCCGTCCAGGCGCACGCTGTGGCGCACGTTCAGGTCCAGGCGTACTCCGCCGCCGGCCACCCAGGACTGCTCGAGGCTCCCCGCCAGAGGGGTGAGGTAGTCGGCGCGGTTTCCGAGCCCTCCCAGTACGCTGATGTGCAGTCGCGGTGCGGGCGCCAGACCGACCCGCAGCAGGCCCGAGAGCCCGGGTTGCTCGTCACCGTCCCAGGAGTGGTAGCTGCGGGCGTAGAGGTCTACAGGGCCGAGGTAGAGCACCGCGGCGGGACTGATGACCGAAGCAGCGTTGTCGGAGAACCACATCTGCCAGGCTCTGACCCGTAGCTCGAGCCCCATGCGGCCGAAGGACCAGCCCGGCTCGAGCCATGCCGCTGCGGCCGGGGTGAAGTCGGGGCGTGGCGTGGCGCCGATGGCGCCGTCCAGCAGCAGCCCACCATCCCGCTGCCAGGACCCGTGGGTCTGCAGCCATGTGTCGGCAGCCGGGACGCCATCGAAGCTGCGCACCCTCCGCTCGGCGCTGACCCCGAGCCACAGATCCTGGTCGTCGATGCGGTGGGCGGCCCCTCCCCGAGCCTGCCAGCCCCCTTCGCCATCGTCGCTGGCTGCCCAGCCCGGCTGAAGCTCGATGCGCCAGCGGGCCAGGGATCTCGCCAGGGCCAGACCATCGGCGTCGCCCGTACTGGCCAGGGCGTGGAAATCCTCGAGGGCCTGGTCATCCTCGCCCATTTCCAGGCTGGACAAGCCGCGATTGCGCCGGATGACGGGCTCGGCGTTGCCGGTCCCTTCCACCAGGGTGAAGCCGTACTGGGCACGCTCCCAGTCTCCGCGGGCGAAGGCCACCGCGGCGCGCAAGCGGGCGGTCTCCTCTTCGGCGGGGGTGCTGTAGGGGAGGGTGTGGACCACCTTCCATGCCTCTTCGTACAGGCCGGACCAGTACAGCACCCGGGCCTTCCACAGGCGCAGGTCCACGTCCTCGGGGTGGTGCTCCAGGACCCGCTCCAGGGTGCGCAGGGAGCGTTTGTAGGCGCCTCGGGCGCTCTGGGCCCGGGACAGGGCGAACAGAGCGCCGGGGTCGTCGGGGCTGTCGGCGAGGCATCGGCGGGCTTGGTGCGCGGTGGCCGCCTGGCGCCCCAGGCGCCATGCCGTGTCGGCGGCGGGGCAGTCCGCCCTGGCCACGCCGGCAGGGATCAGCAGCACCAGCGCTGTCATCGCGCCGTGTCGAGTGAGGGTGAGTCTGTGTCGCTGTGTCATGTTCCCACCTCGGTGGCGGCGAAGCCCTTGCGGCTCATCTGCCCCCAGCTGCGATCCCCCAGGCCGTACTGGATCAAGCCCCGGATGCGGTACAGGAGAACCAGCTGGCGGAAGCCGAAGTTCTCGAGCAGCGCCGCGAGGGCCAGCACCCCGCGCTGCCGTGCGCCCCGGAAGAACCCGGTCTGCAGGTCGTCCAGGATCAGACACTGCATGGACACCAGAAAACCCAGCAGGAACGCCACAACGAAGTACAGTAGTGCCAGGGAAGGCTGCATGGTTCCCAGGCCCACCGTCAGCAGGAACCAGGCGTAGCCGGCCAGCTCCACCACGGCGCCCAGCAACTCCACCACGAAGAAGAAGGGCACCACCAGCATCCCCAGGCGGCCGAAGCGGGGGTTGAAGAGCATGTCCAGGTTGCCCGACAACACCTCGGCCAGCCCTCGCTGCCAGCGGTCGCGCTGAGCCCCCAAGATAGCCAGGGTCTCGGGCACCTCGGTGAAGCTCACCGGGTCGGAGACATGGACGATTCGCCACGGTGGGGTGCCCGGCTCACTGGCACGGTGCAGGCGCATCACCAGATCCAGGTCCTCGCCCACCGAGCCCGCTCGGTAGCCCTGGACGGACATCAGGGCGTCGCGGCGAAACATGCCGAAGGCCCCGCTGATGATCAGGTTGCCCCCCAGGCGGTTGAAGCCCAGACGACCCGAACCGAAGGCCCGCAGGTACTCCACGATCTGGAAGCGGGCCAGCCAGGAGCGGGGCAGGTCCACGTCCACGATCTGGCCATCGCGGACGCTGCAGCCGTTGGCCACCCGCACCGTGCCCCCCACGGCGGCTACGCGCTCAGAGCCGTACAGGAAGGGCTCCACCATGCGCAGCAGCGCCCGGCGCTCGACGATGGTGTCGGCGTCCAGGCTGCAGACCAGGGGGCTGCGGCAGTGGTTCAGCCCTACGTTGAGGGCGTCGGCCTTACCCCCGTTGACCTTGTCGATGACCCATAGGTTGGGACGGCTGCGGGACTGATAGCAGGCCTTGACCGCCTGGGTCTCCAGATCCTCGCGGGACAGCAGCGTGACGGGCTCGAGCTCGAAGGCCTCCTGCAGGCGCTCCAGGGTGCGGTCCGTGCTGCCATCGTTGATGACGAGCACCCGCAGGGTGGGGTACTCGAGCTGCAGGAAGGAGCGCACCGCCGTGACGACGGTGACCTCCTCGTTGTAGGCCGGCGCCAGCAGTGTCACCGGCGGGGTGCCGTGGTCCCCCAGCACCTCCGGGTCGAACTCGGGCATCCGCCGTGCTTTGCGCTGGATGGCGTCGGCGAAGGCCAGGGCTACCAGCGCCGCGTAGCTGCCGTTGAGCAGCAGGAAGAAGCACAGGAACAGGACGTCCAACACAGCGCTCATGCCGGGGCCCTCGCTTCCTTCAGCGCCAGGCGCTGGAGCGCCTCCCGCGCGTTCCCGGAACCCAGGCTCTTCTTCGGCGCCTCCGCGGACACCCGCAGTCGTCGGACGCCGTCCGAACCCAGGCGGCTCAGGGACTCCGCCGCGTTGCGGCGCACCCAGAACTCCATGTCGTCCAGCAGTGCACCCAGAAGAGCCGGTGCCAGTGGGTCGGCGCTGTCACCCAGCCCCCGCGCGGCCTGGGCGCGCACCTGCCACTCCGGGTCCGATAGCAGTTCCTTCATCAACGGAACACCTACGCCGGGGGGCAGCAGAGATGACGCGATGGCGGCCCCGATGCGATCTTCGAGCTGATCGGAGCCCGCAGCACGCTCGACAGCGGGCTGGCTGGCCCCGGGGATGGTCCGGGCGGAGCTCACCAGCACCAGGCGGCGCACCGCCGGACAGGTCAGCCCGTCCCAGTGTCGCAGCAGGGCCTCGAGGTGATCGGGCTGCATGTGTCGCAGCATCGCTCCCACGGGCTGCTCCATCAGGCGGCTGGACAGGATCAGATCTTGCATCATCAGGACCATCTCGGCGGGGGTCCCCACCCGGGCCATCACCTGGGTGGCCATCACCCACACCACGTGCTCATCGCCCCGTGCGGCCAGCAGCGCCGGCGCCTCCTTGGGTCCCGCGACCCGGTGAAGGTGCCGCAGCGCCAGCACCCTGCGGCGCTGGATGTTCGAGCTCAGATAGGCCAGGTCTTCGTCCAGGAAGCCCAGGGCCCGATACAAGGAACACAGGCCCTCGAGGTAGTCGCCGCTGGCGCGGAGCAGGTGGTCCGACAACATCTCCCTCACCAGGCTGCGGGGCCATCGGCGGGCCTTGTGCACCCAGCTCACCCGCTGGGGACCGCTGTGGGCCGCGTCCATGAGCCGGCTCTCCAGCGCCGCGTCCAGGCGGGTTCGGCCGCGGCGACGTCCCTCGGCGCTCAGCATCTGAACGCACAGGGCGAGCACCTGCAGGCCTACCAGCCCCACCTCCACGATGGTGGTCAGCAGCAGCAGGCGGTGGGTGGGGTGCTGCCAGAGTGCCGCCAGGAGTTCGGCGGTTCCTGGCAGCAGGTCTGGCATCGCACACCTCTCAGGCCCGGCTCGACACTGGCGCGGGCTCCTTCACAGGCTGTGCGACATCAGCAGGGCCTGCGAGCCCTGCTGGCTGGTGTTGTAGCTGTGCTCTCCTGCTGGGCCGCTACTCGAGGGCTTCCTTGAGGTCCCGCCAGGCGTGGATATCGATGCCGGAACCGTAGATGCCTTCGAGATCCTCGGCCACCACGAACATCTCGTCCATGTCGACCCAGGTGCCGGGCACGTCGATGTCCAGACCCACACGCACCTGACCGGGGTAGCGAGCCACCTCCCAGTCCACGCCGCTCTCGATGCTCGAGCAGCTGTCGCGCTCGTAGGCCATCATCGACACACTCTGGGCGGCGGTGAGCAGGCGATCGAACCAGTCGTCGCGGTCGGCGTCGTCGGCCCAGCCCGCGGAGCTGCTGCTGTCGTACCACACCGGCAGGTCCACCTCGATGGGCAGGGCGCTCTCGCCCGCGGCGTCCAAGTAGTCTCGGGCTTCCTCGATGGTCTCGATGTACAGCTCGAGCAGCGCACGCTTCTCGCTGTCGCTGGCGCCGCTCCATTCGCTCAGGCCGTGGGGCTCGATGTCCAGGTGCAGGGCGTCGAAGCGCTGGGGCCTTCTGGCCGTCGTGTGGAAGTCCAGCAGGCGACCGTCGATCTGGTCGAGCATGTCCTGGCGGGTGTCTTCGAGAATCCAGTCGTTGTCGGACAACAGCAGCTGGGACTCGAAGCTTGCGGTGTGAAGCTTGGCGTTCCAGATTGCCAAGAGCTCGGGTTCGTCAGCGGGAAGATCCGAGTACGAGCCGTACACCACGCCGATGTCCCAGGCGATGAAGTCGGCGATGGTCTCGTTCTCCAGCTCCCTGTCACCCAGGATGTTCACCGATCCGTATGGGCTCGAGGACGAACTCCAGAACCACACGCCTCGGTCGCCTTCGGTGCGGACGCCTTCTTCCGCGAGACGGCGCCAGGGGCGCCAGATCTCGGCGTCCCGGGGGGGACGGTAGGACGGACGCTCGGCGTCGGCGGAGCCGGGCAGGCCCAGACCGAGGGCCATGAGTACCAGTGCGCCGCTGCTTCCAGTGATGAGATGAAGTTTCATGGATGGTGCTCCCTGTGGGTACAGCTACATCCTGCCTTCAACTTTCCTGTGAGCACTGTCACAGTGAGTCATAAATCATCACTGAGATGGTATAGGTTCACAGACGCGCACATACCAGCGCGCGCCCTTACTGAGACCCATATGTACCTGAGATGCTCAGGTACGCCCCACCAAACGCTTGGCCCGGGCCACCACCACCATGGGGCTGAAGGGCTTGGATACGAAGTCGTCGGCGCCGAGCTCGAAGGCCCGCAGGATGGTGCGGTCCTGAGCGGCGCTGGTGAGCATCATCACCTTTGGTCGGGCAACATCGGGGCGTCCCTTCAACCATTCTAGGACCTCGAAGCCGCTGCGAAAGGGCATCAGGAGGTCCAGCACAAGCAGATCGAAGCGCCGGGATATCAGCCTCTCGGTGGCCTCCATCCCGTCGCCGCAGCGGGTGGCGTTCCAGCCCTTGCGCTCGAAGTGATGGCACAGCATGTCACAGACGATGGGGTCATCATCCGTCACCAGCACCCGCTGGACTTGCTCGCAGTGTGACGAATTGGAGGGTGTCGCGGCGGGGTCTGTGACGCTTCCGCTGCCGTGGGCCGCGAGCTGCAGGCGCGCCAGCTCCACGCTGGACTCGATGCGTGCAGCCAGCTCGACCCGGGGGCTGGGCAGCACCACCGCGTCGTCGGCGCCGGCGAGGTAGGCGATCTTCCGGCGCGTGGCGCTGGCGTCACGCAGCAGCAGGATGATCCGTCCTTGGTGGCCCAAGCGCTCTCGCACCGCAGCCACCCCCCGACCCAGGTCGGGGGAGCACGCCGCCTCGTCGAGGATGAGCAGCGGAGGGCTGTGGTCGGTGGGGATCTGTTCCCAGCGTTCGCAGCAGCGGTGGGGGATGCGGAGGTCCTCGAGCAGGTCCTCGAGGCGCCGGGTCTCGTGCCTGTCGCTGCAGATCA
>Ga0307987_1000030_pt1 | contig 86815 bp, 101 predicted proteins | sample EllFjometagen181_FD_203157 | JGI IMG/M metagenome (GOLD analysis project Ga0307987, IMG submission 203157) | Marine microbial communities from Ellis Fjord, Antarctic Ocean - #181 | ecosystem: Environmental > Aquatic > Marine > Unclassified | place: Southern Ocean | collected 2014-10-08 | reverse complement strand
AACAGTTTTGATTTTAAGTTTTTTACATGTTCTTAATATTCTAAGAGCAATTTCTCCTCTATTAGCAATAAGTATTTTATTATACATATTTAATAGTAAAGAGATCTTGATTATATTCCACTGGTGTTTCGTTTTTAATTAATATTTCTTCTATTATACCTGTATATTCTGATTTAATTTCATTTAATATTTTCATGGCTTCTATTATGCAAATAGTATCACCTATTTTAATTTTATCACCTTGTTTTATAAATGGTTCTTGCTGGGGAGATGGTGATGAATAGAATATTCCAACTATAGGGGATTTTATTGTTATTAAATTATTTTCTTTTGTATATATATATTTATTTTCTGATTCGTTAATAATATTATTATATTTATTATTTATATGTATAGATAGTTTTTCTGTTTTTATTTTTAACTTTTTAATATTATATTTTTTTGATAGTATTATTATTTTTTCTATATCTTTTATATTTATCATTTTTGTGTGTGTTTGATTTTTATATTTATTATTTGAATATCTTTAATTGAACATATATTTTTAATATATAATTTTTGATTTTTATTTATATTATTTATAAGTAATATATGTTTTTTTTCTTTTTTTATTTTTTTTTTATATATATACATTGATTCTATATTGTTTATTATATTTACACAACTTATTATATTTTTTTTGAGTAAGTATAAAGTTAGTTTTTCTAATGAATATTTATTATTACATTGACATATTGTTATATTGTAGATATTCATAAATTATATTTAATAATGTTAAAGGGGTTGATTTAATTTAAAGAGTCTATATATATATATTATATATATTAATATAATATTTGTTATTTTATTTATTAATATTTTAAATTATTTTTTATAGGAGAAATTATTATGAATAGTATAGGTATTCGTCCTTTAGGAAACAGGGTTGTTATTGAAAGAATCGATGTAAGAACAACAGAGGGTGGTATATATATCCCGGAAAATACATCAGATAAATCTCAAAAAGGTATTGTAATTGCCGTAGGACCAGGTAAATATGAAGATGGAAAAATACGTGCTTTAAGTGTAAAATGTAATGATAATATTATTTTTGGAAAATATTCTGGTACAGAAATTAATATTAAAGGAAAAGAATATCTTATCATGGGTGAGGAAGATATTATAGGAATAATTGATTAATTTATAGGGTATGGTTTAAAATGAGTGCAAAAGAAATTTATTGTGGAGATGATGCTCGTAGAAGGTTATTAGAGGGTGTTATAAAATTAGCAGATGTTGTTCAAAAAACATTAGGACCTTGTGGTAGAAATGTTATATTAGAAAAATCTTTTGGATCTCCTACAATCACAAAAGATGGTGTATCTGTTGCGAAAGAAATAGAGTTTGAAGATAAATTTATCAACATGGGAGCACAATTGATAAAGGAAGTAGCTTCTCAAACATCTGATATTGCAGGAGATGGTACTACTACAGCAACTGTTTTAGCAAAAAATATAGCTATAGAAGGAAACAAGTGTGTTGCTGCTGGAATGAATCCTATGGAGTTAAAAAAAGGAATAGATAAAGCTGTTTCTGCATGTGTAATAGAATTAAAGAAAATGTCTATACCATGTTTAAGTGATAAAGAAATTTCTCAAGTTGGTTCTATTTCTGCTAATTCTGATACTTCTATAGGAGATATAATATCTAATGCTATGGCAAAAGTTGGCAAAGAAGGTGTTATCACTGTTGAAGAAGGTAATAGTTTAGAAAATGAATTAGATGTTGTTGAAGGTATGCAATTTGACAAGGGTTATATTTCACCTTATTTTGTAAACAATCAAAGAAACACTAGTTGTGAATTAGAAAATCCATATATATTAGTTATTGATAGAAAAATAACTAATATTAGAGATTTATTACCATTGTTAGAGAATATTATAAAAACTGGTAGATCTTTATTTATAGTAGCTGAAGATATTGAAGGTGAGGCTTTAGCAACTTTAGTAGTTAATAATATAAGAGGTATTGTAAAATCTTGTGCTGTAAAAGGTCCTGGATTTGGAGATAGACGTAAAGCTATGTTAGAAGATATAGCTATTTTAACGAATACTCAAGTTATATCTGATGAATTAGGAAAAACATTAGAATCTGTTACGATAGAAGATTTAGGTGTTGCTAAAAGAGTTGTAGTTACAAAAGAAGATACTACAATTATAGATGGAACTGGTAAAATAAGTGCAATAGAAGATCGTATTAAACAATTACAAAATCAAATAGTTGATACTACTTCTGATTATGATAAAGAAAAATTACAAGAAAGAGTTGCAAAATTATCTGGTGGTGTTGCTGTTATAAAAGTAGGAGCAGCTACAGAAGTTGAAATGAAAGAAAAAAAAGCAAGAGTAGAAGATGCATTGCATGCAACTAGAGCAGCAGTTGAAGAAGGTATGTTGCCTGGTGGTGGTGTAGCTTATATTAGAATTGCAAATAATATTGCAGATATAGAATGTGAAAATGAAGATCAAAGACATGGTGTTAAAATAGTATTACGTTCTCTTGAATCTCCATTTAGACAAATCGTATCTAATGCTGGATATGAACCAGCTGTTATTTTAGAAGCAGTTAAAAAAGAAAAAGGTAATTATGGATTTAATGTTGCTTTAGAAAAATTTGGAGATATGATTGAGTATGGTATTTTAGATCCAACTAAAGTATCTAGATATGCATTACAGCATGCAGGTTCTATAGCGGGTTTAATGATAACAACAGAAGTTGTTATTGCTGAAATACCAAAATCAGATAAAGATGGTTCTAATATGCCTGGTATGGGAGATGGAGTAAATCCAGGTATGATGTAATATTTTAAGTAATTTTTAAAACTAAAATTTATGGAAAAATTTTAGTTTTTTTTTTAATTAATTTTTATAAATATCTTTTTAAATATTATTTTCTTATTTAATAGTCATATTTATTAATATCATTTCAAATGATAATTTAATATTTGGAGAATAAATTAAATATTTTTTTCCTTGTATTATTAATTCATAATATTCTTTTAATTTTATTACAGTTATTTTTTCTAATAAATTTTTTATTTTTATAGTTATATTATTATATTTTTTGGTAATTTTATATATTATTAACTTATGAAGTAAAAATTGAAATTGTAGTAAAACATTATAAAAATCTATGTCATTTTTATATAATATTTCAACATATTTCATTATATTATTTATATCTTTTTTATATACGGAATAGATTAACAATATTAATATATTATCAGTTGGAATATTTAATACAGTTTTTATGTTTTTATATGTTATTTTCTTATATCTTTGTATCGTAGCTTTTTCTAAAATATTTATTGCATCTCTTAAGCTGCCATTTGAAAAAGTTGGTATATATTTTATAGCATTATTATCATATTCTATATTTTCATTTTTTAATATTTTTATTAATTTATAAAAAATATCTTTATCTGATATTTTTTTAAGATTAAAATTTAAACAACGTGATAAAATTGTATCAGGTATTTTTGTTAGTTTTGTTGTTACAAGTATATATTTAGTATATTTATTTGGTTCTTCTAAATTTTTTAAAAGTGCATTAAAACTATTTATAGATAACATATGTACTTCATCAATTATATATATTTTATATCTACTATGAATAGGTGCATAATTTGTTGATATTATTAAATCTCTTATATTATCTACTTTTGTTTTTAATGCTGCATTTATTTCTATTATATCTATATTGTTTTTTAAATTTACATTTTTACAGGAATCACATTCATTGCATGGATTTATTTTATCTATATTTGTACAGTTTAAGGATTTAGAAAATACTCTTGCTAATGTTGTTTTACCAGTTCCATATGGACCACTAAATAAATATGAATTATGTATTTTATTATTTTTAATACTATTTTTTAATGTAAATAATATATTATATTGTCCAACAATATCATCAAATGTTTGAGGACGCCATTTATTAGTTAAGGGTATGTAGTTCATTTTAAGTACTTTGTTTGTGATAATATCATATACCATTCAATTATTAATATAAGACTGCTGCCGCTGCTACCTTCCGGTTCTGACGGAGTTTACAATATTATATTCTAATGTTGATAATATGATATTATCACTTTTGTAGTATAACATAATTTGAATATAATTATAAATCTTTATTATAATAATTAATTATATCATTAGATATATTTGTCATAAATAATTCATTATATGATTTAATCAGAATATATAATTTTTTATATAATAAAAAATCATTATTATATGTTTTTAATAGATTATTTACTCTATTAATTGTAGCAATAAATGCTCTTTTTTTTATGTAATAATCTGTTATATGTAGTTCATGTTTTATAATTTCATTTTCTAAAAATATAATTTTTTCTTTTATTTTAGTTATATATTTTGGTTTAAGATTTTTTATTATTATGTTATTTAAATTATTATATGAATCTTTTATTTTTATATTTTCTCTTTTAAATTTATTTAAAGAGAAAATTTTGAATATACTGCTATTTTGATTATAATTTATATTACTTTTTAAATAATATAGATATATTAGATATTTATCTTTTTTATATATTCTTATATAGTCATTTATATTGTTTATTGATTGTGTTAATTTATTTGATTTATAAAGAATTAAAGTTATATATAATTTTGATTTTTTAGAATATTTATTGTATAAATTATTTTTAGTTATTATATTATAAAAATTATATATAGCTTTTTCATTTTTTTTTTTTATAAATTGTGTTTTTGCTATAAAAAACTTTATTTTTTTACTTTTTATATTCTCTCCATATACTACTGTATTTGTAAATACCAACAAGTATATGGATGTAAATATTATAATTATTTTTTTCATGTTAACTTTCTTTTTATTATTTATGCTATTTTATTATATTTTAAAATTTAACATTTTTAAATTTTATTTTTATTGGTATGTTTGTTATTTTAATTTCATTTATAAAAATTTTTATTATATAACGTTTATAATTTATAGAAATTAAATTTAATTTATATATATATATATATATAATTAATGGTTCATATTTTATTATGCTTGCATAATGTATTTTAATGTACTTTTTTTTATTAATAAATATTTCTGATATATTTTTTACTATAGTTTTTAGTATGTTAGTTGTTATTCTTTTTTTTTGAAAACTATAAATTTGTACTATATTTTTTAATAAATATTTTATTCCAAAACCATATTTTGATGATATAAAATAATATTTTATAAATTCAGAAAATTTTAGTTTTGATAATATTTTTTTTTCTGTTAATTTCAGTGTTTCTTTGTTTAGTAAATCAGATTTATTTATAGCTATTATTATAGGTTTTCCTATATGTATTATATATCTTATTAGGATTAAATCTTGTTTAGTTATTTTACTTTTTATATCTAAAACTAATATTGAAATATTACATGATTTTATTGAGTCTAAACTTTTTTTTGTAGATATTTTTTCTATTTCATTTTTTATATTTTTTTTTTTTTTAATTCCAGCAGTATCTATTAAAACAATTTTTTTTTTTCCTATTGTGTGATTAATATATATATTGTCTCTTGTAGTCCCAGGAGAATTATGTACTATTACTCTGTCATCATGAATTATTTTATTTATTAGCGAAGATTTTCCAACATTTGGTTTTCCTAATACAATTAATTTAAATTGATCTTTTTCATTTAAATTTGTATTTATTTTATTTGTATCTGTATGATTTTTTATTTTATTATATAATAATTCTAGTCCTATTTTTTCTTTTACAGATATTAGAATTGGATCTTTTATATTATAATTTAAGTTATGATAATATTTATTTATATTTATTTTATCAATCTTATTTATTACATATATAATTTTTTTCTTTAATTTTTTTATAGTATTAATAATATTTATATCAGTATAATTTAAATCTGAAAGTATTTCTAATACGAATATTATTAAATTAGATTCTTTTATAGCAACCCATGTTTGTTTAAATGATAATGATTCTATTTCTGAAGTATTATATCCTATTCCAGCTGTATCTGTTATTTTATGTATATTAGAATTTAATTTTGTAATTTGTGTATTTCTATCTCTTGTATATCCTTTATAATCTATAACAGTTGAAGTCTTATTTTGTGTTAATAGATTAAATAAAGAAGATTTTCCAACATTTTTTTTACCTATTATTACGATATTTAACATATTAGTATTTTATTTTTGCATATAAAACATGTTTTTTATTTGTTATTATATAGATATGTTTATCTTTATTTGATATGCATTTGTTTATGCTATATTTAGATATTTTTATGCTTTTTATTATTTTACCAGTATTTAAATTTATAAAATGTATCATTCCAATATCATCTCCTATTATAATTATTTCATTTTTTTTGAATATTATTGGATATGTTAATTTTTTATTTTTTAGTTCTTTGTTTTTCCATATATTTTGATTGGTTTTTATATCTTTATTTATAATAGTTCCATTATTTTTTGTTATTATTATATTTTCTTTATTTATATTTATATTTATTTTTTCTTTAAATTTTTTTTCAAAAATAACTTTTTTATCATTTAAATCAAAATTTATTAGATTTCCACTATTATTATTTATATATAGTTTATTATTATATAATATGGAATTTCTAATTACATTTGTTATACTGTTGTTATTATTTTTGAATATTTTTTTTTTCCAAATTAATTGTCCATTTTCTTTTTTTATAGCTATTAATTTATTATTAGAAAAAATATTATAAATTATATTTTTAGAAATAATAGGTGTATGTCCATAATATAAATTCATATCTTGATTATCTATAGATAAATTCCATAATAATCTACCATTATATTTATCTAATGCTATAATTTCATTTCCGTTTGTATTTATATATATATTATTATTTGTTATTTTAGCTTTAGATAATATTTCATCATTTGTTTTTGTTTTCCATAGTATATCTCCATTTTTTGGATTTATAGCTAAAATATTTCTATTTTCTGTTGTTATTATTATTATATCTTTAGTTATAGATATTTTTTTTGATATTTTCCCACTTATAGTTTTTTCCCATAGGATTTTATTTTTTTTAATAGCATATAATTTATTTTTTGATGATATATATATAGAATCTTTTTTAGAATGTATATATATATTAGATTTACTTTTTTTTATTTCTTTAAAATCTATTATATCTATTTTTATATCTTTTTTATCAGCTGCATAACAGCATCCTAAAAAAACTATTGGTAGTAATATGATATTTAGTATATATTTTATTCTAGTGTATAACATTTTATTTTTATTTTATTGTTTTCAAATTTTTAAGCTTCAGTTCTAAATAATATTTATGGTTTGGATTTTTAGTATTTTTAATAGCTTTCATATATGCTATATTAGTTTTTATTTCATCATTTAAAATATAATAAATATCTCCTTTTAATTCTTCATGAATACAATTATATGGATTGTTACAGTTATATTTATTTAATTTATTTAATGCTTTATTATATTTTTTTTCATATATTAATATATTTATTAATCTTATATTAGCTATATCATAAAAATGTGGATTTTTTTTTCTAAGTATATTTTTTAAATAATACTTAGCTTTTTTATATTTTTGTTTTTTTATATATACTTTTGATAAAAACAAACATGATATGTCATAATAAATGGTTTCTTTATTTTGATATAATTTTAATGCATATAGTTTTGTTGATGTTATATCATTATATTCCATTGATTTTATTAAATTATAATAATTATCTGACATTTCTAATAATGTATTTTTATCATGATGTTTTTTATATTCATATAATAAAAATAAAAAAGAAATAATAAAAAAAATTGATATTATAAATTTTAGATTTAAGTTAAATTTAATATTATTATTTATCATGATTAATAAGTTATATATTTTTTTATATGTTTTATTGGAACAGTTTTTTCATTGTTTGTTATTAAATCTGTTATAGTTACAGTTTTATTCTTAACATCCTGTTCATTAATTCCTAATATAAATTTAGGATTTGTTTTAGTAATTTGTTTAGTTATTTTTTTTTTATCATAATGATTAATTATTACTAATTCAGGTAAGTATTTTCTTATTTTTTCAGATATTTTTATATTTATATTAAGTGGTTTGTCATTTAAAAATATTATATATCCATCTATATTTTTATTAAATTTTAATTTATTATCTAATAATAATAATAATCTATCTAATCCAATTGCACATCCATTACTAAATGTTTTTTCACCACCTAATTGTTGAGATAAACCATCATATCTTCCTCCTGCACAAATAGTCATTTTTTTATTATTTATTTTACTTGTCCATTCATATACTATATCATTATAGTAATCTAAACCTCTTACTAAGTTATAATTTATTTTGAATTTTATATTTAATTTCTTTAAATTATAAATTATGTTTATAAATTTTTTTTGTGACTGAGAGTTTATATCATTTATAAGTGGTGGAATATTCTTAAATTTTATATTTATATCTTTATCATCTAGTATTTTTATTGGATTATTCTCTAGGCGATTTTTATTTAAAGATGTTAATGTATTTTCATAATTTTTAAAATAATTAATTATTTTTTTTTCATAATTTTTAATATCGTTATTATTACCTATACAATTTATTTCTAATGATATATTTTCTAAATTTAATAATTTAAATATTTTATTTATAATTATTATATGTTCTAGATCTATATTATTATTTTGAAAACCTGTTGCTTCTATTCCAAATTGATAAAATTGTCTATGTCTTCCTTGTTGTGGATTTTCTCGTCTAAACATAGGACCTATATACCAAATTCTATTTTTTTTAATATTTCTAATTAATCCATTAGTCATTAAAGATTTTATACATCCAACAGTGCCTTCAGGTCTTAAAGTTATTGATTTATCATTTTTGTCTATAAATGAAAACATTTCTTTTTCTATAATATCTGTATTTTTTCCAATGCTTTTTGTAAATAAAATAGTTTTTTCTATAAGTGGAATTCTTATTTCTTCATATCCATATGACTTTATTAAACTTATAAGTTTATTTTCTAAATAATTCCATAGATATATTTTTGGTGATAATATATCTTTTATTCCTTTTATATTATAAATTTCTTTTTTCATATTTTTATTTTTAATTTTTTTAAAGGGCGTTTATAAAATATTTTGATTTTATTATTTTATTTTTAGAATTTTCAGATAATTGTCCACATGCTGCATCAATATTAGATCCTTTTGATTTTCTAATAGTTGTTATAATATTTGATTTTTTAAGTATACTTTGAAAATTAATTATGTTTTTTATATTAGAGGATATATATATAGAATTATTAAAACTATTGAATGGTATTAGACATACTTTACATTTTATATTTTTTAATAGTTTTAATAGTTTTAAAGCATGTTCTTTTGTATCATTTATATTTTTTATTAAAATATATTCTATTGTTATTCTATTATCATTACAGTATTTTTTACATTCAGTTAATAAACTTTCTATATTATATTTTCTATTTATTGGCATTAATTCTGATCTTAATTTATTATTTGTTGCATGTAAAGATATAGCTATTGGAATTTTATGTTTCATTAATGTTTTGAATTCTGGTATTATTCCACTTGTACTTAATGTTATTTTTTTTTTTGATATATTATAGGCATATTTATTGTTAATAATTTCTAAAGATGTAATAATATTTTTTGTATTTAATAATGGTTCTCCCATACCCATTATTACTATATTTGTTATATTATTATTTTTTGGAAATAATTTAACTAATCTATTTTCTGCAATAAATATTTGACTAATTATATTTTGTGTAGTTAAATTTTTAAAAAAACCATATTTTGCTGTATAACAGAATGAACAGTTTAGCATACATCCTATTTGAGATGATATACATAGAGTAAATTTTTTTTTCTTATTTGAAATTGCTATAGTTTCAATATAGTTATTATTTATTTTAAATAACCATTTTACTGTATTATCTATAGATATTCTTTCATTTATAATTTTTATTAAATGTATATCACATATTGTACTTAATTTAAATCTTAAAAATTTACTTATATTTGTCATCAACATAATATTCGTTATTTTATATTTATGTATCCATTTAAATATATATTCTGCATATTTTTTTTTACTTTTTATTAAATATAAAAGACTTTTTATTGATTTATAATTTAGAGTAATTAAATTAACTTTATTTTCATAAAGTATTATATTTTTAATCATTGAATATTATTTTAACTTCTTTTTTAAATGAATCTAAACTATCTGATGCATGTACCACATTTTCTGTTATGCTTGATCCCCATTTTTCTCTAATTGTATCTTTTTTTGCTAATTTATAATTAGTTGATCCTATTAATTCTCTTACTTTAATAATTGAATTATTTCCTTCTAGTATTAATGCCATTATTTTATATGATGTAATAAATTCTACAAGTTCATTAAAAAATGGTTTATCTTTATGTTCATTATAAAAAAAAATTGCTTTATTTTTATCTAATTTTATTATTTTTATTTTTATAATATCTAGATTATTATTTTCTAATTTTGTTATTATATTACCTATTATTTTTTTTTTAATACCATCAGGTTTTATTAATAATAATGTTTGTGAAATCATTTTTTTTTCCTTAATATAAGCCGAATTTTGTAATTACTATTCATCTATAAACATATGTTACCATATGTTTTTAACAATTTACCTGAATATTTTATTCTATTTAATTTTGCTCCAGATGGGGTTTGTCTAAATGATATTATTATAATAAATTAATATGTTTTTACCATATATTTCACCTTTACAATCATAGTAGTATATTTTCTGTGACACTATCCATAAACTTAATTTCCAGATGTTATCTGGCATCTTTTTTAGGAGTTCGGACTTTCCTCTTTATCTTACAAAGCAATTATTCTATTTTAAATAAATATATAGTTATTATAGCAGCTATACAAATTGATGAATATGTTCCTATAATTATGCCTGAGAATAGAACAAAAGAAAAACCATATAAATTTTGACCAGTTATTGACATTAAAATTATAGTTATAAATAAAGTTGATATTGATGTTATAAGTGTTCTTGATAATGTATTATTAATTGATATATTTATTATTTGTTTTATATTTTTTTTTTTATATAATTTTATATTTTCTCTTATTCTATCAAAAACAACTACAGTATCATTTATTGAATATCCAAAAATAGCAAAAAGAGCAGCTAAAGTAGTTATATTAAATTCTATTTGTAAAATTGATAGTAATCCTATTATTAGTAATAGATCATGAACTAATGTTATAGTAGCACTTATAGCATATTTATAATGAAACCTATATGATAAGTATATAATCATTGATATTATAGCTATAATTATAGCTTTTAATGTATTTTTTATAGTGCTATTGCTAATTTCTGATCCAATATAATCTATATATTTTATTTTTATATTATTACCTAATTCACTATTTAATATAGTTTGTATTTCATCTTTTATATTTATATCATTTGAATGTTTTGTTTTAATTTTTATATTTTTTTTAGTTCCATAGTATTTTAATTTTATATCTTTTATTTTTTGTAATTTTTTTTTAATTATATCTATATTTACTATATCATTTGATTCTAATTCAATTTCTATACCACCAGTAAATTCTAAACCTAAATTTATATTATTTTTAGATATTATTAATATAGAAATAATGCATAAAAATATAGATATTGGCAAAGTGAACTTACTCAAGTTTATAAAATTTATTTTATATTTAAACATATTTTTTTATTTTTATATTAATGTAATATTTTTTTTTAATAGCGACTGTATAATTATTTTTGTAACAAAGATAGAAGAATACATTGATGTTAGAATACCTATAGATAATGTTATAGCAAATCCTTTGATTGGACCTTCTCCTAATAAAAATAATACTAACCCTATAATTAAAGTTGTACAATTTGAATCAATTATACTACTAAATGCATTTTTAAAACCTTGTTCTATACTATATTGTGAATTTATTTGCATATTAGTTTCTTCCTTTATTCTTTCAAATATAAGAACATTTGCATCAATACTAATACCAATTGTTAATACTATACCAGCTAATCCAGGTAGTGTTAATACTACTCCTATAATAGACATTACAGATATTAATAATAGCATATTTATAATTAAAGATATGTTAGCTATCAAACCTAATTTTCTATAATATAATGACATAAAAATTAATATTGTAAAAAATGATATTATTATAGCTAATGTACCGTTTTTAATATTTTCATAACCTAATGTTGGACCTACTATTTTTTCTTCTATTATTGTTATAGTAGCTGGAAGAGTTCCAGCTCTTAATAGCAAAGCTAAATCTTTAGATTCTTGTATATTTAGACCTGTAATTTGGAATTGAGAGCTTAAAGCATTCATTATTGTCGCTACACTTATTATTTTTTCTATTTTTTTTTCTTTTTTTATTTTTTTATTATTTTTTATCTTTTCTGATATATAACTTTCTTTATATATTATAGCCATTTGTTTGCCTATATTTTTTAGTGTAGCTTGTTCAAATAGATTTATATTGTTATTATTTAGTTTTACATTTATACATGGTTTATTATATCTATCATCAAAAGCACTATTTGCATTTATTATTGCACTTCCATCAAGAATACTTTTGTTTTTTATTAGATGAGGTCTTTTGTTTTTATCATAATATAGTTTTGATTGATCTGGTATTTCACCTTTTATAGCTTTATATAGGCTATGTTCTGTATCTAGCATCATGAAATTTAATGTTGCAGTTTTACCTAGTATATTTTTTGCTCTTATTATATCTTGTACACCTGGAATTTCTACTGTTATTTTATTTTTTCCAGATTTATGTATAGTTGCATCTGATATACCTAACTCATTAATTCTATTTGATAAGGTTGATGTTGTTTTATCAAGTATATTTTTTTTAATTTCTTTTTTTGATGTTTTATTTTGTTTTAATATTAAAGTGTTATTTTTATTTTTTTCTATATTAAAATTTTGATAATCAGTATTTATAATTTTATAACTATCTTCTAAATCATCATTAGATTTAAATTTTATATATATTTGTTTATTATTATATAAATTTGTATCTATATATCTTATTTTATTTTTTCTAAATTTTTCTTTTAATTCAGAAATAGTTGTTTTAAGTATATTTTTTATATGAGATTCTGAATTAACACTTATTAATAAATGTACTCCTCCTCTTAAATCTAATCCTAGTTTCATTGGATATGCTCCAATTTTTTCTAAGAATGAAAAATTATCAGATGGCAATAAATTTAAATAACAATTTAAATTATTTGATATTTCTTTAATTTTTTCTAAACATTGGAATTGTGTTTCAATGTCATAAAATCTAATAATAAATGTATTTTCATTAATTAATTTTGTAGTTTTTGTTTCAATATTATTTTCTTTTATAATGTTATTTATATTAGATGTTATATTGTTATTTATTTTATCTTTACTATTTATTATTAATACAGGGTCTTCTCCATATAAATTAGGAAAAGAATATATTATACTTATTAGAAAAATTATTATTATTATTATATGTTTATAATGTAAAGACATAGTTATATTATTTCTTTAATAGTTCCTTTTGGTAATATGCTAGCAATTGCTTCTTTTTTTATTATTATATCAATATTTTCATTAAGTGATAAAATTATAAACTGCTCTTTTGTTTTTTTAATTTTTCCAATAATTCCAGCATTTGTCATAACTTCATCATTAATTTTTAAACTTTCTATTAATGTTTTATGTTCTTTTGCTTTTTTAGTTTGAGGTCTTATTAGTAAAAAATACATTAATACAAATAATATTACAAACATTATAATAGAACTAAATCCACTGTTTGTATCTGTATTCAATTGATCGGCGAATGCTTGATTTGATATAAGTAATGATAATAATAATAATATCTTCATGTTTTATCCTATGTTATTTTTTTATATTTTTTATAAAAATTATATAAAAAAAGTTTAATCTTATTGTTAATAATTGCGTATTTTAGATCACTCATTAGTTTAGTATAAAAATTTATATTATGTATAGAATTCAGTTTATATATTAATATTTCTTTTGACTTATCTAAGTGATATAAATAAGAAATAGTAAAATTTTTACATGTATAACATTGACATACTGTATCTAATGGATACATATTATATTTATTTATACTATTTCTTAATCTTACTACTCCTTTTGATGTATATAAATATCCATTTCTTGCATTACGAGTTGGTATAACGCAATCAAATAAATCTATTCCTCTTAAAACACCTTCTACTATATCTTGTGGTATACCAACTCCCATTAAGTATCTAGGTTTAAATTTTGGTATGTGTTTTGATAATGAATTTAGTATATTTAGTAAATCTATTTTTGGTTCACCTACAGATAAACTTCCAATAGCATATCCATCAAATTTTATTTTTACTAATTCATTTAATGAAATTATTCTTAATTCAGGATATATACCACCTTGTATAATTCCAAATAAAGCTGATTTTTTATTATGATAACTTTTGCATAATTTAGCCCAAATTATTGATTGTTTCAATAATTTATAAGTTTTTTTAAAACTATCTTTATAATTTGTACATACATCTAATACCATCATTATATCTGATTTTATTATTTCTTGCATTTTTATACATGATTTAGGTGTTAGAAATATTTTTTTTCCATTATATATTGATGTAAAAATTATTCCATCTTTTTTAATTATTTTATTTTTTAAACTATAAATTTGAAATCCACCTGAATCAGTTAAAATGGAATTCTTCCACATCATAAATTTATTTAATCCATTATGTTTTAATAATATTTCTTTACCTGGTTTAAATATTAGATGTAATGTATTTGCTAATATTATTTTTATATTTAAATCATATAAATCTTGAACAGATAAAGCTTTTACTGAACCTTTTGTACCAACTGGCATAAAAACAGGAGTATTTATTATATTATTTTTTAATATTAATTTTCCTACTCTAGCTAATTTTCTATTTTTTATAATTATATATTTCATATTTTATCAAATTAATATATTAACATAGCATCACCATAGCTATAAAATTTATATTTATGTTTTAGTGCACATTCATATGTTTTTAATATTGTTTTCATATCACAAAAAGCTGAAACTAAAATCAAAAGAGTAGATCTTGGTAAGTGAAAATTTGTAATTATTGAATCTGTAATATTAAATTTAAAACCAGGTTTAATAAATATATTTGTTTCTCCATCAAATGGTTTGATTTTTCCAGATAATGCTGCTGTTTCTAATGCTCTCACTGTTGTAGTTCCACATGCTATTATTTTATTTCCAGTTTTTTTAGTTTTTTTTATATTATTGCACAATGATTTTGATACTTTTATATATTCAAAGTGCATTTTATGATTATTTATATTTTTTTTTTTAATACTTTCAAATGTACCTGGGCCTATATGTAATGTTATATAATCAATTTTTATATTCATATTTTTCATTTTTTTTAATAAATGTGTGTAAAAATGTAAACCAGCTGTTGGTGCAGCAATAGATCCTTGATTTTTAGAATATATTGTTTGATATGTTTTAGCATCTATATCTTCTTGTTGTCTTTTTATATAAGGTGGTAATGGCATTAAGCCATATTTGTTTAATATTTCATTTATTGTATAGTTTTTTATACTTATTTTAAATAGATTATTTTTATAGTGATATATTTTAATTTTTTTCTTATTTAAATTTATATAGTGTGTAATATTTTTTTTTAGATTAACATAACAAATAGCTTCATTCTTTATTAATATTTTTAATATAAGTATTTCTATATTTTTTTTTCCATTTTTAAATATTAATTTTGCTGGAATTACTTTTGTATCATTAAGTACTAATAAATCATTTTGTTTTATTATATTTGTTATATCAGTTATTTTTTTATGTGATATTTTCTTTGTTTTTTTATTTAATATTAATAATTTTGTTTTATTTTTTTTATTTCTTGGAAAATATGCAATATTTGATTTTTCTATTTTATAGTTAAATAAATGTGTTAGCATTTTTGTATATATAATTTTATTTACTAGTTGAATAACTAATTTTTTTTTATATACTATAAGGTATTCTTATTTTATTTTCAATAAGTATTATTTTATATTTTGCCGAGATGGTGGAATTGGTAGACACGGTAGACTCAAAATCTACTGATTTTATAATCATGAGAGTTCAAGTCTCTCTCTCGGTAGGTTGTTTTTATGAGTAAATTAATTAATTTAGATGTTACTTGGAAAAAATATTTGCTTAATGAATTTAGTAAAGATTATATGGTTAAATTAAAAAAAAAACTTTTATTAGAAAAAATAAATAAAGTTATTTATCCAAAAGGGTCTGATATTTTTTCTGCTTTAAATTTAACACCATTAAATAAAGTAAAAGTTGTTATTGTTGGACAAGATCCTTATTCGGGAAAAGATCAAGCTCATGGGCTATCTTTTTCAGTTTTACCTAAGATTAGAATTCCTCCTACATTAAAAAATATATTTAAAGAATTACATAATGATTTAGGTATATTCCCTTCTAAATGTGGTTTTTTAAAAAAATGGGCAGAACAAGGTATATTATTATTAAATAGTGTATTAACAGTACAACATGGAATTCCAAATTCACATGTTAATATGGGTTGGGAGATATTTACTCATAAAATAATTGAAGTAGTAAATTTAAATTGCAATAATATTATATTTGTTTTATGGGGAAGATATGCACAGAACAAATTATCTTATATTGATAAAAATAAACATTTTGTTATCTTATCTTCTCATCCATCTCTTCACTCAGCTGATAAAGGTTTTTTTGGATCTAAACCTTTTTCTAAAATAAATATGTATTTAAAAAAAAATGGTTATAAATGTATAGATTGGAAGTTATAAAAAAGTATGGAAAAAAAATTTATAGATAAATTTGATTCAATATTAGAGGAATATAATAGTTTAAAACTTAAATTATCTAAGTTTAATATTATTAATGATAAAAAGAATTTTATATCTATATCTAAAGAAATATCACGTTTATATAAGATAATTGAACCTTATTTAGAATTTAAATCTTTAGAAAAAGATTTAAATTATTATGAAACTTATATAAATGATCCTGATCTTGATTTAAAAAAGATTGCATTAGATGAAATCTTATTATTAAAAGAAAAAAAAAATATTTTATATTCAAAACTTTATAGTATATTATCAAATATGAATACCGATTCATATAAAAGTGTATTTTTAGAATTAAGAGCTGCAACTGGAGGGAAAGAAGCTGCTATATTTGTAGGAGATTTATTAAACATGTATTTATCTTATTCCAATTTTAAAACTTGGAAAACAGAAATAATAAGTTGTAATTATACAGAACATGATGGTTATAAAGATATTATTATTAGAATAAGTGAAGGTAGTAATATTTATTCTAAAATTAAATATGAATCAGGTATACATAGAGTACAAAGAGTTCCAAAAACAGATAATTTAGGTAGAATACACACTTCAACATGTACTGTAGCAGTATTGCCAGAATTTCATGAAATTAATGATATTGATATTAATCCTAGTGAATTAAGAATTGATACTTATAGAGCTTCAGGAGCTGGAGGACAACATGTGAATCGTACAGATTCAGCTGTTAGAGTTATACATATTCCAAGTGGAATCATGGCAGAGTGCCAAGCAGAAAGATCTCAACATAAAAATAAAGCAAAGGCTATGTCTTTATTATATTCTAGATTATTAACTAGAAAAAGAGATACACATAAATCAGATATAGATAAGACTAGAAAATTATTAGTTGGTTCTGGTAGTAGATCAGAAAAAATACGTACTTATAATTATATACAAAATAGAGTAACTGATCATAGAATAAATATTACATTATATAAATTAGCAGATATAATGAATGGTAATTTAAATTTAATATTAGATCAGTTTTTAAGTTGATATAAATAAAATATATTATGTATTTAAAAATATTATTAGGTTTTTTTTATAATTTAGATAAAAATAATTTTTTTTTATATAATTTTAATAATTATAAATATTTTTATAATGATTTTTTTTTGGTTACAAAATATGTTTTAGCACCTCGTTATGATTCAGAAATTTGTTTAGATATTTCAAAGAATTTTTTTTCTGTATTCTTTTTAAATAGAATTTTAGATTTAGGTGCAGGATCTGGAATATTGGGATTTTCTTTATTTAGGTTTAATAATAAATTAAATCTATTAACAGTAGATTGTGATTATAATATTTTAATTAATATAAATATAAATGCATTTAAATTCAATTTTTATAATTTTACTATAAAATATAGTAATTGGTTTAAAGATATAGAAAAAAAAAATAAATATAATTTAATTATAAGTAATCCTCCATACTTATCAATTAAAGATGTATATTTTTTTTATGAAAATAATAAATTTGAACCTATTTTTTCACTTGTATCTGAAAACAAAGGATTAGAAAATTTATTTAGCATAATAAAGTTATCCAATTTTTATTTATTATATAATAGTTTTATTTTATTAGAACATGGATATGATCAAAGTAAGAAAATAAGACTAGCATTAAAAATTTCTGGATATATAAATATATTTACATATAAGGATTTTTCTGGTTTAGATAGAATTACCTGTGGAGAAAAGTAATTATTATAAATCTTTTAATTTATTTATATTGCTTGGTGCATCAGTTAATAAACATTTTGATGTTTGATTCTTTGGGAAAACAATAACATCTTTTATAGAATTTGAATTTGTTATTAACATTAATAGTCTATCTATACCTAGAGCTATACCACCCATAGGGGGACATCCTGATTTTAATGCTTCTAAGAAGAAATTAAATTCTTTTATTAAGTTATTATTCTTATCAATAATATTTAATATTTTTTCTTGCATATCTATATTATGTATTCTTATTGATCCTCCTCCTAGTTCTATTCCATTTAAGATCAAATCATAAGATTTAGATTTATATTCTGTAATTTTTTTTGAGTTGTCTATTATAGGAGCTGTAAATGGATGATGAGATGATGTTAGTTTTTTTTCATTTTTATCCCATTTAAATAATGGATGTTCAGTTACCCATATAAATTTATATTCTTTATTATCTATAAGATTAAAATCATTTGCTACTTTATCTTTTAATTTTAAAATATTATAATTAATATTATCTTCATGATCTTTAATTAAGAATATTAAATTTTCATCTTTTTTTATAGTTTTATTTATTTTATTTATTATATTTTTTATTATTTTTTCTGATAATATATTTTTGTTTGTACAATTTATATTATTATTTTCTATTTTTATATAATTTAAAAAATCAGTATCAGTATTATTAAATATATTTTTATATTTTAAAAATTCTTTTTTTGTTATTATACTTTTTTTATCATTTACAGATATAGCTAGTATTTTGTGTTTATCATTATTTAAAAAAAGTTTATTATTTTTAAATAATTTTGTTAGATCAAAAATTTTTATAGGATTTCTTAAATCTGGTTTATCTGTGTAATATAATTTAATTGATTGTTCATATGTTATTTTTGGTATTTTTTTAGTTATTTTTATATTTTTAAAAATTTTAAAAATATTTTTTATTATATATTCAGTTAGTTTTATTATATGATTTTCATCAGTAAATGCTAATTCAATATCTAGTTGTGTGAATTCTGGTTGTCTATCCGATCTTAAATCTTCATCTCTAAAACATTTAGCAAGTTGATAATATTTTTCTATTCCAGATATCATTAATAATTGTTTAAATATTTGAGGGGATTGTGGAAGAGCATAAAAACTTGATATTATTGTTCTACTAGGTACTATATAATCTCTAGCACCTTCTGGAGTTGATTTTGTTAGAATTGGAGTTTCTATTTCAAAAAAATCTTTTTTATCTAGTATATTTCTTATTTGTTTTAATATTCTTGATCTTAATTTTATTATATTACTATTTTGTATTTGTCTAAGATATATATATCTATATTTTAAACTAAATATTTCATTTATTTTATTAATATCACTTGGATAAAAGGGTAATTCTTTAGTAACTGTATTTAATATATTTATTGTATTAATTTTTATTTCTATAGAGTCTTTTTTTTTAGATTTAAATTTTACAATACCTATAATTTGAACAACATATTCTTTTTTTAATTTTATATTTGTATTATCAATAATTGTTTGTATTATTCCACTTGTATCTCTTATTATTATAAAGATTAGTTTTCCCAGGTTTCTTATATCATGTACCCAACCACATATTTTTACTTCTTCATTTATATTCTTTTCATTTATTGTTCCACAATAATGTGTTCGGAATGAATTATTTTTATTTTTCATTTGTATTTTTTTTATTTTTAAAATCTGTAACATACCATCCATTACCTTTGAGTTTAAAACTAGATAATGATATTATTTTTTTAAGTGATTTTAGTTCGCATTTTGGACAAATATTTATTGAATCTTTATAAGATTTATGTAATATTTCTAATTCATAATTGCAATTAGAACATTTATATTCATATATTGGCATAAATATATCTTTATTTTATTAACAATATTTTCATTATATGATAAATTTTATTAAATAGTAATATAATTTTTTAATATTATTTTATGTAAAGAGGTTATTTATATGATATTAGGTGTTTTAAAATCTTTAGTATATATGATTTTATTTTTTGTTTTTTTAAGATTTATAAATTATATAGTTAGATTGGTATTGTTTTTAAAAACTAAATCAAAAACAAAAAATAATGAAAAATCCGAAGCTATATCTAGTTTAAAAATGTTACAGTGTGATAAATGTAAAACATATGTTTTAAAATCAGATGCTTATTTTATAAATGGAAAAGTTTATTGTAAAAAAGATCATTCACTATAGTTTATTTTAATTTATATAAGTTTTAATTTTATCATTTATTTTAAAATCATTATAATTTTTTATACCTATTCCACATTCCATATTGCATTTTACTTCAAGAACATCACTTTTAAATACTTTTATAGATTCTATAATACTTGTGTGTATTAGTTTATTATTTCTATATATTTTTGCTACAGAATTTTGTTTTATTTTTCCACTTAATACAATACAACCTGATATAATTTTTGTATTATCATGTTTAAATAATTTTTTAATTTCAGCAATTCCAATTGGAGTATCATTATCTTCTAATGGTACTCTTGTTGATATTATATCTTTTATATAATCAATAATTTCATATATAATATTAAAACAATTTATTTTAATTTTTTCATTTTTTGCTATTTTTTTTATTTTGGAATCTAATTTTATATTAAATCCAATTAAATCTGATTTTGTTGCAATAGCTAAATCTATATCAGATTTATTAAAATTACCTATATCTGATTTTACTATATTTATTATTATTTTTTTATCAGATAATTTTTTTATTGTTTCTTCTAATACATCTATCGAACCTAAAAGATTTGTTTTTAGTATTAAATTAACTTTTTCTTCTTTATCCTTTTTTAAATTATTTAATAATTCATTTATACTATATATTTTTTTACTTACTATAGGTTTTTCTTTGTAATTTGCTATTATATTTTTTACTTGTTTTTCAGTTTCTACTATTGTAAATTTTTCTCCTGCTTCCAATTTGATATTTATTCCTGTTATATTTACAGGAGTAGATGTACAAGCATTAGTTATATTTTTATTTTTATCATTAATTATAGATTTGATTTTTCCCCATTTATTTTTTGAAATAATAATGTCTCCTTTTTTTAGAGATCCATTTAATATTAATATAGATGTTATATAGCCTTTTCCTAAATCTATATTACTATCTATAACTATTCCTTCAGCTTTTTTATCTTTATAATTTTTTAAATTTAATATTTCTGATTGTAAATTAATAGATTCTAATAAGGTATCAATTCCTTCACCAGTTTTTGCTGATACGGATGTAAATAATGTTTCTCCACCCCAGGTTTCTGGTATTAAATTATATTTTGATAATTCATTTGTTATTTTTCTATTATTAGATGTAATTTTATCTATTTTATTTATTGCTACGATTATTGGTATATTAAATTTTTGAGCTATAGTAATTCCTTCTATAGTTTGAGGCATTATTCCATCATCTGCTGCAATTACAAGTATAACTATATCTGTACATTGTATGCCTCTAACTCTGAGAGAATTAAATGCAACATGTCCTGGAGTATCTAAAAAAGTCATATGACCATATTTAGTATCTATACAATATGCTTTTATATTTTGTGTTATACCTCCATGTTCAAAAGTAGGTTTTTTAATATTTTTTATATAATTTAATAATGTTGTTTTTCCATGATCTACATGTCCTATAATTGTAACTATAGGTATTCTTGTTTCATTTTTAATTATTTTTTCCATAGTAATATTTTCTTCACATTTTTTGTGATTATTTTTATTATTATATACTGAAGTATTCATTGATTAAATATTTTCCTTTTACTATTTTTATTAATTTATATCTTTACTGCTAATAACATTTAATTTCCAATGTGTTAATTTACTTATTAATTTTATATTATGTCCGTTTTTTCCTATTATTCTTGACAAATAGTCTTCTATTACTGTTATATTCATTGATTTATTTTCATTATTTATTTCTATAGATTTAATTTCTGCTGGTGATAATGCATTTATTATATATTTTATTGGATCTTTATCCCAGAGTATTATATCTATTTTTTCATTATATAATTCATTAGATATTGCTTGTATTCTAGAACCTTTAATTCCAATACATGTTCCTATTGGGTCTAATCTTGAATCATTTGTTTTTACAGATATTTTAGATCTTACACCTGGTTCTCTTGCTATATCTTTTATCTCTATAGTACCTTCATTAATTTCAGGAATTTCTAATTTAAATAATTCTATAATCATATTATTACATGTTCTACTTAAAATTAATTCAGGACCTTTATTATCTTTAGATATATCTATAAAATATGATTTTATTTTATCTCCAGGTCTAAGTATTTCCTTTGGTATGCTATCTGTTTTTTTTAATATTCCTTCTACATTATTATTAAAATCAAAAATAATATTTTCTTTATTTATTTTTTTTATTATTCCAGATAATAATTTTCCCTTTTTTTTTATAAATTCATTTATAATTGATGTTCTTTCTGCTAGTTTAACTCTTTGTATTATTATTTGTTTAGCAATTTGAGCATCTATTCTACCGAAGTTAATAGATTTTATCTTTTTTTTTATAATTTCTCCTGTTTTTATATCAGGATTTTCTTTTTTTGCTCTATTTAACGGTATTTCTTTAGATGGATATTTAGCATAGTCTTCCACTACATTATATATTATATATGTTCTATATATTCCATTGCTTCTATTTATATGTGTTATTATATTATATATGCCGTATTTTTTTTTTGTAGTACAAATTATAGCTTCTTCTAATGCATCAAAAATAATATTTTCTGATATTCCTTTTTCATTTGATACACTATTTACTATTAGTTTTAATGGAATTTTTTTTTTCATTTTAATTTCTTACAATATTTACTGAAAATAATGAACAAATTTATTATATAGTTTTAATAATATTATTACTATTATTAACTTATAATCTAGGATATTAATATGTTCAATTGTAATATATAAGAAGATCTGTAGCGGGGACAGGATTTGAACCTGTGACCTTCGGGTTATGAGCCCGATGAGCTGCCAAACTGCTCCACCCCGCAATATTGTTATTATAATTAAAAAAAAAATAACAGACAAGTGTATTTTGATAAAAAACTAATATATTTTTCATTTAATTTTACTATACTTGTTTTTAGTTTTATATATAATAGAAATATATAGATTTTTATATTTATATAAATATAGTTATAACCTTTAGTATAAGTCATTCATAATTATTATTGGAGAATGTTATGATTGGTCATGAAATTGTTGGAATTTTAATATCATTAACAGCTGTTGCTAGTTATATAAATTATAAATATATTAAACTACCAAAATCTATAGGTATAACATTTATAACATTGTTTTTATCATTAATAATTGTCATATTTAGTAAATTAGGTTTGAATTTGGAGTATAGTAGAAAATTATTAGATGGAATTAGATTTAATGAAACTTTTTTACATGGTATGTTAAGTTTTTTATTATTTGCAGGATCTTTACATGTAAATGTAATAGAATTATCCAGATATAAAGTATTAGTTGGTTTATTAGCAACACTTAGTGTTTTATGTTCTAGTTTTTTTATAGGATATTCTATTTATGGTTTAACACAATTTTTATGTATAAATTTACCTTTTTACTATTGTTTAGTTTTTGGAGCACTTATATCTCCTACAGATCCAATAGCTGTATTGGGTGTATTAAAAATAGTTAAAGCACCTAAATCATTAGAACTTAAGATTGTTGGTGAAGCATTATTTAATGATGGTATGGGTATTGTATTATTTTTTGTGGCTTTAGCATTAGCATCTGGAGTACAAAAATCATTATCGTTTGAAACTATATTTTTTTATTTTGTGCAACAAGGTATAGGTGGTTTGTTTTTAGGTCTTATTATTGGGTTTTTTATATCTAGATTATTAAAAACTATAAATGATTCTGAGGTTGCTATTATAATAACATTAGCAGTTGTTTCTGGAGGTTATACATTAGCACATTCAATAGTTGATGTGTCTGGTCCAATATGTATGGTTACAGCAGGATTAGTTATTGGTAACTCTATTAAACATAGTGATATGTCTGAAGAGACTTTATTACGTCTTGGATCTTTTTGGGAATTATTAGATGAAGTTTTAAATGCCATTTTATTTGTTTTAATTGGATTAGAGTTTATTTGTATACAATTTGATATGTCTACTACATTAGCGGCTTTAGGTGCAATTATTATTACAATTGCTGCAAGGTTTGTTAGTATATCTATTCCTGTAATTTGGTTATCTGGTTTTAAGGGATTAAATTTTGATGTATTAGTTGTTTTAACCTGGGGAGGATTAAGAGGTGGAATATCAATTGCATTGGCATTAAGTATAGGGGAAGGTAAGTATCATAATCTTATAGTTGCTATTACTTATGCTGTAGTTATATTTTCTATGATGGTCCAAGGTTTAACTATAGGTCCTTTAGTTAAAAGGTTTATACGCAGAAAATATTTAAGTAGAAGTTCTTTTTCTAGAATTAGATATAAATAGTATATTTTATTATCTTGTAAAAAAAAAATAATACTATAATATTAGAATAAATATTTTTTAATAATAAGTTGTTTTTTGTTATATGGCAAGTTTTTCTAAAAAGATAGGTGTGTTTCAACTATCTTTATTATCTGTATCTGCAATTGTTAGTTTAAGAAGTTTACCTTTATTTGCTGAAATGGGATTGTCTATAATATTTTTTTTATTATTGGCTGGTATTTTATTTTTTATACCTATTTGTATGGTTGTTGCTGAATTAAGTACAACATGGCCATTAAGGGGTGGGTGCTATTTATGGATAAGAAAAGCTTATGGCAAATATTGGGCTTTTTTTGCATTATGGGCATATTGGATGGAAAGTATAATATGGTTTCCTACTATTTTAATTTTTGTTGTTGTTATGTTAGCTCATGTTTTATCACCTATATATCCAAATTTAGAGAGTAATAGGTTATTTTTATCTCTTGGTATAGTAATAATATTTTGGTTATTAACAATTATAAATTTTTATGGTGTTAAATTATCAGTAATGTTTAGTTCTATAGGTGTTTTTATAGGAACAGTTATTCCAATAGTACTTATAATAGTATGTGCTTTTATTTGGATATTAAATGGTGAAGTTATAAATATAAATTTCACTATGGTTTCTATAGTACCTGATTTTACAATAAATAATATGGTGTTTTTTTCTGGAGTTTTATTGGGGTTTTCAGGTATAGAGTTAATATCTTTTCATATGACAGAAATAGAAAATCCTAGAATTAATATTAAAAAATCATTAATGATATCTTCATTTTTTATATTATTTGTTTATATAATTGGATCATTATCTATAGCAGTAGTAATTCCTAAAACAGATATATGTTTTGCATCTGGAATAATACAAGCATTGAAAATATTTTTTGTAAAAATAAATTTACCATATATAGTACCTTTTTTAGCTTTATTATTATTTATAGGTTCTGTATCTTGTGTTAATACATGGTTGATAGGACCTGCTAAAGGTATGTTAATTGCAGCTGAAGATGGTATCATGCCAAAATATTTAAGATATGTAAATAAAAATGATGTGCCTGTTAGATTATTAATTATTCAAGCTATGATTGGTAGTATAATATCTGTATTTTTCTTTTTATATATAAATAGTATAAATGGTTTAATTTGGGTTTTCATTTGTTTGTCATTTCAATTTGCTTCATTATTGTACATAGTTATATTTTTTTCTATTATTAAATTGAGAAAAAAATATCCTAATATTTATAGACCATATAAAGTTCCATATGTTAATTTAATATCTTTTATAGGTATTTTTTCATGTATGTTTACATTTTTTATATCTTTTATACAACCTAATGATATTAATATTTCTGATAAACAATTTTATTTTTATTTATTACTTACATCCTTTATAATTTTAATAATTCCAGCAATATATTTTATACTTTTAAATATGAAAAGAACTAAGTAATTATAATTTTATTTTCTTTTTTGTTATTAGTAGATTTTTTAATTTTGTTTTTTTATTTTCTATAATTAATTTATCAGCTTTAGTAAGAAAAGTATTATTTTTTAATAATTTTTTTGTTTTTTCTATTTCTTTATCTATAGTTTTTATTTTTATATTTGAATCTATTTGTATTTCATTCTTATTCTTTGTATATATATATATACATATATTATCTAGGGTGATTATATTATTGTAATTTTTAATATCTATTTCTTTATTAGATATATATATATTATTTATACCAAGTAATTTTATTAATATATATTTTGTTTTTTCTAAATATATTAAGTTATCTTTTTTTATATTTTTTATTATAATTTTTATATAATCATTTTTTTTAATATTTGAATTTGATTGTAAATTTCTTATACATATTATTAATTCTTTAATAAAATTTATTATTTTATAATTTTGTTTTATTAGATTTTTTTTATTATATAAAGGATATGTTTCTTTCATAATAGAAGTATTATTATTATTTATTTTTTGCCAAATATCTTCTGTTATAAAAGGTATTATAGGATGTAATGTTTTTAGAAGTTCTTTTAGTATAGTATTTAATGTATTTATAGTAGAAATGTTATATAGTTTTGTATTTAATAAAATTTTTGAGAATTCTATATACCAATTACAATATTCATCCCATGTAAATTTATAAATAATATTACTAAATATGGCAAAATTTCTATTAATTATATTTTCATATATTTCTTTTTTTGTATTTTCCCACAATGAAATTATCCAATAGTCATATATTGATTTTTTATTATTACTATCTATATTTGTTTTTTTGTATAAAAAAACAAATCTTGATGCATGCCATAGTTTATTACAAAATTTTTTATAACTTTCTATTTTATCTAAATTTAAATTTATAGATATATTATCTGTAGCTAATGTACAAAATGTGAATCTTAAAGCATCAGCTCCATAACTTGGAATTCCATTAGAGAATTGTTTTTTTGTTTTATTTTCTATTAGTATATTTTTTTCTCTATTCATATTTTCTGATATACGTTTTTTAATTAAGTCTTTATATGTTATACCATTTATAATATCCATTGGATCTATAACATTTCCTTTAGTTTTTGACATTTTATTGCCAGAGTCATCTCTAATTAAACCATGTATATATATTTCTTTAAATGGTATTTGTTTTGTAAATTTTATACCGAACATAATCATTCTTATAGCCCAGAAAAAAATTATATCAAATCCAGTAATTAATGTATTAGTTGGGTAGAATGTATTTATTTCTTTCATTTTTTTAGGCCATCCTAAACTAGCAAAAGGCCATAAAGCAGATGAAAACCATGTGTCTAAAACATTAGTATCTTGTTTTAGTATAATTTTTTTTTCTAAATTATATTTTTTAATTATATTTTTTTCATTAAAACCAGTATATATATTATTTTTTTTATCATACCAAATTGGTATTTTATGACCCCACCATATTTGTCTGCTTATACACCAATCTTTTATATTATCAATCCAAATAAAGAATGTTTTTTCCCATTTTTTTGGTATTATTTTAATTTCTTTTTTATTTAATGCATTAATTACTAATTTTGATAAGGGTTTTATATTTACGTACCATTGTTCTGTTATTAATGGTTCTATTATGCTATTACTTCTGTCACCTTTTGGTATATTAGATTCATGGTCTTCTATTTTTTCTATTAAATTTTGTTTATTTAGATCTTCTAATATTATTTTTCTAGCTGTATTTATATCTAATCCTACATATTTATCTGGGACATTATTATTTAATTTTGCTTCTTTTGTTAATATATTTTTAATGTTTAAATTATGTTTTTTTGCTAGATCAAAATCTTTGAAGTCATGACCTGGAGTGATTTTAACACATCCTGTTCCAAAATTTATGTCAATACTATCATCTTTTATTATTGGTATATTTTTTTTAGTTAAAGGTATTTGAAATTTAATATTATGGATATTTTTGTATCTATTATCATTTGGATTTATAGCTATAGCTTCATCTCCAAATAGAGTTTCTGGTCTTGTTGTTGCAACTATTATATATTTTTTATTATCACTAACACTATGATATTTTATATAATAAAGTTTGCTTGTTTTTTTTTCGTATATAGTTTCTAAATCTGATATTGCTGTTTTTAGTACAGGATCCCAATTTACAAGTTTTTTATCTTTATATATAAGTCCTTCTTCATATAATTGTATAAATGCTGTTTTAACTGCATAAGAAAAATTTTTATCCATAGTAAATCTTTCTGTGTTCCAGTTAATAGAACATCCTAATTCTTTTAATTGTGATCTAATATTTTTAACAGATGTTTTTTTCCATAATAATACATGTTTAATAAACTTTTCTCTACCTAAAGATTTTTTTGATATATTATTAATTTTTAATTTATTTTCAACTGTTATTTGTGTTGCTATACCAGCATGATCTGTTCCTACTTTCCATAAAGTAGAGTATTTATTCATCCTATAAAATCTTATTAATATATCCATCAATGTAGATTGGAAAGCATGTCCCATGTGTAGGTTGCCTGTCACATTGGGAGGTGGTATTGTAATACAATATTTTTTTTCTAAATTATAATCTGGTAAAAAAAATTTATTTTTTATCCAATAGGTATACCATTTTTTTGTGTTTATTGGGTTATATTTTAATAGCATGATATATTATTATATGTTATTTATTTTTTCTTTAATGTTTAAATATATATTTTTAATATTATTGTTTCCATCTATATTTATAGTTTTTATATGTTTTAGATAATTTAATATAGGATGTGTGTTCTTTTTATATTCATTTAATCTTAAAATAATAGATTCAGCTGTATCATCTTTTCTTTTGATTAATATTTCACCAGTTAAATTATCTATATTTTTTATTTTTGGTGGATTATATAAAGTATTATATATTCTGCCTGATTTTTGATGTATTAGTCTATATTTTAATCTATTTATAATTATTTCATCATTTAATTTTATATTTATTATACAATCGATTTTTATATTTAGTCTTTGTAAAAAAACTGCTTGATCTAATGTTCTAGGAAATCCATCAAATAACATATTGTTTTGAATTTTATCTTTTATTATTTGTATTATTATATCATTTTTTATTAATTTACCAGAATTTTGTAATTCTTCTATTTTATATCCAATCTTAGATTTATTTTTTATCTCTTCCCTTAGTATATCTCCTAATGATAATATATTTAAATTAAAATCTTTAGCTATTAATTTTGCTTGTGTTCCTTTTCCTACTCCTGGTGGACCGAATAAAATTATATTCATTTTAATATGCTTTATATTTTATATTATAATTATAAATTTTACTTTATTTTAAAATTATAATAAATATATTTATTTATTTTCATTTTTTATATATATTATTTATTTTTAATTATTTATCTTTGTTATAATAATATCATATATTTTATGATGTATATAATTGACAGTATAATATTATTGTACTAACATTTTGTATTTATGTTATTATATTTTTTAGGATTTTTTAGGATTTTTTATGGTTACAGTAAATCAGTTAGTTAGATATGGAAGAAAAAAGGATATAGTTAGAAGTAAATCTCCTGCTTTGAATAAAAGTCCACAGAAAAGAGGTGTTTGTTTAAAAGTATATACAATAAAACCTAAGAAACCTAATTCTGCTTTGAGAAAAGTATGTAGGGTTAGATTAACTACTGGGTATGAAGTTACAGCTTATATACAAGGTATAGGTCATTCATTACAAGAGCATTCTATTGTTTTAATTAGAGGTGGAAGAGTAAAAGATTTACCTGGGGTTAGATATAAAGTTGTTAGAGGGGCATTAGATGCAGTTGGTGTAGAAGGTAGAAAACAATCTAGATCTAAATATGGTACTAAAAGATTAGTTAATAAAAAATAAGGAAGTATTATGCCTAGAAAAAGAGTTGTATTAAAAACAAAAATAAAACCTGATATAATTTATAATAGTTTATTGCTATCTAAATTTATAAATTATGTTATGGTTCAGGGTAAAAAAAATCTTGCTGAAAATATTGTATATAAAGCATTAGATATTATAAAAGAAAAAACTAAATTAGATTCTTTAGTTGTATTTGAGAAGGCTTTGGAACATATTAAACCTGTTGTTGAAGTTAAATCTAGAAGAGTTGGTGGTGCAACATACCAAGTACCAGTCGAAGTGAAACCTAAAAGAGCAATAACATTAGCTATGAGATGGTTAGTTGAATTTTCTCGTAAACGAAATGAAAAAGGTATGATATTAAAATTAGCTTATGAGATAATTGAAGCTGCAGATGATAATAATTATATAGGTAATAGTGTTGGTAAAGGTGGATCTGTAAAAAAAAGAGAAGATACACATAGAATGGCTGAAGCAAATAGGGCTTTTGCTCATTATAGATGGTAAGTAATTATTAGAGGGTTATGTGTCTAGAAAAATAAAGCTTAGTAGATATAGAAATATAGGTATAATGGCACATATTGATGCTGGTAAAACTACAACTACTGAAAGAATATTGTTTTATACTGGTGTGTCTCATAAAATAGGGGAAGTTCATGATGGCTCAGCTGTTATGGATTGGATGGAGCAAGAACAAGAAAGAGGTATAACAATAACTTCTGCTGCTACTACATGTCATTGGGAAGGAACTGATAAAAATCTTTCTAAACATAGAATAAATATAATAGATACACCTGGACATGTTGATTTCACAATAGAAGTTGAAAGATCTCTTAGGATATTAGATGGAGCTGTAGGTGTTTTTTGTGCTGTTGGAGGAGTAGAACCTCAATCAGAAACTGTATGGAGACAAGCAAATAAATATAATGTTCCTAGAATTGCATTTGTTAATAAAATGGATAGACCTGGTGCAGATTATTTAAATGTTATATCTCAAATGAAGTCAAGGTTAGGTGTTATTGCTTTTCCTATAAATATACCATATTTTGTTAATGATATTTTTGTTGGTATAATTGATATTATAGAAAATAGATTGATAATTTGGAAAGATGATGATTATGGTGTTGATTATGAATATAAGTCTGTTCCAGAAGATAGATTAAAAGATGTATTAAATTACAGAGAAAGTCTTATAGAATTAGCAGCTGAATCTGATGAAAAATTAATGGAGAACTATTTTAATATTGGTAGTTTAACTAAAGATGAAATAAACATAGGATTACGTAATAGAGTTTTAAAAAATGAAGTAATATTAGTACTTTGTGGATCTTCATTTAAAAATAAAGGTGTGCAAACCTTATTAGATGCAGTTGTAAATTATTTACCTTCACCAGATGATATTTCTACTATGACTGGTATGTCTTTATCTGCTGGTAAAGAAACTAGCTATGTTGTTGTACCTTCAGATAGTAAACCATTTTTGGCTTTAGCATTTAAAATAGCTACAGATCCTTTTGTTGGTACATTAACGTATATAAGAGTATATTCTGGTATATTAAATTCTGGTGATTTTGTTTATAATGCAATAAGACATAAAAAGGAAAGGTGTGGAAGAATATTATCCATGCATGCTAATTCTAGAGAGGAAATAAAAGAAATAAGGACTGGGGATATAGTTGCCGTTATAGGATTAAAATATACTACAACAGGTGATACTTTATGTTCTTTTGATAATAAAGTTGTACTTGAACGTATGACATTTCCTGATTCAGTAATATCTATTGCTGTTGAACCGAAAACTAAAAATGATCAAGAAAGAATGGGAATTGCTTTAAAAAAATTAATGCAGGAAGATCCTTCTTTTAATGTATCTATAGATAAAGAATCATCTCAAACAATTATATCAGGAATGGGTGAGTTACATTTAGATATAATAGTTGATAGATTAAAACGTGAATTTAATGTAGAAGCTAATGTTGGTAAACCTCAAGTTGCATATAGAGAAACAATAACAAAGTCAGTGGAACAAGAAGGTAAGTATATAAGACAGTCTGGTGGAAGAGGACAATACGGGCATGTAGTAATAAGGATAGAACCATTGAATTTAGGAGATGGATTTAAATTTGTTAATAAAATTGTTGGTGGTTCTATACCTAAAGAATATATACCTGCTGTACAAAAGGGAATATTAGAACAAATTCATAGTGGAGTTTTAGCTAGTTATCCTATGGTAGATGTAATGGTTACATTATTAGATGGTTCTTATCATGATGTTGATTCTAGTGAAATGGCATTTAAGAATGCAGCTTCTAGAGGATTTAAAGAAGGAGCATTAAAAGCAAATTTAATTTTATTAGAACCAATTATGTTTGTTGAGGTAGTAGTACCAGAGGAATATATAGGTAATGTTGTTGGTGATTTAAATAGAAGAAGAGGTATCATACAGGGAATTAGTGATGTCATATCTGCTAAAAATATAAAAGCTAGTGTTCCATTGTCAGAGATGTTTGGTTATGCTACTGTTTTAAGATCAGTAACCCAAGGTAGAGCTACATATCATATGGAATTTACACGTTACTCTCCAGTACCTGAAAATATATCAAAGGGTATTATTGATAGAAATTAAATTTTAATATTTTGTTTTATTATATGTAAAATTGTTATAAAATTTATTTATGTTAATTTTTGTATTATATGTATAGGTACAATGGCTAATCATAATCAAATAATAAAAATAAGATTGAAATCATTTGATCATAAAGTAATTGATCAATCTACTAAAGAAATTGTTGATACAGCAAAACGCACTGGAGCTAGAATTAATGGTCCAATTCCAATGCCTACTCATACGGAGAGGTTTACTGTTCTAATTTCTCCTCATGTCGATAAGAATGCTAGAGATCAATATGAAATTAAAACTCATAAACGTTTAATAATAATAGTTGAACCAACAGATAAAACGGTAAATGCATTAATGAAGCTTGATTTATCTGCTGGCGTTGATATTAAAATATCTGTTACTTAATTAACGATATTTTTGAGGAAGTAATATATGGCAATTGGTGTAATTGGATATAAGTGTGGAATGACTAGGTATTTCAAAAATAATGGTGTATCTATTCCTGTATCTGTAGTTAAAATGTATGATAATTGTATAATAGGTGTAAAAAAATATAATTCTGATAATTATTCTGTTCAAATTTCTTTTAAATTGATAGATAAACGCAAACTGAATAAAGCCTTAATTGGAGTTTATGATAAAGTTAAATTAGATTATAGAAAATATATTAATGAGTTTAAAGTTAATAGTAGTGATATTTCCAATTATGTTATTGGTAATAAAATTGATATATCTTTATTTAAATTTAATGATATTATAGATGTAATAGGAGTATCTAAAGGAAGGGGTTTTTCTGGTGTTATTCGTAGACATAATTTTAGTGCGCAAAGACATTCACATGGAAATTCTAGATCACATAGAGTTCCAGGTTCTATAGGGCAGTGTCAGACTCCAGGTAAAGTTTTCAAAGGTAAGAAAATGCCTGGTCATATGGGGAATAGTCAAGTTACAGTGAAAAATTTAAAACTTGTAGATATTTGTAAAGATGAAAATGTTTTTTTAATTAAAGGTTCTATCCCTGGTCCTATAGGTCGTAATATTATAATAAAGAAAAAAATAGTGTTAAGTAAAAATTAATAGGAAAATTATGGAGTATTTAATTAAAAAAAGTGATGGGCAGACAAAATCCATTGAATTATATTCTAGAGTTTTTGATGTAAAATATAATGAGTCTCTTTTACATCAATTAGTTTTGTATTGTTCAAGTAAAAATCATTTACGTACTAAGGCTCAAAAAAGTAGGGCTGATGTTCGAGGTGGAGGAATTAAACCTTGGAAGCAAAAAGGTAGTGGTAGAGCAAGAGTAGGTAGTATAAGAAGTCCACTTTGGCGTGGAGGAGGAAAAATATTTGCATATCAAGGTTTAGTTAATAATAATATAAAAATAAATAAAAAAATGTATAATTTAGGTATTAGGGTAATATTATCTGAATTAATAAGATCAGGTAGACTTGTTATAATAGATAATATTTATTTAGATAATATTAAGACTAAAGTTTTTTTAAATGTTATAAATTACTTGAATATTAATTCTATGTCTTTATTTATTATTGATGAAATTACTAATAATATTGATTGTTCAACACGTAATTTAGATTATATTAATGTTTTATGTTGGAAAAAAATAAATCCTCTTAATTTAATGAAATTTAAAAAAATTTACATGACAGAAAGTGCTGTTAATTTTATACAGGAGGTATATAAATGATAGGGAAAAAATGTATATACAATATATTGCATGGTCAGTATTCAACAGAGAAATCTACAAAATTAGCTGATAAGTATAATACTATAATATTTAAAGTAGATAAGTTATCTAATAAGTATGATGTAGTTTATGCTGTAGAAAAAATTTTTAATGTTATAGTTAAAACTGTAAGAATAATAAATGTGAAAGGTAAAAGGACTAAATTTAAGAATGTAATAGGTAAAAGAAAAGATTGGAAAAAAGCTATTGTTATTTTGAAAAAAGGATATGATATTAATTTTTCTGAATTTAGATAGAATTTATGATTATAGTAAAAAAATATAAACCTACTTCACCTGGAATTAGAGGTTTGGTTAGTTTAAAAAATAATGATTTATATAAAGGTAAGCCATTTAAAAAATTAACTGTATTTAAAAAATGTTCATCTGGTCGTAATAATACTGGAAGAATCACTGTATGGAATAGAGGTGGTGGACATAAAAGAAAATATAGAATTATAGATTGGTTAAGAAATAAGTATAATATAGTTGGGAAGATAGAACGTATAGAATATGATCCCAATAGAACAGCTTATATTGCATTGGTTTTATACGAAGATGGAGATAGGCGTTATATATTATATCCAAATGGTTTGAAAGTTAATGATCAAATTATATCAGGCACTAATTGTTTTATAAAAGTGGGAAATAAATTGCCAATTGAGAATATTCCATTAGGAACTCATGTTCATTGTGTTGAAATGGTTCCTGGTACTGGAGCTAAAATTGCAAGAAGTGCTGGTACTTTTGCTCAAGTTTTATCAAAAAGTGAAAAACATGCTGTATTGAGATTACGTTCTGGTGAATTAAGAAAAGTATTATTATCATGTCATGCTGTTATTGGTGAAGTTGGTAAAAGTGAACATAATTTACAAAAGCTAGGTAAAGCTGGAAGAAGTAGATGGAAAAATATGCGTCCTAGAGTAAGAGGTGTTGCTATGAATCCTGTTGATCATCCAATGGGTGGTGGAGAAGGTAGGAGTTCTGGAGGAAGAAATCCATGTAGTCCATGGGGATTGCCAGAAGGCACAGCAACTAGAAGGCTTTATAAGCGTGGTTTTAAATTAATTGTAAAACGTAGAAATGGTTAATTTATATTTATTTAGGAGTTGAATTTGTGACACGATCTTTAAAGAAAGGTCCATTTGTGGATTATCATTTATTAAAAAAGATTAGGCATGAAAAATTTTTAAAAATAAAAGGTAATATAAAAACTTGGTCAAGAAGATCAATGATTATACCGGAGATGATTGGTTTTACTATTTCTGTTCATAATGGCAAAACATTTATACCAATTTTTATTACGGAAAATATGGTTGGGCATAAATTGGGTGAATTTTCTCCAACTAAAATTTTTAGAGCCCATTCTGGTACTAAATCTAGTAAAGTTGCTTTAAGGAAAAAAGTATGATAATTAAAGCTACTGCTAAAAATGTCCGTATGTCTGATCAGAAGGTTAGAATAGTTGTAAATGGTATTAGAAAGTTGAGTGTAGAAAAAGTTATAGATGTTTTAACTTTTTCTAAGAAGAAAGCTGCTTTTCTTTTAAATAAAGTTATTAAATCTGCCGTTGCTAATGCGGAGCATAATTATGCTTTAGATGCTGATAATTTATATATTTGTAGTATTTATGTTAATAAAGCTTCAAGTTTTAAAAGATTTAAACCTAGGGCAAAAGGTAGATCAAATAGAATAGTTAAAAGGAATTGTCATATATTTGTGAATCTTAAAGAAAGGAAATGATGTATGGGACAAAAAGTAAATCCTATAGGTATTAGGCTTGGTTTTTTTAGAAAAAGCAATGCATTTTGGTTTCCAGATGGTAATACATTTGCAGAAACATTAAAAAGTGATTTAAATATTAGATCTTATATTAAAAATAGAATACCAAAATCTGCATTAATTAGTAGAATATTAATTGAAAGAATTAGTCAAAATGTAAAAGTTATAATATGTACAGCTAGACCTGGTATTGTAATTGGTAAAAAAGGCGAAGAGATTGAAAAGCTTAGGACTGAGTTAAGTAATATATATAAAGTATCTATTAGTATTAATATTGAAGAGATTAGGAAACCAGATTTAGATGCATATTTAGTTTCTCATAACATTGCTGTTCAATTAAAAAGAAGAGTTATGTTTAGAAGAGCTATGAAAAGAGCAGTTTTAAGTACTATGAAACAAGGTGCTAAAGGTATTAAAGTTTCTGTTTCTGGGCGACTTGGAGGATCTGAAATAGCAAGAAGAGAATGGTATCGAGAAGGCAGAATTCCTCTTCACACTTTTAAAGCTGATATAGATTATGGCTTTTCTGAAGCTCATACTACGTATGGTGTAATAGGTGTTAAAGTATGGATTTATAAAGGAGATATTATTTTGAGCAATAACAAGAAGAATAGTAAACAGAATAAAGGGGAGAATGATTGTGCTACAGCCTAGTAGAACAAAATTTCGGAAACAACATAAAGGTAGAAATAGTAGACGTGTTGCAACAAAAGGCAATAAGTTGAGTTTTGGAACTTATGGGTTGAAATCTTTGGGACATGCTAGGATTACAGCTAGACAAATAGAAGCAACTAGAATAGTTATTTCAAGAGCTATGAAACGTAGTGGTAAAATGTGGATTAGATTGTTTCCTGATAAGCCTATAACAAAAAAACCTATTGAAGTAAGACAAGGTAAAGGTAAGGGTAATGTAGAATTTTGGGTTGCTTTAGTTCAACCTGGTAGAGTTTTATTTGAACTTGAGGGTGTTCCTTATTCTATAGCTGAAAGATCTTTAAAGCTAGCATCTTATAAACTACCTGTTAAAACAGTTTTTGTAATTAGAGATATGGTGTTTTGATGAAATTGATAGATATCAGAAAAAAAACAATTACTGAATTGAATGATATGTTATTAGATTTGTATAAAAAAAGATTTAAATTAAGATTAGAAAAAATAGGTGGAGCCGATTTTAATAAACATAGCAGATTAAGTAGTGTTAAAAAAGATATAGCTGTTGTATTAACGGTGATAAAAGAGTTGAATAAAGTATGAGTAAAGTATTAAAAGGAATAGTTGTAAGTAATAAAATGGATAAAACTATTGTTGTTAAAGTTTTTAGAAAAGTTAAACACAAAGTTTATGTTAAAATTATTACTAGGACTACTAAATATTTTGTTCATGATGAAAAAAATATATGTAGTATTGGAGATTTAGTTTTTTTTCAAGAAACAGTACCTATGTCTAAAAAGAAACATTGGATATTAGTTGAAAATTCAAATGTTGGAGAAAATGACAGATGATACAAATGCAGACTATTTTGTATGTAGCAGATAATAGTGGGGCTAAAAAGGTTATGTGTATTAAAGTTTTAGGTGGCTCCCGTAAAAGATTTGCTGGTATAGGTGATTTAATAAAAGTTAGTGTTAAAGAGGCTATACCTAAAGGTAAAGTTAAAAAAGGAGAAGTTTTAGACGCTGTTGTTGTTAGAACTAAATTTGGTATAAATAGGGATGATGGTTCTTTTATTAGGTTTGATAGTAATGCTGTTGTTTTACTAACAAGTAAAGGGGAACCAGTTGGTACAAGAGTTTTTGGTCCAGTAACAAGAGAGTTACGTTCTGAAAAATATATGAAAATAGTATCATTAGCTTTAGAAGTTCTATAATCGATTATTAGTATTTAGTGAAGTTTTATATGTTGAAAATATGTGTTGGTGATAAAATAAGAGTAGTTAAAGGAAAGGATAAAGGTAAAGATGCCATTGTTTCCAAGGTAATAAGAAAAAAAAAGAATTACAAATCTAAACAACTTTTTGTTTTATTGGAAGGTATAAATGTTGCTAAGAAACATACAAAGCCTAATCCTAATAAAAATAAAACTGGTGGTATTTTAAAAATAGATGTTCCTATAAGTTATTCTAATGTTTCTATTATTAATTCCACTACAAAAAAGATAGATAGAGTTGGATTTAAGTTTTTAGATAGTGGTAAAAAAGTTAGAGTATATAAGTCAAATGGAGAGATAATAGGTTGAATAGTAGATTAAAAATATATTATAATACAGTTGTTATTCCAAAATTAATAGATGAGGGATATTTTATTAATAAAATGGCTGTTCCTCGTTTAGTTAAAATAGTTATTAATATGGGTTTTGGTAGCGCTATGTCTAATAAAAAGGCAAGTGATAAAATAATGGAAGAATTATCATCTATTTGTGGACAAAAATCTTTTTTAAATAAAGCAAAAAAATCTGTTGCTGGGTTTAAACTTAGAGAAGGCAATTCTGTTGGATGTAAAGTAACATTAAGAAGAGTTGGTATGTATAATTTTTTAGATAGAATTATTTCAATTATATTACCAAGAATGAGAGATTTTAGAGGATTAAGTTCTAAGTCTTTTGATGGATTTGGTAATTATTCTTTTGGTGTTAAAGAACAGATAATTTTTCCAGAAATAGATTACGATAAAGTTGAAACTTTAAGAGGTATGGATATAACTATTGTTACTAATTCGAATAATAATGATAATGCAAAGCTTTTATTAAAGTCTTTGAATTTTCCATTTCGTGTATAGTTATGAATAAGGATTTAATAATTTATGTCTAGATTATGTATGAAAACACGTGAAAAACGTAGAATTAAATTATCAAAAAAATATTATATTAAAAGACAAAGTTTTAGAAAAATTATAAATGATTTTAATGTTTCTATGGAAGCCAAGGAAATTGCACAAAAAAAGATACAAAAACTTCCAAGAGATTCTGCTTTTTGTAGATTAAGAAATCGTTGTTGGAAAACAGGCAGAGGAAATGGCGTTTATAGTATTGTAGGTTTATGTAGAAATATGTTTAGACATCATGCTATGTTTGGTGATATACCTGGTATTAGAAAGGCTAGTTGGTAATATTATATGTGTATACAAGATCCTATTTCTAATTTATTAACACAGATTAGAAATGGTTATATGTCAAAAAAGATATGTATATCGGTATTTTCATCTAAGATGAATTTATCCATAGTTAAACTTTTAGTTAAAGAAAGATTTTTAGAAAGATTTGAATTAATTAATCCTGATAAAGTACATGCTAAAATTAGTATTTATTTAAAATATTATGGTAATGGTATACCTATTTTAAAGAAAATAACTAGAATTAGTAAACCTAGTATGAGAGTTTATAAAAAAAGTACTAATATTTTAAAAGTGTTGAATGGATTTGGTATTGCTATAATATCTACTAATAAAGGCTTATTAACAGATACTGAAGCTAGAGATATGATGTGCGGTGGTGAAATTGTATGTACTGTGGAGTAATTTAATATTATGTTTAAAGGGCTTGAAAAAAAAATTAAAATTCCATCAAATGTTACAATTGAATTATTAGATAATTATTCTTATGTAAGTGGTTCAAAAGGAAAAATTACACATAAAACACATGAACTTTTGATGTTAAATATTATAAATAATGAATTAGTTATAGGATATAAAGATAATAATAATAATAGATATAGATTAAGTTATATAAAATCTTTAATAAATACTAATTATGCACTTTTTAATAATTTTATATTTGGAGTAAATAATTACTTTGAGTCTAATTTAGTTTTAAGTGGTATAGGATATAAGGTTGAATATAAAAAAGAAGATCATATGTTAGAAATGTCTTTAGGTTATTCTCATAGTGTAAAATTCAAGGTTCCAAGTGATATTATAATTGAAGTTTTTAAAAAAGTTGAAATTGTAGTTAAAGGTATATCAAAACATAAAGTAGGACAAATATCTGCTAATATACGTAATATGCGTGTTCCTGATATTTATAAAGGAAATGGTATAAGATATAAGAATGAACGTATATCATTTAAGGTACCTAAAAAAAGTAAATAATTTTGGAATTTAAATATGCGTAATTTATATTTATTAAGAAAATATAAAATAAAAACAAAAATTAGAAAAAGAATAAAAGAACAAAGTAAACTTCTTAGATTAACTGTCTATAAAAGTAACAAGCATATATATGCACAAATTTTTAATTATGATGTTACTAAAGTTATAGTTAGTGCATCTAGTTTAGATAAAGAATTTTTATTAAAATATGAAAAAATTAAAACTAGTGATAAAGCTAGTGATAAAACATTTAATAAAATAAATATAGCTAGACTAGTTGGTTTTTTATTGGCAGATAGAAGCAAAAAGAAAGGTATAACTCAAGTTGTATTTGATAGATCAGGTTTTAAATTTCATGGTAGAATCAAGGCTGTCGCAGATTCTATGTTAGAAAATAATATTAAATGTTAAAATTATATTGTTTTATGGTTGTGTTTTATGAGTATTGTTTCAAATAAAAATGATGATTCAGGTCAAAAAGTAGATGCTTACTTTGAAAAATTAATTGTAGTAAAGCGTAATGCAAAAGTTGCTAAAGGTGGTAGAGTATTTGGTTTTTCTGCTTTAACTGTAGTAGGTGATAAAAATGGTAAAGTTGGTATAGGTAGAGGAAAAGCTAAAGAAGTACCTTTTGCTATACAAAAGGCAATGGAAGCAGCTAAACGTAATTTAGTTAATATTTATTTAAATAATAATACTATACATCATAGTATAACAGTTAAATATTGTACTACGAAGATTGTAATGTTTCCAGCAAGTGAAGGCACTGGAATTATTGCATCTTCTGTAATGCGATCTGTTTTTGAAGCTGTTGGTATTAAAAATGTATTATCTAAATGTTTTGGTTCTAAAAATCCTAATAATGTTATTAGAGCGGTAATTAAAGGATTATTAAGTATGGTTGATAATATAGATTCAAATTCTGTAAGGAAAAAAGAATTAGGAAGAAAATAGTATTTAATTTATAAATTATTTTGGAGTTAATTTTGCATAATTCTTTTTTAAAAATAACATTATTGAAAAGTTTAATAGGTAGATTACCAAAACATAAGGCTACAGCAGTAGGATTAGGTTTAAAAAAAATAAATAGGTTTGTTATATTAAAAAATAGCAAACCTATTGCAGGTATGATAAAAAAAATTGGATATTTAGTTAAAGTTGAAAAATATGAAGATAAAAAATGTATTTAAATAATTTTAAAATTAAATTGAAAAAAAAAGTTAGGGTTGGTAGAGGTATAGGTTCTGGTTTAGGTAAAACATGCGGTAAAGGACATAAAGGGCAAAGAGCTAGATCAGGGTATTCTCTTAGAAGATGTTTTGAAGGAGGTCAAACACCTTTAAATATAAGGCTGCCTAAATTTGGTTTTAATTCTAGAAAAAATATGTTTAATACTTATATGCCTAGTAGTATTTTAAATAAGTTTAAAGAAAAAGAAATAAATATATCTTTATTAAAAACAAAGGGTCTTATTAAAAAATATATAAAGTCTGTTAAAATCGTATATACAGAAGATATTAACAGACCAATTAAACTATATGGTATTAAAGTTACTAAAAAAATAAAAGCTAATATACAATAATTATTTTTTTATGTGGAGGTGGTGGGCATCGAACCCACGTCTATAAGATTTCAATATAAATTTTATTACATGTTTATTCTGTATGTTTTTTTCACCATTCATTTAATACAGACATACATGAATGATTATTTCGTAATTCTGCTATTATATTCACGAACATAATATAATACTATCTTGTTATATATCTTTGATATTATTAAACAAGAATAATAATATAAAGGCCTTGCAACTAAAAATAATTAAGCTGCAAGAGCGTAGTTTTCTTCTTTGGCAGTTATAAATACCTAGATAGATATTTTTTACGAGATTATCTATAATACTCGACATGAAATTTATACTTTAACCTTATATCGAACCTATTCACCCCCATTTGTTTTATAGTTCTTTGTTTAATATTTTTTGGAAAGAATTCCTTGCAAATATTTTTTTACTATAATCATATATTACTCTTTCTTTTTCTAAAAAATTTTTATCTATTTCTTGTAAATACCATAAAATAGTTGATATCCAACAATCTACTAGAGAAAAACTTTCACTTAAAAAATAAGGCATTTCTTTAAATAGTAGTTTAGCATTCTCTATTTGTACTAATAAATTTTTCTTATACCTTTCTAAAGTATCAGACGTATTATATTTAAGATTTAATATATAATTAAGAGTTTTAAACCAGTCTTTATTTATTCTATATATTAATAATCTGGTTTTACCTTTTAAAATAGGATTTATAGGCATAAGAGGTGGATGCGGAAATCTTTCGTCTATATACTCAGTAATTATTTCAGCTTTATATAATATTAAATCTCTATCTATAAAAGTGGGTGTATAACAATATGGATTTAATTTCTTTAATATTCTTATGTTATCTTGTATTAAGTGTTCTTCAAAATCTAAACATTTTTCAGCTAATACTATTTTTACTACATGAGAATATGGATCATTAAAACCATTTGTATATAATGTCATAATAGAACGTTTTACATTGGAAATATGCATATAATTACTTATTTATATCTCTCCAATATTCTCTTTTTAATAAAAAAACTAGTATAGTTAAAATACTTAAGAATCCTAATACCCAATATCCTATAGTTTTTCTTTCTGATTGTATTGGTTCTCCTACATATGATAAAAATGTTACTAAGTCTTTTATTAAATTATTGTATTCTTCTTGAGATAAATCCCCTTTTTCTATTAGTTCTAATAGTTCATTAGGTACATTGTTTTTAATATTATCTTGTTTTAATACTTGAAGACCTTGTAAGTTTAATAAAATATGAGGCATTCCTACATCTGGAAATATTAAATTATTTACACCCCATGGTCTACTTGTATCTTTATAAAAGCTTTGCATATATGTATATATCCAATCATCTCCTCTATAACGAGATATTAATGATAGATCAGGTATAACTTTTCCAAACCATTTCATTCCATTTTCTTTATTTATAGAGCTTTCTATAATATTATTTTCATTAATACTATCATTGGAATGTATTAATGTTTCTTTAATTATTTGAATTAATGATTTATCTTTAGTTTCTTTTAATCCAATGCCATTTGCTAGATCAATATAACGTATATATTTTAATCCATGGCATCCTTGGCATTTATCAAAAAATACCTTTGCTCCTCTTTGTAAAGCTTCATGATCATCTATATTTATATCTACTTTGTTCAATGTTATAGCAGTATTTCCCTGTGCAGTTATTGAAAATAATATTAAACTTAGTGATATTATTATATATTTTATATATGTTTTCATTTTTTATATTACTCGCTTAGGGACTTCTTTGCATTTTTCTTTAGACGTATATATAGGCATAAGTATGAAAAATGAGAAATAGATAAATGAACATACTTGTGCTAGTAATGTTTTTGCATCACTTGGTGCTTCCATTCCTAAATATCCTAGTATAAAGAATGCTATAACAAATATAGTTAATGATATTTTATATATTATTCCTTTATATCTTATTGAACTCACAGAACTTCTATCTAACCATGGCACTGCAAATAATATAGCGATTGATGCTCCCATAGCTATAACCCCTAGTAGTTTATTAGGCACTGCTCTTAATATTGCGTAATACGGTGTCATATACCATACTGGTGCTATATGTTCTGGTGTTGCTAATTGATCAGCTGGAGTGAAATTTGGTCCTTCCATGAAATATCCAAAAAAAGTTGGTGAAAAGAATACTATAAAAAAGAAGAAAATTAAAAATACACAAACCCCAAATAAATCTTTTATTGTATAATATGGATGCATAGGTATCCCATCTAATGGTATACCATTTTTATCTTTATTTTCTTTTATTTCTATTCCATCTGGATTATTTGATCCAACTTCATGTAATGCCAATAAATGTACAACTATTAATATTAAAAGTATTATAGGTATAGCGGAAACATGTAATGAAAAAAATCTGTTTAATGTAACTCCACTTACATTAAAATCACCTCTTATCCATTCTACTAATATATCTCCTACAAATGGAATTGCTCCAAATAATGATGTAATTACTTGTGCTCCCCAATATGACATATTACCCCATGGTAATAAATATCCAAAAAAACATTCTGCCATTAAACATAAAAATATAACTACACCAATTATCCATAGTAATTCTCTTGGTTTTCTATATGATCCATATAAAAAAGCTCTAAATATGTGTAAGTATATTACTATGAAAAAAAATGAAGCCCCTGTAGAATGAACGTATCTTATTAACCATCCTAGTTTTATATCTCTCATTATATATTCTACAGAATCAAATGCTTCATTACTAGATGGATTGTAGAACATAGTTAACCAAATACCACTTATTAATTGTAACCCGAATACTAAAAGTGCTAAGGATCCAAAATAATACCAAAAATTAAAATTTTTGGGTGCATAATATTCTGACATGTGATCTTTCCATAAATTACTTAATGGAAATCTTCTGTCAATCCATTTTAAAGAATTATTTAGTATATTCATATACATAAAGCAATGCTCCTTCTAATCTTCCCCAATTCTTAATATTTTTTCATCTAAATAATGATGAGGAGGTACTAGTAAATTACATGGTGCTGGTACACCTTTGAATACTCTTCCTGCTAAGTCAAATTTAGAACCATGACAAGGACAGAAAAAGCCCCCTTGCCATGATGGTTCTAATTCTCCTACTTTAGGTTTAAATAGAGGTACGCATCCTAGATGAGTACATATACCTATAACAACAAAGATTTCTTTTTTTATTGAACGGTATTTACTGGAGGCATATGTTGGTTGTTGCGGTTCATTAGAATTTGGATCACGTAAAATTTTATCTAATGAGTCTATTCTATCTATAGTATTATTACATCTATTTATAATAAATATAGGTTGTCCTCTCCATTCAAGAATTATTCTTTGATTTTTTTCTATTTTAGTTATATCTATATCAACTGGTGCTCCTAGTGCTTTTGCTTTTGCACTAGGTGTCCAGGAAGCTATAAATGGTATACTAGCAAATCCTGCACCAATACCACCCATTACAGATGATGCTAGAGTTAAAAAATTTCTTTTAGTTTTATCTATTTTTTCCACTATATCCCCTTATAATTCAATATATTGATATTCAAAATAATTATTATCTCTTCGAATATTGTTCTTTTTTTCTTGCCTTTTTTCTGCCAACTTTCTTTCTTTCAACTTTTCTAGCATCTCTAGTTAAGTATCCTACTTTTCTTAATTTTTCTCTATAGGTTTTTATTTCATTTCCATCATTTTCATTTAGTATTACAAGAGCTTTGCTTATACCATGTTTTATAGCTTCAGCTTGTCCTGTTAAACCTCCACCTTTAACTGTGATGTTTAAATCCGTTTTATTTGTAATATTTAGTAAATATAGTGGTTTTTTAATTATACTAATTAATTTTTTATTTTTTAAATAATGATCTGATTTATTTATATTTATTATACCAGTGCCGTTTTTTAAGAAAACTCGTGCAATACTTGTTTTTCTTTTTCCTGTTGCATAAAAAAAATCTTTTTTATTCATATATTAATTCTTAATAAATGTTGGTTTTTGAGCAATATGAGGATGTGCATCATTTGGGTAGAGTTTTAATTTTTTTAAAAACACTTGTTGTAATTTATTTTTTGGGAGCATTCCTTTTATTGCATTTTTTAAAATAAATGTTGGATGTTTTTCCATCATATTTTTTAATGGTATAGCTTTCATATTACCAGGGTATTCTGAATGTTTATAGTATATTTTTTGTTTTAATTTATTTCCAGTTAATAATATCTTACTAACATTTATAACTATTACATAATCCCCAGAATCTTTATTGAAGGAATACTCTGGATTATTTTTACCTATTAATATTTCAACTATATTGCATGCTAATCTGCCTAAAATTTTATCTTTAGCATCAAATATAATCCATTCTTTTTTTCTTTCAATAATTTTTTTCATAATTTAAAATTAGTTTTCTATCAAATTATTTTAATTTTATTAAATTTTATAAAAAAATCAATATTAATTTTTTTAGTATATAATTGAATTATTATTATAATTTTGATATTTTAGTGTTTGTGTTATATTAATTTGGGTTATGCAATGAAAAAAAAAGAAGTTATAGAGTTTAAAGGGGTAGTTATAGAAAGTTTATCTAATGCTACTTTTAAAGTAAAGTTAGAAAATGATCATATAGTCAATGCTCATATATCCGGTAAAATGAGAAAAAATTATATAAGGATTTTAACAGGTGATTCTGTTGTTGTTGAACTTACACCTTATGATTTAAGCAAGGGTAGAATAATATATAGAAATATAGATTAAATACACCCGGAAGGACTTGAACCTTCGACCTCCTGGTTCGTAGCCAGGTGCTCTAATCCAACTGAGCTACGGGCGCATTTTATTTTACGGAGAGAGTGGGATTTGAACCCACGATGACAATATTTTAGCCATTCTCCCTTAGCAGGGGAGCGCCTTAAGCCACTCGGCCATCTCTCCTAAGTATATTTATTATAACATATAATTATTAAAATAATATTACGTTTTTTTATATGTTAACATATATATATATTTTACTAAATTTTTATTTATTTTTATATCAATATTTATATACCATAGCATTTTATTATTAAAATTACATTTTACAGCATCTTTTTTTGTCATTAATATTGGTATTTTTTTTGTAAATTTTAGATTTTTTTTTGTAAATTTATAATGATCAGAAAATTTATATGTTTTAATTATATTTATATTATTTTTTTTAATTGAATTGAAGAATTTATTAGAATTTCCTATGCCAGAAATTGCGTATATATTTTTATTTTTAAAGTAATTTAGTGATTTTTTTATATTATTTTTTATATTAATAACATTTATATATCTAAATTTTATCATAAAATTACTTAATGAATTATTGCCTTCATTTGTTATAACAATATTTGCTTTTTTTAATTTTAATATAGATTCTCTTAGAGGTCCTATCGGTATAAAAGATCCATTTCCAAAAAGTCTGTATCCATCTATCAATATTATTTCTAAATCTCTTTTTATTTTATAATGTTGTATACCATCATCAGATATAATTATGTCTAAATTATAATTTTTTATTAAGGATTTTATTGATATTTTTCTATTTTTACCAATAATCACTGGACATTTACATTCTTTTAATAATTTTGCTTCATCACCAACTTCATTAACATTTGAACCTTTTTTAACATAAATATTTTTTTTCGTAGTGCTTTTATATCCTCTACTTATGATACCAGGTTTAAATCCTATTTTTATCAGTAATGATGTTATATGTATTGTAAATGGAGTTTTTCCTGTGCCTCCTGCAGTTATATTGCCTATTATTATTATAGGTATAGGGGCTTTATATCTTAAGAATTTTAAATTTATATTTTTTTTTAAATATGATATGTAATAATATATTTTTGATAAAAATAATAATGATTTTATTATTTTTTTCTTATACCAAGCTTTTTCTATTATTTTTTTTATTTTTTCTTCTAAATGTATAATCATTTATTTTAATATTTTTTTATAATATTCATTGTTTTTTAATTTATTATGTGTTCCATGATCTTCTATAGTTCCATCTTTTAATATTAATATTTTATCAACAACTTTTAAAATTGATTTTTTATGTGTTATAATTATTATTGTTTTTTTTCCATTATACATTTTTAAGTATGATTTTATAATTGAATCAGAGTTTATATCTAATGATGATGTTGCTTCATCTAATATAAAGATTGGAGAATCTTTTAAAAATGCTCTAGTTAATGAAATTTTTTGTTTTTGTCCTCCTGAAAGATTTATTCCATTTTCTCCTATATGTGTTTTAAATCTATATTGTAATTTTTTTATAAAGTTATTTGAATTAGCTTTTATTGTTGATGTAAAAATTTTATGTATATTTGGTAATTCATTACCACATGTTATATTATGTAATATATTGTCATTAAATAATAATATATCTTGTGGAACCCATGTAAATTGTTTTCTTAATGTTTTTATATCAATATTTTTTATATCTTTATTATTTATAAAAATATTTCCAGTTTTTTTCGTATATAGTTTTAATAACAATGATATTAGTGTTGATTTTCCTGAACCTGAATTCCCAATTATACCTAGTGTTTCATTGATTTTTATTTTAAAGTTTATGTTTTTTAGTATACTTGTTGAGGTGTTATTATATTTAAATGATACATTTTTAAAAATTATATCTTTTTTTATTTTTTTTATTTTTATTTTATTATTATTACTTTCTATAGGTATATCTAATAATTTAAATATACTATTAGCAGCTGCTATACCTTTTTGAATATTTGTATTTGTAGTAGCTATCTGTTTAAGAGGTTTTAATAAACTGATCATAGAACCAAATATACCACTAAATTCTCCTACAGATAAAGTAATTTTATTAGATGTAGATAAATATACTATTATAGATAATGCTATGCCTCCAATAAATTGTATTAAAGGGATACTATATGATTGTATAAAATATATTTTCATTTCCATTTTTTTATTATATTCAGTTATAAATAATATTTTATTTTTTTCATTATTATTATTATCAAATATTTTTGTTATTTTTTGTAAATTTATTATATCTTTGGAAATTGTAGTTAATGTTCCCATAGAGTTTTGTATATGAGTACTATATTTTCTAGTATATTTACTTGATATATGTAGGAAAATTATTATAATTGGGGTAATACTTAATGTAAATAATGTTATATATGAATTTATACTGTACATGACTATAATCATGGCTATAGTTAAGAGAAAACCTCTAAGAGATTCTAAAATTGTTTCAGTTATCGATAGAGCCAACTGTTCTGTATCATAATTTATTTTTGAAATTAAATTTCCAGAAGTAGTGTTATTGAAAAATGAATGAGGAAGTTTTCTTATATGATTTAATATTTTATATCTGAATTTATTTACTACATTTCTAGCAACATAATTCATTAAATAATTTGATATGAAAGCTGTACATCCTCTAAAGAAAAATATGCTAATTATATATATTGGAGCTAATGTTAAAAAAAATGAATCTTTTATAATAAACCCTTTGTCTATTATATGTGGAATTAAAAATTTATATAGAACACCATCTATAATAGCTAATAGTAATAAGCTTATAATTGATATTATAATTAATATATAGTATGATTTTAGACTTTTAAATAATCTTATATATATAGATTTTTCTTTTATTTTTTTATTCATAATATTAAATTTATATATCTTTATTAAACAAAGAATCTGTGAATATTTTTGAATCAAATATTTTTATATCCTCTATGTTCTCACCTATACATATAAATCTAATAGGAATTTTTAATTCATCAGCTATTGGTAATATTATTCCAGCTTTTGCTGTTCCATCAAGTTTAGTTATTGTAATGCCAGAAATATTTAATTCTTCATTGAATTTTTTTGCTTGTTTTAAAGCATTTTGACCATGTGTTGCATCTAATATTAGCATTATTTCATGAGGTGCTGTTTCATCTATTTTTTTTAAAACACGTTTTATTTTTTTTAATTCATTTAATAATTTTTCATTTGTATGTAATCTACCAGAAGTATCTGCTATTAATATATCTATTTCTTTTTTTTTTGCTATTTTTAATGCATCAAATATGACGGATGCACTATCAGCGCCATAATGTTGTTTAATAGTTTGGATGTTATTTTTTTTACCAAGTATCTCTAATTGTTCTATACTTGCTTCTCTATAAGTATCTCCTGCAGCTAATAGTATATTCTTTTTTTTTTTAGTATAAAAATTTGCAATTTTACCTATTGTTGAGGTTTTACCTACTCCATTTATTCCAACAATTAATAAAACAAAAGGTTTTTTTATATCTGTATTTAATTCTATTTGACATGGATTTAATATGTTATTTGAAATAATTGATAATTCTTTAATTATTAAATTCATATTATTAAGATTATTTTTTTTTATTTTATTTGTAATATGATTTATTATTTTTGTTGTTGTTTCTAATCCTATATCTGATTTTATAAGCAATGAAGTTAATTCTTCTATTTTATTTTCTTTTTCATCTTTATTTATTATTTTATTTAAATTAGTTAATAAAAAAAATTTTGTTTTTTTTAATTTTGATGTTAATACATTTAAAAAGCTTTTTTCTTTCATTTAATTTGATCTTATATTAAATTTAGTTATTCTTTTATGTTAATTATTATAATATAATTATGTTTTTTTACAGTTAGATTTATTTTAAAATGTTAAGAGTTAAGGGAAAAAAAAAATCTTTTTTATATATAATTTCAGGAAAATTAAAAGGTAGAAAAATTTTTTTTTATGAAAATGAAGCATTAAAACCTACTAAGAATAAAGTAAGAGAGACATTATTTAATTGGTTAGGACCTATTTTAATAAATTCATATATTATAGATTTATTTTCTGGAAGTGGGATTTTAGGATTTGAATGTTTTTCAAGAGGGGCTAAATCTGTTATTATGTTAGAAATTGATAATATTAGATATATGAATATATTAGAAAATAAATATTTATTTAATATAGATTCTGGAATTGAAGTTATTAATGGTGATTCTTATATTTGGATCATTAAAAATAATTTATTTAAAAATAGTATAATATTATTAGATCCCCCATTTAAAATATCTTTTTTAATAAAATGTTTCCTTATTGTAGAACAAATATTTTTAAATAAAAAGATAATATTATATATAGAATTTAATACAGATTCTATTTTAAATTTTTTACCATTAACATGGATTGTATTAAGAAAAGGTAAATCTAATAATGTATTTTTTTATTTAATAGCAAAGATAAAATGAATAAATTAGAAATATATTTAGTTGGTGGAGCTATAAGAGATAAACTATTGGGTTTAATAGTAAAAGAATATGATTGGGTTGTTATAGGATCAACAACAAATATTATGTTAGATTTAAAATTTAAACAAGTAGGCAAAGGATTTCCTGTTTTTTTACATCCATATACAAATGAAGAATATGCTTTAGCAAGAAAAGATTATAAAATAGGAAGTGGATATTATGGCTTTGAATGTAATACTTCTAAATCTATAAAATTAAGTGAAGATTTACTTCGTAGAGATTTTACTATAAATTCTATAGCTTTAGATAAAAAGGGTCATTTGATTGATCCATATAATGGTATTATTGATTTAAATAAAAGAAAACTAAAACATGTTTCTAAAGCATTTATAGAAGATCCTATACGGATATTTAGACTAGCTAGATTTATGTCAAAATTATATAAATTTAAGTTTTTTATTTCTAATGATACAGAAACTTTAATTATTAATATGATTTTAAATGGAGAGTTATTAAATTTAGTTCCAGAAAGAATATTGAAAGAAATTTTATATGTATTTAATACTGATTTTCCATATATATTTTTTAAAATTTTAAGTAGATATAATGCTTTGTTTTTTGTGTATAAAATTATAAATCGTGATTTAAATTTTAAAAAAATAAATATTAAAATATTTAATATTTTGAATATATATTTATTTTTTATTTCAAAATATGCAAAAGAATCTGATATTACCTTTTCTATATTTTTTTATTATTTTTATCATATTATAATTGGTAAAAGAACTTTAGGTAATTATAAAAAAATGTATATAAAATTTATTATTGATTTTTGTATTTTTTATAGAGTTTCTAATAGCTATAGAAAATTTTCTATATCATCAGGTATTTTTATACCATTTTATTATAGAATATTTAAATTAAATAATTCTTATATATTATTTATCTTAACAAGAATAAATGCATGCAGAGATAAATTAAAGTTTATAAAACTTTTATTTATTGCTGGTTTTGGTATTAAGTATAATCTTATTAAAAATAATAATATATATAATTATTTTTTATTAGATATAGTAACAGCAATAAATAATATAAATATGGTATCTTTAACTAAAGAAAAAATAAAAAAAAACATACATATAGAAGTTATTAAAAAAAAAATATCTATAATAAATATAATTAAATTAAAATATTATAATTATTTATAATTATATTATTTTATCATCTGTTACATTAATACCAAGTTTTATTAATTTATCTCTTATATTATCAGCTTTTTTCCAATTTTTTGAAATTCTTGCTGCAATTCTTTTCTTAATAAGATCATTTATATATTCAGTTTTAAATTTTATATTTTTATTTAAAAATAATTTAGGATCATTCTTTAATATTCCTAATATATTTCCTAAGAATTTTAACTGTGAAACTAGTTTTGATGCAGTAGTATATGTTTTTGTATTTTTTATTTGTTTTACTATATCAAATAATACAAATATAGCTGCTGGAGTATTAAAATCATTATTTAGAGCTTTAATAAATTCATCATTAAATGTATTCAATATATTTTTCTTTTTAATAATTGGAAATTTTAATAATATATTATATAAACTATTTAGAGATATTTTTGTTTGTTCAAACTTTAATGTTGAATATTCCATATCTTTTCTATAATGTGTTTTTAACATAAAATAACGTAAGTATTCTTCATTATTATTTTTTAATATATTTTTTATTAAAATTGTATTTTCCAATGTTTTTGACATTTTTTTTTCATTTATATTTAAAAAACCTACATGCATCCAATGTTTTGCCATTTTAAATTTATTGAGTGATTCATACTGTGCTATTTCATTTTCATGATGAGGAAATAATAAATCTTTTCCTCCTCCATGAATATTTATACCAGTATTAAAGTAATGATTTACCATTGTAAAGCATTCTGTATGCCATCCTGGCCTGCCTTTTCCCCAAGGGGATGTCCATGTTATATTTTCATTTAATTTTTTCCATAGTGTAAAGTCTGATGAAAATTTTTTATTTTTTTCTAATTTATTATCATTTATTATTTCTCTTTCTGATAATTTTCCATATTTTTTTTTCTTTGAAATATTATAATAAATATCTCCATTTTTTCCAGTATATGCATATTGTTTTTTATATAATTTTTCAATATTTTCAACCATTTCGCTAATAAAATTAGTAGCTTTTGGTTCGAATGTTGGCTCTATTAAATTTAAATTTTTTATATCTATATGCATTTTTTTTGTATATTTTTCTGATATATAATTAATTGATTTTTTTTTTAATGTAGCTTTTTTTATTATTTTATCATCTATATCGGTTATATTTCTTATAAAAACTATTTTTATTTTTAATTGATTTAAATATCTTATTAGTGAATCAAATAATAAAAATACTCTTGCATGTCCAATATGGCAATAATTATATACTGTTATTCCGCATATATATATTTTAATAGTTTTATCTTTATCGTAGTATAATTTTTTTTTTCTTTTTGTTAAAGAATCATATATTTTTATCATATTTTATATTTATATATAATGAAGTATTGAGTATAATATTATTTTTATTATATTTTATAGGTGTAACATGAATATTCACATGCTAGAATTTAGAAAAAGAGTTATATATTGTGTTTTTTTTATACTAAATATATTTTTAGTTTTATTTTATTACTCTGATATTGTTTATGATTTGTTTTCTATACCTATATTAAATAAACTTCCGGATAATAGTAGTATGGTAGCAACACAAGTCACATCAACTTTTTTTATTCCTCTAAAATTATCTTTTAATCTATCAATTATATTAAGTTTACCTTATATTATGTTTCATTTTTGGTATTTTATATCTCCTGGTTTATACAAGAATGAAAAATATTTAGTTTTACCATTTATAGTATCAAGTAGTATATTATTTTTTTCTGGTTTGTTTTTTGCTTTTTACGTTATACTACCCTTAGCTTTAAATTTTTTTATGAGTTGTTCTCCGCATAATGTTATGGTTATGACTGATATAACAAGTTATATGGATTTTATGTTTACTATAATGTTGGCTTGTGGGGTTAGTTTTCAAATACCTATTTTAATAAATAGTATAATAAGATTTGGTATTATAACAAAAAAAGAATTAGCTGAAAAAAGATCATATGTATTTATATTTTCATTTATATTAGCTATGTTATTAACACCACCTGATGTTTTATCACAAATATTACTTGCAATTCCTATTTGGTTATTATTTGAATTTGGTTTATTTGTATCAAAATGAAATAGGGTTAATTAATAACCCTATTTATATATATTAGTTATTCGTATTTGTTTCTGCTAATTTCTTTTTAGTAGCAGCATCTACTTTCACACTTAATAATTTAACGGATATTGCCCATACAATCATTGTTAATAAAAATACAAAGAATGCTATATGAGCTATAGATAATACATTTGTAGTAGCCATTATAGTTAATAAAGTACTTTGTACGAATGCACCTCCAGCTTTTCCTGCTCTTCCACCGATAACATCTACTGCGGCTTTTCCTTTTGTTTTTAATTCATCTTCTAAAGGTATATATGCCATTTCTTTAGTTGGATCAAATAATGAATATTTTACAACTTTAGAAATAATAACAATTGCTGCACCTAAAAATGTTGCTGCAGTTACAGGATTTGTTCCTAATGAAGATAAAAGTGAATTTGTATATTCTTTTAAGAAGCTAATATCGTTAGATAATATAAAACAAAAGAATATTGTTCCACCAAAAAGTATAACAAATGGAGTTATTATTGCTGCTTTAAACCAACTCATCAGTCTTAATATATTTGATCCTATAAATAAACTGAATAATATAGTTATTATACCAGACCAAGTAGAATAATTACCCATAAATGCATTATAACCACCTTTATCACCAGCATAATAGAATTTTAATTGTTCTTTCCATTGAACTTCAACAAGATTAATTGTTACACCATAAGCCATTATTAATAATGCAATTAATCCTAATTCTTTAGATTTTGTTATTATTTTAAAGCTTTCACCTAATGTTAATTGTTTTTTCTTTTTTTTCTTTTTAACAGCTGTTTTATCTATAGCACCATCATAATATTTAGGATCTGTTAGTATTTCTGTATGCATCCATCTATATACATACATAGAAACTCCACCCATTATTATAACAGTTCCCATTAAGAAATATAATGACCATTTCCATGTATCAACAGGGAAATATGCTTTTATACTTGTAGAACAAAATCTTACTACTTGTCCTGAAAGTATTAATGATACGTTTCCTACGACAACAAATAAACCATAAAATCTTCTTGATTCATGTATTCTTACAATTTCATTTGCAAATTGCCAGAACATAAGTGCTATCATAGCACTTCCCCAAATTTCTGCTAATACGTAGAATAAGGAATATGACCAGTAAGCGTATATATTAATAAAACCACTTAAACTTGGATGTGCATTATTTAAGTTATTTACAGTGTCCATTGAGGGATGTAATGCATCAAAATTTGGATATATAACAAAAGCGAAAAATCCAAAGAAAGTTACAAATGGAATAACTATGGCATAAAAAACTTTTTCACGTTCTAAAACATTGCATAATTTTGCATATATTAAAACAAAAATAACAGCTGCCGGAGTAACACAATAAAATTTTAGAAATGGAATTAGTCCTGCACCAGCGGCATTTACTACTAATGTATCTTTTGTATCTCTTAATAATGTATAATTAAAAAGTATACAAAACATAATAAATCCCAATGGTAGGAATTTTTTTAGTTCATGGTCATGTATTGGCCATAACATTTTTCTCCAACGAGAAAATTCAGGTTGATTAACCGTATTATTTGACATATTAATTATTCTCATATTCATATATAGAAAATTGAATTATACTAACAAAAGGTATTAACTACAACAATATTTAAATATAAAATATAATATTTGATTTATTATATTTTATATTTACTATATATATAGATATATTAGTATTCTTTTATTTTGTTTGTTAAAGTATAATATTTTAACATATTCTTTAGTTTGTATAGAAATTATAATAATTTTATTTAAATGTTTTATATAGTGTAGTTATATCATGAGTGTTAGTTTATTTAATACAGATGAAAAGTATAATTTGAAAACTCGTTTATTTTTTGTAATATTTGCATTAATAATTTATAGAGTTGGGTCTCATATACCTGTTCCATTTATTGATGTGAATAATGTAATGAATGTTTTTTCTAACGATAGTTCAGGAATATTTAGTTTATTTAACTTATTTTCTGGAGGGGCTTTATCAAGGGTTACTATTTTTTCTTTGGGTATTATGCCTTATATATCAGCTTCAATAGTAATACAATTACTTGCATCTGTATGGGATCCTATGAAAAAATTGAAAAAAGATGGAAATAATGGTAGAAAAAAAATATCTGAATATACTAGATATCTTACTGTTATTTTATCTACTTTTCAAGCAGTTGCTATGTCAAAATATATGTTAAGTATAAGTGTATTAAGTGATATTACTTTTATACATCAATTAGTTATAATAGTAACATTAGTTACTGGTACAATATTTTTAATGTGGTTAGGTGAACAAATTACAGAAAAAGGAATAGGTAATGGTATATCATTAATTATATTTACCAGTATTGTTTCAAATATACCTAGAACTATAGGTAATACTTTAGAAAGAGTAAGACAAGGAGAAATAAATATAATTTCATTAATATTATTAATTATAGTATTAAGTTTTATTATTTTCTTTATTGTTTATATAGAAAGAGCTCAGAGAAAAATTACTGTTAATTATGCAAAAAGACAAAAAGGTAGACGTATGTATGCTGCACAAAGTACTTATTTACCTTTGAAGATAAATATATCTGGAGTTATACCTCCTATATTTGCATCTAGTTTAATATTATTTCCTGTTACAATAATACAATTATTAGATAGCACTTCTTCAAATTTATTTTTTAATAATATTAAATTATTATTATCTCCAGGAAAGCCATTATATATATTATTGTTTAGTTTATCTATAATATTCTTTTGTTTTTTTTATACTTCTTTAGTTTTTAATTCTAAGGATACATCTGATAATTTAAAAAAATCTGGAGGGTTTGTGCCAGGTATAAGACCCGGAGATCAGACTTCTATATATATAGATAAGATTGTTAAAAGATTAACATTAATAGGGGCTTTTTATTTAGTATTTATTTGTTTATTACCTGAATTTTTAGTTTTATTTATGAATGTTCCATTTTATTTTGGTGGTACTTCATTGCTTATTGTTGTTGTAGTTGTTATGGATTTTATATCTCAAGTTCAAACGAGATTAATATCTTATCAATATGATGGAATGATGAAAAAAGCTAAATCTAAAGGATTTTAATTTTAAGTTAATTACATTAAGGTGCATATTAAATGAAAGTAAGAACATCCGTAAAAAAAATATGTAATAATTGTATATTTGTCAGGAGAAATGGTACACTTAGGGTTATATGTTGTAATCCAAAGCATAAACAAAGGCAAGGGTAGTTTTATCATTGCTGAAGAATTTGTATTTATTTGGAGATATTTATGGTTAGAGTCTCTGGGGTAGTTTTATCTCAAAAGAAACATATAGTTATAGCTATAAGAAGTATATATGGTATAGGAAAGGTTAATTCTCTTTATGTATGTAAAAAAGCAAATATTTTACCTTCAACAAAGGTTTCAGATTTGCAGGATGAATCTATATCAGTAATACAAAAAGTATTAAATGAGTTTGATATTGAGGGAAATTTAAGACGTCGCGTTGCAATGAATATAAAAAGATTAAAGGATATAAAATCATATAGAGGTATGAGGCATAAAATAGGTTTGCCAGTTAGAGGCCAAAGGACAAAAACAAATGCTAAAACAAGAAAACGTAATAAAAGGAAATAATTTGGGGTTTGTATGAAGAAAAAGGCTAATATTGTAAAAAAAAAGAAGAGTGTTTTTGGGGGTAAAGCCCATATACAGGCTTCTTATAATAACACTTTAATTTCTATAACTGATTTAAGTGGTAATACTTTAGTGTGGAAAAGTGCTGGTAGTGAAGGGTTTAAAGGATCTAAAAAAAGTACTCCTTATGCAGCTCAAATAGCTGCTAAGATGGTTGCTAAGAGTGCAAAGGATCTTTATAGTATGTCTACTGTAGAGGTATATATAAAAGGACCTGGACCTGGTAGAGAAGCAGCAATCAGAGGTTTATCTAATTACCTTAAAGTTACATATATTGCAGATATAACTAGTATACCTCATAATGGTTGTCGTCCATCTAAAGAGCGTAGGGTATAGGGAGTTTAAAATGGCAAGATATATTGGGTCTGTATGTAAAGTTTCCAGAAGAGTTGGAACAGATTTATTTTTAAAAAGTTTTGGCACCAGAGATATCTCAGATAAATGTAAATTGAAATTTTTTCCAGGACAACATGGTAACAAAAGAAAAAAAATAGCTAGTAATTATTCTATACAATTGACTGCAAAACAAATGATAAAATACATGTATGGTATTTTAGAAAAGCAATTTAGACATTTATATAAAAAGGTGTCTAATAAAAAGGGTGATAGTGGTAAATTATTATTACAATTATTAGAATCTAGGTTAGATAATTTGGTTTATAGAATGGGATTTGCTTCAACTAGAGCAGAGGCTAGGCAATTGGTAACTCATAAATCTATTGTTTTGAGTAGCAGTAATAAAGAACATATTGTATCAATACCCTCTTATATAGTTAAACCAGGGGATATAATAAAGATAAAAGATAAAAGCAAAACTCAGGTGCGTATACAATGTGCTTTAAAATTGGCAGAAAAGAATGGATTTGCAGAGTGGGTTGATGTTAATACAAAAGAAATGACAGGTACATTTGTTAGATATCCACAAAGAAAAGAATTACCAAATGAGATAAATGAGCAATTAGTTATTGAACTGTATTCTAAATGATAAGTTATAGGGTAAGTATATATGTTTAATTTTATTGGTAGTTTTTTAAAACCTAAATTAGTCGATATCAATGATAAGGATAAAGATAATATAATTATAACTGTTGAACCATTAGAAAGGGGATTTGGTTATACATTAGGTAATGCATTACGTAGAGTTTTATTATCATCTATGCCGGGTTGTGCTGTAGTAGAAGCAAAAATCACTGGTGTGTTACATGAATTCGTTTCAAAGGAAGGAGTATACGAAGATATTATAGATGTTTTATTAAATCTGGGTGGAATTCAATTTCAATTACAAGGTAGAGATAAAGTTGAATTATATTTAGAGAAAAAAGGTAAAGGACCTGTTTTAGCAAGTGATTTTATTTTACCACATGATGTTAAAATAATAAATCCTAATTATGTTATAGCAAATATTGATGCTTATGGTGAATTAAATATGGGAGTTCGTGTTGCTAGAGGAAGAGGTTATAGATCTGCATTTAATAATGAATTGATTAAGGAGAGAAATTTTACAGGATGGTTACAGTTAGATACTTCTTTTAGTCCAATTAATAGTGTTTCTTATAAAGTAGAAAATACTAGAGTTATAAATAGAACAGATTTAGATAAATTAATTATTAATATTGAGACTAATGGTACTATAAGTGGTTCAGAAGCATTACATTGGGCAGCTAAAGTATTATCAGAACAATTATCAGTATTTATATATTTTGACCCTTGTGAAGATAATAAGAAAAAACCTGTAGAAGAAAAAATTAATCCTGAATTATTGAAAACTGTTGATAATTTAGAATTAACTGTTAGGTCAGCTAATTGTTTAAAAATGGAAAATATTTATTATATTGGAGATTTAGTTCAAAAGACTGAATTTGAATTATTAAAAACTCCTAATTTAGGAAAGAAATCATTAGCAGAAATTAAAAATATTTTAGCTGAAAGGAAGTTAGCATTAAGTATGAAAATTGATAATTGGAAAAAAATAAAAGAAACACATAAAGATGTTAAAGATTCAGAAGTTTAGTTATTTATATAGGATAAATTATGAGACATAGAAAAAGTGGGAGACGTTTAAATAGAACAAGTAGTAATAGGAAAGCTATGTTTTATAATATGTCAAAGGACATTATAAAATATGAAAGAATTAAAACAACTCTTACGAAAGCAAAAGAATTAAGAATATATTTAGAGCCTCTTGTAACTCTTGCAAAAGTTGATAATTTAGCAAATAGAAAACGTGCATTTTCTGTCTTGAGATGTAAAAAGCTTGTACATAAATTATTTACTGTTTTGGGTATGAGATATACAAGCAGACCTGGTGGATATGTTAGAATATTAAAATATAAATATAGAGCTGGTGATGCATCTGTTATTGCAATAGTTGAATTTGTAAATGATGCTTAATTTATAAAATATTTAAATGTTGAAATTGAATGATAATTTATCTTTATTCAATTATGATGAATTTTGGATGAAAAGAGCTTTGTTTTATGCTCATAAGTCATTAATATATAAGGAAGTTCCTATTGGTGCTGTTTTAACTTATGAAAATAATGAAATAAGTAATGGTTTTAATTTGTCAATTTTACAAAATGATCCAACCGCTCATGCTGAAATAAACACATTAAGGAATGCAGCATTAATTTTATCTAATTATAGATTACCTAATACAACATTATATGTGACATTAGAGCCATGTATAATGTGTTTTGGAGCTTTATTGTTAGCAAGAGTGGATAGATTAGTTTTTGGAGCATATAGTAGTAATAAATTTAATAAATTTAATAAATTTAATATATTAAATTTATTAAATAATGATAAAAATAAAATTAATTATCTTGGTGGAGTTCTAGCTGAAGAGTCTTCTATTTTATTAAAAAAATTTTTTTATAATAGAAGATAAAATTAGTAATAAGAATTAGTTTTTACATCATGATGTGTAATATCTGTTATTTTTATTATTTGTGGAAATTTTTTAATTATTATTTTTTCTATATAAGTATTCAATGTTGTACCTACCATCCCACATCCTTGACAACCACCATGAAATTTCACAAGAATAGTATTATTATTTATTATATTTATTAATTCTATATATCCACCATGTTGTGATAGAATAACATTTACTTCATCTTCGAATAATTTTTTAATTTCTTTTTCTAATGTTAGTTTTTTTTTATTTATGTTTGATATATTTGGTGCATTTATACAAAGTTGATTTTCTTTTATTTCTATAACAGAATTTTTTAAAAGATTTATAGATTTATAATCTATATATATATATAAATGATTAAATGATAATTTAATATCTTCTATGTTTATGTCTTCTTTTTTGCAATATATTATATTAACACGTGTATATTTTGTTGATTGATATATAACAGATAAATATAGATTTAAATCTATATTTTTTTCTTTTTTTAATGATGTATATAAATAATTTATTGCATCTATAGAAATTTTTATATCTTCTTTTATTATAAAATTTTCTATAGGTATTTTTTTTATTTCTTGCATATTATAATAACATATATTATTAATATTTAATTACCCAGAGCCGGACTTGAACCGGCACAGAACATAGTTCTGAGGGATTTTAAGTCCCTTGCGTCTACCAATTCCGCCATCCGGGCATTTCATTAAGCTGAGGCCGGAATCGAACCGACATAAATGGCTTTGCAGGCCACCGCATAAACCATTCTGCCACTCAGCCTTTTATTTTAGCGGGAAACGAGACTTGAACTCGCGACCCCAACCTTGGCAAGGTTGTGCTCTACCACTGAGCTACTCCCGCTTTATTCGTATTTTACTGTTTCATTTTTTTCTGTCAAGTGTTATAGTTTTTTTTATATATATATATAATGAAATAATAGATAATATTGTAGAAATATAAAAAAATAAAAGTCCTATTTGGAACATATTTTGATTATGGTTAAAAATAAATAAAATAATTATACTCAAAATTTGTAATGTTGTTTTTATTTTACTAAGAAATATTACTTTTATTTTTTTATTTTCTTTTTCCAAAGAATATTGTCTAATAAATGATATAGTAATTTCTCTAGATATAATAATCATACTAGGTATTATAACATAAAATGTATTATATTTATTTATAAGTAGTATTATAGCATTTATAATAAGTAATTTATCTGCAATTTGATCTAAAATACTTCCAAAACTTGAAGTTTGTTTTAATAATCTAGCTAAAAAACCATCTAAAAAATCTGTAAATGCTGCAAATATAAAAATAATAATATAAAGGTTATTTTCTGGCATTTTTATATATAATATTGTAAATACTGGTATTAAAAGTATTCTTATAATTGTTAATATATTAGCTATATTACCCTTTATGTTTATTTTCATAAAATAACTTATATTATATTATTCCTCGGAGAGACAGGGATTTGAACCCTGGGAGGAAGAATAATCCTCAATGGTTTTCAAGACCACCGCATTAAACCGCTCTGCCATCTCTCCAGGTATATAAAATAATATCCCCAAGGGGATTTGAACCCCTGTTGCCGCCGTGAAAGGGCGATGTCCTGACCACTAGACGATGGGGACATTATTTTGGAGCTAAGCGGAATTGAACCGCTAACCTCTTGTATGCCATACAAGTACTCTACCAGATTGAGCTATAGCCCCTTTAAAACTAAATAAGAGCATATAGATTTTTAAATGTCAATTATTATTTGTATAGCTATTATTAATATACTTAATAAAAATTTGTAATTTATTTAATATTAGTTTAACCCCTAGTATAAACATTAATTCAAATAATGGATAAGGATTATTTTTCCCTGTTATTATTATTCTTAAGTTATTAGCTAATTCAGGTAATTTTACATTGTATTTATTAATTATAATTTTTATTGTATTTTTAATATTTATCATATCCCAAATATATGATTTATTTTCAAATTCTTTATACAAAGATTTAATACAATTTATTATATTATTATTTAAACTATTATTTATTTTTTTATTAAAAATATTTTTTTCTTTATAAAAACATATACTTTTTAAGATCATTTCTTTTAATGTAGAGACTCTAGTTTTTTGAAATAATATTACACTTTCTAAATTTTCTATATATTTTAAATTAATTTTATATTTTTTTATTATTGGTAATATATATTTTTTTATTTCTTCAATAGATGATTGCTTTATATAGTGTTTATTAAACCATATAAGTTTATTTAAATCAAAGATACAGGATGATTTATTTACATCTTTTATGTTGAATAAGGTAATCATTTCTTTTTTTGTAAATATTTCCTTATTTTTATAAGACCAACCTAATCTTAATATATAATTTAATATTGATTTAGGAAGAAATCCTTTGTTTTTATAATAATTTATACTATTTTCATTATTTCTTTTAGACATTAATTTTTTATTTTTATTTAATACCATTGGTAAATGAGCAAAATTTGGTATTTTTTCATTTAATGCCATTATTAAATTTATTTGTTTTGCAGTATTTGATATATGATCTTCTCCTCTAATTATATCAGTTATATTCATATTTATATCATCAATAACTGTTGCAAAGTTATATGTTACTTCATAATTATTTTTTGCTATTATAAAATCATCTATTTCTTCATTAGAAATATTTATTTTCCCCTTTATTAAATCATTAAAATTAATTGAATCTTTTATTGGATTTTTGAATCTAATAACAAAATTATCATTTTTTTTATTTATATTGTTATATAAACAAAATTTATCATATTTTATATTTTTTTTTAAAATTATTTGTTTTTCTTTTAATTTTAATAGTCTTTCTTTGGTGCAGAAACATTTATATGCTTTATTTTTGTTTAATAAACTTATTATTATTTCTTTATATATAAATTTTCTATGTGATTGGTAAATAGGTTTTATATTTGGTTCTATATTTAACCAATTTAAATTTTCTATTATATTTTCTGTATAATGATTTGAATTTCTTTCTTTATCTGTATCATCTATTCTTAATATAAATATACCATTGTTTTTTATTGAGTGTAACCAAGAAAATAATGCTGTTCTTATATTACCTATATGTAGATATCCAGTTGGACTTGGAGCAAATCTAGTTATTTTTTTTTTCATATTTTTTTATTTTTTTAATTTATATATTTTATTTATTATAATATTGATATACTATATATGTAAATTATAAATTATTTATATATTTAAGTTTATACGGCTATGTAGCTCAGGTGGTTAGAGCGCAGCACTCATAACGCTGAGGTCGGTGGTTCAAATCCACTCATAGCCAAGATTAATGAATATGAAGAAAGTATATATAAAAACATTGGGATGTCAAATAAATGAATATGATTCATATATTATTTCTAATTTATTGAGAAAATATTTGAATATATTAGAGGTAAATGATATAAATAATGCTGATATATGTATATTGAATACTTGTTCAATTAGAGAAAAAGCAGAAGAAAAAGTTTTTTCTGAATTAGGGTTATGGAGAAAAATAAAGAAGGAAAAAAATATAATTATATGTTTAGGTGGATGTGTACCTGTAATTAGAGGTAAAGATATATATAAAAAAGTTCCTTTTGTTGATATTATTTTTGGTCCTTCAAGTTTATATAAATTACCAGAAATGATTAATAAAGTTATAAATTCAGGCACAAAGGTATATGATATATCAATAGATAATATAAAAAAATTTAATCATGTGTTTGAAGAAAATAATACTTTAGATATTTCTTCATCTTTAACTATAATTGAAGGATGTGATAAGTATTGTAGTTATTGTGTTGTGCCATATTCAAGAGGATATGAGAAAAGTCGTTCATTTAATAGTATTATATCTGAAATTTATGTTTTAGCTATACAAGGTGTTAAAGATATTACTCTATTAGGACAGAATGTGAGTTCTTATAATGGAGTAATGGATAATAATGATAGTTGTAATTTATCTTTATTACTTACATATATTAATGGTATAAATGGAATTGAAAGGATAAAATTTATTAGTTCTCATCCTATAGATTTTGTTGATGATCTATTTAAATCATATGTTAAAAATCATAAATTATCTAATCATTTACATCTACCATTACAAAGTGGATCTGATAAAATATTAAATTTAATGAATAGAGAATATGATACCAAGTCTTATATGAAAATAATTGAAACATTAAATAATATTAGACCAAATATGACAATATCTACTGATATTATTGTTGGATTTCCAGGTGAAACAGATAAGGATTTTGAATATACATATAATTTTATAGAGAAGATAGGGTTTGATATGTCATTTGTATATTTATATAGTAAGCGACCAGGAACTTTTTCTTATAATTTAAAAGATGATATTGAATTAAATATTAAAAAAAAGCGTTTATTTTTATTAAATAAATTATTTACTAAAAATTCTAAAAGAATAACTGAGTCTATGATAGGAACTGTTCAAAAAGTTTTAGTTTATAAATATGAAAATAATAATTTAATAGGTAAAACTGATAATAATAGAACTGTTGTTATATGCTCTGAAGAGAATTATGTAGGGAAAATGATCAATGTTTTTATAAAAGATAAAAGTAATTTTAATTTAATTGGTAATTTAATATAATATATATATTATTTATATAATTTTTATTATATTATAATAATTAAATAGGCCAGGTAGCTCAGTTGGTAGAGCAAAGGACTGAAAATCCTTGTGTCGGTGGTTCAATTCCACCTCTGGCCATTTATTTTTATGAAATTTATTCAAATATGTTCTTTAAAGGAATATGCAGACAAGTATTTTAAATAGAGTTATTGGTGGTGTTTTTTTAATAGCTGGCACTTCAATTGGGGCAGGTGTTATAGGTTTACCTCTAAAAACTATGGGGGTTAGTTTTTATTTATTATTATTTGGATTTTTTATCACTTGGATAGTGATGATAATTAGTGCTGTTGCAATGTTAGAAATTTCATCTTGGTCTAAAACAGATATAAATATTGTTCGTATTTATTATAGAATATTAGGTAAAAAATTTAGTTATTTTATTTGTATAATATTATTATTATTTTTATATTCTTTAATGACAGCATATATATCTGGTGGATCTACTATGTTGATAGATATAATTAATGTGAATTTAAATAATAATTTATATAATTTCTTTTTCAGTTTGATATTTATCATTCCATTTAGTGTTATCGTTTTTTTTGGAATAAAAACAATTGATTATATAAATAGAATATTTGTTTTTATTTTGGTTATTTTATATTTATTATTATTATATAAAATTTATAATACATTTAATATTTCTATTAATTATAATGTTAATTTTAGTAAAGTTAGTTATACAGAATTTAAATTACTTTTATTTTCTTTGCCATTAATTGTTACTTCCTTCGGATATCATCTATTGATACCATCTTTAAATTTATATTTACAGTCTCAAATAAAATTATTGTATATAGTAATTATTCTAGGTAGTTTTATACCATTTATTGTATATTTAGTATGGGAATATTTTATAATATCAATGTTAATTAATGTATATGATAATTTATCTATACAAATTTTGTATGGTTATGGAAATCCAATTGAAAAATTAATAATTTTAATAAGTAATAATAATAACTTTATTTTATATATTATAATATTATTTTCATTTTTTTCTTTATCAAGTTCATTAATTGGCGTATCATTGGGGCTATTTGATTTTTTTTTAGATCTATTTGGTTTATCTAGATCTTCTATTAAAAATAAAATGTTTGTATTATGTTTAACATTTTTTATTCCTGTTATATTTAATATTTTATTCCCCTATATCTTTATGAAGGCATTAGGTTTTGCTGGTATTTTTGCTTCAATATTATTAATCTTAGTACCAACAGGAGTACTGTGGTATGGTAGATATATTAAAAATATTAATTCCCCTTATATACTTTTTGGTGGTAAAATTACTATTTATATTGCTATATTTTTTGGTATATTTATTATATTTATAGAATTGTTTGAACAATATTTTTAATTTACATATATTATATTTATAATATGTGCTTGTAATTTTAATATATATATAAATATTTTTTATATAATTTTATATATATATTTATTTTATTGTAATTTAGGATCTGATTTATGTTAGAAAAAAAATTTAGTGAATTATATGAAAAAGAATTAATAAATCCAAAAATTTATCCAGGAGCTTTAATTGTTGGTAAAGTTATTGATATAAATGATAAATTTGTTGTTGTGAGTGCTTTTTTAAAAGCTGATGGATTCATTCCTATAAACCAATTTAGAGATGAAAATGGAAAGTTAGAGGTTAATATAGGTAGTGAGGTAGAAATAGTTATAGATTATTTAGAGGATATATATGGAGATATACGTTTATCTAGAGAAAAAGCTAAAAAAATAAGAGCTTGGGAAGAATTAGAAAAAGTATATAAGTCTAATGAAGTAATTGTTGGTTATGTAACTGCTAAAGTTAAAGGTGGGTTTACAGTTAAGGTAGATAGTATTAAAGCGTTTTTACCTGGTTCATTAGTAAATTTTAAATCTGTTTTTGATTCTGAAGATATAAAAGGAAAGGAATTAAAGTTTAAAATTATAAAACTTGAAAAGAAAAAAAATAATATAGTAGTATCTCAAAAGTTTATTATGGAAGAAAGAAATGGAAAAGTATTAAAAGAGCTTCTTAAAAAGATTAATGAAGGTGATATTATAAATGGAACCGTTAAAAATATAACAGATTATGGTGTTTTTATAGATTTAGGTGGTTTAGATGGTTTATTACATATTACAGATATGTCATGGAAAAGAGTTAAACATCCAAGTAGTTTAGTGAAAATAGGAGATAATATCAAGGTAAAGGTATTAAAATTTGATAAAGATGCAAATAGAGTATCATTAGGTTTGAAACAATTATCAGAAGATCCTTGGAAAAATGTTAAACAAAGGTATAAAGAAGGAACTCATGTAAATGGCAGAGTTACTAATATAACAGATTATGGTTGTTTTGTAGAAATTGAAGAAGGTATTGAAGGATTAGTGCATTTATCTGAAATGGATTGGACAAATAAAAATATAAATCCTAATAAAATTGTAAAACAAGAAATGGAAGTAAAAGTTTCTGTATTAGATATAAATGAAGATAGAAGAAGAATATCATTAGGTTTAAAACAATGTACTGATAACCCATGGGATTTTTTCTCTAAAAAATATAAAGTTGGAGATAAAATAAAAGGTAAAATAAAATCAATAACAGATTTTGGTATTTTTTTGGGTTTAAGTGGTGGTATAGATGGATTAATTCATTTATCTGATATAACTTGGGAAAATTTAAATGATAATGTTTTACGTGAATATAAAAAGGGAGAAGAAATTGATGCGATTATATTAGGAATAGATGTAACACGTGAAAGAATATCATTAGGTATAAAACAATTAACAGAAGATCCTTTTTTAGAATATGTAAATAAATATAATAAATCTAGTATTGTAACTTGTACATTTGTTAAAAAATTAGAAAAAGGAATAATAGTAAAATTAGCAGATAAAGTAGAAGGTTATTTAAAATTAATAGAAAATAATAATAAACCACTATCTACTTCTGTTTATAATAAAGATAGTTCTATAAAAGCTAAAATTGTAAATATAGATAAGAAAAATAGAAATATAATACTTATTGCTAAAACTCCTTTACAAGATAGAAAAGATAATAATATTAATAAATCTAATTTTAGTAGTAATAAAAATCTTAAGTTAACATTAGGAGATTTATTAAAAAAACAAATGTAAAGATAGATATATTAGTTGTTATCATTCCATTCATTTTTAGTATAAGTTTTAAAACTAAATGCATGTATTTTACCAGTTGTTATATATTTACTGATAATTTTATTTATTAATTGTTGTCTTTGTATTAATGTAGGATGATCCAAAAAAATATCAGAAATTATAATAGCATTAAAATGCTTATTGTCATTTGTATAAATCTTTATTTCTGATTCTGGATGGTTTATATTATTTTTAATAGTACTTATTATTTCATCTTTTAACATGTTAAACTCTTATAATAAAATATATTTATTTTATAGTTGTTTCTAAATTATAAACCTTACTTAATTCTATTAAGTAGGGTGGTATATTTTTAAATATTATTTTTTTATTTTGTTTTTTTGCATTTTTCATGCAATCTAATATATATATTAGTATACAGCTATTTATACTTAATACATTTTTAAAATCTATTTTTATCTCTATTAGATTTTTTATTATTTTTTTTGAATCATTTAATATATCAATTATGTTTTCAAATGTAATATATCCAGATATATTTATGGTATTATCTTTATCTAAAGTTAAGTTATATGTACTCATGATATATTAATTTTTTTCATTTTATTTATTGTTTTAGTTAATCCTTCAATCCTAATAGAATCAGAAAACTGAGATCTTAATCCTTTTAATATACTTATACCTTCTATTACAACATCAAATATTAACCATGAGTTATTATTTTTAATTAATTTATAATTAATATTTATATTCATATTATTATGTTTTATTATGCTAGATATTTGTATTCTTTTATTTATATCTATATTTTGATTTTTTGGCATAGAAAAACTAATTTCTGAATTAACATAATTATATACAGTTTTATTATATGTTTTTAATATTATACCTTTTAATTCATGTATAAAATCATTTTTATAATTTTCTTTAGTTTTTATCCAAGCATTTTTTCCTACAATCCACATAGACATTTCATTTAGATCCATGTACTCTGTAACTTTATCATCAAGGAATATATTATTTTTTTCAGTTAATTTTGGTCTACATTCTTTTATAATACTTTCCAAAAATAATATTGGATCTGTTGAATATGAATGAGCTATTGAACTAATAGTTAAAATAAATATGATAAAGATATGTTTTAATTTCATATGTTATAATTTATTTAAAGTAAATTTTGATATTAATTCTTCTAATATTAATGCTTGTGTTGTAAGAATTATAGTGTCTCCATCTTTCAAGTACTTATCTTCTATACCTGTTTCAATTTGTATATAACTATCACCTAATATACTACTCATAAGTATATTAATAATTGAATCTATTGGTATATTATTTATATTATGATCTATTAACATTTCTATATGAGGATAGTATTCTTGATCAGAATTTTGTTTTAGTTCTATTTTATCTACACATCCTATATTTACTCCTCCTATTGTAACATTTGCTTTTTTTTTAAGCATTCCTATATTTTTAAATGTAGCTTTTAATTTATATGTTTTTTGATTTTTATATATATTTTTTACATCACTTATTTTAAATATTAATATCAATGTTGATATAATTCCTAACAAGACAAATATTCCTACATAAAATTCTAATTTATATTTTATCATATTAATTCCATTAAAACATAATAGCTGTTAGTAAAAAATTTAATCCAAGTATTAAAAAGGATGAATGTACTACTGTATTTGTTGTTGCAGTTGCAATACCTTCTGTTGTAGGTTTGCTATATAAACCTTGATATAGAGATATTATTCCTATAATAAAAGAAAATATTACGCTTTTAATTAAACTATTTATTATATCAAGTTTAAAATCTATGCTGCTTTGTATGCTTGCCCAAAATGTATTATTATCTAATTGCAACCAATATACAGTAGATATATAACTTCCTATTATTGCTGTTACAATAAATATTATTGATAATAAAATCATTGATATTATTATTGCCCAAAATCTAGGTGCTATAATTTTTTTTATGGGATCTATTCCCATCATTTCTATTGAAGATAATTGTTCTGTGCTTTTCATTAGTCCTATTTCAGTTGTTAATGAAGCACCTGTTCTCCCTGTAAAAAGCAATGCATTAACTACTGGACCTAATTCTCTTATTATAGTTAAAGTTACCATTTGCCCTATAACTTGTTCAGCACCAAATTTTTTTAATATATAGTATCCTTGTAGTCCTACAACCATTCCTATAAAGAAACCTGATAATATAATAATCCCTAATGATAACACTCCTATAAAGTATATAAGTTTAATAAAGTATGTAATATTATTTTTTTTTATTATATTAGAAGTAAAAATATTTTTTATCAGTAAAGATGCATTTCCTATACTAATAATATAATTTACACCTTTAATACCTAGTGTTTTAATTATATTTTTAATTAAATAGATCATGTTCATATTGTTTTTTATTATATTGTAAATGATATTTATAATTTATATCATTATTAATGAATTCTTTTATAAATTTATCATTAATATTAGTTATAATTTTAGGATGACCTTGTGCAACAATTTTACAATTATTTATAATGTATACATAGTCTGCAATATTCATGGTTTCAAATACGTCATGGGATACGATTACAGTTGTTATTTTTAATGATTTATTTAATAACTTTATAAGTTTTAATAATATTCCCATTGATATTGGATCTTGACCCGAGAAAGGTTCATCATACATTATTATACTAGGATCTAAAGCTATTGTTCTAGCTAGAGCTACTCTTTTTGCCATGCCTATTGATAATTCAGATGGCATTAGATTTATTGTCCATCTTAATCCAACCGATTGTAATTTCATTAGTACTAAATATTTTATTAGTTCTTCTGATAAATTTGTATGTTCTCTTATTGGAAATGCTACATTTTCATATACATTTAGATCTGTAAATAATGTTCCACTTTGAAATAATACACCTATATCCTTACGCATATTATACAACTCTTTTGTTTTTAGTAATGAAGTGTTTTTTCCATTAATTGTTATAGTTCCTGTGTCTTGTTTAATTTGTCTACATATTAATTTTAATAATGTTGTTTTTCCACAACCACTTGGACCCATTATAGCTGTTATTTTTTCTTTTTCTATATTTAATGATATATTATTAAATATATTTTTGTGTTTTCTATAGAAACATAGATTATTTACGTTGATTATTGACATAAATTTAATTTTATTTATTTATATAGTATATTTAGATTATAATTTTATTATTCCTGGGTGAATGATGGGGATTGAACCCACGACTACCGGAATCACAACCCGGGGCTCTACCAACTGAGCTACATCCACCATAATAAGTACGCTAGGCAGGACTCGAACCTGCAACACCCGGCTTAGAAGGCCGGTGCTCTATCCAATTGAGCTACAAGCGCAAATATATTAAATTTTTCGGGGCAGAGGGATTTGAACCCCCGACCCTCTGCTCCCAAAGCAGATGCGCTACCAAACTACGCCATGCCCCGAAATATACTAATATTTTATGATAATACATTGTATAATTAAAAAGGTCAATTTTTTTTATTAGATAAAATTATGTAGGTGTATAAATGTATGATATGTTATTAAATAATAAAATTAATATTTCGAGTTTGTATAATAATATAAAGAGTAATGTTGATATTATAAGAAAAAAAAAATTAGATATTCCATGTTTAGCTGTAATAATAATAGGAAATAATTTTGCTTCTGATTTATATGTTAAAAATAAGATTTTTTCATGTAAAAAAGTTGGTTTTTTATCTAAAGTTTTTAAATTATCCAGTAGTGTTAGAGAAAATATATTAATAGAATTAATACATGTAATTAATAAAGATTTAAATATACATGGAATATTATTACATTTGCCATTACCTTCAAAATTTAATTCTATTAATATATTTAAACATATAGAACCAAGTAAAGATGTTGAATTATTAAATCCAATTAATTTTGGAAAATATATAATGGGTTTTAATAAAATCATAATTCCTTGTACTCCTGCTGCTATATTATATTTATTAAATATAATAGGTGTAAAATTTAAGGGTTTAAAAACTGTGATTTTGAATACATCAAATATCATTGGAAAACCTTTGATTTTTGAGTTATTATCTAAAAAATCAACTGTAATAATAGTAAATGAATTTAGTAAAAATATTACAAATATTACTAAGTTTGCTGATGTTTTAATAGTTGCAATAGGTAGTCCTAAATTTATAACTAGAAAATATGTACATAAAAATAGTATAGTAATTGATGTAGGTATAAATTGTATTAATAATAATGATTTTGTTGGAGATGTTAATTATAGTGATATTAATAATTTTGTAAAATATGTAACTCCTGTGCCAGGTGGTATTGGTCCTCTAACTGTTATTCATTTATTAAAAAACACATTAGTATTATATTTATTAAATATAGGTTTTTATTATAAATGATTTATAAGTTGTATATTAATAATATCTATATTAAATTATTATTAATTGTATTTTTTAATTATTTTTTAACTTTATTATATAAGTAATGATATGGCTGGGCATAGTAAATGGTCTAATATTAAACATAGAAAAAAAAGAAATGATGATAAAAAAAATAAATTGTATTCTAAACTAATTAGAGATATAACTACTTCTATAAAAAATGGTGATAAAAATATAGAAACAAATTCAAATTTAAAAAAAGCTATTAATAATGCTTTATTTAATAATCTTAGTAAAGATATTATAAATAGAAATATATCTGATTTTTGTAGTAATAATAAAAACTATGTAGTTTCTATGTATGCGGGTTATTGGTTATATGGTATAGCTTTTTTAATAAATTGTAATGTTTTAAATAAGAATAAAGTAGCTTCTGAGTTAAGATATACTTTAATTAAAAATAATGGAAAATTAGTTAATGTTAACTCTGTTAGTCATTTATTTAAAAAAGTTAATAAAATAATTATAATACCAAAGTTAAGTAATAATTTTATAAATAATTATATAAAAAAAATAGAAAAAATAGAATATAATGAAACTGATGATATAATTTATTTGGATGATTCTATTAAACTAGACTTAATAAAAAAGGTTTTAATTGATTCAAAATATGAAATAAAATGTTCTGTTACTATGTTACCACTTAATATAATAAAATTGAAACCTGAATTATTAACCAATATTATTAATTTAGTAAAATCACTTAATAGTTTAGAATATGTAGAAAGTATATTTATAAATATTATTTTATAAAATTATTATATTTTAAAGAGGATTTAATTGTGGAATTTGGATTTTATGTATTATTATTAATAATAAATGCAGGGTTTTTTATTAAATTATTATTAATATTGTTATTTATTATTTCTTGTGGTTCTTTTGTTTTAATATATTATAAATATAGGATTTTGAATATATACTATAAAGAAATTATTAATTTTAATAAGGAATTTAATGATAAAAATATAGATTTAAAGGAATTTTATAATAAGTTACTTATAAAAAAAACTAATATTATTGGTTTATCTGTTATTTTTTTCTCTGGGTTTAAAGAATTTATTTATTTACATAGAAAAGGTATATCTGATGTTATTATAGTTGCTAAAATGGTAAAATGTGTAATGAGAATATCTATGATTAGAGAAATTAATAATTTATTTAATAATATAGCTATTTTATTATTTATCAAAATGATTATATTATATATAAGTATAGTTGGATCAATATTAGGTTTTATTATTTTTATTCATACATTAAATGTAGATTTATATCATAATATATCATTTTTTTTTATATTATCTGGTTGTATAGAATCATTATGTTCTCTTATAATAGGTTTATCACTATTCTTTTTTATAAATATGTTTTATATTAAATATATAAATACAATTAAATATATATTAAATCATTATAAAATTTTTATAGATGAATTTATAATGCTTTTGTATCATAAATTATATAATTAATTTATGATAAATTTAATATCTTGTATTTATTTTTTTAAAATGTTAGAAATAGATATAGAGGATCGTTAGCTCAGTTGGTAGAGCAGTGGACTTTTAATCCATTGGTCGTAGGTTCGAATCCTACACGGTCTATAATTATTATTTATATTTTTTTATCATATTTATTAATAATATTACAGAATAATTCTGCTGTTTTCATCGCATCATATAATGCAGAATGAAAATCTTTACTATTAGATTTTATATTTGCCTTTTTTAATATTTTGTATAATATATGTTCTTTAAATATTAATAATCCAAGAGTTGATGTATCTAAATAAGTAAATGTATGAAATGGATTTTTTTTAATATTGTTTCTTTTAATAGCTGAATTTAGAAATGATAGATCAAAATATATATTATGTCCGATTAATATAGATTTTTTAAATTTTGTTAAAGCTATTTCTTTTTTTATAAAATTAAAAATATTTGTTAATGCTTCATGTTCTGATATAGCATACCTAAAAGGATGAAATGGTATTATTTTATTAAAGTCTAGACTTTTTTTATTAAAATTTAGTATCTTAAATGGATCAATATGATAATGTATAATTTTATTTGGATATATATTATTTAATTTATATTTTATTGTTATTAATGCTATTTCTAATATTGCATCTTCATTTGGATTTGTACCTGTAGTTTCTAAATCAATTATTATAGGAAATAAATTATTAAATCTTTTTTTTAACATAATTATATTAACAATATCCTAAATATTTTTTTTTTACTAGATTATTATTCAATATATCTTTTTTTGATCCATGGTATACTATTTTTCCATTTATAATAATATATGATCTTGTACATATATTTAGTATTTCTTGAAAATTATGATCAGTTATTAATATACCTATATTTAAGTATGATAAATATTTTATTACATTTCTCATATCTTTTATTGATATAGGATCTATACCAGAAAATGGTTCATCTAATAAAATAAATAAAGGATTAGTAGATAAACATCTAGCTATCTCTACTTTTCTTCTTTCTCCACCTGATAAATTTTTTCCTTTTACATTTCTTATTTTATATAAATCAAAATCATGAAGTAATTTATTTAAAATATATTTATTACTATTATTATTTATATTATTTTGGATTTCTAATATTGCTTTTATATTGTGTTCTACTGATAAATTTTCAAATATTGATGAATCTTGAGGAAGAAAATTTATACCATATTTTGCTCTTTTATAAATTGGATTATTTGTTATATTTTTATTATTTAAAAATATATATCCTGAATTAATATTTATTGTTCCTACCATTATATAAAATAATGTTGTTTTTCCAGTACCATTTGGACCTAAAAGTCCTATAATTTCACCTGAATTTATATATAATGATACATCTTTAATTATATTTTTTTTATTTATTTTTTTATTAATATTATTTAATATTAGTGAGGAAATCATATTATAGATTATTATAAATTTTTATTATAAATTTATTTTTATTATTATATATATAAATAATATTAGCAGATATTATATTTTTATTTATTAGTATTTCTATATTTCCAAAAATAAGAATTTTTAATTTATTATATTTTATAACATCACATTTTAATAAATTTATATTTTTTTTATTTATAATATAATTTATATTTTTTATTTTTGTATTATAAGAATCTTTATTTATATATATAATATTTTCATTGTTTTTTTTATAATAATTTATATTTAATAAGATTAATAGTGTATATAAAAATAATATTTTATAAATTATGTATAATTTTGACACAATTATTTATATTTTTTATATCATTTTTATGTAGTATATTTATATTTTGATTTATAGTATATACATGTTTTTTTATAATTTTTAAAAAATCAGTCGTTATTATTTTCTTATTTGTATTTATAATAATTGATTTTAATAACATTTTATTTTTATTTGATATAAATATATTATTAAGCAGTATTTGTTTATTATATAATTTTTTTATATTATATATATATATATGTTTATATATATTATTTTTTTTAATATAAAAATTAAAATTATCTATATATATTATTTTTTCAAAAAAAAATATTTTTTTAATATAAAAAAAAGAATTTATATTTTTTTTTATATTATATTCATATATATATATATATTTTATACTTCCATAATAAATTTCAATATTTTTTTCATTTTTTTTTATTAAAATCATATAACATGTTACGAACATAATTATAAAAATAATAATAGTAATTATTATTTTTATATTCATAACATATTATATAATATTTAAAATAAATTTAAATTATTTAAAAAATTCTTTACTGATTTTATCCATGAATTTGTTTTAGGATTGTATTTTTCATTTTCTTTTATACTTTCATTGAATGTATATAATAATTCTTTTTGTTTATTATTAAGATTAACTGGAGTTTCTACAATAACTTTGCAAAATAAATCACCATGTTCTGTTGATCTTATATTTTTCAATCCTTTATCTTTTAAACGAAAAACTTTATTAGTTTGTGTTTCCAATGGTATTTTAATTCTAATTTTTCCTTGTAGGCTTGGTATTTCTAATGTTCCACCTAATACAGCTGTATGAAAACTTATAGGAACTTCACAATATAAATCTGATTTTTTTCTAGTAAAAATATCATGTTTTTCTATTTGTATTTGTATATATAAGTCTCCTGATGGTCCTCCATTTTTTCCAGTTTCGCCTTCATCACTTAATTTAATTTGATCATTATTATCTATACCAGCAGGTATTTTTGTAGATATATTTTTTTCTGTTTTTACTCTACCTTTACCATAGCATAAATTACATATTTGTTTGATTTTTGTTCCTTGTCCATGGCATTTGTTACATGTTTGTTGAATTGTAATGAAACCTTGTTGTAGTCTTATTTGTCCTTGCCCATCGCATGTATCACATTTAGTATAAGATGAAGCATTTTTAGCTCCAGTGCCATTACATTTATTACATGATGATAATGTTTTTATTTTAAATTTAGTTTCTATTCCATTAGCTGCATCTTCTAGTCTTAATTTTATAATATGTAGTAAATCTGATCCTCTTTCTTGATAATAACCTTTTTCATTTCTACTTACATGTTCCCCAAATATATCTCCAAATATATCTCCAAATATATCTGTAAAATGGGATGTAGAATTAGAATAAGTACTTGATGATTGATTTAATCCTGAATGTCCATATTGATCATATGTTTGTCTTTTATATGGATCTGAAAGTATTTCATAAGCTTCTCCAACTTGTTTAAAATAATCTTCAGATTTTTTATTTCCAGGATTTCTATCTGGATGATATTTCATTGCTAATTTTTTATATGCTTTTCTAATTTCAGTGTCGCTTGCATCCTGAGCGACACCTAAAATAGAATAATAATCTTCTTTATTCATTAAAATCACATTTTATAAAAAGTAATATAATTATTTATTTTTTAGAATCATTATCTTTTTTTTTACCTTTAACTTCTTCAAAATCTGCATCTACAACATTATCTTTTTTCTCTGTTTTATCATTTTCATTTTTATTATCTTTTGGTTCTTGTTTATCATCAGTATCTTTAGGTTTATTTTTATTCATATCTTCTTTATACATTTCTTGAATTATATTAGTAGATATTTGGCTTAATGCATTCATTTTTGTTTCTATAGCATTTTTATTATCGCCATTCATTAACTCTTTTAATTCTGATAATGTTTTTTCTATCTTAACTTTTTCATCTTCTGTTATTTTAGAACCAACTTTATTTAATGCTTTATTTGTTGTATGTATAATATTATCTGCTTGATTTTTAACAGATACAAGTTCTTGAAATTTTCTATCTGATTCTTGATTTATTTCTGCATCTTTTACCATTTTCTTTATTTCATCATCAGACAAACCACCACTTGCTTTTATTACTATATTTTGCATTTTATTTGTAGATAAATTTTTTGCTGATACTTTTAAAATTCCATTTGAATCTAAATCAAAGCTTACCTCTATTTGAGGTACTCCTCTAGGACTTGGAGGTATATCAGTTAAATTAAATTGACCAAGTAATTTATTAGCTATAGCTTGATTTCTTTCTCCTTGAAATACTCTAATTGTAACTGCTGGTTGGTTATCTGTTGCGGTAGAGAATATTTGTTTTTTACTTGTTGGTATGGTAGTATTTTTTTCTATTAATTTTGTCATTACTCCACCCATAGTTTCTAAACCTAATGATAATGGAGTTACATCTAATAATAAAACATCTTTAACATCTCCAGAAAGAACTCCTCCTTGAATTGCTGCTCCTATAGCTACAGCTTCATCTGGGTTTACATCTTTTTTAACTTGTTGATTAAATATTTTTTTAACTGTTTCCATTACTTTTGGCATTCTTGTTTGTCCACCAATTAATATAACAGTATTTACTTCATTTATATTTTTTCCTGAATCTTTAATTGCTATTTCACATGGTTTTAATGTTTTTTCAATTAAATCTTCAACAAGTGATTCAAGTTTAGCTCTAGTAAGTTCCATATTTAAATGTTTTGGACCAGATGCATCAGCTGTTATATACGGTAAATTTATATCTGTAAAATCTTTAGATGATAACTCTATTTTTGCTTTTTCAGCTACTTCTTTAAGTCTTTGCAAGGCTATTGGATCATTTCTTAAATTAGTATTAGTATTTTTTTTAAATTCATTGATTATATAATCTATTAAACGTAAATCAAAATCTTCACCACCTAAAAATGTATCACCATTGGTAGCTAAAACTTCAAATTGATGTTCTCCTTCTATTTCTGATATTTCTATTATAGATATATCAAATGTTCCACCACCTAGATCATATACAGCTATGATAGAGTCTCCTGATTTTTTATCTAGTCCATAAGCTAATGCTGCTGCTGTTGGTTCATTTATTATACGTTTTACATCTAAACCAGCTATTTTACCAGAATCTTTTGTTGCTTGTCTTTGTGAATCATTAAAATAAGCAGGAACTGTAATTACAGCAGAAGATATTTTTCTACCTAAATATTCTTCTGCTGTTTTTTTCATTTTTATTAATATTTCTGCTGATATCTCTTGAGGAGAGATTTTTTTTTCTCCTATTTGTATCCAGGCATCTCCATTATTTGCTTCTATTATTTTATATGGAACTACGTTTTTAATTTTTTCTACAGATTTATCATTATATTTTTTTCCAATTAATCTTTTAATAGCAAATAATGTTTTTTCTGGATTTGATATTCTTTGGTTTTTTGCTGCATTGCCTACTAATTTACCATTATTTTTAACATATGCAACTATAGATGGAGTGGTTCTTGCCCCTTCACTATTTTCTATAACTCTAGTTTGTCCATTTTCAAATATGGATACACAAGAATTTGTTGTACCTAAATCTATGCCTATTATTGTTTCTTTTGCCATTTTAATCTCCTAATTCTGTATCTTTATGTTTTTTTGAAATTATAACTTTAGCATATTTTAATACATGTTCATTTAAGGTATATCCATTTTGTAATATATTTATTATTGTATTATTATTTTTATTATCATTTTTTATTATTGATATTACTTCATGCTTTAATGGATCGAATTGAGTATTATCTTTTATTACAATTTTATTTATACCATATTTTTTTAATGTATCTATAAACATTTTCTGTATTAGTTTTATGCCTTTATTATCATTATCATTTATATTTATTTTGTTATTTAAACCTTGTTCTAAACTATCTAATATATTAAGTAAATCTTTTGCAAAGTCTTTTAATGCATATTTTTTTATATTTATTAGATCTTTTTCCATTCTTTTTTTTAAATTTTCTACTTCAGCTTTTTCTATAAGATATTTTTCCTTATTATCTTTTATCTCTTGTTCATATTTATTTATTTTTTCTAACAAGATATTATTTTCTTCTTTTTTATCCGAAGCTTCAGTAATATTGTCTTTATTATTTATTTCATTTTTTTTTTTCATTATTTTTACCCAATAGAAAATAATAATACATTTAGTATAAAATATGGGGTTTTTTTTTATATATTCAAGTTAAAATTAACAAAATAAAATAATTTGTTTATATAATTTATGAATTTTTGAAGATAATAATAGGTTTTGAGTTTTTATTTATTACTGATTCATTTATAATTATTTTTTTAATATCATTTTTTATTGATGGTAGATTATACATAGTGTCTAATAATATTTCTTCTAGTATAGAACGTAATCCTCTAGCACCTGTTTTTCTCTTTTTAGATTTAAAAGCAATAGCTTTTAAAGAATCTTTTTCAAATTCTATATCTATACCATCAATTTTAAATAATTTTTTATACTGTTTGATTAATGCATTTTTTGGTTTAATTAATATATCAATTAATGCATTTTCATCTAATTCATTTAATATACTTATTATTGGTAATCTACCAACTAATTCAGGTATTAAACCATATTTAATTAAATCTTCAGGTTCTATATGTTCAAATATATCAGTTTGGTCATTGTTTGATTTTAATTTAGCTGAAAACCCTATTTCACTTTTATTAAGTCTATTAGATATTATTTTATCTAGACCAATAAATGTTCCTCCACATATAAATAATATTTCAGTAGTATCTACTTGTAATAATTCTTGTTGAGGGTGTTTTCTTCCTCCTTGAGGGGGAATAGAAGAAACTGTACCTTCTATTAATTTTAATAAAGCTTGTTGAACACCTTCTCCTGAAACATCTCTTGTTATAGAAGGATTTTCATGTTTTTTACAAATTTTATCTATTTCATCTATGTATATAATTCCTTTTTGAGTTTTTTCTACATTATAACTACTTTTTTGAAGTAATTTTTGTATAATATTTTCAACATCTTCACCTACATATCCTGCTTCTGTTAATGTTGTAGCATCAGCTATAGCAAATGGAACATTTAATAATTTTGCTAATGTTTCTGCTAATAAAGTTTTTCCGCTTCCTGATGGACCTATTAATAATATATTACTTTTGCTAATTTTGAGATCGTTGTTTTTTTTTGTATTTTGTAATCTTTTATAATGATTATATACTGCTACAGATAATACTTTTTTAGCTGATGCTTGTTGAATTATATATTTATTTAAAATATTATTAATATCAATTGGTGTTGGTAATTGTACATTATCTATATTATTTTGTTTTTTATTATTAGAGTTTTCAGCTATTATATCATTACATAATTCTATACATTCATCACAAATGAATACTTCTGGACCTGATATTAATTTTTTTACTTCATGTTGATTTTTATCACAAAAAGAGCAAATTAAATTACTTTTTTTATTATTTTTTTCATTCATGAATTTATCCTAGATTGTTGTTAAAATATTTTTTGTTATTATCTTTTTTTAATAATTTTATCAATAATACCATAATTTAAAGCTTCTTCTGGTGACATAAAATTATCACGTTCTGTATCTTTTTCTATTTTATCTATATTCTGTTTAGTATGATGTGATAATATATCATTTAAATTTGATTTTATTTTTAGGATCTCTTCTGCGTGAATTTTTATATCTGAAGCCTGTCCATGATAACTACCTAATGGTTGGTGTATCATTACTCTAGAATTTGGTAAAGAATATCTTTTATTCTTAGCACCAGCTGATAATAGTAGAGCACCCATGCTACAGGCTTGTCCTATTGCTATTGTATTTATATCAGGAGTAATAAATTGCATAGTATCATATATTGACAACCCTGCAACAACTGAACCTCCTGGTGAATTAATATATATTGATATATCTTTAGTTTGATTTTCTGATTCTAGAAATAATAATTGGGATACTATAAGACTTGCTAAATTTTCTTCTATTGGTCCTATAATAAAAATTATTCTTTCTTTTAATAATCTAGAGTAAATATCATAAGCTCTTTCACCTTTTGTTGTGTGTTCTATTACAACAGGAATTAGATTTATATTTGTTTCTTTCATATATCGTTGCCTATTTTTATTAATGTATGAAAATTTATTTCTTTAGTATTTATATTTATTTTGTTTGTTATTATTTTTATTATTTTATTTATATATAATATATTACTTATATTTTTAATGATTATATCCTTATGTATTTTATTAGTAATATTTTTTTTATATATTTGATATAGTTTATTTTCAACATCAATACTTGAAATATTAATATCAAATTGTTTTTTTAATTCATTTAATATTAATTTTAATTTTAATTGTTCTTTGTAATCTTTTTCCAGTGATTTATGATTTTTATCAATTAGTGAATCTGGTATGTCAAAATCACATATATTAATTAATTCTTTTAATATATAATTTTTTATTAATTTAAATGATATTTGTTCAGATATATGTGTAAGTTTTGATTTTATATATGTATTTATGTCTTTTACTGACTTTGTTTTACATCCTAAAATAACTAAAGTATCATTTGTCTTTGATAAATATTTCCTATTTATTTTTTTTATAGTTATATCTGCTGTTATTGTTTTTAGATTATTATTTAAAAGTGTAATTTTTTCTATATTATTTAGTTTTAATGATATTAGCTTTTCTTTTAAGCCTTTTAGTATTATATCTTTTTTATCTAATAAAATATCTACATTATTAAATGTATATCTTTCTAATATTTTATTATCCATTTTGCAGGAAATATCTATTGTTATTTTATCTAATTTTTCTGATTTATAATTATTGTATTTAATATAACCATTTTTTTTTTTATTTATATTAATTTCATTAATTATATCTATATTTTTAATAGAAGAAATATATTTAGTTGCTTTGATTTTTGATAGATTTACATCAATTAAAGGTAAAATTTCTACTTCTACAGTGAAAATAAGATTTTTATCTTTTTCATCTGATATAGATTTAACTAAAGGTTCTCCTATTATATTTAATTTTTCTTTTGTTATAATTGTTTTTAAATTCTCACTTAATAATTTATTTATAGTATCCTTATAAATATCATCTCCAAAGTGTGATTTAATTACATTTTCAGGTATTTTACCTTTTCTAAAACCATTGATATTAATAGATTTAGATATTTTATTTAAATTTTTATTGTGTTCTAAAATAACATTTTTTCTTAATACTTCTATTGTTATTTTTTTTTTTAAGTTTTTTATTGTTTCTATTTTGATATTCATAAGATTAACCTTTAATACGAAAGGAGAGACTTGAACTCTCACAGGATATACCTACTGGAATCTAAACCCAGCGCGTCTACCAATTCCGCCACTTTCGCGATAATAGTTAGCAATTAAAATATAAAGAAATATATTTTAATAATAAAATTATATAATTATTTATTGTACTATATATAATATATTTTTTTAGTATAATTTATATAAATTTAAATAATATTAATTTTATATATAATGATATTGTTTACATACCTTATAAAAGAAATATTTTATATTTTTATAAAAATATTTGCAATTTTATTAATTATTTTATTGGCATTACAATTTAATAAGTTATTATCATATGAATATATAAATATTATACCAATTAGTATTTTATTCAAAATAATATTTTTTTCTATACCAGAAATATTTGTTAAATTATCTCCTTTAGTTTTTTCTTTATCTATAAGTATTTTTTTCTATAAATTTAATAAAAATAATGAAATTTTTATATTTTATTTATCTGGGTATAGTAACTTTTATTTTATATTAGTAATTAAAGTCATGTCTATTTTTTTTTTTATTATAATATTTATTTTAGTTATGTTTGTAAATCCTATATGTTCTAAAAATATGAATAATAGTGTAAATAAAGAGGCTTATAATATAAATAATATAAAAAAAAGAACATTTAATATATTTATAAATGGAAATTTTATGATTTATTTTGAATATAAAAATAAAGTTAGTAATAAACTTAATAATATATTTTTGATATTTAACAAACAAATAGATAGTAAATTTAATTTAATTTTAGCAAATTCTGGTTATATAAAAAAAATTGATAATAAAATTTTATTGTTTTTAAAACATGGTTTTAAATATGAAGGAAATATTAATTCTAAAAAAATTAAATTTATGAAATTTTATAAATTAAATAAATATGTAAAAATAAATAATATTTATATATCAAATATAAATTTTGAAAATGGTATTTTTTTATTTAAAAATAAAATAATTTATAAAAATGAATTATATTGGAGAATGTCTTTACCTATATTATTTGTTGTATTATCAATATTATCAGTATCATTATTTTTTTTAAAAAATAATATTTATATTAATGTTTTAAATAATATTTTTTTATATTTTATTTATAATAACTTATTGGTTATTTTAAAAAATTCATATAAATTTAATTTATTTTTTAATTTTTATATAATACATATTTATTTTTTATTATTTTTATTTTTTATATTTATTTTAAACTATTTATTTGTAAAATATAAAATATGAGTATTATAGATAAATATATATATATTAGTTTAACTTATGTAATAATAATAATAATATTATTATTATTATCTGTTGATATTTTTTTTACATTTTTAGAAGAAATAAAATATTTAAACATGCATAATAATAATTTATTTAATCTATTTATATATATAGTATGTTTAATACCTAAAAAAATATGTATTTTATCTCATTGGGTAATATTGTTAAGTATTATATATATATTATGTATATTAGAAGATAGTAATAAATTATTAATAATTCAAGTTTCAGGATTATACATTGAGAAAATATTTTCTATTGTTTTAAAGTATTGTTTTATCTTTATGTTAATTATTTTTATCATAGGACAAACTGTTGTTCCAAAAATAGAGAATTATATTAAAAACAGTATAATAATAGATAAAAATATTAAAAAAAAAATATATATTGATTCTTGGTTTAATAATAATAAAGGATTTATAAATGTAAATAATATATATGATAAAAATTTTTATCATATATTTTATTATAAAGTAAATAAAAAATTTAACTTAATGAAGGTAATATATATACATAAAATTAATATTATAAATAATATCATTATTGAAGAAAATGTAAAAATAATATATTTAAATAAAAAAAATATTAAATTTAATAAAAATAGTAAAGTCAAATGTAATATATTTCAATCAGATTTTCTAAATATATTTATATATAAAGAAAAACAAATAGTTAAACAAAATAAAATAAAAAATACAAACATCAAATTATATTTAAGTTTAATAAAAAATATAC
>Ga0307987_1000029_pt1 | contig 86947 bp, 70 predicted proteins | sample EllFjometagen181_FD_203157 | JGI IMG/M metagenome (GOLD analysis project Ga0307987, IMG submission 203157) | Marine microbial communities from Ellis Fjord, Antarctic Ocean - #181 | ecosystem: Environmental > Aquatic > Marine > Unclassified | place: Southern Ocean | collected 2014-10-08 | reverse complement strand
GAGTTCAAAAGATCTCTGGCAATTTCTCGTTGCTGTTTCTGATCATCGACCACCAGCACCACTTCAGAACCTCCTCGGAATGTCTCAATGGCTCCTTGCAGTTCCTCCTCTTTGACAAAATTGTCAGTAACGGGAAAATAAAGATAAAAGGTGGTTCCGTTATCGCCACTTTCCACGTCAACAAATCCATCATGATCGTGAACCGTATTCCAGACGATAGTCAGGCCAAGACCTGTCCCACTTCGTCCCATCACTTTTTTTGAATAAAAGGGTTCAAAGATTTTTTCTACATCCTCAGCCGCTATGCCGGAGCCATCATCTGTGATACTGACAACAACATAATCACCTGCTTCAATAATCTCATATCCATCAATAGGTAGTTTTAAGGAAACATTTTTTGTGCCAACCACTAAAGTACCCTTTGCTTCCATTTCTTCTGCGGCATTACCGATCAAATTCATTAAAACTTTATTGATATGTACTGCTGAACAATAGGTATTTGAGAGGCCAGGTTCACAGGCAAGTCTGATAGAAATATCATTGAGTCGAGAATCCGGTTTTTTTATCTTAATATTCTCGATAAATTCTTTTATGAGGGTATTCAGGTTATAGACAGCCTTTTCTGCAGCAGCCCCTCTTGCCACTGTTATCAAATCCGAAACAACAGCAGCCATCTCTGTACCTGCCTCCTGGATAATCTTAATAGTTCCGCTATACTCATGATCGTGCCCCATCTGCATCAGCAATAATTCAGGTAAAGTAACTATGCCGGAAAGAATATTATTCAAATCATGGGCCACAGAACCGGCCATTAACCCCAGAGTCTCCATTTTACTGGCTACGGCTAATTGCTTTTGCAGTTCAACTTTCTCCTGATCAGCTCTAACCCTCTCACTGATATCCCGAATCGCACAAACACGAACCATTTCACCTTGATATTCTATTTTTCGACAATTAGTTTCAATTGGAAATTCTGTTCCATCTTTCCTCAACCCCAACGACTTATGGCATCCAAAAGTATCATTTTGAATCCTGAAGCTCACCTCAGGTACAGAGACGACAGAAAGAATTTTATCGAGCATAGCTTTGCCCAGAAGCTCATCTGGCCGATAGCCAAACATATCAAAAAATTGTTTGTTGGCATCAAGCAGTTGCCCGCCCGAATGGATCACTATCCCTTCCCAGGAAGATTCTGCAAGAGTTTTTGACCGCTCCTCACTGATTTTCAGTGCCTGCTCCATCCGACTATATCTGATCGCCTTATCAATGGTGCTGAAAAGCAAATCATGATCTATCGGTTTTTTCAGATAATCATAGGCACCTTTTTTTAGCGCTTCTATGGCCGTTTCCACAGCAGCATTGCCAGTCAACATAATTGCTGCTGTACCAAAATTGCGTTTTACCAGACTATCCATTATCTGGTAACCAGGCATATCCGGTAATTCTACATCTAGGAGCAGAAGATCAAAAACATTCTTCTCTAAAATCCCAACGGCCTCATTCCCAGTATGGGCAATAGTTACATGGAATCCAGACAGACGAAGGAGCTGAGCTAAACTTTCCGCAAAACGGAGTTCATCATCAACGAGAAGAATTCGTGCTGCATTATTCATTATAACACCTATTGAACTTCAAAAAAAACAACCTGCCAGATCCTTTTTTAACTATCAAAGCCAGACAGTGATAAGTTATCCAGCTGAATGTTGGAGCATCGGTAGACTAATAGTAAAAAGAGTTCCAGTCTCTTTATTACTGGTACATGTTACCATTCCTTTTAATTCCGTCACTAGTGAATTAATTATTGTGAGGCCCAACCCCGAATGTCCCTTTCCTTTTGTACTGGCAAAGGGCTCAAACGGCTTCGACAATACGGAATCTGACAACCCCGGACCATCATCTCGAATAGTAATTTCTATGCAATCCCCAGTTTCAAGCGATGGATAAACCGTAGTCAATTCACCTCTAGACCCTGATCGAGTTTCAATATACACATTTCCACCGTCAGCCATCGCCTCAGCCGCATTCTTTATCAAATTTATCACAATCTGTTTTATGGCATCGCCATCCGTTAAAATATTCGGCAAATCCGGATCCGGACTAAAGTGAACCTGTAGTCGAGAAGAGTAAAAAACAGATTTAGAAAGAATAGCGAGCAAACTAGAAAGCAAACTATTGACATCAATCAATTCAAAGTGCTGTTTACCGCCAGTTGAAAAGGTATCCGACTGCTGAATGATCGTTGCGATACGAGTAATTTCTTCATCCAGAATAGCAAATTCATTTTTCAGCGAGTCCTTTTCAGGTACTTTTATTTCAAGAATTTTCAGATAATTTTTTATAATACCAAGTGGATTATTGACTTCATGAACAACCTTTGCAGCAGCCATTGAGGATGCCTCCAGACGGGCTGCCTCAATTTTTTCTGCATGCTTTCGCTGCACCTCATCCAGATAAAGAGAAATCCCCGCCTGATTTGCCAACATTTGCAGGATCTTGCAGTCCTCTTCACTAAACAAATCCTTTTCCTGGGAGTCAGGCAGCCTGATAACGATAACACCAACCGATTTCCTTTGAGCGGTCATCGGGAGATAAAGCATTCCTTTGCCACCTACTGCACTAAGCAGCTGAGAATCGGCAAGACTGCCCAGTGGAAACTCTGTATCCTGCGTACTGACAATCAACTGTTTTTCCAGCATTGACTTTACCAGAAGACTTGTCCCCTGTTCTGCAGACAGAACAACACCTTGCAATCGTTCGGTTTCAGGATTCAACGTCGAAGCACTTCCATAGAATTTTTGTTGTTCAAAGTCATACAGAAAAAAGAAAATCGTTTCAATATCAAAAAGAACATTCAGTGCCCGCTCTAGACTCTTCAAAGTCGCATCTTTATCTTCTGCCTCTAGAAGATTCTCCAGTAACCCATGAAGCAAAGAATAATTTTTAACCTGATGTAGAAGCTCAAGATCGTGTTCAGTCGGCTCTAAAGTCGGTTTAGCGATACTCTCCGATGACGAATCGACCTTTACCCCAAGGCTCTGCGCAACTTCATGTATTTCCTCTTCAACCCCTTTATAAATTTCGTCGATTTGCTTTGTCCCAAAATCAAAAAGCTCACCTCCAATATGATAAACAGCATCAAAATCACCCTCACTTACCTGATGATACTGTTCAGCTAAATACACAACTTTTACCAATGGAGACGCACCCTTAATCTCTTCCAGAGTGGCATGGTGATATAGAATCGTATCAGCAATAAAGCAATTCAACTTCCATTGTTTCGCCAGCCAGGCTCCCGCCTCACAATGGTTAATCCCTATCTGCGAATCTTCAGCCATACACTGGTTTGCATTACTGTAGCCTTTGTTCTGAAGAGCAGTATATTCATCTGTAAAGTTCATCAACAGCAACAACTCGCCCAAATCATGTAACAGACCGGCAAGATAGGCTTCTTCAACATTTGAATAGCCCGATTGTCTGGCAATTCTTTTGGCAAAAACAGCTGAGCTAAAAGAATCCCACCAGAACCGATCCATTGAAAAGCTTTCATTTTTGCCAAGTTTTCTAAAAACCTGTTGTACAGAGGCCGTCACCGCGATATTTTTAATTGTGTCTGCACCAAGATACACGACGGCCTGATCAATACTTGCAAATGTATTGTTCAGACTGAAGTAAGCGGAATTAACCAGAGTTAGCACCCTGGAACTCATGGAGGCGTCCTTAATAAGAATTGCGGAAATATCTGAAAGAGCCATATCATCCTTGTCACAGGTTTCAATAAGCTTCAATAAAACCTGTGGGAGAGACGGAAGGTTTTTAGACTTTTGCAAACGAGCGTATATTTTATCTTTACTATCCATAAGTTAAGTTGTCACAACAGAATTAAGTGATAAGAATTTGCTTTCCGTTGGCAAAGTCCCAAGGAAAAAACATAGCTCCAGTTGGTTTTAGTAGCCTTTATGCGCCACAACTTCCGGCAGAATAATTGGCAGAAACCACAAGCCATCCACATTCCAATACAAATTATTAAAAGCACTCTATAATATCCCCACCAAAGCAGCAACATCAAAAATTACCCTTCATACCATCGTCAACTTACTAATATCTATCGTTTCCCGCCCTCCCTGTCTACGATTGGAGTACCAGACGTAACAGCGGACAAACTGAAAACTTTTTCTCAGGAATATGCTCGGCGATATCCACAAGAAACTCATCTGCGGTGCTGAGGGATAATTTTTTTTGCTTTTGCTATGGGTCATCTTTGACTTGTAAACCACCATGCCCATTTCCTGATTATAACTAAACGTATTCAAGAAGAACGGGTTGCGGATGACATACAAGGCTAGGCCTTTATCTCCTTCTTATCTTCTCTGGCAATACCGACAGAGTTATCGACGTTGAAGCCGGGGATACAATCGCAGACCCCCCAGAGTCAAATCTTGAAATTTGACAGAGCTGAGAATACGACCTCTCTGATGCGCGATACCTGACTGCTCTTTCAGATACCAAAAGCCTGCTGTCTCAGAATGATAAAACGGATACGATATGTACACCGACGTCTTAATTGACATCACCTTTGGCCAATAGCTGTTAAAATTTTCTGCCAACCCAAAAGAGGGCTCGATGAAATTTTTTAAAATAGAACCTGAAGAAATCAGATCTAGGATAGACAGGAGGAGAAGTGGTTTATGAGGAGTCCGGGAACAGGTATCCGCAGACCAACGTTTACTGTTTTTATCCGTTCGTAACGTCGAAAATGACTGAAGATAACAAGCAAGTTTGCCACACACCTATTTCAGCTCCTTTGTATCAAAACAAATTCACTCAGCAGCTAACGAAGACAACCTACTGCGGTAAAGCCACTATCATATCAACGGCTTCAGAGAATTGAGAATTTCCATTTATTACGATGGCATTGCGAGCCACCCTTACAAGCTATAACCGCCTAAAAATAAACATAAAAACATAACTTGAAGACCTTATTTAAGCAAGTTGTTTTCAAAAATCAGGCAATAAGATTCCTAATTACCACCCAAACTCAGCTTTTACTAATAACGTGTGTAGGAGTCCCCCCTGCAGACGAAAAATACCCATGCCCTAGTGCTATTCGCCGGCAGGGGCGGGCTCCTACGATTGAATTTTATGGTTACCTTTAGTGGTAATCAGGATAAATTTTGCCCCGGAAAAAGAGCCAATTCTGCAATTTCCAGTAACCACCACAAGCCTAATCACCCTATATGCGCTGAGGTTACGTCAAATCGCAACTTATGCACAAGTTATCAGCTCGTAAATAACAAAAATGATATAGGTCCTCTATTCGTTTCCACCGACATTTCCAACCGCCCCTCCATTTGAAAGATATTCCGGGTAGAGTTTATGCTTGACATTAACAAATGAACAGCTTAACATGACTAAACATCGCCATATGGCGATATTGCCAAATTGGAGGATCCAAATGAAACAATTTATTCGCATTATGAAGGCTCTGTCTGATCCCAATCGGGTCAGAGTTATCAAACTACTTGAAAACAAGCAGCTCTGTGTCTGTGAACTGAAGGACCTTATCGGACTGGCTCAGTCGACAGTTTCCAAACACATGAAGGTTTTAGAAGAGGCTGGTTTGGTGGACTACCACAAGGAAGGCTCATGGATTATTTATCGATTGACCCAGGGGGAAGAGTCAGACTACGCCAAAGTAATGCTTGAGAATGTCAAAGGGTGGCTTGATGATGATGGGCCGTTGCAAGAAATGATAGTCAGGCTCCCACAGGTGGACCGGGAACGGATCTGCGCTGCTTGATCATAAAGATATTGAAGGAATATAGCTATGGAACAAATAGAACCCATTAAATGTTGTCCGGGCAGCCAAGGGACAGGGAACCAAAAAATAACTGCCAAGCAAGTAGGCTTAGGTCTGCTTGGCCTTGCCAGTTGGTATATCATGTATAAACAACTGCTGCCTTTCTCTTACTTTTTTTCTTACGGCCTACTTGGTTTGGAAAAGGGCAGTCATCTTGGCGATGCAATACAGTTCTTTGTCTACGACACGCCTAAGGTTATGATGTTGTTGACCTTGATTGTTTTTATTATCGGCATGCTCCGTTCGTTTTTCACTCAGGAACGTACCCGCAAATATCTCGCAGGAAAGCGGGAGACAGCAGGGAATGTGATGGCTGCCCTGTTAGGCATTGTCACTCCCTTCTGTTCCTGTTCTGCCGTTCCTCTTTTCCTGGGCTTTGTCCAGGCTGGGGTCCCTTTGGGCGTAACCTTTTCTTTTCTTATAGCGGCCCCTATGGTCAACGAGATTGCCCTAGTACTTCTCTACGGTCTTTTGGGTTGGAAGGTCGCAGCAATTTACCTGATCACAGGGCTTGGTATTGCCATAGTGGCAGGTTGGGTGATTGGTCGCTTGAAGCTGGAGCACTGGATTGAAGACTGGGTTCAGGAAATGCGGGCTGGTGATGCCGTGGTCATAGAAGAAAAACTCAGCTGGCCTGATCGTATCGGCCGTGGCCGTGAGGCAGTTCGTGATATCGTTGGCAAGGTCTGGATCTATGTGGTGGCAGGCATTGCGGTTGGTGCCATAATTCACGGGTATGTTCCCGAAGATATGATGGCATCCATCATGGGCAAAGATGCATGGTGGTCGGTGCCGGCGGCCGTCTTAGTTGGTATCCCCATGTACTCCAATGCTGCAGGCATTGTGCCAGTGGTTGAGGCGCTCCTTGGAAAAGGGGCGGCGCTCGGAACAGTGTTGGCTTTTATGATGAGTGTTATTGCCCTGTCATTGCCGGAAATGGTCATTCTCAGAAAGGTTCTTAAACCCAAATTGATTGCTGTCTTTATCGGAGTAGTTGGTACCGGAATATTATTTACTGGCTTTCTGTTCAATTTGATTATTTAAATATCACTTTTTTTACTAGTTATTACTATCGGTTAAAGCATGTCCCACCACCTGTGGGCATCTTTAAAAATATCATACCAAATTGGAGAAAAGAGATGAAAATACAAGTATGCGGCCCTGGATGTGCTTCCTGCGAAAAAGCTCAGAAAATTGTAGAAGCAGCTGTTGCAGCTAAAGGTGTTACGGCTACTGTAACCAAAGTATCGGATTTCCAGGAAATGGCGAAACTCGGCATCTTTTCGACACCAGCAGTAGTTATTGACGGTGTTGTGAAATGTGTGGGCAATGTCCCAAAACAGGCAGATGTTGAAGGATGGTTAGGCGCATGAGGCAAGGAGTATTATATACGATAGCCTTTCTTACCCTATTGGTAGCCCCATCGGCTCATTCCGAAGAACGGATGGAAATTCCGGTCAAGAACATGGTAACCATGGTGGATCTGGGAGCTGACAAATGTGTTCCCTGTAAACTCATGGCTCCGATTATTGACAAACTGGCCTATGAGTACAGGGGAAAAGTTGCCATTGTCTTTATAGATGTATGGAAGAACCCCGAGCAGGCCAAAACATTTGGTATTAGTACGATTCCTACCCAGATCTTCTATGAAAAAAGTGGCAAGGAACGGTATCGACATATCGGTTTTCTGGATGAAAAAGAAATAAGGAAATGGCTTGATATGCTGCTGTCCATTTAATAGCGATGGGTACTATCAGTACATCACTTGATAGTGAGTGCACAATAAAAGGATATCCCATGAAAACCACAAGTTGCTTTTTTCTGCTTTTTTTCTGCTGGGCAACTGCGGCTGGGGCGGTGACCATGGCAGATCTTTTTGCTGCCTTGGAGAAACAACCACTTATCGAGCTGGATCGCCTCCAGACCAGATCTGCAGAGCTTGGAGCACAGTCCGTGCGGGATCGTTTTTATCCCAAGCTGACAGGAATTCTTGCCTATGAAGAATATAACTCACCCACCAATTTGCGACCTGTCCCCCCAACAGAGGCAGCACGATTACTGGCCAACAACAACCCCTTGCCGTTCAGCGAAACGATCACCCGGGTTGGTGCTCAGCTCTCCATGCCCATATTTGTAAAAGAACTCTTCTCCCTTGGAGACCAGGCGGCAAGCCTGGCAGAGAGCTCTCGGATTAACAAAAACCTGAAGCTTCTTGAACATCAGGCAGTCCTGGTCACAGCCAATGCCCATCTGACTCATATGAGTTCTTTAATCAGGGCGCTGCTGTTACGGAAGGAATCCCTGGAAAAAACCCGGGCAGACATCGCTCTTCAGGTGCAAACAGGACGTTTGTCGGAGGCTGAGCAGATCCGTATGGATGAGGCCATTAATCAGATTGATCTTGCCTGGAATCAGACTCGGCAACAGCAAAGCGGTCTGCAGCAAACCATTGAATCCCTCACCGCGATTTTTCTTGCAGAACCCATTCCGTTGGTACTGAGCGGCACCCTGAGTGACCATGAGCTCTATGCACTTAAGCCTTTACAGAAAAATATTGAGGCCAAAGAATTTGGCGTGCAGGCGGCAAAAGGCAAGCTGTATCCCAGTATTATCGGTACGGCCAGATGGTTTCAGAATTCTGGCGAAGACTATAATACAGGCGAGGATGTGGATACTGACTATGGCGGATACGCCGTGACCCTGCAGATGCCACTCTTTAACAAACCCGCCTACACCGCGATTGAACGGGCCAATATAGACTTACGTCGTGAAAAATACCGTTTTGCCAGAACAAAAATGGAACTGGAGGCAAAGGTCAGAAGCCTGACCACGACCCTGAACCTACTTGGACAATCAAAAAAGTTGGCACAGAACAGTGTGCAGAATGAACGAGAACTCCTGAAAGTGGCCAAAGTCGCCTATGCCAGCAGACGAATGGATCAGGAAGAATATCTGCGCTACGAAGAAAAGATATTATCGGCTGAGGCAAATTACTATCAAACTGAAGCACGTTGGTGGGAAACCTTTGCCACCCTTGCGATGCTGTACGGCAACAACCTTGACGAGTTGATACAATGAAAAAAATTATATGGATAGTCATTGCAGTGCTGTTGATTGGCGGCGGGGTTGTGGCTGTCAAAAATAAAAAACAGTCCATGGCCGATATTCCACCAATGAAGCTGTATCATCAGATTGTTGAGGTAACAACACCTCAAACAGAGGATATTCTCCTTACCCTGCCGGCCCTAGCTGAGATACGCAGTGACCTGGATGTAACGCTTTCTTCAAAACTCGCTTCCCGGATCAACAGTATGGTCAAAAGTGGTGACACGGTGCAAAAGGGCGACGTGGTGGTGACTCTGGATCATGAAGATCTTCTGGCCAAGAAAGAGGCCATTGAGTTGCAGATGCACTCTCTTGAAGCAGAGCTAGTTGCGCAGCAGGTTGCACTGGATACTGCACTGGCCAGCCATAAACGAACCAAGAAACTTCTCGATGTCCGTGGAGCTTCGGTTGAGCAATATGACGCGGAAAAAAGCAAGATTGCCTTTCTTCATGCCGGCCTCAAAGGCCTGATCAGTAGGAAGGGTATTCTGACTCAGAACAGTAAAGAGATTGAAAATCTCCTCAGCTATGCCGTGATTGGCTCGCCCATTGACGGTGTGGTGAGTTCAACATCAGCCAATATCGGTGTCATTGCCATGCCCGGTAAGCCATTACTCTCCATCCAGGCAGACAGCGGAAAATATCTGCTTGTTCGCTCTGCTGACAAGATCCGTCCTGAAGAAGTGATTTTTAACGGTGCACGCCACCCGTTGGTGTCGCTTAATCATACCTTTAAAGGGCTTGATGAATATCGAGCTGATGTTGCCACGCAAAACAGTTCCGGTGAACGCTTACCGGTACGCCTGGTGATCTACCAGGGAAGCGGCACCATGATCCCCCTCTCTGCACTATTACAGAAAGAAGGACAGAGCATATGTTTTGTCCCTGCAGGAGACACGAGTCGTCCGGTTTCGGTCACAGTGGTTGCCAGTGGTTCCGAAGGGGTGGTTGTTGAGGGCTTAAAAGGTTCCAAAGTTATTGTTGCCAAACCAGATATCCTGCTCAAACTACTGGCTGGAACACCGATTGTGATCAAGCAATAACCTTAGCCAACCTCCATTCCGGGATAGCATCATGTTCAGTTATTTTTTTAAACGGCCACACTTTTTATTTTCCATCATCGCCTTGTTCTTTGTCCTGGGTGTGATCGGCCTTATCACCATGCCCAAGAATCTCTTTCCCGATGCGGACCGACCCCAGGTTATTGTCATCACCCAGGTCCCTGGATCAACTGCAGAAGTAGCTGCTAGCACTGTCTCCAAACCCATTGAAAGTGAAATCGCCCGTCTGAGCGAAGTGCGTGAGATCAGCTCTGTCAATGTGGCTAACTTTTCCATAGTCAAGGTTGAATTCGAATACACCAAGGGACTTAATGCCGCAGCCGTGGATGTGGCCAACGCCCTCTCCATTGCCCGTGCCAATCTGCCGGCCACAGCCAACCCGGCTATTTATACTGCAGGTTCTTTTACCCTGCCGGTGGAGGTGGTCGCATTAAGTCCGAAAAATGATCTTCTTGGTCTTGGTGATGTTCGCAAGATTGCCGATTCGTTTATTAAGCCTGCCCTCCTCGCAAATCCAGGCATAGGAAACGTTGAAGTATTCGGCGGGCACCAGAGCGCCCTGGTCATTGCTATCGACCCTCTGCGTCTGCAGCGTTATGGACTCACCGTCGATGTTCTGGCAAAGACTATCATGGCCGTCAACCGCGATATCCCGCTGGGTTTTGTCAAGGGAGATGACGGATTCTTCACCCTGACCTATTACGGTGAGCAGACCAGTGTCCAGGCTCTATCCAGACTGCCGGTTTCCCCTAACCTCAAACTTGGTGATGTGGCCGATATCAAATGGTCCACCCAAAAACGATTTTCCGGGTATCTGGGCAACGGCCGGGGGGCTATCGCCCTGGCCATCCAGAGATCTCCCGGCGGTTCCGTTCTTAGTGTGAGCAACACGGCCCGAGCCGAGATTGAAAAACTCAAAAAGCAGTACCCGAACATCGACTTCCAGATTGCCGATACCCAGCGTGAGCTGATCGAGACCGCCAATGATAATATGCTGGAGGCCCTGCGTGATGCCATTCTCTATACTCTGCTGGTGCTCCTCTTTTTCCTGGGAAATTTTCGGGCCATTATTGCCGCAGGTCTCTCTATTCCCCTGGTCTTCTTTTCCACAATGGCAGTGATATTTCTCCTGGGTGGCCAGCTAAACATGGTCGTCTATACTGCCATCATTCTGGCCCTTGGCATGCTAGTTGATGATGCAGTGGTTGTGCTGGAAAACATCGAACGTCACCTCACTGAATTACACGAGGATCTGGATACCGCCATTGAGCAGGGTACTAAAGAAGTAATTGCCCCTATCTTTGCTGGTACCGTGGCCACCATTGCCATCATGTTCCCGCTTATGTATGTTGGTGATTTTCCCGAGCGCATTTTCAGGCCCCTGATTGAAACCCTGATCGTAGCGCTTTTGATCTCCTATTTCCTCTCCATCACCTTTATCCCTAAACTCTCTGTCTACCTGTATCGAAATGGAACCAAAAAGAACCGAGTGGAACTCTTCTTTGAATCCCTGTATGAAAACACAATAGGACGCCTGATTGCGCCCTATGAAGGAGTGCTCCATTTTTCCAATGGTCGTTTTTCCAAAATAAGAAAACTCGCCCTGACTCTTGGCGTCCTTCTCATTCTCATACTGAGCTTAAAAAACGTGATGCCGATCATCGGTAAAGATGTGATGCCACCCATGGATACTGGAATCATCAAGGCCCATGTCGCCTTTTCGGCCAACGACACCGTGGAAAGTGCAGAAAAGAGATTCGCCCCATTTCTTGCATGGCTGCACAACCAGGATGAGGTCGTAATGAGTTCGGTCGCCTTTGGCGGCGAGGCCGGGGTGCTGTCGCTTGGCAGTGGAAACCTGCCAGCTGAGGCAACCTTTACCGTCAACTGCGTCAATCGCTTCGAACGAACAAAGAATCTGTGGCAGATTGAAAATGACATCCGTGATCAACTGAACATATTACCCGGTGTCAAGACTGTTGATGTCTATGATTTTGGTGCCACGTCCATGTCGACCATCAAGGCACCACTGGATATCCGTTTAATGGCTCCGGATTACCAGGATCTCCCTGCAATGGGGCACAAAATTGCAAAAAAACTTACCGGAGTTAAAGGCCTTACCAGTCTGTCACTTTCCTGGGACAGAGATTTCAATGAGGCCGAGGTGATCATCGACACCAACAAGGCCCTCAGCTATGGACTGACCCCCTTTGCTATTGCCGGTCAGATTCCCATCAAGGGCCAGGTGGTCTCTCTGCTTGGCAATTTTACCACCATGAATACCCAGCCGGTGAGACTCTATCTTAAGGGTGAGTTCAATACCAACCTCCAAAGCCTGCGTTTGCTTCCCATTCATACTGGCGACGGCAGCACTATCCCTCTGGAAGCCATTGCCGATATCCGCAACAGGTTGACAGCAGCCAAAATCGAACGAGACCGGATGCTCTACAGCCTCGATGTCAAAGCGTACAGGAGCCTGCGGCCCATCACTCATATTACTGATGATGCAAATGCAATTCTCCAAGATATTGATACCAGTGGGGTCATGGTCAGCCAGCAGGGAGATATTACCCAGCTTAACGATTCTTTTTCACGGATGATCAAGGCAATTGGCACCGGAATCATTATTCTGACCCTGTCACTCATTGCCATCTACCGCTCAGTGCGCATGTCTCTGATCATGATCGTAGTACTACCATTGTCCATGATTGGTGCATCCTGGGGGATGCTGCTCTTTAACAAACCAAGCTGTATGCCATCCATGGTTGGCGTGCTGCTCCTCTTTGGCATCATTATCAAAAACTCCATTCTGCTCATCGACTTTTATCAACATTACCGCAAAAAAGAGGGCGCCTTCGAATCTGCTCTGGAATCTGTCCGTGTCCGTTTCCGGCCGGTCATGATGACAGCTTTTGGTACCATAGCTGGGATGATCCCAATTGCCCTTGAGCAGGCTGTGGGGTTGGAACGACTCTCTCCCTTAGCTGATGTGGCTGTGGGTGGGTTGATTGTTGGTACACTGTTGACACTTATCTATGTTCCGATGTTTGCTTACGGTTTCGACAGTGGAGATGCCCCCGAGGTAATCAAGGAACCTCTGGAACTAATAGTAGAAGAAACATAAACTTTTGAAAATATAGAATCTTATCAGGAGGCATTATAAGTATGAGGAACTCTACCCATGTTTGATCAGATATTTCTCGGCATCAACAGCTGGATGAACGGAGGCCTTGCTATGGCAGCTCTCGGCTGCTTTGCCTGGGGAATGGTCAGTGTGCTGTTTTCTCCCTGCCATATGGCCTCCATTCCACTGATCATCGGCTATGTCGGTGGGCAGAAATCCATACTCAAGGAGCGGGAGGCTCTGCCCTATGCCCTTCTTTTTACCAGCGGACTTTTTATTACCATTGCCATAGTTGGGGTTGTCTGTGTCCTGCTTGGTCGGATGATGGGGGATGTCGGCCCCTATTGGACACTCCTGCTGGGAGCAATACTCTTATGGGTTGCCATGGATATGCTCGGCATTGCCAAATGTAAAATGATGGGAAATTCCTTGGCCCGATTACAAGTCAAAGGGCTGTCCGGTGCCTTTGTTTTAGGCCTGGCCTATGGTGTTCTCTCCGGTTCCTGTACCTTTGGTTTTATTGCTCCTATCCTTGCCATTATTACAGTGCAGAAACAGATTGCCTCCGGTTTTTTTCTTCTCACTCTCTTTGCCCTTGGTCACTGTTTCCCAATCGCTGTGGCCGGCAGTTCGGCTGCCACTGTTAAAAGACTTATCAATAACTCTTCGTTTCAACACAGTGGGACCTGGTTTCGAAAAGGAGCCGGAATATTGACAGCTTGTTTGGGAATCTATTTTATAGTTCTTCCCTGGACAGGGGGGTGATAAATGGAGAATGAAACAATGAGTCCGGAACAACTTTTTTTTCGCCATATTCCGCAACTTTCAGTTCTGGAAAACGAACAAGTATTCGAACTCGCACAACGAACGAGAAAGCGAAAATATCGTAAGGGAGAATATGTGTTTTTCCAGAGTGACATCGTTGATCACCTCTACTTTCTTGAAATTGGCAAGATTGAGATATACAAGAGTGATATCAACGGAAAGAAACTCACCCTTTGGCATATTGAGGAAAGTGAAATTTTTTGTCTGGCATCGCTGTATTCCCCAGGAGCTTTTGCCAGTGCAGAAGTGGTTGAAGATGCATTAATCTATTCCCTGTTACAGTCTGATTTTGAAGATATTCTCGCCTCGTCTCAGGAACTTTCCCGGAATTTTATTCGTTGCGTCTGTGGTAAACTGAACACCTATTCGAATTTCCTTGATGATATCGCCTTTAAAAAAGTAGAGGTGCGATTGGCAAAAGTCCTGTTGAACAACCAGCAACTCTTTAAAGACGATGAATTTGTCTGTCGTCTCTCCCAGGATGAGCTGGCTTCTATGGTTGGAAGCCGCAGAGAAGTCATTGCCCGCTGTTTGAAAACCTTTCGCGAACGCGGCCTATTAAGGATTGCATCCACTGGACGACCAAGGAGCATCATTATTGAAAAATATAGCGAGTTGCAGCAGATTGCTGAACAAGAGCAGTGTGGCTGATTTGTTGTTCACAAGGTTTGGAACGTTTGTGAACCAGAGGAGTTACCATATAGTGTTTTAGAGGGCTCCTCTGGTTTGAGATAAAAGTATCGGATGGAATTAGCAGCCTTCTATAGCCGCTCTGGCCTTACTGGCCTTTACCTTCACTTTCATCCCCGGTGAATAATCCGAGGCGTCGTCACCGCAATCAAGGGTTACATTATCCTCCTGCACAGAAACCACCTTACAGGTTGTGGAGGCAAAGAGTGATCCATAAGAGAGTGCGCTTGCCAAAAATACAGATGCTGCTATCAATAATTCTTTCTTTTTCATAATTTTCTCCGTGGGGAGTGGTTACCCCTGTTGTAAATTCCTTATTACTGGCTAATCCTCCATTTTGGGATCAGCCCATCCAATCTTCACCGTGCTTTTTTGGGGCTCATTCTTATCCGGATTGACATCTCCTACCTGCGGTGCAGTTTGTGGAGCGACAGGAGGTGACTGCGATTGATTGGAATATGTTCCTGTTTTTTGCCTTTGCATGGCCGTTATCGTGTCAGATGTCCCCTGAAGACTGACTCCATGGATGGTTCCCGTATACTGAACGACCAGGGTGTTTCCTGATTCAAGGGTGACAAGCATCTCGTCTGCATAAACAGTTGCTCCATAGAGTACACCAAGCAAGACGAACACTATTGTTTTCTTCATATTTCTCCTTCCGGATTTGCGAGTTAAGTAAACAGGAGGAAACCGCTCGCGGTCCCTCCTATATTGGGTTTTAGAGTGTCTTTAAAAGCTCACCATAAACATGGCCGTAACTGTATCATAGTTGTCGTAGCTTTCTGTGTTTGCTCCCGTCATCTGCAGATAATCACCAATTTTAGTTGGGGTCTCAAATTCAGTCTTATAATATTCCAGAGTAAATCGTACCTTCTGATTACCAAGTACGAAATAATTCATACCAATGCCCCACTGCTTGACGCCCTGATCCTGTACACCAAGATACGACGCAAGATTCCAGTCCTCATAACGGGCAAACGGCTGCAAAATCCCCTCATCGCCAACGGTAAAGGGGAGGACATAGCCACCCTTTACGTACCAACCATCTTTCTGACCATTGCCACCACCAACGATACTGTTTTGATCAGCAACGGAACGTGCTGTTTTATAGGCGTCTTCAAAGTCAGAGTTCAAATAAAGTGCAGTCGCTGTTATCACCCCTCCATTATCAAATGGTTGTTCATAAAAGATATCAAACGTATAGGCTGTATAGTCGACGGTTTCATCATCTAAAACTATACTGGTCAAGAACCCCGGGGTCCCCATTGCTCCTGCTGGGGCAGTGTTTTTATAGGCAGCGTCTGCCTCATAGGCAAAAGCTCCACCAATAGTTAACACGGTTCCCTTTGCTCCAAGGTATGTCCCTTTGTATCCCATGGCAGTGGGGCCACCTTCAGGGTCGAGAAATGAATAGTGGAGGCGTCCCACATATTCAAAGTTGTTTGTCGGTTCAGGAGATGTAATAAATTCCGTATTGTTGAAAGGGTTATAGAATCTGGCCGACCCCTCTCTTCCTTCCATGACGGCGGCAAAGTATTTCAGGTGATCATCAACGAAATTTCCAGAAAGAACGAGTCCCATATCACGACTATTTTTCGTGGCATCTGTTCCATAGGGAGAGTAAACAAAAACGGATCGATCATGCGTCAGCGGGGAAAAGCAAGCATCGAGGTTAGCTCGGGTAAGAGGAATTTTTGATAGCCCAAGTTTCATATTGACTTTGTCGTCAAATAAACCAATCAGATAGCCATCGGTAAGCCTGATATTAGAGTTAAGTTTTTCATTGGACATGGCCAACTGGTAGCCGCCAGCTCCAAAATTTCGTGTGGCACTGGTTCCTGCGCAAGTCTGGAATTTTGCCCCCCAGGTCTCATTGAGCATTCCTGTGAAGACCAAGCGGGCCCTACGGAGATCGAAGTCGCTACGGCTTTCAGTGCCATCTACCCCGGAACCGAAATCCGTAAAATCGGCTATGCCTTGAAATCTCACGTCTATCTGCAGGTATCCGTCATCACCAAACTCGATAAGCGGTCCTGCCGCTGCTGGTTGTGATGCAAGAATTCCTCCAACCATGAGTATCCCAACACCCGTTGCCGCCATACTGTACAATTTCTTCATCTGCCCTTTCTCCTCTCTTAGAGATTCATAGAAAACTCGTGTCGGAGAGCTAATCCGACTTTCATTCTCTCCCTATAGCACGGCGGACAAAAGGGCTACAATGACATCAGTCATAGCTAAAAGAGACTTTTACCATATGGTGGTGTGACTCTTGTTACAGTAATTAAGCGCGAAGTAAGAGATACTTACTTATTCAGGGAAGAAGTAGTTTGCCCTACTAAGTAAAGTATGGCTCCACAAGTGACAGGGTATGAAAAAGAAAAAGACTAATACAAAACAGGACGCCTGGACACACTATTGGACTTTTGCAGCAACAGGGTCTTCCGGGTGTGTCCCTGGAGCGCCTGCAGTTGTTGCGGATTCCCTCCAAGAGATATGGGTAGATTTTTTTACAACGCTTCCCCAAGATGGGAAATTAGTAGATGTAGGGACTGGCGGAGGTGCCGTACTCAAAGAAGCACGGATGACCCGTCCAGACCTTCAGTTGACAGGTGTCGATTATGCAAAGGTCCTTCCTGAGCTTGCTGAAGATATCATTATGCTCCCCGGCACCTCACTGGAAAGACTTCCCTTTCCAGATAAAAGTGTAGACGTAGTTACCAGCCAATTTGCCGTTGAATACGCGCCATTGAGACAAGCGGTAAATGAAGTCCAGCGGGTGTTGCGTAAGGATGGTGTATTTCTTTTCATCTGTCATCATGCGGATAGCATCATCGTCGAAGAAAATGTGAAACGGCTAGGCGTCATTCAGGATATTCTTGCTGGTTCCGGATTACTGCAGACAGTCATCAGCGTTGTGAAGCAGAAAAAAACCTTAGATCCCAAAAAACAGACTCTACTGTTTCGTTTACTCCAAAAGCTGCAGATGAAACACCCAGACCAGCCAATCGTAAATGAAGTTGCAGAAATTACGGCGCAGATGATGACAGCCCCCGATGGATTAAAAAAACTTCTTGCACTGCGGCGAGACATTGAAATGGAAGGAAAGCGAATCTTCGCCTTGAAAAAATCGGCTTTGAATTCTCACCAGATTGAAGAACTAATCGCTCAATGCGCTTTGCATCATTCAGTTGTGCAATGGCGCACGATTTATGTGCCTGGAACAAAAATTCCACTGGCTTGGTATATCAAGAGTGAATGCAACCGAAAAAAAAGTTTGTAAGGTCGTACTATTCTATCTTTGTTACTAATAAATCACACCGTAAATATACGAGTAACAGCTGTCTAATTATAAGGCAACTACCTGAAATCTCCACAGTAGTAAGTGTAAAATAATTAGGCACTAGTGACATGGCTTCTTTTTGACTGAAGGTACTAGTGATAGAATATTGTCCATATATATTCAACACTAACGACACGCCAAGCATGTACGAATCCAACGTGGCGTGGTTATTGCTTGGTGTAGGGAAACACATTGTTTACATTACTCACAAATTTTATGGAGAAACAATCATGAAAACAAGACAAAAAATAGCTGTAGCTATGATTTTTGGAACATTAAGCCTGGGTGCAGGACTGGCAAGTGCATATGACCTCCCTGTACGAGGGCCGATTCCATTTACTGCCTGGGATACAGACAGTAACGGAACCATTGAGGAGCAGGAATTCAACACCATTCGTGAACAACGACAGACAATGGTCAAAGCCAGTGGCCACATGGGCAGAAACCAATCGGTGACACCGACTTTTGCACAAACTGATACTGATAATGACGCTAAAATAACTACCGAAGAATTAACAGCCATGCAACAGGACCAATGGACCAACCAGAGCATGGGCAAACATCATGGTGGAGGAAAGACCATAGCAAAAAATCAGCATGGAATGAGACAAGGCTATCACGCCAAAGGCCAGGCAATGACTGGAAAAAGGGGCATGCGCTATCAGGCAATGGATGCTGAGACCAAAGGAAAGTACTATGATTTTTTCAAGGCGACAACTGAATTACGTAAAGAGATTGCAATAAAACGTGCTGAGAAACAGGCTGTCATGCGCTCAAATAATCCAGACCCCAAACAGGCAGGACAGCTGACAGGGGAGTTGTTTGAACTGCGCGCCCAGATGGTGGCCCAGGCAGAAGAGGCAGGCGTTGTACTGGCTCAGAACGAAAGGCATGGAAATGGCCATGGTGGTGGAAGACACGGTGGCGGATCCCGCTAGTAATCTTCTCCTCTTTTTGCACCCCTGGACAGACTGTTTCTATCTAGGGGTTTTTTATATCCATACACTAAGAGCTACAGGAAACAACAGGCTCTGTCAGGAGAATATATGGCACTTGTTACAGCCCACAATTTAAGCAAAGACTATCTTGCCGGAGATATCACAGTTAATGCCATACGAGGGATTGATTTCACCGTTGAATCCGGATCTTTTGTATCCTTTGTCGGTCCATCAGGCAGTGGCAAGAGTACATTGCTGAATATGATCGGCTGTCTCGATCGGCCATCAGGGGGGACACTCAATGTCTCCGGCCAGGACGTTACCAGGCTTGGATCTAAATCATCAGCTCAGTTTCGTGGTGAGCATATTGGCTTTATTTTTCAGGATTTCAACCTGATCCCGGTCCTGACGGTTTTCGAAAATATAGAGTACCCGCTGCAGATGGTCCAGAACTGGCCGGTTGCTAAACGAAAGAAAAGAGTAGAGCAACTCCTTGAGGCAGTTGGCATGGCCGATCAGGGCCACAAATATCCCAGCCAGATTTCCGGTGGACAGAAACAACGTGTTGCCGTGGCCCGTGCCCTGGTCACCAAGGCAAAACTGGTACTGGCCGATGAACCTACGGCCAACCTGGATCGAAAAACAGCCAACCGCATTATTACACTGATGAAAGAGATGCGAGATGAATTTGGTACCACCTTTATTTTTTCCACCCATGATCCGCGGGTGGTTGATAATGCTGAAATAATTTTCACTCTGGAAGACGGCCTGTTGCAGGACCAAAATGGCGATAAGGGAGATGCACATGCTTAATATACTGAAACTGGCCTGGCGGAATCTCCTGCGTTATAAACGGCGCACCCTACTCACTTCCACCCTCATCACTTTGGGGGTAATGGCGGTCCTGCTTTTCGTTTCTGTTTCTGGCTCCTTCAAGTCCATGATGATCGGTCAGATTACCGACTCTATGATGGGACATCTCCAGATCCATCGCAAAGGCTACCTGGCCTCCATGGACAGTCTCCCGCTCAACCTCAACTTAAAAAGCGGCCAGATTGCCAAGGTCAAGGAGATCCTCGACTCCAGTGAGGCCGTGGAATCATACACTCAGCGCATCAAACTTGGTGCCATGTTCAGCAATTTCAATGAGACAACAAACATTCGTCTCACCGCAATCAACCCAGAGCAGGAGATCCAAACCATGCCCATGCTTATGGACCGGATCACTCAGGATAAAAAAGAAGGACTTCTCGATAAAGGTGAGATTCTCATTCCTGAACTCATTGCCAAGGGAATGAAAGTCAAGATAGGAGATTCCATCGTTCTGGTTGCCACCAACAAAGACGGTTCTGTCAACGGCCAGCCCTTTGTGGTACGAGGGATTGTGGGACGTATCAGCGGGCCGGGCGGCAAAGATGGTTTTATCCGCCTCAGTGATGCCAAAGAGCTGTTGCGTATGGAAGGCAAAGAGATTACTGAAATAGCCATTCGTCTGAAGGATATGAAAGGCTTGCAGCCAGCCTTCACCTCCTTGAAAGCAGAGCTTGGTGAAGTCAAAAACAAGAAGGGGAAACCGGTCTTTGAGATTCACACCTGGAGTAAACTCTCTCCATTTTCCAATATTGCCAAGATGATCGACTTGATGACTCTGTTCATTAAGATCATGCTGGTGGCCATTGTTCTGGTTAGCATCATGAATGTCATGATCATGTCCGTTTATGAACGAATCAATGAAATCGGTACCATCGCAGCCATTGGTACCAGTCCAGGAAAAATATTAGCCCTTTTTGTCACTGAAGGATTCCTGCTCGGTGTTTTAGGTACATTGGTCGGTGTTGCACTCAGCCTGATTAGTATCGCCGCCATGAATATATCCGGTATTAGTTTTAATTTTGGTCGTCAGGAAGGGCTACTATTGGCCCCAACCATTGGCACCTCTGATGTCCTCGTGATTGCGGGGATTGTTATTGTCATCGCTGTTCTTGGCAGCCTCCAGCCAGCCTGGAAGGCAGCTAAAATGGATCCCATAACCGCCCTGCGCCATGTCTAGGAGACACCCAATGCACAAAACAATACAAACCCTGGTGAGCCTGTCTGTTCTTTTTCTATTGCCGAACTTATCGTTGGCTTTGGACGGCAACGAAATACTGGCGCAGGTTGACAAGAACATGCAACCAGCATCCTATGAAATGTATCGAAAGCTGATCAATATTGAACCCGATGGCAGCAAAAAAGAATTTGTTCTCTATTCTGTGAAGAAAGGACCCAGTGCAGCGGTTGCTCTGTTTCTGCAACCGGCCAGTGAAAAAGGTAGGGCAACGCTGCGACAGGATGACAACATGTGGCTTTATATTCCCAATGTGGGTAAACCGCTTCGCATCACCAGCCTGCAGTCCGTGGTAGGCGGAGTATTTAATAACTCCGATATTCTGCGCCTAGACTACAGTGCTGAGTATACGGCCCTGGGAATTAAGGATCTTGACGAGACCTACCTGCTAAACCTCAAGGCGATCTCCACCTCAGTTGCCTATGATCAGCTGAAGATGACGGTGGATAAAAAAACACTCTTGCCTCTCAACATTGGATGTTATACCAGCAGCGGTATGCTCATCAAAAATCTCTATTACAGCAAAATTAAGGATTTTGGCGATGGCCTGGTCAGACCATCCATGCTGGAGACTGACAGCCCATTGCATAAGGGCTACAAGTCCGTGATGCTCTTTGCCAAGATCAAACGCAAAGAATTTGCAGAAGAGGTCTTTACTCTCAATTACCTGTCCAAGATTAATGAAATCAGATAACTGGAAGGGTTGTTTTGGCCTATTTATCGCCGGTCTGTTCTTTATAGTACCTAGTGATTCACAGGCAAGTTCTGACTATACTTTTGAGTTGGAGGAAATAGAAAAGAAGTCTTTGCAATGGGGTGGTTATGTTGATCTGAGTTATGCACATCTTGAAAACAATCAGGAGGGAGCCCTGGCAAAGCTGACTTTTGACGACCATTTCCCAAGCTCCATTGATCGTTTTAGCTCAAGCCTGCAAATGAACGGCTCGTATATGAAGGGCATAAGCAGTTTTAACTGGCTGTTGAAGGCATCTGCACAGCAGGATACCTTTGGCTGGATTGATTCTGCCGATATCTACGAGGCGTATGGACGGGTTAAGCCAAGTGCGTATGTCAACATTGACCTGGGCAAACAGTCTTATAAGTGGGGAAAGGGCTATGCCTGGAATCCGGTGGGTTTTATCAACCGCCCCAAAGATCCCAACGACCCTCAGGAGGCACTGGAAGGATACGTTACAGGAGAACTTGATCTGATTAAAAGCTTTGATGGTTCCCTGGGGAATGTTGCCCTGACCACGGTTATTCTACCGGTCTACGATGGTGTTAATGATACTTTTGGGGCCACAGAAGCTATCAATCTGGCAGCAAAACTGTATCTCCTGTATCTGGACACTGATATTGACCTTCTCTTGTACACCGGCAACAGCAGGTCCACCCGAATTGGGGCTGATTTTTCAAGGAATATCACCACCAACTTCGAGATCCATGGAGAAGCAGCCTATATCTCCAGTAAACAAAAGTTTCTTTTCCTTGATGAGGAGACCACCCGACTGGAAGAGAATGACGTTTTTAGCGGACTTTTGGGACTGCGTTACCTGACAGAAAACGACCTGACCGCTATTGTCGAATACTATTTCAACGGCAACGGCTACACAGAAGAGGAACGAGCACTCTTTTATCAACATATTAGTAGAGGGACGATAGAGCTGGACAGTTCGGGCAGCGACACGCTCTTGCAACAAGCCAGAGAGTTAAGTCTGCGTGGATATGGAGGCCCCTACGTCGGCCGCAACTACCTCTACGCAAAATTTACCCAGAAAGAGCCCTTTGATATTCTCTATTTTACCCCTGGCCTGACAGCCATTGTCAACCTGGATGACCAGAGCGCATCCATCTCCCCGGAGTTTGTTTATAACGGTATTACGAACTGGGAGCTGCGTCTGCGTTTTTCCCTGCTCACCGGCGGTTCACTCACCGAATACGGTGAAAAACTAATCAGCAACAAAGTGGAACTCCGCCTGCGCTGGTTTTTTTGAGCGTTGAACTCATCTCTCTCTTTGCATAGAGCGAATCTATCCCATAAAAGGTTATGTAATGAAAAATGAAAAGTATGCAGGATATATAAAAACAGAACGGGTATACATCCTGATCGGTGTTTCTCTTCTAATTGGGTTCTTAAGCGGGGTAGTGCTTGCAGTGTATAAAGCCCCTGGTGGAAATGGAGGCCAGCCACCTACAGCAGCTCAGCAACAGACGGAAATGCATGATATGGCAGCGGTGGAGAGTCAGGTCGTCACGACTCCCAACGACCCTGAGGCCTGGATTCATTTGGCAAATGCATACTTTGACAGCGATAATCCTGCCAAGGCTATTAAGGCATACGTTAAAGCCCTTGAACTTGCCCCCGGCAATGCGGATGTCTTAACCGATCTCGGTGTGATGTACCGTCGCAACAAACAACCAGATCAAGCCCTGCTTATCTTCAACAAGGCCATTGAAGCAGCCCCCGAACATGAGCAGTCAAGGCTCAACAAGGGAGTGGTACTTCTTTACGACAAGCAGAACAGAACTGCTGCCTTGGAGATCTGGAATGAACTTCTCACTATCAACCCCATGGCCAAACTTCCCTCGGGAAAACTGCTTAGAGACTTTATGGCAGAGGTGCAGACCCCTTAATCAACCAGATTTCATTTCCATTATTGGTACCACATTCCGGAAGAGCTACACCATGTGCCCATGCATTGTGTAAAGGGGACCAGAATTATCTCGACACTAATGTCGAACAAAACGTGGTTTGTCGAAATCCGCCCAAGCTATCCTGTAAGGATTTCGCCACAACACCTTGAATACAAACGACATATTTGTTTTTCATAAAATGGCACAGTTAATGCTACAGTACACATAAGAAAACAGATAAAAGCATTACAAACTTTTTTTACAGGAGAACACAATGAAATACACAGCAACAATTACAAAGGCAGCGTTGACCCTTATGGTATGTGGAATATTAGCTGCACCAATTACTGCCGATGCGGGACGTTTTAGAGGAGCAGGAGGCGGTGCGGGCACGGGAGCAGGCGTGAATTTTGTAGATGCCAACGGTGACGGTATCAATGATAATTTTGTAGATGCCAATGGAGACGGACTCTGTGACACCACTGGTTTACCCGTCGGAACTATGGGTTTTGTAGATGCCAATGGTGATGGTATCAATGATAATAGTATTGATGCTAATGGTGACGGAATATGCGATCTTACCGGACTTCCTGTCGGTACTGGAACCGGAAGCAGAGGCGGCCGGACATTCTAAAGCTGCTGTTCATTTGAAAAGGCGGGTCGATAGTCGATCCGCCTTTTTTTTATTCATCACATCACAAAGAGTTTTTTTAATGGCTGCAGCACAAAACTATCTTGCCCGCCCAATTTTGCTCTTCGCTCTTATCCTCCTTCTTCCTGTTCCCTCTATAAGTTCACAGGAAAGTACGGCAGCACTTCCTCCTTCTGTAGTACCACAGGAAGAGGTGCAAGAGAATATAGTCCTCCACCAACTTGAGGTCTCCTCAAAGCTTGGTTCTGCTAAGAAAAATTTTGATATGGAAGAAAGTGGTATTATCGGCCTCGGCGACTCCACCGGCCTGTCTCTTGGATTAAAATATTATCTTGGATTGGTAGAGAAATATAAAAAAAGCCTAAAGGAAGATAGTGAAAACATACAACTTTGGCTAGGCCTTGCCCGAACCTGGGAAACCCTCAAAAAAGATGCCAATGCACTAGATGCCTATCAACGAGCATTAATGCTTTCAGAAAACAATTCTGCTGCACAGAAGGGTATCAAACGTATCCAAAAAAGCAGGCAACTGCAATTACGGATCTACTGGTCCTCCCTGACCGAAGATGAATACTCCCCTTTTCTGCAAAGAGACTATATCTCCTGGACGGAACAGGTCAAACAGGTGCAGGTAACAAAATCGTGGGGAACCGGGAAAACAATCGGTTTCGGCTGGTTAGAAAGCTCCATAGAACAGGATAATTTACTCTATGGTGATCTCGATTTTTCCCTAAAGCGCCAGGCACCTTTTTTCTTGTTTTCCTGGCCTCTTGCTGACCGAATATCCACATCGATACGAATCCGAAACGAAAGATTTAGCAATGACAACAAAAGTGCCTACTATCAGCTCGAAGAAGCCGAATATATCATAACCGGTCATGCTCTCATCAACTACAGGGGAGACGGTTTTTGGGCCAACATAAATTACTCCAGAAACAGAGAAACGGATCCCATTTATGATCAACTCAATCTACGTGGAGCCTTGAATGTGGAGGTGAAAGAACTGAGTGGGATTTCCGGTGGTATTGCATTAGCACCAGGGTGGGAGGTTGGTTCCAGCGTCTACTATGAACAATATAGTTCCACCAGCCCTGATCAGTTCAATGCGAACATGCAGTTCAGCCATCTGCCTTCCTGGTTCCCCGGGTTACAGATGAGTCTGGGCAGTGGCTATTACAGCGAAGAAGAGGAAACCATTGTTAATCTATCTACAAAATATCAATGGCAACCCTGGCAGCAATTGCAGTTGCAGCTGGAATATCAACTCGAGTATTCAGAAAACGAAAACTCCTGGCTGAATCAAGGTGATATTCTTGCTAACTGGTCCATCACGGAACAGCTCTCGCTCAGTCTCCGTGCCCAATATGGAACAGAACTGGGTGATGATAATGATACAATATTTTTCACCCAGGCAAGTTTAAACTGGAATATATTCTAAAGCGGACGTTCAGAAATTTTGTAACAGAAAGAAAGTCAGTGGTAAGGGCTTTGTAATTTGCTGAGCAGCGGACCCGCTGCTTAAGACACTATCAGAAGTCTATATAATCGTAGTCGACCACCTGATTATCATTATCTCCCTGTGAATTTTTCCTATAATAGACCATTTTATCAAAGGTGGGTTTATAGATAAAAATGATAGCATTTTCTTTTTTTGCAAACCCTTCTTTTTGACTCGGAGGAAACGATTTAAAGAGGATCAAGACATCAGCATATTCCCAGATAACTACGCTTGCGATGCCAGCAAGACTCTGTGAGGTGGTTTTTCGCTCTTCAATCTTTGGCCCCAGTCCCTGCAACAGATTCTCGACAAACACTTCCTCTTGGAACTGCTCAATAGAACCGCTATAATAGTGTTGCACCGAAATGAGTCGCTCCTCAAAGAGCTTAAACTCGATGCGTTCAATTCCTTGTTGTGGCTGCTCCAGAGAAAAAAGAGTCACATGCCAGGGGTCTTCTTCTACAAAGCTGACCCCTGGAAAATGCTTCTCGATCACCGGAAAACGACTATTCCAAGGTATTTCTTGGTATCCAGCTAAATCGTGCCCAAACACAGTAACTGCAAAGGGACAACACACAAGTAAAACAATAAAGAAGAACTGTTTCATGCCAAAGTACCAGCTCCCTCTGATTCAAGGAGGAGTTCCTGCTCACCGGCAAGAAACTGTGAAGCAAATTGTGCCATCTCTCGGTAAAAAGGGTAATTCGCCTTGGCAACGACCTTCTCCAGAAACTCCGGAACCCAAGTCAGAATATGCTCCACCATAAATCGTTGTTTAATTACCTGCAGATTTTCAGCAAGTTCTTTTTCACCATCGATTTGCGCCTGTGCCAAACGGTCTTCAAGTTTCTGCATCAACTCAAATTCAGCAGCAATATGATCCGGCATGCCGCCAAAAGCCGATTGATAGCTCAGACCAGTGGCCTCGACAAACTTTTTGACTGCTACCGTATCTGCGCCCCAAAGTTTTCCATAATCACCATCATCACGGACATGATGAACCGACTCATGAGGCGATATAAAATTGCCAGGTCCAATAAACAGACCTGTAAACTCCACTGCCATTTCTTCTAACAATTCGTCGGCTGGATCGTCATAAAAAGAATCACCGAGATCAACTTTCAAATCACTCAGAACCCCCCGAAAATGGGGAGTCCTGATTTCTTTGAGAAAGTCAGAGGTGACCTCCTGTGCAAAAATGAGAGCCAGGAGTCCGTAGATACTACCAACCTGACTGTTTTTTTCTTCCATCTGTCTGTCACCTCGTCTCGTGGTTTATTGCCACTTATTTTGATCTAACCTTTACTCACTGTAACAACCGAATCCATAAAGCGCATTTGGCCACTGATTGGATCGGAAGCATTGGCCATAAGCCAGTTAGGGTGTACACCATAGGTATCCCACCATTTCAGCGCCAGATCAGGATCATTGTCACTACCCATGATGGATTTTTTCCCTGAACCATAGCGACCGGACTCGGTCCTGCCAAGGTGAAAGGAGATAGCAATGGAACCGGGCACTATCATCTCATTCACATAGGCCTTGATGGAAATCTCACCAATCTCCGAGCTGAGTTTGATCATATCACCATCTTTGATTCCCAGAGAGGCTGCTGTCTTGGAATTTATCCAGGCCGGATTGTCATGGAACATTTCAGTTAGCCACTTGCAGTGGGTAGACCGAGAATGGATCTGTACCGGTACCTTGTAGGTCGTCAAAGTCAGTTGATTTTTGCTCAAGGCCGCATGTTCCGGAATCGGCTTCCAAGTTGGCATCGGAGCAAAGCCCTTATCCTTCAGGATAGTCGAGTACAGTTCAAAATAACCGGTCTTATTCAACTTGTCCGGTTTGAATCCTTTGTACACCTTATCACCAATCTTCTGACCGACATACCCCTTATAGCTGGAGTTCATCTTGGCGTAGCCGTATTTTATGGCTTCTGCCTCGTCCTTTGCCTTAGATTTCTTCCAGTTCCAGTAAACCCCAACAGACTCGTCAAGAATCACGCCTTCCTTTTTCAAATCAGCTGCCTTTATCTCTTTTTTATAGCTGAAGAATGAGGGCTTCGCCTTAGGATCGTGATAGACGCCATTCTTTTTCATATACTCAAAGCCGCCTCCGGGGAGATCTTTGATAACCGGCGTCATTTCACAGGACTTCTGGACAAACTCTTTCATGCTGTCAAAACCCAGGGGCATATCCATACGATTAGCCAGGTCACAGAGAATATCACCAAAGTTACGACACTCGCCCAGGGGCTCCACTGCCGGCTGACGAAATTCCCACTCTGGAATCTGATTCGGAGAAACATTCGCATCCCAGTCCCATCTTTCTAAATAACTGGTGTCAGGCAAAATCAAATCAGCCAGACGACTGGACTCATCATAAACAATATTAGAGGTGACAGTGAAGGGAATCATCTTCTCGTCTGAGAGAACATCAATATTCTCCTGGCAGTCGCCATTCACATAGACTGGATTATAGCAGTACCACATATAAATATCGGGGCGACCATGGGAGCCGTCCTTGATCATCTTCAATACAGACTGACATTCACCATGAGTTGGAAAAGCAGACGTTGATCCATTGGTTATCTTCAGTTTCTTTGCTTTTGGTTTGACCTTAGGGCCTTTGGGGTATTTCCATGATGCCGATACCGCCTTACAGCGCCCACCCGGATTATCAATATTCCCGGTGATCATGCCAAGCATTTGGGCAGCTCGTTCGCCATCTGTCCCATTGTAATGGGCAACCAGACCACGATAACTGATAACTACTGCTGCCTTGGCCTTGGCGAACTCCCTAGCATATTTACTGATATTTGCGGCAGGAACACCACTGATCTGCTCCGCCCATGCGGGAGTATACTCAGCCAGATGTTTTTTCAGGGCCGAGATCTTCTCGTCCAGAGGAACATCAACATTTTCTGTTGTTCTGATAAAGGTAAAAGCATCACGTTTATAGAGATTTTCCTGCATGATCACATTACACATGGCCAAAATAACAGCCAAGTCGGTACCCGGTTTTACTGGTTCCCATTTCGTTGATTTTGCGGCTGTATAGGACAAACGCACATCAAAGGTGATCAGTGGTACGTTACGCTCCACCTTAGCCTTAATCAAGCGCTGAGCAGTGGGTATATGGTTGGTATGAGCTTCAAGGACAGCAGAACCGAAGTTCAATACATAATCGGTGTTATCAAAGTCCCAGTTGTCATAATGCTTACCCCATGTCAGCTCCTGGGCAGTCCATTTCCCTCCCTCACAGATAGAGGTATGACCGGAAATAGTTTTGGTGCCATAGGTACCCATAAATACGGTTTTCGGCAACTTATCCGAACTTCCCTTGGCCCGACCATAGTGATACATTAACTTTTCTGGATGGCCATCATCACGCAGTTTTTTCATCCGGGTGGCAAGCTCAGTGAGTGCCTCATCCCAGCTGATTTTCTTATATTTTCCATCTCCTCGTTTACCCACCCTTCTTAAGGGATAGAGAATACGATCCGGAAAATAGACCTGATTGACACCAGCCTGGCCCTTGGAACAGATTTTACCCAGACTCCGTATGGAATTCGGCTGCCCCTCAATCTTCACAATCCTCCCATCCTCAACAAAAGCAATTTTAGGATCTCTGGTCACACAACTGTAACAGACAGTGGGAACTGCCTTTCGTTCTACACCGGTATCAGGGTTAAAATCTCTCCCCCCCATGGCAAGCTCTACAGAACCGGCCAGTGCATTGGAAACCATCCCCTTACCGGCAGTCACTAAGACACTGCTGGCAGCAGCAAGTTTCAACACGTTGCGGCGGCTAAGTTTTTTCATTGTAGTATTCCTCCTGTATATCAAACATGTATTTTTATAAGTTCAGCCTATTCAACGATGTCCCTGTACTCAGTAAGCTTGTCTTCCTTGGTAAAGGAGTAATTGGCAAGCACACCATCGGGATCAATATAGAAAATATTAGGCATGGTCTTGGCTGTATGCATCAACGTTGTCTTCTCACGATTTTCCAGAAGCTTGAACTCCTTCGCAAGTTTGGCGACATCACTGTTGGGATCATTGAGATCACCAAAAATCCTGGCTCCTGGCGCACAGGTGTTGACACAGGCCGGGGTAAGGCCCTCATCCAGACGGTGGACGCAGGAAGAGCACTTAACGATGGCATTCTTGGTTTTGTCTTTCCCTGACAGTTTTCGTTTGTTGTAGGTACGAGCGCCATAGGGACAGGCATCGATACATTTGCCACATCCTGTGCAGGCATCATTATCGATCAAAATAAGACCATCAGGACGTTTGTAGGTTGCTCCGCCGCGATAGCGTATTTTTTTCCCTTCGGCGGTGACAAAGACACGACGATCTTTAGGAAACTCTGGACAGGCCGTAACACAGGGAGGAACAGTTATATCTCCCACCTTTTCGGTCCCTTCGCAGTGGTTACAACGTCTGGGAATAAAATCACGTGTAGTATCGGGATATTTTCCGGTAACAACCTGTTTAATTACGGTGTTAAAAGCACCAAGGGGTACATCGTACTCTGCCTTACAGGCAACGGTACAGGCTCGACAGCCGGTACAGAGGCGCAGGTCCATTATCATTACCCAGTGCGGTGCTTTGACTTGCGCGGCTTCAGCTTCCTTTGGTTGCAACAGGCTTACCGATGCAAGCCCTGCCGCAGCCAAAGAGGCTCCGGTAACCCGAAGCATTTCCCTGCGCTCATCTCTTGTGTTGGTGGTCATGACCTCCTCCTTGATTCACTTTTGCTGTTATGGCTTCTGCTTTTGCAGGCCGACTGTATTAAATCTAAAATATCAAAATGACATTTTGAGTGTCCCATTCTTCTCTTATTCCTTTTTACTTTCTGCTTCTGCCTGTTCTTCAGCCAGGGGCTCTAATTCGTCGAGGATCGGATAGATACTGTTCAGTGCCTCATCAATCAACATGATGGAATACTTTTTATTATGCACACCATTGCCAAACTCCACGATATCCAAAGCCTTCTGTCCCTTTGCGAGTAATGCTGTATATTCTGAGATCTGCTCTTCACTGAGCTGGCCTTTGAGCTGAAGAATCATCGCCATTGCACGATCTCTCTCCTCTTTAGCGAAGTTCACTTCGGTCTCCACTTCTTTTATCCAGTCGGCGAGGAGTTTTTCGTGGTCCTTGGTGTGACAATCCACGCAGGATTTTGCAGAACCACGGAGGATCTCTTCTCCTTTATGCATCTCAGTCTTGTCGTGGCATCCCTGACAGTTGGTCTTCACAGGATTCATCAGGCTTGGTGTTTCTGGAACTCCACCATAGGCAGCACCAACAAGGAGTGCCGTCTGCAAGCTATGATGATTAGGATGACAGCTGGCACAGTTGAGACGGGCGGCTTCAATAAAGTCACCTTCCTTATGAATAAGGGGTTGATGGCAGTCTGCACACTGGGCTTTCTGTTTGGCCACATGCTCTGCATGCATCAGTTTCATCTCATATCTTTTTTCCAGTACCACCTTGTCACTGTGGCATTTTTCACAGCCCTGTGGTGTAAGATCCATATCACCGCTGATCACCTGATAATGGCAGCTTTCACAGGAGACACCTGCTTTTTCCAGAGTCTGATGGGTGATGATTATTTCATCAGGATCAGGCTGGCTATTTTTTTTCTGTGATTGTAGCGGCGTAGTGGGGATTTCATGACAGAGATTACAGGCAGCACGGCCTTTATTGAATTCGGTGTTCCTGAAATGGCAGATATAGCACTGCTCCTTAGGAACCTCAAAATGCTTTTCATCGCTGGCCTTTACATGACAGGTCGTGCAGTGCATCTCCTGACCTGGGATCATTTTTTCGTAATGGGCCTTATGGGTAAAGCTGACCTTTTTCTCTTTCCCGTAGGTCAGTTTTTTCTCCATAAATTGCTCTGCTGGGTGACACTTAGACGTTGAACAGGAGATATCGGAAACATGGGTAGCGCGGCGCACTTCTTTATCATCGGTGGAAAGATAGGTAAACAGCTGCCCCAGACCTTTGAACTTTGCATGGAGAGTAAATTTTTCACCCGGTGCATAATGGCATTGCACACAGGCAATCTCTTCCTTCCCGGCCTTGCCGTGCTTATCTGCCTGCCAGCTTTTGTAGGGTTTATCCATGATATGACAGCTGCTGCCACAAAACGATGATCTGGCAGTATACGACTCAACTGAAAAGACCATTGCGGCTGATATGACAACGACAACCACAACGATCAATAGAATTCCCTTCTTCATACAGACACTCTCCCTTTATTGACAATAATTAATGCACAACATCCAACTGTCTCTGCACAAAAGATGCCAAGGAAGAACGCTTGAAATTACAGGGAAAATTAAAAGAAAACGGGAGAATTGCTTAAAAAACAGACAGGAAGCTGTCTATATTTTAAGCAGAGGGGAGTTTTTTTCTCAAGGTCATCCGATTGATGCCAAGGAGGTTTGCAGCCTGGACTTGATTGCCGTCGCAGAGATCAAGGGCCTTGGTAATAAGAATCTGCTCAACTTCAGAGAGCAGGTGACGATAGGGGCGGGATTCATCTCCTTCGAGCAGTTTATCTATCTGCCTGGAAACGACCCGTGAAAAATCTCCGGTGGGTTCCGCCTGATCCTGGAGCAGACAATCATCAGCAGTAAGGACTCTGGATTTGCCCAGAACAATGGCGCGGCGGATTGTGTTTTCCAGTTCCCTGATATTACCCGGCCACAAATACCCGGAGAGTTTTTCGAGGGCATCGTCGCTGATACCCTCCACCGGTGGTGACACCTGGCGACCATAGCGGGAAAGAAAGTAGAGGATCAGATCGGGCAGGTCTGTTATTCGATCTCTTAGCGGCGGTATACCAATGGTCAACACATTGATACGGTGTAACAAATCAGCACGAAAAAGGCCATCAGCAACCATTCTTTCAAGGTGTCTGTTTGTCGCAGCGATAAGTCGTACATCGGTTTGCAGCTGTTTATTGCTGCCCAAACGTTCAAAGGTACCATCCTGAAGCACCCGAAGCACCTTAGCCTGGGCCCCAAGGGGCAACTCACCTATTTCATCCAGAAACAGGGTTCCTTTATCGCACTGCTCAAATCGACCAATTCGTTGTCTGCTTGCCCCGGTAAAGGCACCGGTCTCATAACCAAACAACTCACTCTCCACCAGTTCAGCGGGAAGTGACGCACAGTTGACAACCATAAATGGTGCATCCTTGCGCAAACTATGCTGCAGGATGGCTCGGGCAGTCAACTCTTTACCCACACCAGTCTCTCCGGTAACGAGCACCGGCAGATCAGAACCGGCCATCTGACCGATCGTCTTACACATAGTGAGTACTTCCGGGCTCCGGCCAACGATACACTCTCGGTTCTCTGTGGTGTTGCTCCATTCTTTGCCGCAACCACAGTCCAGTTCCGCCTGTATTCGACTTGCGCCGATCGCCTTCTCAACAATCCGCCGTAACTCATTATTGTCAAAGGGTTTGGATACGTAATCAAAGGCACCGTCTTTCATAGCCTGCATAGCAGAGGCAGAATCTGCAAAGGCAGTGACCATAATAATTGGAACATGAGCATGAGTTTCCTTGATGCTGGCAAGAGCTTGCAAACCATCCATTTCCGGCATACGGATATCCATCAAAACCACATCAGGCTCTTTTTGGTTTACTGCCTCGACGGCCTCCAGGCCATTTTGGGCAGTACGGATGTGATATTCATCACTAAAGGTTCGTTTAAAAGCATAGCGAACCGCTTTTTCGTCATCAACAATGAGCAGAGTTATCATAGGGTAACGTCAGTAGAAGTGAAGTCCCAACGCGTTCACGGGAGACAATATCAAGACGGCCACCATGCTGCTGGGCAATATTCCAGGCCACAGCCAGTCCCATGCCGGTACCATCTTCTTTGGTGGTAAAAAATGGATCGAAGATATGTTTCAGGTTTTCCTGGGATATGCCACTGCCTGTATCAGTTATTGTACACTGCAAGTCTCCATCGACAAGTGCGGTGTTTATAGTAAGTTCTCCCCCGGATTCCATCGCCTGTAAAGCGTTTAAGATACCATTCATTAAAATCTGTTTAATACTATTGCCATCAACCTGCATTGGAACAAGGGTTTCGTCCAGATCTTTTATAATATGAATCCCGGATTTTTCAATTTTGGGCCCTGTGATGGCAAGGACATCCTTAACCAAACTGTTGATATCGGTATCAGTAAAAGCCATTTCCGACTGCCGGGCAGACCGGAGAAAACGACTGACTGTAAAATCAATCCTGTCCAGTTCTTCCACTATCACCTCCAGATCTTCTCCCTCTAGTGGTTCTTCCTGTTCTCCCGCCCGCTGGATCAACATCTTAATGGAGGTCAGTGGATTTTTGATTTCATGGGCTAGACCGGCCGAGAATTCCCCCAGAGCATACAGTTTTTCCGTACGTACCAGGTTTTCCTGAGCAGATCGGATAGCGGCAACAAGATCCCTAAGCTGTTGAGACATAGTATTAAATGTGCTTGCAAGCTCTCCGATCTCCCCAACAGCATTCTCCGGAATGGCTGAGCCAAAGTCACCTTCACCTACCCTGTGGGCAGCGCGATTGAGCAGAAGTATAGGCGAAATCAGCCTCCTTGCCATCCACAGAGCGGCCAGGATTCCGATAATCACAATGACACCGGTCAACACCCACACTTTTTGCCTGGAAGCCTGCAGAGTCTTGAAAAGTGGCTGCACAGAAATACCAAGACGGAGATACCCAGCAACGCCCAGTTGTTTGGAGATTATTGGAATAAGAAGATCCAATGGCTGCTTCGTATCTGTTGCTGTAAAATCTCTCAGAAAAACAGGCTGTTTCCGGGCAAGCTCAAAAGAGGCTATAGGATCACGTACAATGGCTTCTCTCTCTCGTGCAAGAATAAGTTCTTCATGATCGTTATAGATCTCACCATAGACAAGAAAACTTTCCTTTGATTCCAGGTAGGACTGCATAAGGCTGTAAAGTGCATAATCTTCGTCGTAGAGCAGAGGCTCGATGATCTGTCTTGGCATGATTTCGCCAAGCTGCAGGGCACGAATCCGTAAATCTTCCTGCAGGATACGTTTCTCATCACGCAGGATCAAGGTGGCAACCGACAAAGCTGTCACTACAATAACAGCCACTATCGAGAGTGACAGTCGTACCGCAATCCGATTATACCAACGTAGCACCATAATATTTTTCGTTCTTCTCCAGCCAGTTACTATTCTTTTAACTGTTTACGCAGTACAATCGCAGAATGATACAATTCCGGCGAGGGCATGGCAAAACCATCCATTTCAAGGTGCTTGAGAACGACCTGACCACGAGGATCTTTTGCCATACCAAGTAATACCTTGAGCAGCGTCCGCTTCTTCTCCTGATCAAATCCTGGAGTAACCACCACCGGTGGCATCCCAAATTCCTTTGACTTATGAATGATACGAACCCGCCCCGCAAAGGAATCCGGCAACTTATAGAGAGAATCAAAAATCAGACTGTCCACTGCGGCCCCATCGGCGAGCCCGGTGGCAACAGCTTCAATTGATTTGTCATGGCTCTCTGTGTAAAATGTTTTTTTGAAAAAATATTTCGTCATATACCCTAGACTGTTAAGGGTGGCCACTGGATAAATACGACCGCTGAGAGACAAGGGGTCGGTGAAAGCAAAGACCTGTCCCTGTAACTCTTCAAGTGTCTTCGCCGAATTATTCTTACCGGTAATAATATAGGACTGGTAGGCCGTCTTTCCCTTAACGATAGGCACCGCCAGAACTTCCAAGCCAAAGGCCTGCCGCCCGGCAAGGTAGCCACCGGTACAAGTGAACGCCATCTGCACACTTGCATCAAAGAGGAGCGTATTGATTTCCTCGTAAGTGCGCCGCTGTTTCAGATGAACATGGATTCCCAGTTTTTCTTCCAGGTACTCACGAAACTCAGCAAAGTGGACCAGAGTCTGGGCAGGTGAGGCCATGGCAGAGACCGCAAAGAAAAAATGATCTGCATGTGTTTCATCGGGCTCCCGGGTAAATGCCTTGCCAGGAAGCAGACAACAGAGAACCAAACAGACAACAAAGGAGTATGATTTTATTTTTTTCATAAAAAAGCACCTACTGGTATAAATAGTTTTCGTTATTAATATGGTAGGCGAATAATCGCTAATGATGCAACATTCTTTTTTTAATTTTCAACCCCTTTGCATATTGGAGGTAAGATACCAAACCTTGGTATTATGATCAAAAGTGGTGTTTGAGAGGGCATAAAACGGATGATTTCGGATAGTACCATCTTCCTTAAATTTCATAAGCGTTGAACGAGAAAGGTAAAAATAAAGGTTATAAGGCTATCAGCCTACTTTGCCAAAGTGAATAAAAAAAATGCAACAGAGGCACCTTACACCTTAAACTGAACGACCATATCTTCCAATTTTTGGGCAAGTTCACTCAATTGCTTCGCACTGCCATCGACCTGGCTGCTGCTGTCATTGATTTCAGCAGACGATTGTCCAACTTCTGCTATATCAGCAGCAATCTCACCGGTCACCGATGATGTCTGGGTCACATTTTCATTCACTTCCTGTATCCCCTGTGAAGCCTGAGCGACGCTACTGGAAATTTCCCGGGTAGCACTAGATTGCTCTTCAACGGTCACAGCTATGGTTGTCACCATTTCATTCACCTCATTAATTACTCCGGTTATCTCTGCAATTTTGGTTATAGAACCATTGGTGGCATTCTGGATGGTGGAAATTTTATCCTTAATTTCACTCGTTGCCGCGGAAGTTTGTTGGGCAAGAGCTTTAATTTCATTGGCAACCACGGCAAACCCTTTCCTGATTACCACCCAAGCTCAGGTGGCCCAAAAAAATAGTTGGGTGCTCACTCTGTGAGTACCTTAGTGTGGCATACTGACCCTCAAGACTAAAATCAAAAAGGGGATGCATATCAAAAAGCAAAATTCAAGTTCAAAAAGGTTTGAGTTTGCCTGATTTTCTCAAATCTTATTGAACACAAGAGCAATGTCAAACAGCGCTTTTCCAACTACGATGGCCAAAAGGGTTCGTTTGTCCAAACTGTGGAGACTCAAGCCACTAGGAACTTACGACACGGAATTTGTATCAATGCTCTGCCTGTAACAGGCAGACATCATTGACACCCGGTACTATTTTTCAGGCAACGAAACTCGAATTGACAATTTGGTTTCTTGCAATTTACCTGCTTACTCAATCCAAAGGGGGCATCTAATCTTTATATTTGGCAAGACCCCTTGGTGTCTCTGCAAATGCAGCACATCGTATGCGTCATAAGTTGCAACATGTGATGAAGCTATGCGACGACAAGCAAGCCTTCAGCGGCTGGGTTCAAATTGATGACTCTTATATTAGTGGAGAACGTCATGGTGGCAAACGAGGCCGTGGAGCAGAAGGTAAAACTCCTTTCGTCGCTGCGGTTATGACAAATAACCAAGGTCATCCAATCTCAATGAGGTTCAGTGTCGTCACTAGTTTTAATAAAAATGACATATCAAGTTGGGCCAAAAGCCATCTTTTCCCAGGTACTTCCGTCCTATCTGATGGACTCAATTGCTTTCCTGCGGTCAAAGACGCCGGGTGCAATCATCATGTGATCGTCAAGAGCCACATTGCAAAAAGCCAGCGGCACTCAGATTTCAAGTGGGTTGATACGATGATTGGAAATGTTAAAAACTCAATCCATGGTACATATCATGCAATAAGTGAAAAACATGTTCCACGCTATCTCGCTGAGTTTTGTTTCCGCTTCAACAGGCGATTTGAATTGGGAAAAATGATAAAGCAACTTGCTCAAGCAGCAGTTAACACATTACCGATGCCACAGCGAATTTTGAAGTTAGCTGAGGATCGGTGGTAATCAGGTTCTGTTTTGACTGTTTAGAATGCATATCTTACAAAACCACCAAATAACAAACGTATACAGGTCGTACTACGCATTTACCACCTCACCAAACCACCCCATTTACCATTACGGTCAAATTTTCAATATTGGCAATATCTTACCTCTCATATTCAGAAAAGTGAAGTGATAAGAATTCGCTTTCCGTTCCCGCGAAAGCCATTGAAAGAAAGGTTTGAGTTGCGTGAGGGTGGTCTGCAGAGTCGACCTACTGAATTTTTTCCAGATTGCTTCCCCTGCTGTTCTATCAAATAGCGTTTGAAGGCAACGGCGTGCTCAAAGCAAAATGCATTAAAATCACGAGACCAGGCCACTCCAATTCGATGTGATCTGTTCGTTTGGAAAGGGCATCAATTCAAGCGTTACGCAGACAATCAGTATTTTTTTGACATCTAACCTACTCCTGTGTAATACTTAGTAGTAGACTGACGCTCAAAGTCATATACTTCTTATCTTCCTCCTTTTTGTTGACTATATAAATGTTGCAATACAAACTCACTGATCTGCTGGATATTGATGAACTGGGCCTGATGTTGGAACAGTTATGCAATCTCACAGGCATGCCACTGGCAATCCTAGATCCTGAAGGCAACGTTATCAAAGGAGTTGGCTGGCAGAAGATATGCCGTGATTTTCACCATAAAAACACCGCACCATGTGAGTTATGTACAGTACATAATAGCCAAGACTTGGGTGCTTTTCCTGACAATAAAGCCTCTATTGTCTACACCTGCCCCCACGGACTGATCAACTCCATCTGTCCGCTTATCATCAATGGACAACATCTGGCCAGTGTCTTCACCGGACAGGTTCTGCATCAACCTGTTGCAGAGAAATTACGAAACCAGTTTCAACAACAAGCCCAGAGGTATGGATTTGATGAAACTCTGTATCTTCAGGCCTTGGAAGAGATTCCTGTTTTCTCACTGGCATCCCACACCCGCATTCTTGAGTTTATCTCTGTTCTCGCCAAGAACATTGCTTCAATGGGACTTGCGCGGCTGAAGGAACTCGAACAAAATGAAACTATACGAAAAAATGAGGAGCAATTTCGTCTGACCTTGGAAGCCATTAACGATGAACTGTGGAATTGGGATGTGGAGCAGAACATCATAACCTTGAGTCCTCGTTTCTATACCATGCTGGGCTATGAGCCTGACGCATTTTCAATTAACTACCGAACCTGGAAAGACTTTATTCACCCGCAAGATCACATTGGCACCCATGAGGCACTTCTACAATATAGCTCCTCAGACGAACCATTTCGACACAGGTTTCGTTGTCTCACTGCTTCGGGGGATTATATCTGGATTAGTGCCCGTGGCAAAGTTGTTACTCGTGCCCCGGACGGCTCTGTTAAACGCGTTGTAGGTGCAGTCACAGATATCACAAAGCTTATACAGGCAGAAGAAAAATTCGAAAAAGCCTTTCAAAAAAATCCGCTCCTGATGTGCATCAGTGATATTGAAACCGGTGAGTTTGTCGATGTAAACGACAAATTCATGCAGATTCTCGGCTATTCTAGAACTGAGCTGATTGGAAAACGGTCTACTGATCTGGGCATCATCACCTTGGACACGCGATCTTACCTGAGATCCTCTTCCCAGAAGAGGAAAATGATCAGTAATCATGAAGTAAGTCTCAGCCGCAAAAACGGAGACAAGCTGCAATGTTTATATTTTACCGAGATAATCAAGGTTCATGGTCGTACCAAACTACTCTCAATTATCCAGGATATTACTCAGCAGAAAAAAGAGGAACAGGAAAGGAAGTTACTGGAACTGTAATTGCAGCAGGCGGTTAAGCTGGAGGCCCTCGGAACACTGGCTGGAGGAATAGCTCATGACTTCAATAACATTCTTTCAGCCATTCTTGGTCATGGGCAGATGGCATTAGAGCAACTTTCTCCATCCAGCCCGGTTGCTCAAGATATTCAACAGATGGTACTTGCCGGCAACCGGGCAGCCGATCTTGTTAAACAGATTCTGCTCTACAGTCGTCAGGAAAAAGAGAATTTTCAACCTCTGCGAGTCCAGGAAACGATCCAGGAAGTTGCCGAAATGCTCTCTTCAACCATCCCAAGCTCCATTCAGTTTTCAGTATCAATTGATGAGGAGTGTGGAGCTATCCTGGCCGATCCGACTCAAATGCATCAGGTCATTATGAATCTATGCACCAACGGTATGCAGGCAATAGAAAATGACTATGGCACTCTTTCAATCACTCTCACTGAGGTAACCTCACCTCTATCCCTGCACTCATTAAATGACGCAGAGCAAAACGGTCAACGATCTGTCTGTATAGAGGTGTCTGATTCAGGGAGTGGCGTACCGGAGGACATCAAAGCAAAAGTTTTTGATCCGTTTTTCACCACCAAAGAAAAAGAAAAGGGAACAGGTTTGGGGCTTGCGGTAGTTAATAGTATAGTGCAAAACCACCATGGTGCAATCACCTTGGAGAGTGCCCCTGCGGCAGGCACAACGTTTCGAGTATATCTACCGATAGTCGAAGAGAAGTCCTCCACAGTGATTACCGAGGTGGATCTCCCCCAAAGTGGTCATGAACGGATTTTGTTGGTAGATGATGAGACTCTCTTGATAGATATGAACAAAAGGGCACTGGAGAAACTCGGCTACCAGGTGACATGTTTTTCAGACAGTCTTGAGGCGCTCAAGTATTTTCAAAAAAAAGCAGATTGTTATGATATTATTGTGACGGATATGACAATGCCGAACCTGACCGGTCTAGATCTGATCAAGGAGGTCTTGAAAATAAAACCTGAGGCCCAAACCATACTCTGTACCGGTTTTAGCCCATCCGTAAATAAAGTCGAAGCAAAAGCACTCGGAGTCAGTAAATACCTGATGAAACCATTCCTTCCTCAAGTATTGGCTGAGACAATACGTAAGGTTCTTGACCATGGCTGATATTCTTATAGTTGATGACGACAAAACACTCTGCTCTATGCTGGTAAAGCGCCTTGAGTCTGTTGATCACACAGTAATATGTGCCTATACATTGGCAGCTGGTATCCATGCAGTGGGTGAAGCTGCGTTTGATGTGGTTTTTCTTGACGTGCAGTTGCCAGACGGCAATGGCCTAGACGCTCTCACTCACTTCTCAAGTGCCCCCTCCACCCCGGAAGTAATTATAATGACCGGAGCGGGTTACTCGAGCGGTGCAGAACAGGCCATTAAAACAGGTGCTTGGAGTTATCTGGAGAAACCTCATGTCATTAGGGACCTCTTGCTTCCCCTTGCTCGTGCGCTTGAATACAGAAAAGAAAAACATACGATGGCAACCGTCAAGGTGGCCCTTAAACGAGACAAAATCGTTGGTGATGGTCCGGCAATCACTGCATGTCTGGATAAACTTGCAAACGCTGCAACCGGAGAGGCCAGTGTACTCATCACCGGGGAAACGGGAACAGGAAAGGAAGTTTTTGCCAAAGCCCTCCATGAGAATTCATCCAGGGCTGAACATTGCTTTGTCATTATAGACTGTGCCTCATTGCCGGAGACTCTTATTGAAAGCACACTGTTTGGTCACGCCAAAGGGGCATTTACCGGCGCTGAGAAGGCAAAGGAAGGGCTTATTCAGCTTGCCAACGGCGGCACGCTCTTTTTGGATGAAGTCGGTGAACTTCCCCTTGATGTACAAAAGAAATTTCTCCGGGTGATCCAGGAAGGCAACTATCGCCCTGTAGGCAGCACGACCGAACTCTACTCAGACTTTAGAGTGGTTGCTGCCACAAATCGTGATCTTGATAAAATGGTCCAGGATGGACGATTTCGTGCCGACCTCCTGTTTAGATTGCGCTCTTTTTCTCTCCCGCTCCCCCCTCTGCGGATGAGAACTGAAGATATTCCCGTTCTGGCCAGATATATTGTCACCAACCTCTGTGATCGGTTGCAGATTGAGCAGAAGCTCCTTACCGTAGATTTTGTCGAACATCTTCAAGCCCATCCTTGGCCCGGAAATGTTCGTGAACTTCAACAACTTCTGGAAGAAGTGTGTTCCAGCGCCTACCGGCACCGTACCCTCTTTGCTAACCACCTCCCCGAGCATATTCGTATTCACCAGGCACAACGGAAACTGCAGAACAGAGTAGAGGGGGAAGCAGAACCAAACACTCAGCATAAGGCCCTGAACAGACCCTTACCCTGGAAAGAGTATAAAGCAATAATGGAGATAGAATATCTCACCCACCTCATGACCTACACGACTGAAAATATAAAGGAATCGTGCGAATTATCTGGGATATCACGAGCAAGGGTGTATCAATTACTGAATAAGATAGAGTATAAAAGCATATATAAAAGCACTCCGAATCGCCTGAACAAAAAAACCGAAAATAAATAAATCTTCCACGCAACACTTAAAGAATTCTGATTATTCTTGTTTCCTCTCCCCTCTCTACCGTGCTTTGCCCGACCCTCTTCATTATAGTATAGAAGATTGCCTTCACCTGATTGTGCTCGAGTTGTCTTTGGATAGTTGTCTCCTGCTGTCTAACAAATAAGATAGTATGAAAAAGTAGATGTTCTTCTTCTTCCACCAAAACTCCCCCCCCCCCCATTGACTTTTGATGCTGCAGCAAAAAAAATCAATCCATATTAAGTAGATACGCACCTCTGGCCTGTGGCGCAGGTTTGGATTGTCGGGCAGGGGCGCCTCAGCCCAGTCTGAAAAACAAGACTCAATGTGGCCGCAACATCCATCTCATACCTCTGTTCCCCCTGGTACCGTTCATCCCAAAAACACCAACACACTGGAATAATACAATTTCTCTGCAATTCTAAAAAGTGGCACATGTACTGCAAAGTGACACCCCAGTTGGTTTGCGATACGAATATCTGTTTCAATCAGGAAAGGGAGAGGAGATGCACATTTTTTTCTACACGGCCCAAAAGTCGACTCAGGCCTCAGCGGCTCTTGAATGGCTGTGTTCTTTATATCCTCCATTAGACATCCTGGAACTGCCCAGTGCTTCAGGGTTTAGCTCCCATGAGGCACTGCAACTGCGCAGCGGTGATCTCATAATTCTTTTTGCTCGTGATCAAAGAGAGTTGGAAGCCTTGATACGCCTGGAAAATGAGTGCAGCAACTTCAAGATATTCATTATTCTTCAAGAGGAAGACAGGGAACTCTTGAAAATCGGGCAATTGCTTAATCCAAGATATTACATCTTTGCCAGCCAGGGTTATATCCATGCTGAGGAAGCCATCCGAAAAGTTATGAAACAAACATATAAAAACGAAGGGTTGTAAGTGACGTTACAGCTCAAACGGCCTGCTGTTTCCAGTTGATGCTCTTCTGAAAATGACAGGACGCACATCCATCCCGGGAGGGAAAAATGAAGAATTTAAGTCTTGCAGTAAAAATTGGTGGAGGATTCGGAATTGTAATCCTGCTCCTTATTGTCGTCTCAATGGTCTCCTGGCGTGGATTAAGTGGAGTGGGTGACGGTTTTGTCAACTATCGCGGTCTGGCAAAAGACACGAACCTTGCTGGTCGTCTCCAGGCCAATATGCTGATGGTGCGCATGAACGTAAAAGATTTCATAGCAACTGGCAGTGAGAAGGATATACAGCAGTTTAACGACTATGTTAAAAAAATGAATACCTTTCTGGAGGACGCCAAAAAGACGATTAAAAACCCGGAACGTGCAGCAAAAATAGATCTTGTGACAGACGATATGCAGAAATACGAGAAGGCTTTTGCAAGGATGGTAGAGCTCCGTAAGGAACGCTCCAACATAGTGAATAAGGGGCTTCGAGGGTACGGTCCCAGCATGGAAAAGAATCTGACGAAAATTATGTCCTCAGCCAAGGAAGACAACGATGTTGACGCCTCCTATGAGGCCGGTATTGTCCTACGTCATATGCTGCTGGGTCGACTCTATGGCCAGAAATTTCTCGATACCAATGCCCCTGTGGATTTTGACCTGGTGAAATCAGAGTATGTTAATGTATTTAAGGGAATCGATAGACTGGATGCACTCCTCCAGAACCGCACCCGTCGTGCTCTCAATGCTAAAGTCAAAGAAGAGGCCACAATCTATCTCGATGCATTTATAGCACTCAGTAAAGTCATCTATGAACGCAATGGAATCATAGCCAACACTCTTGATATAATAGGGCCCGAAGTAGCCACTGCTGTAGAAGAGGTAAAGCTTTCTGTAAAAAAAGAACAGGATGCTTTGGGACCACTGGTGCAGGCAAAAAGTGAGAATGCTATTCTCTTAAATCTGATTATTGCCTGCCTCGCCGTAATGTTAGGGATTGTTTTTGCCATCTTCCTTACCCGCTCTATCACCCGACCGATACAAAAAGTGGTGGAATTTATAAACAAGATAGCCAAGGGAGATTTTACGTCCTCCCTGAAGATCGATCAGCAGGATGAAGTCGGAGCCATGGCCAAGGCTCTCAATCAGACCACCATAGAACTCGGTAGCATGATTAAAGAGATCACCAGCGGTGTGAATACATTGACATCCTCATCTACTGAGTTGGCAACCGTATCCACCCAGCTCTCAACCACTTCTGAAGATGCTGTTGGTCGTGCCAATTCAGTTGCATCGGCAAGCGAGGAAATCAGCGTCAATATGAATTCCGTATCCGCTGCAATGGAACAGTCTTCAAACAATGTCAATATGGTTGCCTCTGCAGCTGAAGAGATGTCTGCCACTGTTAACGAAATTGCCCGGAATGCGGCAAAGGCCAAAATAATTTCTGACGACGCGGTGGTACAGTCACAACAGACCGCAACCAAGGTCAATGAGTTAGGTACGGCGGCTGATAAAATAGGGAAAGTCACCGAGGTCATCACCGATATTTCTGAACAGACCAATTTACTTGCGCTCAATGCAACCATTGAGGCTGCAAGAGCCGGCGAAGCAGGGAAAGGCTTTGCCGTAGTCGCCAACGAAATCAAAGAACTCGCCAAGCAGACAGCAGAGGCCACTGTAGACATTAAGACTCAGATTGAAGAGATGCAGGGCACCACCGGAGCCACAATTTCTGATATTCAGTCTATCTCCGGAGTCATTAACGAAATCAATGATGTTATTGCCACCATCGCAACTGCCGTTGAAGAGCAGTCTGCTGCCACCTCTGAAATATCTGAAAATGTCGCCCAGGCTTCCGCCGGCATAAGCGAGGTGAATGAGAATGTGGCGCAGAGTTCAATTGCGGTACAGGATGTCAGCCGAGATATCAGTGAGATCAGCAATGGATCAAGTGAAATAAATAACAGCAGTCAAAATGTCAATCAAAGTGCTGGTGAACTCTCAAGGCTGGCAGAACAGCTTAATTCCTTAGTCCTCAGATTCAAGGTTGCTTAAGGCAGGGAGCCTCTAACTAAAGGGGTATGGATTGCTATGGCGCCAAGCGTTGCATGGAAGTGATTGGCATCATAACAATTTTTGTTGGAGCAGCAAAGGAGGAACACCATGAACAACCACTTAAATGAAAAGAAAGAACTCGCGGATCAGATGACTACGGACACTTCGATTCGGGTCCAGGTCAGTCTGCTCGATTCGCTGATGACCCTTGCCGGTGAGCTGGTATTAAGCCGCAATCAGCTCCTGCAGACGATCGCTGCCACAGAATACCATAACGTTGATGCTATTAGGCAAACGGGGGGGGAGCAAACGGCAGTGGCAAACGGGGTCGGACCAAGCTATCCCCCTGATTTAATCTCATTTAAATCAAAAAAATAGCTATTATTTGGCCTTAGAGTACTCTTTTTACCCTCCAAAAGTGTATTCTAAGAAGCTGAATCCCTATTTAATACTGTCTCTAATGCCTTAGAAGGTTCTTTTTATGGTGAAAAAGGAGCTTCCAAGAGCAACAAACGAGTTTTTTCAGCATACTTTAACAATAAAACGGATAGTTATCTTGGTCCGACCCTATTGTTTGTACTATTGTTTGTAAACTCCGCAACCCTTCTATGTCTTTATATTTCCTGATACCATTTTTACCGTTATTCTTTACGTCAAAAAGCGCTTGGTCCGCAGCGGTTAGCAGCGCATCTACGTCCAGCGCATCTTCTGGAAAGCTTGCTATTCCAAAGCTTGCCTGTAGGCGAACCTCAATGTACTGGTCAAGCACATAAACAGAATCTCGCATGCAGGCATGGATATCATTTGCTTTCTGGAATGCCTGAGTTTGATCATAGCCTGGCAGTACCACGACAAATTCATCACCAGCATACGCTACGGCATAAGCTGGCTCCTGCAAGCAACTGTTTATAGTATGTGCGACTTCCCGGATGGCTCGGCTGCCGTTGAGGTGACCATGAGTGTCTACGACCTGTTTGAAATGGTCCAAATCCATAAATATCAGTGAGAGTTGAGCACCATCGGATTTACCGCTTTCAATCAATGCAGCAAGAGACTGGTAGAGATAACGTCGATTGAATAAGCCGGTCAGATTATCTCTCAAGGAGAGATTTTTAAACTGTTGTTCACTTTCCCGCAGGATCTCTTCCGCCTTCTTGCGCTGAGAGATGTCTACCAGAGCAATCACCACCCGCTCCTGGGTTGCCTCATAGCCGGAAACCATCATTGATTTTCCCATGATGCATTTTTCCTCACCGCCGGCGGTAACCAGTGTTAGTTCCCCTTCGTTTTCATTTTTTCCCTGGGCAACCGCTAAAATGACCTCCATGGCCATTTGCCTAAATGCCTCTGAATCGGTTTGCGAAAAAATAGTATCGGGTGTCACACAGTTTTCGAGCCCCATGAGCTTAACAAAAGCCGGATTCCGGTCGACGGTTTTTATGAGTGACCAGCAGTGGTGTATCCTGCTCGGATTTTGTACTAGATATTTTCTAAAATCAGAGACTCCTGATGCCTGCAATTGTTCAATGTGCGATCTCAGCAGAGTAGTATCCCTCTCGATCATGGCGATGGGTGCAGACTGATACAGCTGCCGATATCGCTTCTCACTCTCCTGAAGCGCCCTCTCGGCCCTTTTCAAATCGGTACAGTTCTCGACGATGGCCATAACTTCAGTTATTGTTCCGTTGACTCCAGGTATTGGATTCAGATGGTAGCGTAAATGCGTGCAGGCACCCTGGTTGTCACTATAAGAACGTTCAGCGATATGCGGTTTCTGATGGACTATGCATTGCTTAACATCAGCAAAGATGTCCGATGCAATTATGGTTTGACTCTCTGAGGGGCTTATGGATTTGGAGTCTTTGCCAGAAGGCCAGGGAAATATTTCCTGCATTTTCCGGTTAATGCCAGTTATAAAACCCTGAGCATTTATGATGAATATCCCAAGTGGAGCGCAGTCACCCAAAAGCTGGTTTCTTGCTTCAGTACTTTTGAGTACTGTCTCGGCCTTTTGGCAGCGCTGTTCAATTCTTTGGTATTCTGCAATTTTTCGGTGTAGTGCTTTTATTTCAGACATGAGTTGGTCTTTGGTTTCTGATTTTTTGTAACGTAAGTCGATACGTAATGTTCAACATTTCATGATCATGCTCAAGTATTGTTGCGAGCATTTGAGCATGTTTTTTTCCTTCTGTTTGGCTGATCTATTATGCCTACCGGTATCGCGGACAAGGCGGATGTAATTATAAATACGTTCTTGATCTTCGCTTGCTGGTCCTCCTGCCACTTTGGTATAAAATCGTACTACACTCGCCCCATGCAGACTTTCACCGCCAGACCCAACAGCATATCCAAAAGCAACGTATCCGAGGCAGTTATGTTTTGGTATTATTGGCAGTACTGTGATGTTTACAAAAGATCAAAAGGCTGTTTTTCAAATTGCATAGTACCATCGGCACTTATATATTTATGTAGTGCGTCTCGGAAAACTCCCGGTCGCATAGAGGGACACTGGCAAGCCGACGCACCCGTTAATTACTTCAATGGTCATTTCCTTATCTCTTTAGTGGGTTATCTCTCTGCCTGTCAGGCATGCCGCATAGTTCACTCGACCCAGACAGCATGCCTATCGTTTATGGCAATGACTATTGACGACGCTTCTTGTGTCCTTCAGGAACAGCTGCCAACTGGTCGTCAACAGACTGACATGTCGCGCTGACTGACTCGCCACCACGACCTGCAAAGGTTACTTTGTCACCTTCCTGCTTGCCTTCACACGCTTTGATCGCTTCGGGAGGCGGTCCCTGCTCCTTGCCACCCTTGCCACTGTCCCTGTCTGCACAAGCTGTTACAGACATCATTGCTACCAGCATCACTACAAGCAGTACTTTTTTAGTTCTTTTTGTTTTCATAATATTTCTCCTTTTTGGATCTTTGACCCTTTTGGGATTGTTTATTTTACCGTCGATCAATTGAACAATGGTTTCCTGTATTGCTGTTCTTGAAAATATCACTCCAATGTGAAAGAAATATGGAAGAATTGTGAAAATTGAAAAAATAGGTTTTTCCAATCAAAAAGAATTTTGCTTATGATGCAATATATAGCACGAAGTGAAATCGTGACTGTTATTCCTTTTTTGATATAAAGCAGATATTTTTCACACTCCACACCAAGGTCGCTAAAAAGGGGCCGAATATAATTGCTGCTGTTTTCCATCCGATCAGTATTGTCTGAATTTTCTGTCTCATGTTTCATTTCTCCCGTTTTATTGATAACTGCCAAAACAAGCCCCCCAGCACTTTGGAGAGAGGGAGGAGGAGATAAAAATGCAGGGAACCTGTTTAGTTTTCCCGTTTACTGGGATTCGTAAATTGTTGACAGCAAATTACAGGAGGAATGAGGACGAAAAATGGGAGTTAAAAATATTTCGAAAATTAATGGGATAGGTTAGCTGTTACTCTATCTTTTTTCTTAGTTTCATACCCATTATTCAAGTCACTGTTTACGGTGAGTCCTGTTCTCTTAACTAATTTTTGGTGGGGTATTTTATCAATAGAAGATTTAAAGGTATTGAAGAAAAAACTTTATCCTCCAGAAACAAAGGAAGGGCAAAAATTCTTAGCATACTTTAGCAATAAAACGGACAGTTAGACTGATCCAGCCCTATTTTTTGGGACGTTGCAAAACGCATGGGATTGGATTCACTTTTTTCGGTTTCCCCCCAATATTAGGACCGATTACTCCAACTAACGTTTATTAGGCCTATGCTCAAAATCAGCCATTAACGAAGCTACCATCGGATGAAGAACTTGACATCAGGGGGAAAATGACAAAAACCAGATAGAGGTAACACTATAATTTAAATGAAAAATCAGGATCTATTACGTATATAGGCTGAACACCAAGACCAACGCCTAATTCCCCAAGTGATAAGAGATGTCATTGGAGAACAATGCTCGTGCGGCAGATCTTATAGCCAGTAAGGATAACTGCGTTCGACTTAATAAAGGTAAATTCTGGAACAGATGTAAACACGGAACCCGTGAAGAAATTTCTTTGTCATATAGCTGCGGCACTTACCAAGATGTGCAGTTGAGATAATCAGTCGGCCAGCAGCACATCAACCATCTCCGCAAATCCGTACCCGCCTTCTTTCCGAGTGACCCAAGTAGGTTTAGTGGGCAAGTCATCAAGAAAATGTAAAATATTGGCAACCCCAACCGCATGGGGAAAGTAGGCAAACATAGGTGCATCATTGGGGGAATCGCCGGAGAAAATAACCGATTCTTTGTTGCTGCCGAGATCCAGTTGAAAGATCTCTTTAAAAAGACATTTTGTCATAGCTAATTTATCATAGTCGCCAAACCACCCGTTCACGTGAATGGAACTGACCTTGGCAACGGCACCCGTTTCCTGAAAGAGTTGAACGATCTGATCCACCTCAACTTTAGACAATGCAGGAACATCCTCACAAAAATCAATAGCAAGATCAGCCTCACGGTACTGTTGATCAGCGGATATGGCGCAGCCTGGAACTTTTGAGAGTATTAGCCCCTGAAGTTGGGTAAGCTTTTGTCGGTCAATTCTTCGTTGTTTTTCAGTCCGCCAGAATCGCCGGATCATTTTATGCTGGACATGGTCATAGTAGAAATAGAATGCTCCGTTCTCGCCAACCAGTCCGTCAACAGGCCACATCCTCGCAATGTGATCGCACCAGCCAGCTGGCCTTCCGGTTATAGGAATAACTTTGATACCGGCCTGCTGTAAATGTTCCATTGCGCTGTAGGCAATTGCCGGCAGGTAACCGTCATTGGTGAGGGTGTCATCGATATCTGTGAGCACATACTTAATCTGGTATTTTGATGTGCTGGAAAAATTTTGAATTGGCTTCATTAAAAGTTGTTACTTTATGGCTAATTTAAAATGCCTGTTATAGCTTTGGATCCACGGATTTTTTATATTAAAAAACAATGCCACACACAGTGGTTAACCGTTTATGGAAAACTGGAAACATCTATTGATAGTGTATCCGTTTTTCTACCACAGCAAATTGAATAATGGTGAAAATAGCCAGGATAAGGACCAGAACAACCGTTAATGTTGCAGCATAGGAGGTGTCCCAGAAACTAAAGGCATTTTCATAAATATAGTAGAGAAGAAGAGAACTTGCATTGTCAGGTCCACCCTTGGTCATGATCACCAGATGATCCACCAACTTAAAGGAGTTGACAACCGCATTAACTGTAATGAACAGGGTGGTTGGCATAAGCAAGGGCCAGGTCACACGCTTGAAGTAATACCAACCCCCGGCCCCTTCTACTACTCCTGCCTCTCTGAGTTCGGGGGATAGTTGTTGCAGGGCGGCAAGATAGAAAATCATGAAGAACCCAGCTTCTTTCCATATCACCATGACGATAAGGCAGTATAGGGCACTATTGGGGTCGCCGAGCCAGTTGTGACTGCTTCCTCCAAAAAAATGAGAGACCTGGTCGAAGAGTCCGTATTCCGGTGTATAAAAAAACAGCCAGATATTTGCAACCGCAATCATGGGCAGGACGGTGGGGGTGAAAAAAGACATACGTACCAGGAAGCGCCCTTTGATATTTCGATTGATCAAAAGCGCCATTCCAAGTGCAAATGCAATACTTAAGGGGACCGTACACATGGAATAGATCATATTGTTCTTAAGAACTTTCCAGAAAATATCATCTTCCATGAGTAAGGAATAATTTTCTAGACCGGTGTAGACGGAAGGATGAACTGCATTTCCAGTGGAAAACAAACTATGGTAAATGGTGGAGCCGATGGGGTAATGTGTAAACAGACCGATCATGAATACGGCTGGAAGTACTAACAACCAACCATTTATATGATTCCAATAACGCAACTCCAACATCGGTTTCATGATTGTTCTCCCATGTTGGTCGTCTCGACTCTCTTTCCGGTTGATGCGGAAAACAAGTGGGTATCTTTTGAACTCCACCCGATTCTTATTATCTCGCCCATCGGAATAGTTGCTTTACCCTTAATTGTCAGGGTTATGGATTGGTCATTTGAACGGCCGACGATCAGTGTGTCTGCTCCAAGATATTCGGTAGCAGAGACCACTATTTCGAACCCGGAGTTCTTGGAAACCTCAATATTTTCAGGTCTGACTCCAATCAACAAGTCGCTAATGGCAAAGTTTTCTGGCATGTCGACACCGCAGGCTGCCACAATTTCCGGGTTCGACTTCAGAATATTCATTGGAGGGTTACCAATAAAACTTCCAGTAAACGCGGTGGCTGGTCGGTTGTATAGATCCTCGGGGGTACCGTGCTGCTCTATCCCTCCGTCATTCATTAGGATGATTTTATCCGCTATGGTCATCGCCTCGACCTGATCGTGGGTAACGTATACCATTGTCATTCCAAGGCGTTGTTGGAGGGATCGAATTTCCTGGCGCATTTCCTGCCTGAGCTTCGCATCAAGGTTGGAAAGTGGTTCGTCCATAAGACAGACCGGTACCTGCGCAACAATGGCACGTCCAAGTGCTACTCGTTGGCGTTGCCCACCAGAGAGCTGAGCAGGCTTTCGATGCAAAAATTCTTCCAGCCCAAGAATGTCTGCTGCATTTTTCAGACGTTTTTTTCGCTCTGGTTTTGATACTTTGCGGGCCTTGAGGCCAAAGAGTATATTTTCAGCGACAGTTAAATGCGGGAATAGTGCATAATTCTGAAAAACCATGGAGATATCGCGTTTCACCGGAGGGAGATTCGAGACATCCTTACCATTGATTTCCACCGCGCCGGATGTTGGTGTCTCCAGGCCAGCTATGAGGCGGAGCGTGGTTGACTTACCGCAGCCTGAAGGTCCAAGAAGGACAAGAAGTTTTCCTTCTTCACAGCCCAAATTGATATTACTCAGGGCCTCGAAACTGCCCCAGCTTTTATAGATATCTCTCAAAATAATTGCTGACATTGTTTATTCTCTATCTCAAGTTAACCTTGGTTATCAGGTGAAAAACTACTTAATGCCTGAGTGCATGAACGATTGAACAAATTGACGCTGGAACAAAATAAAGGCCAGTAACAAAGGGGACATCGTCATAACTGTCGCAGCTGTAATTATAGACCAGTCGACCCCGGATTCCGGAGCGCCGAAAATGGCCAACCCCACAGTCAGGGGACGGCTGTTGACTGAACTGGTAACAACTAAGGGCCAAAGAAAATTGTTCCAATGATAACTAACGGAGACCAGCCCATATGCAATATAGGTGGGTTTAGCAAGTGGGACATAAACCTTCCACAAAACACCAAGAGCGGAAACACCTTCCACCTGAGCCGCTTCAACGAGTTCTTTGGGGATGGTTTTAAAAGACTGTCGCAATAGAAAAACACCAAAAGCGCTAGCCATATAAGGAAAAGCGATAGCGGGAATGGTATCAAGTAATCCCATACTACTTATCGTACGGTAATTCTCGACGAGAAGAACCTCCGGCATGATCATCAACTGGAGCAGGACTAATGCGAAAATGACATTTTTCCCGAAAAAATCGAACCTGGCAAAAGCATAAGCCGCGAGAGTGCACAAAATAAATTGAGCAATCAGGATCGTCGTTACTAGAAAAAAAGTATTTAACAGATATCTGGGAAATGGTGCATACCCCCAAGCTCTGGTGAAATTATCCAGTGTTAATGGGGCAAAAAGTTCAAAACTGGTTGAAAATTCAGCAGGATGGAATGCACTCCAAAAGGCGAACAGCACCGGCAAAAGCCAGAGCGCACCGAGCATCCAAGCCCCCAGTGTCTCGATAATATTTACAGTCTTCATGGCAAAACCATTAGAAAGAATAACCGATCAAAGGAGACGCCCTCTGGCGCCCCCCTGACCAGAGATAGAGTTAACGATATCGTTTCAAAATACGATCAGATTGTTTCTGAGCACCATTCAAGGCATCCTGAGGAGACTTGGCTCCAGTCAGGACAGACTGAATTGCATCGTTGAGAATTTTATACATCCGTCCGTTTTCATGAACCGACAATTCAGCTGTAGCATATTTAAGCTGATCCCTAGCAACTGCTGCCGGCGGAAAGTCTTTGACATATGTCTTCATCTCAGCAGTATCATAGGCGTCAGGACGTGTGCCAAGATAGCCAGTACCAATACTCCACTGAGCTGTTCTGGAAGGTTGTGTCATCCACTTAACAAAGGTAAGCGCTGCGGCCCTTTCTTCCGGAGTGCTCTGATCGAATATATAGAAGTTTCCACCACCAGTTGGTGTTCCTCTTTCCTTTCCTGCGGGCAGCATGGCAACACCAAAATCAAAGGTCGCATTCTTCTTTACTGCGGTGAGGTTTCCTGTACTATGCCACATCATTGCGGTTTTCTGCTCGAGGAAGTCGCTCCTGAGTGTACCCCATTCAATGGTTCCTGTAGGCATGATGGCATACTCTTTTCCCAACTTCTTCCAGAAATCTAGGGCCTGAACGACTCCCGGCTTGTCAAAATAGGTTTCGGTGCCACTGTCGTTCATAAGCACTTCACTGTTTTGACGAGTGAGGGCTCCGAACATCCAGTACGGATACCCGGTGGAAGGGATCTCTATTCCCCACTGTTTCACTGCGCCTTGATCGTCTTTAATAACTAGTTTTTTGCCCATCTCGACAAGTTCTTCCCAAGTTGCAGGTGGTTTCTCGGGGTCAAGTCCGGCCTTCCTGAAAGCATCCTTGTTATAATACATGACGATGGTGGATCTCTGGAACGGTATGCTCCATGTTTTATCGCCAGTACGGCTGTTTTCCATCAAAGCGGGGTAAAAACTATCAAGCCATTTTTTGTCTTGCTCGGACGATACTAGATCGTCATAAGCAACGATGGCTTTGTTGTCCATAAGGGTGAAAATTTCTGTTGAGAGTATCACTGCTATATGGGGTGGCTTTCCACCCTTCAGAGCCGTCATAGACTTTGTCATTGTGTCGGAATAATTTCCCGAGTAAGTGGCCTTAATCTTGATGTCCGGGTGTTCTGCCTCGAACTCAGTTACAAGACTGTCAACCAGCTTGGTCAGGGGACCACCCACAGCAACCGGGTAAAACATATTCAATTCGGTTGCTGCCGCCATGGATGTTAATGAAAGCATGGACACTCCCACCACCAATGCTTTCAACATTTGCTTGCCAAATCTTACACTTCTCATGCAATTTCTCCTTTAGTAAATGGTTAAAACTAATGATACGAATACTTACCCTCAGTTGCTGTTGTTCATGTATCTACTAAGATCCACTTATTGTAACTTATTACGTACAGTATGATTCCTAATGTTTGAAGGGATAGTTGTCGATTCTCGAATGATGAGTGTTGATTCCAGCATTCTTTGTACTGGTTTTCCTGCCGACTCCATTCGTTGAAACAGCAGTTCTGCAGCAATTCCCCCCATTTTGTATGCCGGCTGTCGGATGGTAGTAAGAGCCGGCAATACATAAGAGGCAGTCTGCATATCGTCAAACCCCACGATGGATAAGTCATCTGGCAGCCGTAATCCCATTTCTCTTGCTCCTTTCATTGCGCCAAGAGCGAGGTAGTCGTTGGAGCAAAATACAGCAGTCGGTGGGTTTTTCAATGCAAGCAGCTTTTTGACGGTATCTCGTCCACCTGCGAGGGAATATTCCGTCTGAACCAAGAGTTCTTTGTCATACGGGATATCAAACTTATTAAGACACTGCCGGTAGCCATGCCATCGGTGGTAACTGCGGTCGGTTATCGCAAAACTTCCTGCAAGCATGCCTATACGTTTATGACCCAAAGTTATCAAGTGTTCCGTAGCAATAAAACCTCCTCGACAATTATCAACCCCTACCGCCGATAAGGGACCTCCCTTAACAGTGCTAAACAGCAATACAAAAGGAAAATTTTCATCTAGAAGTGTTTTGAGAACATTACCTTTTAAATTGGTGGTTGTAATAATAAGGCCGTCTACCTGTTTTTCCCGCAGTGTTTTAACAAGACTTTCTTCCTGATCATACTTGTAATAAGAGTTGCCGAGGATAACCTGCATTTTTCTCTTGTCTGCATAATCTTGGACACCTTGAGTAGAATCAGCAAATACCGGATTACTAATGGTCGGTATGATTAGGCCAATGGTATTCGATTTTTTGGTGACAAATCCACGGGCTAAAGCATTGTATTTGTAGTTGCAGATTTTCATTGCCCGGGTGATTTTTTCCCGGGTTACTTCTCGTACTGCACCTGGCGAGTTGATGAACCTGGAAACTGTGGCAGTAGAAACACCTGCTAGTTGTGCAACATCCCTCATTGTACTCATCTTGTCCCCATGTAAACGTTTACATTACTGTATCAAAGTTAAAATGTTTGTGCTATCATTATTTAGGAACTCCACGTATCTACCTGTAAGTATAGACAAACAAATGTATTTCAACAGTAATTAATTACTATTGTATTGCATGGATGGGCAATATAATATATGTAAATGTAAACGCATACATTTACAGGAGAAGCAGACTGATGAATAAGAATTGTTTGACATCAATGACCGACCAAGTGAAACGCATTGAACATTGTGGCCTGTACGTTGACCTCGTATCCACTTCAAGGGGAACCGTCCGCGTTGGGAGTATGCCAGATATAGCGAAATTTCTCGCGCATCATGGATTTAGAGAAGAAACCGTAGTCATTCCCAACTGGGAAGCGTCTATGGCTGGTGATAATTATACCGGCGAGGAATTTATTCTTTGGCAAGCTCAGGTTAAAGGTGGAATTCAGAAACAGTACACCGGTAGTCCGAACAACGTGAATCAGATGTACCGTCACCTGGATCAAACATTTTCGTTTTTCTTTGATCCACAGCGTATTTCAATTATCAAGAAACGCTGGCTGAACAACTGGTTCGGTAGACAACCTGCCACTCCTGCTTACGTGAATGGTCCTCTGGAAATAACGATCCATGAGGACAATATACTTATCTCAGACCATGGGCAGCCCCTGTACGACAGACATGAATTCCGTCCTCTCTACAACCCAAATCAAGAGATCGACGCCCTGCTCTCTGAACTTCCAAGGGACCAGACCTCAAGGGATTGCCTAGAAATCACTCCAATAGGGACCGGCAATGGTTTTATAGGAAACGTATCCAACGTTGTCGTCCGCTTCGGGAAGTACGTGATTTGGATTGACCCCGGTGGTTATCCTGCCAACACATTGGCTCAGCATGGAATCCACTGGGATGACATCACTCATATTATCATCACCCACAACCACGAAGACCACATCCAGGGATTTTCAGCCTGCCTTAAAAGGGCAGAGCATACTGGGACCCGCATTCAGCTCCTAACAGCAAAAGGAATCTATGCTCTTCTGAAGAGACAGTTTACTCCACTATACCCAGCTCTAAAGACCCTTATAGACGTAACTTTTCTAGATCCCAGAAGGCCCTTGGATCTTGGTCCTATCAGGATCGAAAGCCGCTGGAATCACCATTTCCTTCCGTATGGGACGCTGGGATTCAGGATATCCGCGGGTGGTAAATCCTTTGGCTATTCCGGAGACACCAAATTTGATGAAAAAATTAACACCATTCTCAACCGTGATGAACTTACTCCGCAATGGTTCGCTCAGTGTAATCTAGTATTTCATGAAGTAGATTTTGATAATCCTGCTGGTGTCCATAGCCACTGGAAACAAGTTGAGGCGCTGCAGCGCGCTATCCGGGGTCAAGTGTTGTGTTACCACACCCCGCTCCTTGACAATGCTCCCCTAGCCCTTGTTCAAGAGGGACACAGCTATTATTTGGAATGAAGTGATAGTCAATTGAGCATTAATTGAGTGCTGATTTCTTCTTCGATACTGTTTGCCTATATAAACCGCGGAGAGGAAGTAAAGATCCCTTCTCTGGGCTCACTAAATATTCCAGCAAAAAAAGATATCCCAAGGCAATCCTAGCGATTTGGGTAAACCTCTCAGTTAACCTATTCTGTTTATACGTAACAAAAACGAAACCGAAAGTATGCTATAATTCTGATGGTAGCCAAACGGGGTCGGACCAAGCTATCATCTGAATTGTCGCCATTTAAGTCAACACAATAGCTATTATTTGGCCTTAGAGTACTCTTTTTACCTATAAAAAGTATATTGTAAGAAGCTGAAGCCTGCTTCAATACGGTCTCTAACTCCTTAGAAGGTTCTTTTTAAGGTGAAAAGGGGCTTCTAAGGCAACAAGAAGGTATTTTTCAGCATACTGTAGCAATAAAACGGCTAGTTACTTTGGTCGACCCTATTGTGCTATCTATTGTGCTATTATGTATTTCATTTTTCAAAATCTGCCTCTCTGCCTGCGGTCGTCATCCTTATTGGCCGACACACGCAACCGAAGGACAGTGCTTATCTATACGAAAAGCCTCCAGCCCGTAGGTAAGGACCTCAAAGGCGGCAAAATTAATGAAGAAAAAGCTCTTGTATCCAGAATTCTTCCCCCAGTTATTCTGAATAATGAAGTAGGACTCGTAGGGGTCATAGTTGCCGTTTATATCGCCATCTATAGTGTATCCGACAATCAATACCGCATGGCCGCCATTCAGCTGAAGAGCGTCCCGCAGCTCTTTCCGAGTATTCCCTCCCAGCTCCCTAGGGACAAACCATGTGGGACCAGAACGGCCAGTGTATTGTCCGCCCCAGCCATCCGCAATAGAGGACTCTGCACCTGCACTGTAACTGAGGCGCATGGGAAGGCCGCGGTCCAGATCGTTGACTATGCGTCGGAGCGCTATAGGAGCATGGGGTGTGATCGATTTTCCTACATTCTCGACAACGATAGGAAGCTGGATTGTCCCCAATGACCACGGAAGCGCAGACAGCGGCTTGTTCTCGATGGTTTTATTAAACCTCCCCCGAGAATAATTTCGGTAGATACCTGCGGGGGCATGTCCCTGACCGAGGCAGAAGCCTGAGCGCCAGAACTTTGATTTTTCGCTACCCACATAGCGCTCCCTGCAGAATAAGAGCTGGTCCCTGATGTCCTGGTTCAAATCTAAGCCGTTATCATTCCACCGGTTCGCCCATTCGGTCCAGTACAACTCCCGTGCCGGCCAGTAAGCGTCAAGGAATACCGGATACAACTCCTCATAGTTACGTGCAGTCCAGTAGTCACTGCCTTTTGCCATCCATATAGGAACTTCTCCATCCCGGCTGCCCATCTCGGTATATAATTGGACCAGAGAGCCGGTGGTAGAAAAGGAGATCCGCGGCCAGGGAACGAGGATTTGCTCGCCGTCCACCGTAATGACCCGTTCTCTCCCCAGGTCAAGGCCGTAACGGTTATAGAGGATCTCGATATACTGCATGGAGGCGTGCGTCCCACATGTCCCCATCAAGTTTCCCTGACTCTGTAGGTAGGGAGTCAGCGTATCCCACAGCATAAGGGTATTGCTGCCATCCGGCCTAGAGGGAAAGGTTTCGATCGGTATCGGGTCCGCCCATGTCGGACAGATGAAGTCTGGATTACTCCATCCTTCACAGGAACTTAAATTTTGGGCCATCGGGGTTTGTGCTCCACCGCCTCCACTTCCGCTATCCCTCGTCATAGTTGGAGAGAGCAACATCCTCTTGGTCCCAGACGCCGTGCGGGCGGAAAAATATCGAGAATTAAACAACGGCTCCTCTTGTTCAACAAGGAACTCTTGGGGGCTCACATCCTCCTGACCGGGAGCTCTCGGCCTTGAGAAGGTCGGCTCAGCAAAAACCCTGGAAGAAGAAGGTGTAACCCCGGACAGATATTTGAGCCCGCGCATGTCCTCTGGCCGCAGCTCACCAGCAAAGGAATTTATCTTTTCAACTAGGCGTGCAGCTATCGGTAGTGAATTAGGATGAGGAATAGGATGGGTAAGGTGCGGAGTGGAGACAACCAGAGGAGTTTTTGGATTGAAAGGAACAATGCTAAAGGGGCCCTCCGCTTGTGGAATTATCAGCTCACCTCCTTCCAATGAAGAAAGGGTATCCGTAGTACCGGTCCAAGGCATTATAGGCCCACTTTCCAATTCCAGGATTTTGGCCCCGTTGACCGCTACAAGGCGATGGTTCTCGTTGTCATATATAACATCGATCTCCTCCAAGGGGTCTATCACCCTTGGGACAAAACGGTTGTCTAGAACGTTTCTGTAGTATTCTCTTTCCGGATAAAGAGGAGGGGCTGGATAAATGATCCCATCGGGAAAGGTGTCATGGCCAGGATTTATGCGCTCTATTCGATAAGTCTCCGGCTTTACTATCCCCCGCCTGTGCACATCGATTCCCCAGCCGTCAAAGACCTCGCCCCCGGCCCCCAGCTCAAACATTAGGTTCCAACCCTGGAAGCTACTTAGTCTACGGACCCCAAGGGTCTTGCTTTCTGGCAGTTCCTCGACCTCGAGAAAAGTCTGCCAAGTTCCTTTACGGACAGCAATCGTTTGCGGAGGAAATGCTGCATAGCGCCGATGCAGACGACCAGGAGAGAGGGAGACGCTCCCCTCAAACTCAAAATCGGAGTTATCTTCGAGCTGCATAAAATGCCTGTGGGAGAAGGGAAGTCCCATATTAAACCCGATGGGTAGAGTATGGCTCGCCAAGGGCTCACCGGTAAGGTCACCTCTTTTCATATCCACCGTAATGGATTTGACGACGCAGGGCTCCACTCTGAAATTTCTTTCCTCAAAGTATGCGAGGTTGCTCTTGATATCTATGATGACCCGCTTGTTCTCCGAATCAACCCGGGCCACGGTGGTAGTAACTAAATCTGGTGTCAGAGCATCTTTACAGACCACAGATGGTAAAAACCTCACTCCGGGCCGCACCAGATTAGCCAATTCATAGTTGGCATACGCTCTGACCCATCCTGGTTGGATACCTTTAACGAATGTCACTTCTACACTGGGTGCACCGATGGCGATATCCGGCGAGCCGAAACCGACCATCATAAAGAAGCAGACAATGGCAAGCTTTACTATGAAAGCAAAAGGGGTCCATGGTAGGCGCGTTTTAGTCGCAAATCGCATAATCTTCTCCTCTCTCTGAAAAGTCGGCAGGCTCTAGCCTGTGGGAAAGCCAAACTGGATACAGTAACAAGAAAAGTCCTTTTAGGCTAAAAAGGAGCACCTAAGAGCAAAAAACGGGTCTTCCATAGAAACCTTCAACAATAATACAGTCAGTTAGCATGCTCTGCCCCTATTGTTGTTCGCTATTGTGGTTCGATTGTTATCTTGTAATTGTTGTCACTATTGTTGCGCAGAGGCACAAATCTTTTCATCGGGTTTTAGTACAACTGATTCCGATGTGACTGCTAAATAAACTTTAAAACTACTCCCTGCTCCCTTTTCGCTGTCCACTGTCACAGCGCCTCCATGTGCCTTGACAATTCCGAGGACTATGGCTAGGCCAAGACCACGACCAGTAAATTTACTCGTGAAAAACGGGTCGAAGACCTTATGGATATCCTTCTCTTCAATTCCACAACCGGTATCCCTGATTTCCAGGCAGGCATATGTTTCACTTTTAGGCTTCCAGTCAGGAGGGAAGTACAACATTAGGGGAATGTCAGCCCGAGGAAGCGTCCTTACAATCACGTCAATTCCCCCCTGCTGCTTGTCCATAGCCTCCCAAGCATTGGTGATCAAGTTACCCAGAACCTGTTGTATCTGATTTGCATTTCCTCTGATAACGGGACCAGAGGTACGCAATTCAACGTTGAGAGCTATTTCTCTTGGAGCCGAAGCTTGTAAAGACGACACGCTTTGACGGCAGGTCTCAGACAAATCCATCGGTATATATCTGCCGGTTGTCTGGCCGAGATACGTAAGCATAAGACCACTTACCTCTGCCGCCTTATGGGCTCCTTGCATTGCAGAGGTCAAATCTTCAATTAATGCTGCATCCTGTGGCGCATCCACAAGAGCTAACTCGATATATCCGATCACCACTGCCAGTTGGTTGTTGAAATGATGGGCGATAGCACCGGCCATGCGGCTTAGGCTCTCAGACTTCTCGAACTGAATAAGCTGGACTTGGAGTTTATCCCGCGCCTCCTCCGCCCGCTTACGCAAGGTGACGTCCTGATGTGTCCCCGAAATCATAAGTGGTTTATTGTCATCAGTCCAAGAAATCACACGACCACGGTCAAGCACCCATACCCAGTTCCCATTTTTGTGTTTTATACGACATTCTAATTCGTAATAACCGACTTCTTGCTTAAAATGTTTTTCAAGCAGTTCATTGGAAACTTTGAGGTCATCGGGATGGGCAAGGTCGATCCATGTCTGAATGCTTATGGGCTCAAGTTCATGAAGAGTGTACCCTATAATATTTGCCCAGCGTTCATTGAAACTCGTCTCACCTGTCTGGACATTCCATTCCCAGGTTCCAGCATTTGTGCCGTAAAGGATGCCGTCAAGCCTTTGTTTACTTTTTTGGACTGCCACCTCCATCAGCTTGTGCTCAGTAATATCTTGAATTGTGCCAAACAGTTCAACCGGGTTATTGTTTTTATCGAATTTGAGTTTACCTAACCCGTGTACCCATTTGTCTTGCCCAGTTCTCTTATTAATTATTTTATATTCTTTATCAAAAATTTGATGCTGTGTTAAAATATTCTTCTGAAGATAGGTCGACATTGTTTCCCGATGATCAGGGTGGATTATCTGGACCCAACTGGCTGCATTTTTTCTAAGATTCTTATCTATTCCAAAAATATCATTTAATTGGTGTGAACTCATCCAAGTATCTGTCCTGGTATCAAAAATAAAGTGTCCTATCTGGGCTATTTTTTGAGCTTCAACAAGTCTTCCTTCACTCTTCCGCAACGCTTCTTCTAGCAACCTTCTTTTTATTTTGTGGACATAAAAAATCAGTATAATAATGATAAAAACTACCGACCCCACAGCCCAGACATATCTTTTATAATCTTCATAAAACGAATAGGGTTTGTTTAAAATAATACTTTTTTCAGGCAAATCGGACAGCCTAATATTGTATCTTATCAGTTGAGGATAATTAAACATAAATTGAGAAGTAGGTTTCTTTTCAATAGGAATATCAGAAATACTTTCTCCTTGTAAAATTCGAATTACGATATCAATTGCCTTCTCTCCCTGATGATATCCATCCAGCACATTACCACCAATTAATCCGTACTTTAAGTCTTGGCTCAAGAAAGTATATATAGGCCTCCTACTCGCCTTCGATATTCTTGATACTGCTTCCTTCAAAGGGAAATAACGACCTGTTTTGTCTCGTGTAAGAACAGCATAAAATGTAATTGAATCGTCCGGGAGATTGATCATTTTATCCTCAATTTCTGAAAAGGATAAGCTATCGTCAATACGGATAAACTCAATATCCGGGAAAACTGAAATTAATGGGACAGTTTGTTTTTCCCAACGGTAATTCCCTGAAGGTGTTGTATCAGCTATTAAATATATTTTTTTTATTCCTGGATGGAGCTTTAAGGCAAGGTTGACCATTGACTCTTGAGCAGGAGTTTCTAGTACTCCGGTAAAATATTTTTTATCTATCAAACTAGCAGCGTTACTATTATTAACCGCACAAAATACGATAGGAGTATCAGGGAATAGTTCTTTGTGATATTCCCTGATAAAATCAAAAGCATGATCATCTGAAACGACAATTACATCAAACTTATAATTGTCATATTTCAATGAATATAACTCATAAAGTTTTGCCTTTAATGCAGTATTGTATTTGGTTGCCTTGGTATCCATATACTCTACTCTCAGGTCATAATTAAAATCTTGAGCATTTAGACCTGATTCCACCGCTTCAACAATACCGTCCACCCATTGAAACCCTTTATGATACGAATTCAAAACAAGTATTTTAAACGTCCTCATATCATCAGCGTAAGCTTGGACCGACAGAGTAAAAAGCAAACACATTCCAATCAATAGACATGATAAAGTCTTATTTAAGATTTTCAAAATATCCTCATCGCATTAACCTTAATTCGTCGTTTGATAACTGAAATCTTTGATGCTGTAATTTTTTCTTTTTGTTTGATATACAAGTCTGTATAGCTCCAATCTCATATTGACACCACGAATATTGTCAGGCAGCGTGCACGAATTGTTGTTTCATCTACTATTTTCCCAGATTATATAAGACAGAAACATTTTAGTTTTGTTCTTTTTGACAAACGGGGTCGGACCAACCTATCACCCTGAATTGAAGTCATTTCAATAAACACAACAGCTATTAGTTGGCCTTAAAGTACTTTATTTACCCTCAAAAAGTCTATTGTAAGAAGCCGAAGCCTCTTTTAATACTATCTCAAATTCCTTAGAAAGTTCTTTTTAAAGTGAAAAAGGAGCTTGCAAGAGCAAAAAAAGGGTTTTTCAGCATACTTAAACAACAAACGGCTAGTTACCTTGGCCTGATCCTATTATTGAGTTAGTACCAGCTGAAATGAGATCCAGGATAGATAACAGAAGGAATGGTTTATACGAAGCCTGTAAAAATTTACAGCAGCCCATTGCTTTCTATTTTTATCAGTCCGCAGAATCAAAAATGTTTGGAAGTAACAATCAATCTTTCCACACACCTAATCTCACTCCTTCTTCGGCGCACACCACCACGTAACGATAAGCTACTAATAATTAAGGACAAAAAAATAGATCAACACGTTTCTCATAACAAGTTATTTGTGCAAACGAAACAGAACAAGAGGGAAATGCCATAAAAAAAGAATATATGAACGAATTTAGATAAACAAAAAAAAGCCCGTTGAATATTAAAAATATTCAACGGGCTTTTGAAACCTGGTGGCGATGCAGGGAATTGAACCCCGGACACTACGGATATGAGCCGTATGCTCTAACCATCTGAGCTACATCGCCATGTATAAAGAGGGAATTAAATACCTTATTCAGCGTTCACTGTCAACTTTTTTTCCTCTTTGATACAACAAAAAAACGGGCCTAGCAAAGTAGGCCCGTCTTGGTACTTCAGTCATTCAGGTAAGCTGAACGAAGGGGAAATTACATCATTCCGCCCATTCCGCCCATTCCACCCATGCCGCCCATTCCTCCTGGAGGCATTGCTGGCATTCCGCCACCATCGCTATCATCAGGAGAATCTGCGATAACACATTCTGTGGTCAGAAGCATTCCTGAAACAGAAGCAGCGTTCTGCAGTGCAGTACGGGTAACTTTTGCAGGATCAATAACACCTGCAGCGATCAGGTCTTCGTACTCTTCAGAAGCAGCGTTGAAACCATTAGGACCTTCAAGGCCTTTTACGTGCTCAACAACAACGGAACCTTCGCAGCCTGCATTGCTTGCAATCTGACGAACGGGCTCTTCGAGTGCACGAAGAAGGATCTTCTTACCAAGTTCCTGCTCACCTTCAAGCTCAACAGCGGCAAGTGCATCAAGGCAACGGATATAAGCAACTCCGCCTCCTGGTACAACGCCTTCTTCAACGGCAGCGCGAGTTGAGTTGAGTGCATCTTCAACGCGGGCTTTCTTCTCTTTCATTTCGATTTCAGTAGCAGCACCAACATTAATTACGGCAACACCGCCGATCAGTTTGGCAAGACGCTCCTGAAGTTTCTCACTGTCATAGTCTGAAGTGGAAGCATCGATCTGGGTACGAATCTGCTTAACGCGAGCTTCGAGCTGATCGGATGCTCCAGCGCCATCAATGATGGTGGTGTTATCTTTATCAACAACAACACGCTTGGCGGTACCAAGGTCGTTGATGGTTACGTTCTCAAGTTTGATTCCAAGATCTTCGGTGATAACCTGTCCACCGGTGAGAATCGCGATATCTTCAAGCATTGCTTTTCTACGATCGCCAAAACCTGGAGCTTTAACAGCTGCAATGTTCAGGGTGCCACGAAGTTTATTCACAACGAGAGTAGCAAGAGCCTCACCATCAACATCTTCAGCGATGATGAACAGTCCTTTACCCATTTTAGCTACTGCTTCGAGCACGGGGAGAAGGTCTTTCATGTTGGATACTTTTTTCTCAACGAGCAAGAAATAAGGATCTTCCATGTTGACTTCCATACGATCTGCATCGGTCACAAAGTAAGGAGAGAGGTAACCGCGATCAAACTGCATACCCTCAACTACATCGAGTGTGGTATCCATGGACTTGGCTTCTTCAACGGTGATAACACCCTCTTTACCAACTTTGTCCATAGCTTCTGCAATGATCTTACCGATGGTCTCATCACTATTTGCAGAGATGGTTCCAACCTGAGCAATCTCAGACTGCTCTTTGGTAGGCTTAGCAATATTCTTAAGCTCAGCTACGATGGCAGCAACAGACTTGTCGATTCCACGCTTGATTTCCATTGGATTTCCACCAGCAGCAACAAGCTTTACGCCTTCACGGTAGATAGCCTGAGCAAGAACGGTTGCGGTGGTGGTACCATCACCAGCAACATCAGAGGTCTTGGAAGCAACTTCGCGAACCATCTGTGCGCCCATGTTCTCAACTTTATCGGTAATCTCAATTTCTTTAGCAACGGTCACACCATCTTTAGTGATGGTAGGTGCGCCAAAAGATTTCTCAATCAGAACGTTACGGCCCTTGGGACCGAGTGTTACTTTTACTGCATCAGCAAGAGTGTTGACACCAGCGAGAATAGACTCGCGTGCCTTAACTCCGTATTTTATATCTTTTCCAGCCATGATTTGAATCTCCTATATAAGGGTATTGACAGGGAATATTTATTATTTCTCTATGATTCCAAGAATATCTTCTTCACGCATGATAAGGAAATCCTCACCATCAAGCTTCACATCAGTTCCGCCATATTTAGAAAAGAGAACCATATCTCCCTCTTTTACCTGAAGAGCAATAAGCTCACCGTTATCGGCAACCTTACCAGGTCCTACTGATACAACTTCACCTTCGGCTGGTTTCTCTTTGGCACTATCTGGAATGATGATACCACCTGCGGTCATTGTTTCTTCCTGAAGTCTCTTAACAAGGAGACGGTCATTTAATGGACGAATTTTCATTTACTTCCTCCTGTGGAACGTATTTTGGCGTATAAAGATTCGGGATCTTTGTCCCATATTTATAAGCTATGATTAATAATTCGGTTAGCCCGACAAATCTGAAAACTTTTCAATTGCACTGGATAAGTATCTTAAACAAATCGTCTTGTATCAAAAAAACGAAACATAATTTGCAAGTCGCTCAATTCCAGTTGCTTTCAACTGCGCAAAACTATAGGTTTGCTTTTATGAAAATCAAGGGGCGAATACTAAAAAAACAGCATTCGCCCCAAGTTTTTGAATTTATGATATTATTTTGCCAGACTGGCGTAACAGGAAAAAGAAAGACTAACCGACCCGAACAATCCACTTAAAAGGATCGTCCTGAGAGCCATTTTGAATAGCCTGTAAATCACTAAAAAGACGCTGGGATAATTCACCGGTAGCGCCATCTGCCACCACATATTTACTATCCTGGTAACACAACTCCCCAATAGGGGCGATCACAGCAGCCGTTCCGGAGCCAAAGGCCTCTTGTAAACTGCCATCTTCTATTGCAGCAATTATTTCGTCTATGGTGATCTGTCTTTCTATTACATTTACATCCCAGCTTTTGGCCAGCTCAATAACAGAATCACGAGTAATGCCACCGAGGATAGAGCCACCCAGAGGCGGAGTAATCAAGTCATCACCGATCTTAAAGAAGATGTTTGACGTTCCCACTTCCTCAATATACTTACGTTCGCAAGCATCAAGCCAGAGGACCTGTGTATAGCCGGCTTTATACGCTTCCTCTGCTGCCATGAGCGATGCGGCATAGTTTCCACCTGTTTTCACATGGCCCACACCCCCTTTTGCGGCACGAACATGTTTATCCGTCACCCAGATTTTGGTTGGGTTAAAGCCTTCCGCATAATACGCGCCAACGGGCGACATAATAACAAAGAAATAGTACTGACTAGATGGTCGCACACCAAGTGCTGGTTCCACAGCAATCATGGTCGGGCGCAAATAGAGCGTTGCGCCATCACCCGTTGGAATCCAATCCCTATCAAGATAAACAAGGGCTTTAATTGCCTTCAGCACCTTATCCACAGGTATACGCGGCATACACATACGAAGTGCGGAACCGTTCATACGCTCCAGATTATCTTCCGGTCGAAACATGAAAATCTGTTCATCCGTCCCCTTGTAGGCCTTTAAACCTTCAAAGATCGCCTGCCCATAATGGTAAACCATGGCGGCAGGATCCATACTAAAATTCTTATAGGGACAAATCTCGGCATCATGCCAGCCATTTTCCCGATCCCATTTCATCAAAAACATATGGTCGGTAAAGTAGCTACCAAACCCCAGATTTTCTTGATCCGGTTTATCCTTTCGCTTGTCGGAGTCACACCTGACCACCGATATATCTAAATCTTTCCACATGATGTGCCTCTTTTACGGTTTCTCTTCCAAACAACCGCAGTCCATTATATAGTGAGTAATAATTATAAGATAATTGGGAAATACTGTGTGAACAGTATTGTCCAGAAAGGGCATAAAAGTACTCAACTCCGTGAAAATTGCAACATTTTCCTGCTCTAGCAGCAGGGGCGTGACAGAGAGAAAAACAAAATGAGTGACAACTCCACGCCATCGGTAAAGCTGGGCAGCAGTCCCAATTCCATACGAATCTGGTATTTTCTACTGATTTTCCTGATCTCTATCCTTTTTCTGGGCCACATCCTCTGGCCATTCTGGTCCATCTTGGTGCTTTCTTTCCTGCTCACTAATATTTTTCGCCCGGTTTATCGAATTTTTGAAAAACAAATGCCGAAAACCGGAGCATCCATTCTCACCTGCCTGCTCATAACAGTCATTGTTTTTATCCCACTACTCTTTTTTGTAGGAGCACTTTCGAGTGAGGCATTGGATGTTTATCAATGGGGGCGTAGTACTCAGATAGGGATGAAACTCCAAATTTTCATGCAGGACAGCCCGCTAATCCTGCAGTTCCAGACATATCTGGAGGGGTTTGGTTTTAACTTTGAGCCTGCCCAAATTACAGCCATGTTTTCCTACCTTGCCAAGATGGCAGGGCTTTTCATATACAATCAAGCGAGTGGCTGGGCTGCAAACATCTTACAGTTTATCTTCTTGTTTTTTATGATGATTTTAATCGTCTTCTTCCTGCTGATTGATCTGGATAAATTAATCAATTTTCTCGTCGCAGTCTCGCCACTGCCAGATGACGAAGACCGATTACTTGTTGAAAAGTTTGAAGAGATTGCCAATGCCATCCTTAAAGGAAATGGCATTTGCGGTCTTATCCAGGGAATCCTCGGTGGTGCTGTTTTTTCCATCTTGGGATTAAGTTCCCCCCTTCTCTGGGGTGGAATCATGGCAATTTTGGCTTTCCTGCCCATCTTCGGCATTGGCCTTGTAATGATCCCCAGCGCTCTTATTCTGATACTGAACGGCAGTGTTAGCCAGGGTGTATTTCTATTCTTTTTCTATCTCACCCTTTCCTTCTCCATCGAATACCTGGTAAAACCCAAAATGGTTGGAAATGAAGTACAGATGCACACCCTGCTGGTATTTCTTTCAATCCTCGGCGGACTCAGCGTTTACGGGGTTCTGGGCATTATATACGGCCCACTGATAGTCACCGGTTTTCTGACACTAACGGAAATCTACTTTGCCAAATATGATCGCTATATTCAACGGGTGTAAATCGAAAATGAAACAGATAGACCTTATAGTAAGCCACGAATCACTCCCCAGATTCACCACCTTGCTTCAGAGTGGGATATACCTGGAAGTGGCTCAGGGAACGAGCATTGCTAATCTCCTCTTTAATCTCCCTGGTTTCTCTGCCGAATATGTAAAGGCTAGCGTTCAGACAATTTTCCTCAACGGACTGCCTGCAGACAACCTTGAGCAACAACTCTTTGGAGAGCAGATTGTTTTAGCCATTTCCGCTGCCATGCCAGGTCTTGCCGGGGCAATATTCCGTAAGGATGGAGCACACGCATCCCTTCGAACCGAAACTGCCGCTGAACTTTTAAGAACAGAAAACGATAAGCAACCTGCACAAGTTCGCCTAAAATTATTCAACATAATTGCAATTGAGCGAGGCGCCGAGCTCCTCGGAAACGGCTGTACGATTCCGGCTTCATCCTTTTGCCAATTTCTTGCTTATCGCCCCCCACTCTTTGCAAACATTTCAAGCGTCACACTCGATAATGCAGTAGTTGATCCCGCCACACTCACCAGTCATCTTCAAAATGAAAAAATGATCAAACTTACAATCAGGAGTAGCCATGGCAGCTGACGGACTTAAAGATATGCTGGGGCGTGTAAGCCTCACTCCCGTTAAAAAAGCACAAACTATCCTCCTTGATGCGCTCGCCAAGAGTTCTCTTGAGACGGAACAATGCTCATTGCCCGATGCACTTGATCGTATTGTCAGTACAGACCTCCTCTCCCCCGAAGATCTCCCAAGCCATCCGCGCTCCACCATGGATGGTTTTGCGGTACGGGCTGCGGATACCTTTGGTGCAAGCAGCTCAATGCCCGGCTATCTGGAAATCGATGGAGATGTTGCCATGGGCCAAATGCCAACGGGTGAAGTGCTTCAGGGGAAGTGCTTTCGTATTGCAACCGGCGGTCTGCTTCCTAGTGGCAGTGATGCAGTTGTGATGTTTGAGCACACTATTCCGGTTGACGGAAAGATGATAGAGGTCGTAAAAAGTGTAGGCGTAGGTATCAACCTGATTAATCGTGGGGAAGATATCAAAAAAGGGCAACCGGCGCTGCCAAAGGGCCATTTGCTCCGCCCTCAGGATCTTGGCTTACTTGCAGGACTCGGGTTTGCTGAAGTTGAAGTGTACAAACGCCCCAAGGTCGGCATTCTCTCCACTGGAGATGAAATTGTCCACTGGTCGGAATCACCACCTCCAGGAAAAATCAGAGACATTAACGGGATAACCCTTGCTGCATCGTGCAGACGCCTGGGAGCCGAGGTCACCGATTACGGCATAGTCTCCGACAGTGAAGAGATATTTTTTGCAACGCTTAAGCGTGCCACGGCAGAAAACAACGTGGTACTCTTTTCCGGCGGCAGTTCCGTGGGTATGCGGGATCTTGGAGAACGGGTCATTGAAAAACTTGGCAACCCCGGCATCCTAGTTCACGGCGTGGCGTTAAAGCCTGGGAAACCAGTTATTATCGGCATAAGCAATGAAACGGCAATCTTCGGCCTTCCCGGACATCCCGTCTCTGCCATGGTCTGTTTTGATCTCTTTGTCACTCTTGCCCTGCAGCTCTTTGCTGGCATTGCAGCCCCCGACAAAGGGCCAAGCCCAACTATCAGCGCAACAATCGACAGAAATATCAACTCGGCTGCAGGCAGGCTTGATTTTGTTCGCGTCCAACTCCTGGAACAAGAGGATACGCTTCCTCTTGCCATTCCAGTACTTGGCAAATCAGGATCCATTTCCACTCTCTCCAGGGCCCATGGCTATCTTCTTATTGACGAACCATCCCAGGGCCTTAACAAAGGAACTCAAGTAGAGGTACACCTTTTATCATGACACAAAAAGATATCTATGTAAAAAATATGCCCCTTCAGGAAGCAAAAGAGAAATGGCAGAATGCTCTGCACGCGATCAATTTCTCTTGTGGCGCCAAGATACAAGAGATTGAAGTGGAACATGCTCTAGGTCAGATCACCGGAGCTCCGATTTTCGCCACACACTCCTCTCCTGCTTATAACGCCGCTGCCATGGATGGCATTGCCGTTCATTTTGCTGATCTTGCCTCGGCAAGTGATGCCACTCCAATTCGTCTTGGAGACTCACAATTTAAGGCGGTAAACACCGGTAACAATCTCCCCCAGGAGTTTGATGCCGTGGTGATGATAGAAGATGTTCATTACCTGAATGAAAATGAGGTGGAACTCGCTATTCCTGCAACTCCCTGGCAGCATGTCCGCACTATTGGAGAGGACATTGTGGCAACGGAGTTGATTCTGCCGGAAGGTCATACAATCCGCCCCATCGACCAGGGAGCCATGCTGGCCACCGGGGTTACCAAAGTAGCTGTTAAGATTCCTCCCAAGGTACTGGTGATCCCTACTGGCTCCGAGCTTATTCAACCGGGAACAGCTCCAGCACCTGGCCAGATTATTGAGTTTAACTCCCGTATTCTTACAGGTTACCTCAATGAATGGGGAGCAAATGCCACGGGTGCTCAGCCCATATCCGATGATAAGAAAAAATTGAGACAAGCCATCCGGGAGGCAGTAAAGGAAAACGATATAGTTATTATGAACGCCGGAGCATCCGCCGGAACCCGAGACTACACATCAACAGTCCTGGCAGAGCTTGGTGAAGTAATTGTCCATGGTGTCGCCACCAAACCAGGTAAACCAGTAATTCTGGCCATTGTTGACAATACCCCGGTAATAGGATTACCCGGCTACCCAGTCTCTGCCATCCTCACCATGCGCCTCTTTGTCCATGAGATGATTTACAGCTTTATGGATATGAAGATGCCTGCGGCCCAATGGGCAACAGCCCGGATGTCACGCCCCATGCATTCAGCCATGGGTGTGGATGAATTTGTCAGGATCACACTTGGCCAAGTTGGGGATGAACTTATGGCAACTCCTGCCGGAAAAGGGGCCGGAGCTGTTATGTCGCTGGTTCGTGCCGATGGAATTCTTACTCTTAAAGCAGGATCAGAGGGCGTGGGAGCAGGTGAAGAGGTAGAAATTGAGCTATTGCGTCCCCTCACCGATGTTCACTCAACACTGGTGGCCATCGGCTCCCATGACAACATTATCGATGTCCTTGCCAACCTGCTCCATAAAGGACAGAGTACCATCCGGGTATCATCCGCCCACGTCGGATCCATGGGAGGAATCATGGCCATTCGACGGGGTGAAGCACATCTGGCTGGTAGCCATCTGCTTGATGAAGAGACCGGAGAGTACAATATTTCCTTTATTAAACGCTTTCTGGCAGAGATACCACTGCAGTTGATCAACCTCTGTTACCGCCAGCAGGGACTCATCGTCGCCAAAGGCAATCCGCTTCAGATCAGTGGGTTTGAAGATCTGGTGAAGAACAATTATAGCTTTATTAATCGCCAGAACGGTGCTGGCACGCGCTTACTTACGGACAAAACACTAAAAGATTTGGCTATCAATCCAACCGACATTAATGGCTACGATCACGAGGAATATACCCATATGAGCGTAGCGGCATCAATTGCCAATAACAGTGTGGATTGCGGAATGGGAATTCTGGCCGCCGCAAACGCCCTCAAACTTGATTTTGTTCCGGTGGCTGAAGAACGTTACGATCTCATTATCCCGAAACAGTTTATAATGGATAAAAAGATAGAAGCTCTGCTCGATGTGATTCGTGGTAACGATGAATTTCAAAAATTAGTACTTGCACTTGGCGGCTATGATTTGCGTGATTCTGGAAATATCATGTATGAACAATAGCAATCGTCCAAAAACAATAACAAGCAGTCCATATTATTTTTAAAGGAGCCTGAGATGACTACTTTCTGGAAACTCGTAAAGAAATTTCCTTATATTGCTTTAATAATTGTAATCGGTTTCCTGACCATGACTGCCAGGGTTCAGGGTAACATCGCCACCCTGACGGAGCGAACTCTTGTTAATTTTGTTTCGGGAGTAGTTGTTGTTACCTGCATTTTATACACGTTTCTTTGGGTCACCGGTTCTTTAAATCCCGGCGACAAGCCCATTATCGACTTTAAACGACTCGGGGAACAACTGCTCAAAGGAAAATCCGGGGAACACAAACACAGCGATTCGTAAAAAAAAAGATGAATAAAAGCTTTTTCCTCCATGGCCAAGACTCTTCCGGCAAGGGCACCAAGGGACGGTGGTTTACAAAACATTTTCCTGGGATGTCTGTTCCTGATTTTGAAGGTGACTTAAATACTCGGCTTACCACTCTTATCACGCTTTGCCACGATGCTCATGATATCACGTTTGTGGGCTCAAGTTTTGGCGGCCTTATGGCCACCTGTTTTGCCATGGAATATCCTGACAAATGCAGATCTCTTATTTTGCTGGCACCGGCGCTAAACTTTCCAAAGTTCTCTCCACCAGCAAAGAAAATCCCAGTTCCGACCACCCTTATTATTGGCAGACAGGATACGGTAACGCCACCTGACATAGTACTTCCGCTTGCCAAAGAAAGCTTTTCTCAGTTAACAATATCCACTGTTGAAGATGACCATAGGCTTCATACATGTTTTGAAAAACTTGACTGGCTGGATCTGCTAAAGAGCACATTCTGATGTCTTCCATTTTTTATTACTTATAAAACATCAAATAGCACTCTCCAAACGAATTTTTCTTGCTCTTTTCCCAGAAGAATCTATATACTAATTGAATTATGATTTTCATTATCAACCCATTCTAAGGAGACACCATGGCTGACAAAATTTTCCGAGTAAATATGACCGATCTTTCCACTTCCATTGAAGATGTTCCAGCCAACTGGGCAGGACACGGAGGCCGTGGACTCACATCGAACATTGTTGCTGCCGAAGTTCCTCCCACCTGTCACCCTCTGGGACCCAACAATAAACTTGTTTTCGCCCCTGGCCTGCTTTCAGGTACAACCGCTTCCAACTCCGGCCGTATTTCAGCAGGAGCGAAAAGTCCGCTAACAGGGACCATTAAAGAATCAAACTCCGGCGGTACATCTGCCCAGAGACTTGCCAAAATTGGCTGTAAAGCGCTTATCGTTGAAGGAAAACCTCAGGATGACAGCTGGTACTCACTCAGCATCACCTCTGATGGGGTCACTATCACCAAAGAAGAAGAGCTGATTGGCAAGGGAAACTTCGATGTCGTGACAGCCGTTGAAAAGCGATTCACCGACAAAATCGGTATTCTCTCCATCGGCCAGACCGGTGAAATGTTGATGAGTTCAGCCAATATTTCCGTCAAAGATCCGGACAGTCATGTCCGCTCTCTTGGTCGTGGCGGCCTCGGTGCCGTTATGGGCTCCAAAAAGATCAAATTTATTGCACTTGACGCGGGGGATGGCAAAGTTGAAATTGCCGACCCTGAGGCATTCAAGGCTGCCAACAAAACATTTACCAAGGCTCTCGTTGATCACCCTGTAAGCCAGGCGCTCGGCACCTACGGCTCCAATGTTCTGGTCAATATCATCAATGAAGCTGGCGGACTGCCAACCAAAAACTTCACAGCAGGACAGTTTGAAGGGCATGAACAGATTTCGGGTGAAACAATGCACGATCTTATTGTGGAACGCGGCGGAAAACCAAAACATGGCTGCCATCAGGGATGCGTGATTCAATGCTCCCAGATTTACAACGATCTGAAAGGCAACTACAAGACATCCGGTTTCGAATATGAATCCATCTGGGCCATGGGTGCCGACTGCAACATTGACAATTTGGACCAGATCGCTGAAATGGATCATATCCTTGACGATATCGGTATTGATACCATTGAAACAGCCGTTGCCTTTGGCGTTGCCATGGAAGGCGGAGTACTAGAGTTTGGTGACAGTAACGAAATGATCCGTATCATGAAAGAAGAAATCGCCACAGGAACAGCCCTTGGTCGTGTTATCGGAAACGGTGCAGGCAACGTTGGCAGAACATATGGTGTTACACGGGTACCCGTTGTAAAAAATCAGGCAATCCCCGCCTATGATCCTCGTGCCATCAAAGGAATTGGTGTCACCTATGCCACTTCCACCCAGGGCGCAGATCACACCATGGGCTACACCATCGCTACGGAAATTCTCGGGGTTGGCGGAACAGCCGATCCTCTGTCAAAAGAAGGTCAAGTGGAACTTTCCCGAAACCTTCAGATTGCAACAGCGGCCATCGACTCCACCGGCATGTGTCTCTTTATCGCCTTTGCAGCACTTGATGACGGAACCTGTCTGCCAGCACTGATTGATATGATCAATGCCCGTTTTGGAATTAAGCTCACTGCCGATGATGTTACAAACCTTGGTATGAGCATCCTGAAAACCGAGCATGCCTTCAATATCGCTGCCGGATTTACTAACCTGGATGACAGACTGCCGGAATTCTTTGAGACCGAGCCAATTGCACCACATAATGCAGTGTGGGACTTCAGCGGCGAAGAGCTCGATACTTTCTGGAATTTCTAGGAATAATGTATGCAGGTTCAAGTAAAGCTCTTTGCCTTTTTTAGAGAAGGCCGTTTTATTAAAGAGGACAGAGAGCTTCCCGAAGGGACCAGTGCCGGAAAAGTTGTTGATGATCTTGGTATTGATAGGGAGGAGATCGGTGTGCTTATGATCAACTCCCGTCATTGCCAGTTTGACACCACCCTTCAGGAAGGTGACATTTATGCTATATTTCCGGTAATTGGCGGTGGCTGAAATAAACAGAAGTACAATTCTTCAAACTATTCAACAGTATGCACGGGAGAGTATTCTTCCACTTACTGATGCCGTGAAGATTGCGGCAAAACATAATTGTTCCCTGCGTGATATTGAAACAATCGCTCTGGAACACTGCATTACACCATCTCGTTTTCAACGAAACAGCCTGAGTTGCCCTGAGCAACTCAGGCTGTTTCGTTCCCGGGTAGCAATTATTGGCTGTGGAGGGCTTGGCGGCAGAACCGCAGAACTTCTTGCAAGGATCGGCGTTGGCCACCTTCTGCTCACTGATCCCGATATCTTTTCAGAATCAAACCTCAACCGGCAGATTTTCTGCAACACCAAAAGCCTTGGCTACAATAAGGTCGATATTGTGAGCCAGGAATTGCTCACCATTAATCCTGCACTCACAAGCACTCCCCAGGTCAGGCATTTTAATAGCAGTTCAATCAATACGGCAGATATCGTAGTCGATGCTCTCGACTCCACTGAAGCACGTATTGAACTCTCAAAACTCTGCCGGGAACAGAATATCCCCATGATTCACGGTGCAGTAAAGGAGTGGTATGGACAGGCGGGTATAGATCAGGCATCAAGCCCCCTGATACAAACGCTCTATACGCAGCAAAAAGGCCCCGCAGCAACACCAAAGGTCCTGCCCATGACTGTTAGCCTTATCGCCTCGATTCAGGCGACAGAGACGTGTAAATACCTTCTCGGCCATGACTCGCCACTCACAGGTAACTGGCTGCAAACGGACCTGCGCCAATGCCAATTTGACACCATCCCAATATCCTATGACATATGAAACTCTGAACAATTGGCTGCTCCAACTCGGCCTCGGCCAAAATTTTGCAGAGCCAGCCTCTCTTGCGCTCATCACTCTTGGCATTTTAGCCCTTGCGATTATTGCAACATGGATCGTACAACGAAGCTTGCTGCCTACCATTATTAAGATCATACATACAAACCAGCTTCACTGGGATGATCCGCTTATTGAACACAGATTTTTCCACAAACTCAGCTGGTTTATACCCCTGTCCGTTATCCATATCTGCAAAGACCTTCTCCTCCAATCGGACTCCACTTTTTCCATGCTGCTGTCCCGTGTGCTTCTGGCAAGTGTGGTTATCGTTGCCACTCTTAGTATCAGCGCACTTCTCAGCTCTCTCAATGATATCTACCGCAGGCTTTCAAAAAGGGGCAGTGCCGCCATACGCGGCTACACCGATGCCGCACGTCTTATCACCTATATTTTCTGCGCAATCTTTCTTATCTCCATTCTCACCGGACGTTCCCCCTGGGGCCTACTGAGTCTGCTCGGTGGGTTAACAGCAATTATTCTACTTATTTTTAAGGACTCACTTCTTGGATTCGTGGCCCATATTCAACTTTCTGCCACGGATATGGTACGGATAGGGGACTGGATTGAAATGGCGCAGTATGGGGCAGATGGTGATGTTATTGATATCTCCATCCACTGCGTACGTGTGCAAAACTGGGACAAAACCATCACCTCCATTCCGACCTATGCCCTTATCTCCAACTCCTTTAAAAACTGGCGGGGGATGAGCGAATCGGGAGGCAGACGGATTAAACGAGCCATCAATATTGATCTTGCCACCATTCACTTTATCTCCGATGAAGAGATAGAGAAGCTTAGTGCAATAACCATTCTGACGAAGTATTTACGCCCGAAACAAAAAGAGATCAAGGAATACAACAAACGCCATGAGGTGGAAGCAAGCTCCCCGATTAATGGTCGCAACCAGACCAATATCGGTGTTTTTCGTGCCTATACCCAGGAGTTTTTGCGCAACAATCCAATGATCCACACCAATATGACTTTTCTGGTCAGACAGTTAGAACCGAGCGAGACTGGCCTCCCGCTTGAGATTTATGTTTTCAGCAAGGATCAGGCCTGGGCAAACTACGAAGCGATCCAGGCAGATATATTTGACCACCTTCTGGCTGCACTCCCCCACTTTGGACTGCGTGTTTTTCAGAATCCGAGCAGTTTCGATTTCCGTAGTATTATTGATCGGGATACTGAGTCGCATTCCGGATAAGTACAAGCGATTAGGTTTCTGTCTGCTGTTTTTCCACCGTAGCTCTCTTACAAAAATCCAGTCCATCAAAAATTGCATTCAGACGTTCAAAAATCAGTTCAAGAAGGTGAACAATGGCATAGTGCTGTGATTCACCATCATTCTGTTTCATATTTTCAATCTCATGATAAACACATTTCAGTTCATCCTCGAGAATAATGTCACCGCTCCCGCTCTCCCCTTCGTCGCAACGATTAAACAGTACGGTAATCAAACGTTCCAGATGTTTCGTAAGATCGGAAGTAAGTGGCACATTGACTCTCGTCATGGGAAGTAGGCCATTTATATGCGCAGAAGTTGCAACAAAATGACTTATAACATTTTCAAGAGAATCCACATATTGCTGGGTATGGTGCGGCTCCCGCAGCATCTGCTGATAACTTGCCAGCAGATTATTCTGCGCCGTATAGAGTTTAAAACGCCTTCTGGTCAGTTGTTCAAAGCCGATTGTCGGATCGGCCAGGGCACGAACCAAGATGCTTAAAATATCTTCTTGGGCAGCAAGTGTTTCCTTCAGAAGCCTCTTTATACCGCCGCCATTCCACTGGGGCCAGAGCAATATATTTGAAATAAAAGCAAGTCCACAGCCAAGAACTGTATCAACAGCCCTGGTAAAAACCATCATTTCTCCAAGCTCAAAAATGACCTGATAGGCCACTACAATGAGTGCCGCCGTACCGATAACAGACCAAATTCTATGAATAAAAACCATACTGAATGTAAAAATTGCAAGAGCTGCCATTACTAGAACAAGTTGAGACTCGTCAAGAGGTAGATAAATGATACCAAGCCCTAGAAGCACCCCGATCAAAGTCCCAAGCACTCTTTGCGTAATCAGTGTTTTTGTAAGCAGATATCCACTCTGCATAACGAGTAAAATAGCGAGAATGACCCAATAGCTTTTCTCCAGGTTCAAAGCACCCGCTAAAAGGATTCCACCACATACAGTAACACTTAAACGGAGCGCATAACGAAAAACCGGAGATTTAAAATTCAGGTGAGGCCGTAACGCCGCGACAAAGCCGGGGGGAGGATCCGGAACACCGAGTGAACGCTGAAACGCCGGTCCCTGGCCTGCTAGAAGCGATCGTATCAGATCAAAATGAATGGCAAGGGAGCGGGAAAGAAGCGGGTTAAACTCCCGATTCTCCTTAATATCATTTTCAAAAGCAGTTACTTGTTCGTCAAGTTTTATCTCTACCTGTCGCCGTGTTCGCACGGCAAATGCTTTTCGCTTGAGTGCCACAGCTAAAGAAAACACAAAATCTGAGTATTGAGAGCCCAATTGGTTTGTCTGAATAAAATCACGAATCTCATCAACCCGGTGCTTATTTGCTTGTAGTAACTCCATCAGATCAACAGCAAAGAAGTAATCCTTTTCCAATCTCTGCAATTCACGATTATACGCTTCTTCACCAAACCGGTTCAGATATACTTTGCACTGGTTAATCAAACCATACACAGTCTCCTGCTGAGAAAAAACCGCACGAAACTCTTCCTTTGACGGCTCTTTCTGAAACAATTGAGACTTCATTCGGTAATAATCCGCAATTTCAGTAAAGAGCTGAGCAACATGGTCGCGCAGCATTCTGTGGCCCCACCAGAACATCCATACTCTTGCAGCTACCCCATACCAGAGAGTACCGAATCCTATAAGAAAGGGAAGTATCCAGAATGGTTGGGACTGATTATCCGGCCAGCTTAAAGAGAGCGTGGCCACTATCATAGCAGCGGTCCCAATCCTGCCACTCCCATTGCCTCGAACCGCAAACATTGCCAGAAGAAAAATTAAGGGAAAAAATATAGCAACAAGCGGAATAGAAGAATGGACTAAGGAGAGGACCAGAAGAGAAACGGCAAAGAAGAGCAGATCAATACGGACCATGCGAGAGGAGAAATGGGGCCCTGGCTGATCAATGCCCGCCATCAGGGTTGGAAAAATGGCCAGAATCGCATAGACAGCGAGCTTTGGCCAGGGACTCAGATAAAAAAAGAGTCCTAGAGAGCCCGTTGCACAGGCCAGCCACATTCCCTGGTTTACACGACGGTCATAGATAGATTTCAGCAGAAGGTCACGTATAAGCTGTTTTCTCTGGCCCATAATCCTGCTAAGAGTTATCCATGATACCAATACTACTTCTTTGCATAAGTACTGCATTCAGCAGATTGCGTTTCAACGCTCTCTGCTGAACATCCAATATATTGCCTAACGACGTCGTCCGCCGCCACCTCTGTTGCCACCACTACGCTGAGAACTCCTGCTGGGCCTGCTATGGCTTTGTGTCCTTTGAGTCGCCCGTTGTCGTGAATATTGCTGACGATCAACGGAGGAGGCTCTGTTATATCCAGTGGAACGCTGTTGAACATTTGAACGTGCGGTGGATGCTCTTTGTGTACTTGTTGCTTTTTGTGTGCTGGCTCTGTTCTGCCACTGCCCGTTGCTGCGTTCCTGCCACTGGCCATTATTGTTACGCAGAACATTTCCATCCCTATCAGCCAGAACATTATTGGATCGATTTTTCACGGCAGCAGATCCGAGTGCTGCTCCTCCCGCGACACCTAAAGCTGCTCCGCCTGCTGCGCCAATACCAGAACCTTCCCTCGCTTTGACATTACCTCTATTTCCTGCTGCCCCAAGACCTGCACCACCATTATTAGCAGAAACTCTGTTTTGAATATTCTGTCGGTCTGACTGGCTGATAGATCTGGAGTTAACTGTATTTTGAATAGTCGCGCGTTGGGAGTTATTGCGATAGATATTATTGTGATTGGAGAAGTTATTATAATTGCGATTCCTGTTAATATTCACATTATTAATATGAACATTGTTATAGGATCTACGATAGCCCCTTGGCCCATAGTATCTACGTCCCCCCCAGTAGCTACCATGATAGCCGCCGCCGGTATAGAATCCTACGCGAAAAGGCCCCGAACTCCAGCTCATCCCAAATCCCCATCCACTCCAGGGATTATAGGAGACACCAAAACCCCAAGTTGCAGGGCGTGGATAGTAATAATAGGGAGTAACCCAGGGATTATAGTAGTAGCCGGTACCATACACTATGGTTGGCCCATAGATATAACTTCCCGCATAACCTGGTGTATAGCCCACATAGACCACATCGGGTGTGGAATCGTAGACATACACATACTTTGTATTATAGACCGGACTGGATGGTGGTACTTTGCCAATCCCGGGAGGTGCATGATCTGACACTACCCAGTATCCGGTTGCAGAGCTTGACAGATACCAGACGGCATCTTTTACCAGATAAAATTGTTTTCCGGCCTTGATCACTGTATCCGAACAGTTTACTGCAAACTGAAGGTCAGTATCTGCAATATCCTTAAATTCCGGTTTTCCATCATAGGTCACCTTTATATCCACCTGCCCTCTCTTAACGGCAGCTGTTTGCGGAATCTGAGCATCCATCACCGCCTCTTTTGCTTCATCAGTTCCAGCAACGGAGGCCCTTACATCTGCATACTTTGAGGTTTTGGGGATTTCAGCAAAGGTGGCCGGTAATTTATCTGCGGCAACATACTCCCAGGAGTCAGTCATGGATGATGCTTTGTACCAGCGCCCTGAGATAATCAAATAATAGTGTTGACTCTTCACATCCATAAAGACGTTGGAATCCGTATTGGACATGACAAGAAGATCATCGATCAGGGGAGCAAACTCCGCCTTACCGTCTGAAACAACAAGTTCTGTAGGTTTATGGACAACTACAATTGCAGGTGCATTTATCACGCTGATCTGAGTATCGGATGTTTGCGATTGTTTTTCACTCTCAGCAGCCTTCTCGGCAACCATCTTCACCAGAGCAGCAGGGGTATTATCGGTATAAGCCCATGGGCCATCTTCACTCTTTGCACTGTACCAGACCTTATCGGCCGCATTCAGGAACCAGTTGCCACTTTTCTTTTCAAAAAAGAGCGGGTATGGGGTGTTAGCAACGGATTGAATATCACTGTTCGCGAGTTTCTGCAGCATGGTCTTGCCATCGATAACCACAAGAAGCGCCGGCTTATCCATATAGATTACTTCAGGAGGCTTATTGTTCAGATTGGCCGCCTGCTTTTGTTCCTGCTGAACAGCGGCAAGGGCCGTGGTCAGTTCATCGAGCGAAGAGGTAAGATTGCCTTTCTTTACCCCCTGTTCCACCGCCTCTTTAAACTCGGCCTCCACCTTTTTATTATTTTCAGGAAAACGGGTATCTGTAATTGTCAGGGTCTCAAAACGAACCAGACGATTTTCCCGGTCGATATTCACCTTAGCCGAGAACCAGGCAGCACCAAACACAGGTTCATCCTTCCCCTGTACGTTATAGGCAACGGCCGTTCTCCCCTTTAGAATATTCCCTGTAAGAGACTCAACCTGAGGCTGATAAATAGTGATGGTACCGGAAGAGACCTTCACATCTCTTGGCCATTTGCCCAGCTCTTCGGAGTGGAGCTGAGGAACACTCAGCAATAACAGCATTAATATTACAACAGAAATGTGGACAGCTTTCGATATTGACATGGAAGCACCTCGCAGACAAACATATTTAAACAGCAATCAATTTAACTATTCAGAAATTTCCTAATACCTGGATCTCAACAAGTGGATCAGTAATCATTATGATGCATAAGACGTATAGAATGCGTAATAAGATATCCTTCCAGACAGACCAGAAACAGCAAAAGAGCCGCCAGCGGCAATCCTCAGACTCTCAGCCAGCTACAACTGTATTTCATTGACGACTACCGCAACATCATGATTTTTTTCTTCCGACATACTCATTCTTTAATACAGTATTCCTCACGAATCAGACAGATATGGTATGAGGAAAGGTTTATGTTCTCTGATTTCATCCATGCTCAGGCCACTCATTTCATAGGGAAAGACCAACCAGTCACTGGTACTGTACTGGAAATAATCGGGATCTATTTCAGTCTCCCTGAAGGACGGTCTGTCCCACAGGGTCGCGACCCTGACATCTCCTGGCATATTTCTTTTTAAATGACGACTCAAGCGTTCGATAACAGCATCCATACTCTTCCCGGTACTAAATACGTCATCAACAAGTAACAGGGAATCATCGGCATTCAGGTTCTCAAGCAGATACTGGGTACCATGCACCCTGATCTCAGCATCGGCTGAGGCAACGGCCTCCTGATAAGAGGGCTCGCCACAGTAGGATGTACGAACTGAGATATGATTGGTCTCCACCCCAAGTGTCTGCAGACATTCCTGGACGTAAATGCCAACGGAACTTCCGCCACGCCACAATCCGACTATAAACGTGGGACGGAACCCACTTTCAAAAACCTTCACCCCAAGCTTGAAAGAATCAAGAATCAGAGTCTCTTCATCAAGAAATATTTTTTTCATCTATCCTGCGCCATGCAGAGCACTTCCTAAAGAATTAATTTTTTTCTGGATTAACCAGTTTCTTTTACGATACCCTTTTTAGAACATTACTTGTATATAAAATAGATTATCACTACCAGCAAAGGGAACATTCCATCCCTTCAAATATCACCTTTAAGGTTACACATGGAAAAAGTCTACCTCACAGCTCAGGGTTTATTGGAAGATTCCTTTAAACTAGGCCGACAAATTCTTGATAGCGGCTTCAGACCCACCTTTATCATTGCCATATGGCGTGGAGGAGTTCCCATAGGAATAGCCGTGCAGGAATTTCTGGCTTTCCATGGGATAGTGACTGACAACATCGCTATCCGCACTTCTTCCTATAGCGGCATTGATAATAAAACACGTGAAATAAAACTATATGGCCTCAACTACCTAGTAAAAAATTTGCAGCATAGTGATCGATTGCTAATTGTGGATGATGTTTTTGATACAGGGCGCTCGGTGGAAGCCATTATTGCAGAGTTAGAACACAGATTGCGACTCAATACCCCCGAAGATATCCGTGTTGCCGTCCCCTATTACAAACCGTCCCGTAACCAGACGGGGAAAGCACCCGATTATACTGTACATGAAACTGCAGACTGGCTCAAATACCCTCATTCGCTTGAAGGTTTGAGTGCGGATGAAATACGGGAAAAACGTCCTGCTATTTATGCAATCCTTGAGGATTATTTATAAAAAAAAGGCAGAATCAAATGAATGACTCTGCTTTTTAAGAATACGTTTGTTATTTATTAAACACTATTAAACAACTTCTCAACTTGCTTCTAATGGCCACATTAGACTTTCCACCTGTGCCCACAACACTCAACACTAAAACAATATTGTAGTCATGGTACCCCATGTATTTATTGTCTTCATCCAACCCGAGAAGTCAATCAGACAAAACGCTGGCAAACTAAACATGCATATCAGCCAACATAGCAATAAATGCATAACGACCAAGTTTTCCAATGAAAACACAAACAAGAAAGAGTCCCGGATGCAGGCGTAAAATCCCGGCCACCAAGCATAGCGGATCACCGATAATGGGAACCCAGGCAAAGAGGAGGGATACAGCCCCGTACCGCTGATACAGCCTCATAGCCCTCGCCGTCTGTTTCTTATTCACTCTCAAGAGTTTGTTCATAAAAAACTCAGAACCCCATATTCCAATAGCATAGGTAATTAGGGCGCCAAGAACATTACCTAAAGTGGCGATTGCAACTACCTGTGTGGCAGGTAATCCTTGTAGTATAAGGGCAACCAGAAGCCATTCCGAGCCCAGCGGAATCAGGGTTGCCGCCAGAAGACTGAGTAAAAAGAGAGCCGGAAGCCCATGATCGAGCAGGAAGGTTTCCATGATTTAGTTTGCTGCGACAGGAATGAAGCTCTCACACCGATTTTCAAGAATCGAGCCACAGGTCCAGAAGTCAGGCTTTACCCCTTTCAACCTTTTGGCCGCCTCTATTACTGCAAGCGCGTTTGCTTCACCACCTGGGAAGTCGGTCTTATTCAGAAAAACAGTGCTGCGTGCTTGTTCAGGACAGCCTTTCAACAAGCCATTAGTATGAACAGTAAGAGTTGCCACGGTCAAAGGTGTGATGGTATCTCCCAGTGGCAAACCCGTCAGAGATGATACCAGCCCGGCACGGAAGACATGTGAATCATCGAGTGGCTTTCCTATAATATCAAGACCTATCACACCGACAAAGAGATCTGTTATTTGCGGAACCACGGGCTCATTCTCACCGGGAGCTTTAAAGGAAAGCCTACGCGCACCATCTGCCTCGATAAGTATTCGCTCAACACAAGGGAAGCTAAAAAGCTGTTCCACTTGGGTACACCTCAATCCCTGAAGTTTATCACCCGAGTCCAACAGAGTATTGGCAACCGTTATGTGTCCATATTGCACAAGGGATTTCTGTACATTCTTCTGAAAGCCATCATCTTCAGCAAAGAGCACAGCAGCACTCTGCTGAGGAGTAGGTTTTAGAATACGGGTTGTCGTGGTTGAAACGACTCGAGCCCCTTTCTTCTGAAACGCATGGGCTAGCAGAAAGAGAAGCGAGGTTTTGCCACCGCCGCCCACTATGGAAATAACCCTGTCACTGTCTCTGATCAGAGCATCGAAGATAACTGCCACGGGGTTATAATGCTCCTGCACGTGCCGCAATCAACTCGGCTACAATACTGACTGCGATTTCCTTTGGCGTTTCAGAACCGATGGAAAGTCCAACAGGACAATGAACACGAGCAAAGTCAGAATCGTTAAAGCCCTGATCACGGAGTTTGGAATAGGTTATATTCCTTTTGCTCCTGCTCCCAATCATCCCAATATACCGCGCTGGTGTCCGCAGGGCCTGAGCAAGTGCATCCCTGTCATAGCTGTGGCCACGAGTCATTATCAGCAGATAAAACTCCTCTCCCTGGCCAATGATTTGAAAGAGATTTTTAAAGTCTTGAATAACATGAGCAGACTGCGCCATGGGAAAGCGATCCATGTTGGAAAACAGAGCACGATCATCACACACAACTACTTCAAAATCCACATAGGAGGCAAGTTTTGCAACTTCTTTGGAAATATGCCCCCCTCCAATCAAAACAACGGTACCGGACTTTGGAAGCGGATCAACAACAACTGTTTTTCCCTCAACCTGAATCAGCTTGGTACTCCTGTTTCGCAGGATAGTTTTAAAATCCACCCCTGCAAACGGCGGACTCTGATTCTGTATATCAACGAAGGAACGTAAGGGATTTTCAGAGTCTGAAATGTCGATTATCCAGGCTCCTTTTGCACCCTCAAGAAAGCAGGTTTCTGCACCCTCAAACATGGAAGCCATATCCGGAGTAAGCCGTTCAATTAGAACATGCTGAACACCACCGCAAACCATATCGGCATCCCCATCGGAACCACTCCCCCTCATATCATATTCGCACAGGACAGGCGTTGCACCCCCCGCGACCCGAGTGGCATTTTCGTGACAGCTAAACTCCAGACTTCCGCCACCAATAGTCCCGTGCAGGGTACCGTCAACCTCAACAAACATCTTGGAACCTGGAAGGCGAGGAGCAGAACCGCTCTTATCAATGATGGTTACCAGGGCAACATTGTTTCCCTGTTGTAGCTGCGCAAGAATTTCTCTTTCTATCATTTCAACAGCTCCCTGGCTGCAGCGGCATGTTCTTCCAGCAATCTTGGAAGATCGACACCGATCAGCTCTCCTTTTTCCACCTTCCATTCTCCTGCAACCATGACATAATCAGCCCTGTGAGCACCGCATAGAAGAAGAGCAGCCAGTGGATCGCCAGCACCCGAGAAACGTGTTTCATCGAGTTTAAACAGTGCAAGATCCGCTTCCTTGCCGAGCGCGATCTCACCGACATCAGCTCTACCAAGACAGTTTGCAGAACCTTTGGTCGCCCAGCGAAAAGCATCAAAATGAGTAACTTCTGAAGAGCCATACCGCAAACGTTGTAGCATCAAGGCCTGCCGTACCTCCTGAATCATATTGGAGCCGTCATTGGAAGCGGATCCATCAACGCCCAGCCCCACGGGACAGCCAGCTTCTTCCAGATCGCGGGTAAGACATTGGCCGGAGCCAAGAATCATATTGGAGCTCGGGCAGTGGCAAACACCCACACCCGCTAGGCCAAGCCTTGTAATTTCTTCGGGGTTAAAATGAATACCATGGGCCAGCCACACATCATCTTCCAGCCAGCCGACCCGTTCCAAATAATCGACTGGACGAACCCCAAAAAGTTCTTTGCAGAACTTTGTCTCATCATTTGTTTCCGCCAGGTGAGTATGGAGACGAACCTTTTTAGCTCGTGCAAGCTGAGCACTTTGTCTCATCAAATCTTCAGTTACACTGAATGGCGAGCAGGGGGCAAGAGCCACTT